>Ga0160436_1000491_pt1 | contig 15043 bp, 9 predicted proteins | sample HID1973M_E0MG_FD_108264 | JGI IMG/M metagenome (GOLD analysis project Ga0160436, IMG submission 108264) | Enriched mosquito-associated microbial communities from UW Madison campus, WI, USA - HID1973M_E0 MG | ecosystem: Host-associated > Arthropoda: Insects > Digestive system > Unclassified ...
CAGCCACGGCCGCTTTGCCGTGGGTGAGCCGCTCATCGTATCCGTCAACGCATCGAGGCTACCGCCCATGATCCATCCCCGTCCTATCCGCATGTCCAAGCTGGCGCTTGGCCTCGTGGCCGCACTTGCTGCCGCGCCCGTCTTCGCGCAGAGCGTCTCCGCCGGCGTCGGCGGCGTGGTCACCACCACCAGCGGCTCGCCGGTTGCCGGCGCCGAAGTGACCATCACCCACGTGGAATCGGGCACGGTCAGCCGTGCGACGACGGATGCCGCCGGTCGCTACACCGCGCGCGGCCTGCGCGTCGGCGGCCCGTACAGCATCACCATCACCAAGCCGGGTGAGGGCACCAAGACCGAAGACGGCATCTTCCTAGGCGTCAACCAGACCGCGAGCGTCAACGCCGCGCTGACCGGCGACCTGACCACGCTGGAAACCGTCAATGCGGTGGCCGTGGCCGGTGGCTCGGACCTCTTCAGCGCCACCAGGACCGGCGCCGGCACGCAGATCAGCCAGCAGAAGATCGAAGCGCTGCCGTCGATCAACGGCAACATCCAGGACTACATGCGCCTGGATCCGCGCGTGGCCTTCGTCGATCGCGCCTCGGGCACGATCTCTGCCGGCGGCCAGAACCCGCGCTTCAACTCGATCAACATCGACGGCGTCTCGGCCAGCGATACCTTCGGCCTGGAAGGCAACAACATGACCACCCGACGCCAGCCGGTGTCGATGGAGGCCATCGAAGCGATCGACATCAACCTGTCGAACTATGACGTCAGCCTCACCAGTGCGGCCGGCGCGACCGTCAATGCCGTGACCAAGTCCGGCACCAACGAGTTCCACGGTTCGGTGTACGGCAGCTACCGCGACGGCGACTGGTTCGGTGACAACCCGGACGGCACGCCGTTCAACGGTTTCACCAAGGAGAAGACCTACGGCGCCACCGTCGGCGGCCCGATCGTCAAGGACAAGCTGTTCTTCTTCGCCAACTACGAGAAGTTCGAGCAGAACGCGCCGGGCGCCGACTTGGGCAGCACCGCGCTGGGTCGTCCCAATGCGCAGTACGACATGGACGATGTCACCCGTGCGCAGCAGATCGCCCAGGACACCTGGGGCTTCGACGCCGGCGGCCTGGACAGCAATTCCAACACCGACCTTGAGGAATACGCCCTCAAGCTCGACTGGAACATTACCGACAACCAGCGCGCCAGCTTCCGTTACAGCAACCTCGACCAGAGCAAGCTGCGCATCAACGGCATGGGCAGCAGCAGCCAGGCGTCGCTGAGCTCGTACTGGTACCAGCACGAGAAGTCGGTCGAGAGCTACGTCGGCCAGCTGTTTAGCGACTGGACCGACAACTTCTCCACTGAGTTGAAGGTGTCCTACCGCGACTATTCGGCGGTGCGCGTGGTCCCGACCACTGCGCCGAGCGTGGCGGTGTACTTCGGCGGCACGCCGGCGGCGCCGAGTGGCGACGTGCTGTTCCTGGGCACTGAAGTCAACTCGCAGGACAACATTCTCAACACCAAGACGTGGAACTACTACGCGGCTGGCACCTGGACCCTGGGCGACCATGACCTGAAGTTCGGCGTCGACTACAGCAACAATGACGTCTACAACTTCTACGGTGCCCGTTCGTGGGGCGTGTACACCTTCTACGGCCTGGACAACTTCCAGAGCGGCAACTGGTCGTCCTACCAGCTCAACCGCGAGAATTCGCCGGGTTCGATCGCAGCGGACTACAAGAACAGCAACCTGGGCCTGTTCGTGCAGGACACCTGGTACGTCAACAACAACCTGACGCTGACCCTGGGCCTGCGCGGCGACCGTCCTGACGTCAGCCCGAATCCGGAATACAACGCGGCCGCTTCGGCCAAGTTCGGCTACAACAACAGCAAGGTGTTCGGCAGCGACTTCCTGATCCAGCCGCGCGTCGGCTTCAACTACACCTTCGACAGCGAGCGCCCGACCCAGCTGCGTGGTGGCGTGGGCCTGTTCCAGGGTGACGCACCGCAGGTGTGGATCGGCAACAGCTTTGCCAACACCGGCCTGAATTACGCGGCCTACAGCTTCACCGCGTTCCGTCCGGACCTGCCGTTCAGCCCGGACAAGGACAGCCAGCCGGTGCCGACCACGCCGGGTTCGGCAACCCAGTCCGTCAACTTCGTCGGCGACGACTTCAAGCTGCCGTCACTGTGGAAGGCCAACCTGGCGTTGGATCATGAGCTGCCGTGGTACGGCATCGTGGCGTCGGCCGAAGTGCTGATGACCAAGGTCAAGGACGGCCTGTTCTACAAGAGCCTGAACATCGGCCCGGTGACCCAGCCGGGTACCGATCCGCTGCCGGCTTCGATCGGCCCGGATGGCCGCGAGCTTTACTGGAATCCCGCCGCGGCCAACCGGCCTTGGGTCGCTGGCGACAATCGCTACAACCGCGATGCGAGGAACTACGGCGACATCTACCTGATCGACAACACCGACAAGGGCAAGACGCAGCAGTTCACCCTGTCCTTCAGCAGGCCGTGGAGCGAAGGCAGCGACTGGTCGTGGGACATCGGCTACACCTACACCCACGCCACCGAAGTCGGCACCCTGACCAGCTCCACTGCCAGCTCGGGCTGGGGCAACCAGTACGTGTTCAACGCCAACGACGAGGTGGAGAACACCTCGCGCTACGAGATCAAGGACCGCATCAGCGGCTCCCTGAACTGGAAGCACAAGTTCTTCGGCGACTACGAAACCCAGGTGGGCCTGGTGTATGAAGGCCGCAGCGGCCGTCCGTACAGCTACATCTTCAACGGCGACGCCAATGGCGACGGCCGCACCCTGAACGACCTGTTCTACGTGCCGTCGGGCCCGGGCGACGTGCTGTTCGGCACGCTCACCAACGGCGCCTTCGCCGCCAATCCGGCGCTGGAGAAGCAGTTCTTCGATTGGCTGGCCGCCAACCCGCAGCTGGCCAAGTACGCCGGCAGCTATGCCCCGGCCAACGGCTTCCGCGCCGGCTGGGTCAACACCTTCGACGTGCGCATCACCCAGCAGCTGCCGGGCTTCATGAAGGGCCACAAGTCCGAGATCTGGCTGGACATCCAGAACGTCGGCAACCTGATCAACAAGGATTGGGGCCACATCATGGATTACGGCTTCTACGCCGATGCGCGCGTGGCGAACCTGCAGGGCATCTACGACGGCAAGTACGTCTACAACCAGCTGTACCTCGACCAGCCGACCGCCGCCAACGCCGACGCAGACGGTTTCAACACCGGTGTGTCGCAGTGGTCCATGCAGTTGGGCTTCCGCTACCAGTTCTGATCCATCCGGAACCGCAGCGGTACGAGAACGGCCGGGGCAACCCGGCCGTTTTCTTTTGGGCGGGGGACTGGGTTACAGTCCCGCGGTTGGGTAGAAGGAGCAGGACATGGAACACGGCAAGACGGCGGCGCGCGCGCTGCCGGTAGTGGATGCGCGGATCTATCCGCGGGGTGGGCTGGACGTGCTGTCGCGGGCCGAGGTCGCGCGCCTGCGCGATGCTTCCGCCGGCGGCATGCATGAATTGCTGCGGCGCTGCGCGCTGGCGGTGCTGACCAGCGGCAGCGCGTCGGACGACCCGCGCGCCGCGCGCGACCTGTACCCGGACTTCGACATCCAGGTCACCCAGCAGGATCGCGGGGTGCGCATCGACCTCAGCAACGCGCCGGCGATGGCCTTCGTCGACGGCGAGATCATCCGCGGCGTCGCCGAACTGCTGTTCGCGGTGGTGCGCGACCTGGCCTACATGGCGATCGAACTGGGGCCGCAATACGCCGAGGACCTGGAGTCCAGCGACGGCATCACCAATGCGGTGTTCGGCCTGCTGCGCAACGCGCGCATCCTCAATCCGACCGACCCGAACCTGGTCGTGTGCTGGGGCGGCCACTCGATCTCGCGCGACGAATACCTGTACACCAAGCAGGTCGGCTACGAGCTGGGCCTGCGCGGCCTGGACATCTGCACCGGCTGCGGCCCGGGCGCGATGAAGGGGCCGATGAAAGGCGCCACGATCGCCCACGCCAAGCAGCGCCGCCACAACACGCGCTACATCGGCGTCACCGAGCCGGGCATCATCGCCGCCGAGTCGCCGAACCCGATCGTCAACCACCTGGTGATCATGCCGGACATCGAGAAGCGCCTGGAGGCCTTCGTCCGCATCGGCCACGGCATTATCGTGTTCCCCGGCGGCGTGGGCACGGCGGAGGAGATCCTCTATCTGCTCGGCCTGCTGCTGCAGGAAAAGAACCGCGCGCTGCCATTGCCGCTGATCCTCACCGGCCCGACCATCGCCGCGCCGTACTTCGAGCAGATCGACCGCTTCATCCGCCTGACCCTGGGCGAGGAGGCGGCGTCGCGCTACGAGATCGTCGTCGGCGACCCGGTCGAGGTGGCGCGCCGGATGACCAAGGGCATCAAGCAGGTGCGCGAGTACCGCATCGCCCAGCGCGATTCGTTCTACTTCAACTGGTCGGTGGACATCCCGCTGGAGTATCAGCAGCCGTTCGTGCCGACCCACGAGGCGATGGCCTCGCTGGACCTGCACCAGGGCCGGCCGGCACCGGCGCTGGCGGCCGACCTGCGGCGTGCGTTCTCCGGCATCGTGGCCGGCAACGTCAAGGAAGAAAGCATGCAGCGCATCGAGCAGCACGGTCCGTTCGAGATCCACGGCGACCCGGCGATGATGCAGGCGCTGGACGCCCTGTTGCGCGCCTTCGTCGAGCAGCGCCGGATGAAGATCTCCGGCGAGTACAAGCCCTGCTACCGGGTGGTCACCTAGGCCTCGCGCAGGCCGCGCCGGCGCCGGGGCAGGGCGCTGGCCGGGCGGGCGTCAAACCCTTGACGCCCGTCCCTTGTAACCGACCGTTCGTCCAGCCCGGGCTTGCCGTCTGTCCCGGCTGGCAGCAGGCTGGGGGCCTGGACGCTGGGGAGCGTATGTATGTCGAGTCGTAGCAGTAGGGGTTTCACGCTGGTGGAGCTGATGGTCACGATCATGGTGCTCGCGATCCTCATCGCGATAGCCGTGCCGGGCTTTCAGGGGGTGATGAGGTCCAATCGCATCGCCACGAGCACCAACAGCATGCTGGCCTCACTGTCGCTGGCGCGCAGCGAAGCCATCAAGAACGCCCATGGCGCCGGCGTTTGCGCCAGCAACAATGGCGCCGGCTGCAATGGTGCGACCTGGGGCGACGGCTGGCTGGTGTGGAACGATGCCGACGGTGACGGCACGTTGAACAACGGCGAGACGGTCATCCAGTACACCGAGGGCAAGCCGAGCCTGGTGGGCGACGCAGGAGCGACGACGATCTCGTTCGATCCGCGCGGTCGCCGGCGATCGCCGCAGGACCAGAGCATTGAGCTGCGCCCCGACGAATGCGGGAGCCAGCCGCTGCGGCGCACGCTGCAGGTCATGCCGACCGGGCAGGTCAAGGTCAGAAAGGACACGTGCCAATGAATCCGAGCAGATCACCGCGAGTGCTGGGCAGGCGAGGGCAAGGGGGCTTCACGCTGATCGAAGTAATGATCGCGGTCCTCGTGCTGGCGGTCGGGCTACTGGGTTTCGCCCTGCTGCAGACGATGAGCGTGCGCTTCACCCAAAGCGCCAACTTTCGCACCCAGGCCACCAACCTCAGCTATGAATTGCTCGACCAGATACGCGTGAATCGGGTCTTCGCGCAGGCCTATGTAGGGGACTACACGGCCTCTACCGACGCCGGCGATTGCGAGTCGCCGACCGGCGCCAATCTCACCGCCGCGAAATACATGACCGATTGGAAGTGCCGCATGGGCAAGGCGCTCGGCGAGAACGCGACCGCGAAGGTGGGCCGCAACGGCGATCAGATGACCGTGCAGATCACCTGGGGCGACGAGCGTTGGAACCCCGATGCCGACGACACCACGTTTTCCGCGAGCACCCGGCTATGAGAAGTCCTGTCAACACGCCCCTTCGTCAACGCTCGGCGATGCTGGGTCTCACGCTGATCGAATTGATGGTCGCGATGGTGATCGGGCTGCTGCTCATCCTGGGCGTCATCCAGATCTTCAGCGCATCGCGTTCGGCCTACCAGCTGTCGGCCGGTCTGGCGCGGGTACAGGAGAACGGGCGCTTTGCGCTGGATTACCTGCAGCGTGACATGCGCATGGTGGGCCACTTCGGATGTGTCAACGATCAGGCGCATACGCGGCAGTCACCGGCGACACTGACGACCACGCTCGCTGCCACGCATCCGGCGTTGCTGTTCGGCGAATCGATCCAGGGTTTCGAGGCCAACGACACGGAGCCCGGTTCGGAAGTGACCCTGTCGCAGACGCCGACAGCGGGCGGCGACGCCTATACGCCGGCCTTGCCAGCGGAGTTCGCCGCCGCGCTGGACAATCGCGTGGCTGGCAGCGACATCGTTGCGCTGCGTTTCCTGGCACCAGATGGCGTTCCGGTTACCTCGATCAGCGGTACGCCGGCAGCACCGCAGTTCAATTTCGACGCCTCACGTCTGCCCGTGCTGCAGAGTGGTGTCACCAACCCGGGACTGTTCGGCGTGGCCGATTGTCTGTCGGCGACGGTCTTCCAGGCGGGGGCGGTGGACGCTGGCGGGGCGGTGGTCATGAACGCGTCCGCGCCGAACAACACCGGTGACTTCACCTCGGTCTTTACCGCTGGCCAGACCATGCTGTATCGCGCCGAGATCGTCATCTACTACGTGGGCGTCAACAACGAGGGCACCTCGTCGCTGTATCGCCTGCGTTACCAGGCCACGCCCAATGGTGCGCTCGTTCCGCAGAAGGAAGAGCTGGTCGAGGGCGTGGAGAACATGCAGATCCTCTACGGACAGGATCGCGTCGTGGATCCAGCACTGCCGCCGACGGGCTACATCGATAAGCAGGAGGTCGCCGGCGACATCGAGACCTCGACCACGCTGCCTGCCGATGGCTGGCGCCGCATCGGCGCCGTCCAGTTGGGCCTGGTGATGAGCAGCCCGGAGATCGCGGGTGCGCCGCAGGCCGAAAGTGACAGCCCGAGTGCACTCAATGCGCTGGGTACGACGTTCAAGCCACCCTCCGACGGCCACTACCGCTCGGTGTACCAGACCACCATCGCATTGCGGAACCGCCTGTATGGCAATTGAGGTCACCATGCGCAGATTCCATCCGCGGCCCACGCCGGCGCGGCAGCAAGGCGCCGTGCTTTATGTCGCGCTGATCATGCTGATCCTGCTGGCCCTGATCGGCCTGGTAGGCATGCAGGTCACCGGCATGCAGGAGCGCATGGCGGCCAACTACCTGCGTGGCAACCTGGCGTTCCAGAACGCCGAGGCCAACGCCAGGGGAACCGAGGCGGACATCGACGCGGCCTTGAGTGCTGGCGGCACCTACCCGGCAAACCAGGAGGTCTGCGATCCGATCTTCGATCCGCTGACGTGGGCCAACGGCCTGGGTACGGCAGCCAAATCGACATATACCCGCCGGGTCGACAAATGCTTCGCCGCTTCCAGCCTTATCGTCGGGGCGAAGCAGAACGAAGAGACCGGCAACATCTACGAAGTCACGGTGCTGGCCAGTGACGCAGACAACAACGCCGTCTCCAGCGCGGTGATCAACACGGTCTTCATCCCATGACCCGTCGTCCTCTCACGTTCAAGTCGAGCCTGTCCCAGTGGTGGAAGTTCTTCGCCGTGCTGGGGTTCGTCGCGCTCCTCGTCAGTCGCGCGATGCCGTTGAAAGCGCAACTGGGCGACTACGCGATCGCGCAGACGCCGCTCTATGCCGCGCAAAGCCAGCCACCGTTGATGATGATGGTGATGTCGCGCGACGAGCAGCTGTTCAACAAGGCGTACAGCGATTACACCGACCTGGATGAGCCGGCGGACGGCATCATCGATTCGACCTACAAGGACACGTTCCCGTACGAGGGCTATTTCGATCCGAAACTTTGCTACTCGCCTTCCGGAACGGGTGATAACAGTGTGTTCAAGGCTGTGGGTCGCGCCGGTGGCGCCAACGGGCACAGCTGCACCCGGCAGTGGTCGGGAAATTTCCTTAACTGGGTGACGATGAGTCGCCTGGATATCCTGCGTTATGTGCTCTACGGCGGGCAGCGCTCCACGGACACCACGGCCAAGACGGTGCTCGAACGCGCATCCATTCCGAATGACCTGCATGCCTGGGTCAAGGTGTACAGCGGCGCCGATATTGGCGACTTCACCCCGTTGAGCGGCACGCAGTCTTTCTGTAATGCGACTACCTCCAACGGCGGAAGCCCGTTGATGCGCGTGGCCAGCGGCAACTGGTCGGAATGGTCCGCCACCGCGCTGCGCCAGTGCACGACCAACTACAACAGCGATACGCCATCATCGGCGGTCAATTACGCGGTTCGCGTGGAAGTCTGTGATCCGGCCGAGAATGCCGTTCGCGAGGGCTTCTGCCGGAAGTACAGCAATGGGACGGAGGACCACTGGAAGCCCGCCGGCCTGCTGCAGAGCTACGGCGAAACCGGTCGTTTGCGCTTCGGATTGATCTCCGGCACCTATGGCACGCCGCGCGATGGTGGTGTGCTTCGCCGCAACATTGGCAAGCTGGCCGGCAACGGCGTAGGTGATTGCCAGGCCGGCGACGAGATCAAGATGTCCACCGGTCAGTTCTGTCTGGCCATCGACAGCGGCAAAGAAGGCATCATCAACACGATTTCAAATTTCCGCTTGACCCAGTGGAACTACAGCGACAAGTGGAATGACTGCAACGACTACAGCATTCTGAACCGGACCAGCGACAAGCACCTCGACGATCCGGGCAGCGGCGGCTACAAGTGCAGTGGCTGGGGTAATCCGATCACCGAAATGTATGCCGAGGCGCTGCGCTACGTCGGTGATATCGGCACTACCCGGACCTCCTACTATTCGTCCACGGGCGATCTGACCGGCTTGCCGGCGGATGTGAAGTGGCTCGATCCTTACCGCGCGCCCTCCGAGGGTGGCAACTCCTACTGCGCGAGCTGCAACATCCTGGTCATGTCGTCGGGGCTGCCCTCCTTTGACAGCGACAATATTCCTTCGGTGCAGCGTCTGGAGTCTCCGGAGGGTGCCACCGACAAGGTCGGCGCCGCCGAGGGCATCAATGGCGGTCGCTGGATGGCAGGCCGCGTGTCGGCGACCCCGCGCTACGACGCACTCAATACCCACGAGGACATCTGCCAGGGCCTGCAGGTGAACAACTTGAGCCTGGCGCGCGGCCTGTGCCCGGACGCGCCCTCCACCGAGGGCAGCTACCTGATGTCGGGCCTGGCCTATACCGCCGCGCGCACGGATATGCGTCCGGGGTTGCAGGGTAAGGACGACGGCAAGGACAAGGTGACCGCCACGACCTACACGGTCGCGATGGCGGAGAATCTGCCGAAGTTCGAGGTCTCGGTGGGCGGCGGCAAGATCACGCTGGCGCCGCTGTGCCAGGCCAACAATGCGGGCGGGGCCAAGATCAACGACGGCGGCTGGCGCAGTTGCTTCCTGGGCTCCGTCGGCGTGGGCAGCAAGACGTCGCAGGCCAGCAACCACTACATCTACGGGCGGCCGCTGAAGTCCGACGGCAGCGCTGGCAGCTTCTCGCTGGTGTGGGAAGACTCGTTGTGGGGTAACGACCACGACAATGACGTCGTCTCGATGATGACGTATTGCGTGGGCGCGGCCTGTCGCGAGAGCGGTGCGTTCCGTGACATCTGCTGGCGTGCGCAGGGCTCGGCGATCTGCGATGGTTCGCAGACGCTCAGTGCGACGATTGGTCCCGACGAAATTCTGGTCCGCGTGGAGAACCTGGCCGCCTACGCAGGCAATGCCATGCTGACCGGCTTCACCATCGTCGGTTCCGATGCAACGAACAACGTGCAGCGGTTGGTCCTGCGTCCGGGCAACACCGACGCCACCGTTCTGACCGACAAGAACGATCCTCCTGATACCTGGGGCAAGCCGCAGGTCTTGAAGTTCAAGCTTGCCACCGGCCAGGCCAACCAGTTGGAAAGTCCGCTGTGGTATGCGGCCAAGTACGGTGTGCCCGAAGGCAAGAACTGGGATGCCAACAACGACGGCCAGCCCGACAATTACTTCCTGGCGCGCAATCCCGCCAAGCTCAGGACGCGATTGGGCGAAATCTTCGAGAACGCCGCGGGTAACAATCCGCCCGTATCGGGCGGTGGTTCGGGTGCGCGCATCAGTACCAGTTCCTTCACGATGTCGGCGAGCTACAACGTTCCGGACAATTCCAACGACTGGACGGGCGACCTGGTCGCGCACCGGGTTACCACGACGGGCGAAGATGGCGCCGAGCTTTGGCGTGCATCGAGCAAGATCAACGCGACCGACCGCAAGCTCTACATGGCCACTGCGCCGACCAGCGTAGATGCGGATGGTGATCTGGTGCCCGTGGCCGCGGCAGAGTTCACCACGGCGAACATCCCCGGGGCAGATCCGGCTGCGAAGCTGGCGGTCATGGGTCTTGAGAACGTACCTACCTGGTTCGGCACTCAGTCTGTGGATGCGCTGGTCGGCTATTTACGCGGCGGTGCCGTGATTGACTTCCGCCAGCGCGGCTCGATCATCGGCGATATCGTCAATTCGTCGCCGGAAGTGGTAGCGCCTGTGGACGACTATGGCTACGGCGCGTGGGCGGGCTTCACGACGGTTCCCTGGAAGCTGTCGTTGGGCACTTCCTACAAGGCGTTCTTGGACGCCAAGTCAGCGCCCAGCGTGGCCTACGTGGGCGCGAACGATGGCTTCCTGCATGCCTTCAACGCGACGGACTCGGCCGCAGGTGGTACCGAGGTGTTCGCTTTCATGCCGGCATCGGCGCTGCGGCATATCGCCGAGCTCGCTAATCCCTATTATTCACATCGCTACTATGTGGACGGCCTGATGACGGCCGGGGACGCCTATTACGACAATGAGTGGCATACCGTGCTGGTCGGCGCGACCGGTGGCGGTAGCGCTTCGCAGTCGCCGTCTTCCACTCACATTGGCCGAGGTTCGGTATTCGGGCTGGACATCAGCGATCCCGAAAACTTCGATGAAGACAGCGTGCTGTGGGAGGTCTCCGGCGAGAACGACGATGACATGGGCTTCGTCCTGGGCAAGCCCATGATCGTGCCCGTCGCAGGGACCAATGGCCCGCGTTTCGTGGCGATATTCGGTAACGGCATCAACTCGGCGAGCGGTCAACCCACCTTGTTTGTCGTGGATATCCAGACCGGCGAAGTGTTGCGCAAGCTGCACCCGACCACGACCAGTTACGCCGTGCGCAACGGTCTGATGAATATCGCCCCGGTCGCGTTGAAGAATTTCGACGGCATCGTGGATGCGGTTTACGGCGGCGACATGCAGGGCAACTTGTGGCGGTTCGATCTCTCGGACTCGAATCCCGCCAACTGGGCGATTGCTTACGGCGGCGCGCCGCTGTTCACCGCCACCCGAAATGACGTGGCGCAGCCGATTACCGGTGGGCTGGAAGTGTCCAGTGGTCCGGGCGGTGGTGTCAGTATCTTCTTCGGTACCGGTCGATACTTCGCCGACGGCGACAACGCCGGCGGTACGACGCTGCCTGTGCAGTCCCTGTATGGCATCTGGGACAACATGAGCGGGCCGGTCGGCGGTCGCAGCGAGCTGGTCGGCCAGACCGTTTCCGCCTCGACGACGAGCAGTGGCTACGAGACACGGGCGGTCAGCAACAATCCCGTCAATTACACGATGAAGCGGGGCTGGTACGTGGATCTCGTCGTAAGTGGCGTCGGCAAGGGCGAGCGTTTCATCGGTACGCCCAACATCCAGAACGGACGCGTTTTCTTCACCACCTATACGACCGGCGAGGCCAGCTGCGGTCCGGGTGGTGGTACCAACTGGCTGTATGGCCTGAACCTGATCACCGGTGCGGGTGCGATGTCGGGCGTCACTACTACCATTGGCGGAACGTCGGTTTGTTCGGGCGACTGCGGTGCGGTGGCGCTAGGCAAGGGCGGTTCCTCCTCGAACTCCCCGCCCACCAAGGACACCAGCATCTTCGTGCCGAAGTTGACGCCCTGCGATCCGACCAAGCCCGGCTGTACGGTGGACAACCTGATCACCGCCGAGCAGTGCACCTTCGTGCTGCGTGCCGTGGGCGCCGATCCGCTCTATCTCCCGCGCCCTTGTGGCCGACAGTCCTGGCGGCAGGTCCGCTAATGGAGAAGAACCTCATGCTGAAAATGACAGGCCGATTCCGCCGTTCGCAACGGGTCGCCGGCTTTACCCTCATCGAGCTCATGATCGTGGTGGCGGTGGTGGCGATCCTGGCCGCCATCGCGTTCCCCTCCTACCAGGAGTACGTGCGCAAGTCGCGCCGGGCGCAAGCGAAGGCCGACCTGGTCGAGCTGACCCAGCAGGCCGAACGCTGGCATACGGTCAACAACACCTACGCGACCTTCGTGCCGCCGTTCACGAACTCTCCGCGACAGGGGACTGCCTGGTACCAGCTTCAGTTGGTGAACCCGTCGCAATCCTCCTACAGCCTTACGGCTACGCCACAAGGCTCCCAGGAAAAGGATTCGTGTGGGCTGCTGTCGATCAACCAGGCGAACGTCAAGGACAGCGATGGCCCGACGGCGGATTGCTGGTAAGGCCGCCCAGCCGACAGGAAACGGGAGTTCGGCGACGCTTGCATCGGGCCCAAAAGTCTCGTTACAATGCGCGCCCCGCCCGAATAGCTCAGCCGGTTAGAGCACTTGACTGTTAATCAGGGGGTCGTTGGTTCGAGTCCAACTTCGGGCGCCAAATATGCAAAAGGGCTGCGAGAAATCGCGGCCCTTTCGCTTTTATTCGCGGTGCGGTTCCCGCGCTCCTCACGGCTCAATCGCAAGGCTGCGTCCCCGCCGCGCGCACCGACCGCACCCGCCCCAGGTTATTGACGACCACCTCGCCCTGCAGCCGCCCGTGGAGGCAGACGCGCACGCGCAGGTTGCTGCCGGCGCTGCGACCGTCGGGCAGATAGCGCAGCAGCGGGCGGCCACTGCTCGAGCGTAGGACCAGGTTGCCGCGCCGCGAGCGGCGCTCTTCGCGTAGAACCTCCCCCGGCGCATTCGGCTGCCCGTCCCGACCTGGATCGCGGTACAGGATCCAGCCATCGCTCCAGTCGCCGTCCTCGCGGCAGCGGCCGTCGCCGCGGGACGGGCAGACGCTGACCACCTCGGCTCGCGTGATGGCGGTGCTGCGGGCCTGCGCGAACTGGGCGCTGAGCAGATGCACGGCGGTGGTGGCGCGCTGGCGGTCCAGGGTGCTGCGGAAGGAGGGCAGGGCAACGACGGTCAGGATCGTCGCTATCGCCAGGGTGACGATCAGTTCCAGCAGCGTGAACCCGCTGCGGCGGTGTCTGGGAGGCATGGCTAAGTCCAGCGGGCGTTCCAGACTGCCCGGCCGTCAAGATTGGCTGAATCAGCGAGCGCGCCGCCGTGGCCTCCGGAATCCGCTCGCGGGGGCGTCATTCCAGCCCTCGCTATACTGCGGGGATCGCCCCCCAAGGTCCCGCGCTTCCATGAGCGATCGCTTCGAACTCGTTTCCCCGTATTCGCCGTCCGGCGACCAGCCGCAGGCTATCGACAAGCTGACGGCGAACTTCGAGGCCGGGCTGGCGAAGCAGACCCTGCTGGGCGTGACCGGCTCGGGCAAGACCTACACGATCGCCAATGTCGTGGAGCGCATCCAGAAGCCGACCCTGGTGATGGCGCCGAACAAGACCCTGGCGGCGCAACTGTACGGCGAGTTCAAGGCGTTTTTCCCGCACAACGCGGTCGAGTATTTCGTCAGCTACTACGACTATTACCAGCCGGAAGCCTATGTGCCGGCCTCGGACACCTTCATCGAGAAGGACAGTTCGATCAACGAGCACATCGAACAGATGCGGCTGGCGGCGACCAAGACCTTGCTGTCGCGCAAGGATGCCCTGGTGGTGGCCACGGTGTCGGCGATCTACGGCCTGGGCGCGCCGGAGGATTATTTGTCGCTGCGGCTGATCCTGTCGATCGGCGAGCACATCGACCAGCGCCAGTTGATCCGCCACCTGACCGACCTGCAATACAGCCGCAATGAAACCGAGCTGACCCGCGGCACGTTCCGCGTCCGCGGCGAAGTGGTGGATGTGTTCCCGGCCGAATCGGACACCGAGGCGTTGCGCATCGAGCTGTTCGATGGCGATGTCGAGCAGCTGACCCTGTTCGACCCGCTGACCGGCGAAACGATGCGCAAGATGCAGCGCTATACCATCTATCCGAAGACGCACTACGCGACCACCCGCGAGCGTGTGCTCAGCGCGATCGACACGATCAAGATCGAGCTCAAGGATCGGCTGGAAGTGCTGTATGCGCAGAACAAGCTGGTCGAAGCACAGCGGCTGGCCCAGCGCACCCAGTTCGACCTGGAGATGATGACCGAGGTCGGCTACTGCAACGGTATCGAAAACTACTCGCGCCACCTCACCGGCAAGGCGCCGGGCGAGCCGCCACCGACGCTGTTCGACTATTTGCCCGCCGATGCGCTGCTGGTGATCGACGAGTCGCACGTGACCATTCCGCAGATCGGCGCGATGTTCAAGGGCGACCGCTCGCGCAAGGAAACCCTGGTGGAGTTCGGTTTCCGCCTGCCGTCGGCGCTGGATAACCGGCCACTACGTTTCGAAGAGTGGGAGGCGCGTTCGCCGCGCAGCATCTACGTCTCGGCCACGCCGGGGCCGTATGAACTTCGCGAGTCGGCCGGCGAGATCACCGAACTGGTGGTGCGCCCGACCGGCCTGATCGATCCGGAGGTGGAGATCCGCCCGGTCGGCACCCAGGTCGACGACCTGATGTCCGAGTGCAACCTGCGCATCAAGATGGGCGACCGCGTGCTGGTCACCACCCTGACCAAGCGCATGGCCGAGAACCTGACCGAATACCTCGGCGAACACGGCATCCGCGTGCGCTACCTGCACTCGGACATCGACACCGTCGAGCGCGTGGAGATCATCCGCGACCTGCGCCTG
>Ga0160436_1000494_pt1 | contig 14992 bp, 33 predicted proteins | sample HID1973M_E0MG_FD_108264 | JGI IMG/M metagenome (GOLD analysis project Ga0160436, IMG submission 108264) | Enriched mosquito-associated microbial communities from UW Madison campus, WI, USA - HID1973M_E0 MG | ecosystem: Host-associated > Arthropoda: Insects > Digestive system > Unclassified ...
CCCGACGTGGGTAAGCAACTCGCCGAGTCGGTGCAGACCGGCGTTGCCTCGTTTCCGGCGCTCAAGAACGTCGCCAGCGGCGGGCACGCCACACTCACCCTCACGTTCCCCAAGGCCTACGCCACCCCCCCCGAGGTGATCGCACAGAAGACGTCGACCGTCTCCGGGGCGGGCACCGTGCTCGTCTCTGCGGTGCAATCCGTCTCGACGTCATCGGCGGTCATCGTCCTGACCAACCTCGGGTCGACAACCACGAGCACGAGCGTATCCGTCCCCGTCCGGTGGCTCGCCATCGGTGAACTTGCTTGAGAGGGCCACCGCTAATGGATGTCTACGCAACCGCCACGTGCCACACCGACGGGTGCCCGTCCGCAGAAATCGCCGTCGAGGACGTGTGCGTGGCTATGGAAATGGACGGGCGGATGTACGAAAACACCGTCGTCTGTGGTGCATGCGGGCAGGTCATCACCGACATCACCGACCGTCACGCCGGGCAGCCCTCATGACCACCACGACGCCCGCACCGCTCGGGCAAGACGACCACGCGCCGGTAGGAACTACCCCCGGCCCCCGCAGCCCGAATGACGCGATGGTTTGGGCGCATGACCAGTGCGGTGAGTACGGGTGGGGTGGCATGTGTCTGTCGTTCTGCCGCACCGCCTACAACCTCCCCGCCGTCTACGCGTCCGCATCCGACGATTGGGCGCACGCCAAGTACAAGCACGAGACGACGAGTTGGGCCGACATCCCCAAGGGCGGGCTCGTGCATTTCGCGGGCGACAACCCCGACGGGCACATTGCACTCTATGACGGCGACGGCAACATCTGCACCACCAACTCGGGACTCGGCTACCCCGTGGTGCAGTCGATTTCCCTATGGGAATCGTGGGGCTATCGGATGCTCGGTTGGGCCGAGGATTGCAACGGCTACCACGTGTGCTACCCCGACGGATCTTCCGACATCCCAGATAGCGAGGTCATCGTGCCGTACACGAGCATCACCACCCACAAGGAACAATCCCTCAACACCGGCGGCGATTGGACGACGCTGCACATCGATGACGACGCGCACACCTCGATCATCACCACACCCGGCGGATTTGCCGCCGAGGTGCAAGTCACTATCCACGATATGCCCGAGGGTACCGCTGGCAAGTTGCGGTTTTTCACCGTCGACTACGGCGGCTCGGAGACGGTCGTCGACTCGCACTATCCGATTCAGGAGTTCATCGCGACCGCCGGTGACACCTATACCGGGATGGTGCAGTTCGGCAAGTTGGGCAAGGCCAGCAAGTCGGGGCACTCGCTGCGGCTGCGGGTTCAGGCGGCAATCAATAGCGACGTCAAGTGCAAGACGGGCTATGTCGGCGTGCGGGTGTTCCACTAGTGCGCCCGTGGTCATGGCACGGCGCCGTCGCGCTCGTGCTGGCAATTTGCGTCGGCGTCGGGTGGGCGACCGCGCTCATCATCGCCGCCGCGCAAGCCGAGCCCATCGGGCAGCAAGGCACGGCGCTGCTGTCGACCATCGGGGGCGCGCTCGTGGGCGGCGTCGTGGGGTGGCTCGGTGCCCGCATCGGGTTCGAGGACGGCACTGCTCGCCATGCCCGCCGCCCGAGCCGGGCAGACGATGAAACCACCGAGCCGCCGACCGGCGACGAGGACACCCCCACCACCGAGAGGGAACCGCTATGACCGCCGAGATGCACCGCCCGAAGCACGAGGGCGACGACGAGCCGCAGCCCGTCGTATCGACCGACGAGCCCGTCACCGTCGAGCCCGTCGAGCCCGAGGACGACGACGACGCGGGCGAGGACACCCAGCCCGCGCAGCCCGTCACCGACGACGACGAGGGCACCCCCGAGGGGCAGTAGCCCCCCCGAACGCGACCCCCGCCGGGCGTGCGAGCGCCGGAAGGGTAGGCCGGTGTCCGCACCTACAGGCCAGCGCCCCCGGCGGGGGTCGCCCCATGCACGCCGTGCATAGATTGCATAGATGGGGGGTGGCCGTGCCTATGCACGTGCATATCTGGGCGGGTTCGAGAGGGTGCGACACGGCACGAGCCGGTTGTCAAATCGCGCCCTGACCTGCGGTGTCGCAGGTCAGCGAGGTGCGTCACGCGATCTGCGTGATTTCCTGGACACCGCCGCTGACCTGCGGCGACACGCCGACGGGTGGCCCCGTGCATAGGATTTTGCATAGACTGGCCTCAACACACCGCCGTGAGCGCGCGAGGCAGCACGAGGGCGCGCGAGACGGCACCTACCCGAGAGGCTCACCCCATGTACTCGATCCGGCTCACCTACAAGGCGGACGGCACGCCCGTGCGCTCGATTCAAGTTCCTGACCCCGACCGCCCCGGCAAGTACCTCACCCGCCGATGGGTGGGTGACGGGGGCGCCCGGTATGCCGAGCGGTTCCGTGCCCGCGCCGCCGAGGGCAACCCCGCCGACGTCCGCAACGCGCTGGCGGCGTTCGAGCGTGAGCGCGCCACCGACGCCGCCGCCGACGGGCGCTCGCTGCCGCTGGCGGCGTATGCCCGCGAGGTCATCGAGCGCAAGATCGCCGACCCCTCAATCTCGTACACGCGCAAGAGTGCGGGCCGCGCGCTGTCTATGGTCGAGTGCTACGTGGACGACGACCCCATCGGCGCGCTGTCGGTGCTCGCCATCACCCAAGACGACGCCCGGGCGTTCGTGACCCGGCTTGCTACCCGCGCCTCGCGCAAGCGCGGTGGCGACGGCGAGCCGCTCGACCGGCACACGGCGAATCTCTACGTGCGCATGGTCCGCTCGTGGCTGCGGTGGGCTATCGAGGTCGACGAGATCCGCCCCGACAACCCGTTTGCATGGTTCAAGGGATTGCCCAAGTCTCGCGAGGAAAAGGCGCTCCCCAAGTCCGGGGCGCGCAACGTCCGCTCGATGACGCCCGCCGAGTTTTACCCCGTGGTTGCTGCGGTCGCCGACGACGCCGACGCCTACGGATTGTTCGTGCTGGCGTTCGAGTCGGGGTTGCGGCGCGGTGAATTGCTCGGGCTCACCCGGGCCGACCTCAAGCCCGCCGCCGATGGTTCGGTCATCATCGAGGTTCGCCGCTCCTATGATGTGAGCGCGCGCAGCAATGGGGCGGTCAAGACGATTAACGCGCCGCGCGACGTCCGCGTGCACTCGGCGGTGATCGACGCATTGCCGTCGGGCGGCTCGGACGACGCGCCGATCTTCAACGTCCGCCGCGACCACCTCGCCATCCTGCGCCGGACATTGCGTGCCGCCGGGCTGCCGCCCATGACGCTTCACGGGCTGCGGCATTCCCACGCCACCGAGTGCCGTCGTCGTGGAATGCTGCCCGAGGCGCTCAAGGTCCGCATGGGGCACGGCAACATCAAGACGACGATGGGCTATTACGTGGACGTCGACGCCACTGACCAGTCGGTTGCGTTCGCCTCGCCGCCGCCATTCACGCCGACCCGGCTGCGGGTTGTCGCGTGAGGTCCGAGGGAACGACCGCCCACACCGACGAGCCGGGCAATGATGACCGGCTCGTCGGTGTGCCGGATATCCCCGCCGGGGCCGAGCCGGTGGCGGTGGTGACCGTGGTGCTGTACGTCAACCCGGACGGCACCGAGAATGCGATCTGCGCGGCTGTCAACGCCGACGGCGACGACCTACCGCTATTGACCTCGCTCGGGCTCCTGCGGCTCGCCGAGCGCCGTTTGCTGGACAAGGGGGATCGATGACCGAGGGTGACGGCGACCGGTTCGTGATCGGCTATGACCTCGACCATGAGCCCATCTATGCGGGCGAGTACAAGCGGCTCACCGATGTGTTGCGTAGCCCGCGCCGGATCATCGGACGCACCGAGGTGGGCGCCTATTTCGTCTCGACGGTGTTTCTCGGCGTCGATCATTCGATGGGCCGGGGCGAGCCGCCGATCTTGTACGAGTCGATGGCGTGGCGCGGCACGCTCAAGACGCCGCGCCGATGGGAGACGTTCCAATGGCGCTACGCCACCCGCGACGAGGCGAGCGCGGCGCACGCGTTCCTCGTCGAGTATCTGACGCACGGGCTCGACGTCGAGGCGCTGCCGGATCTTGAGGGCGAGTGGCGCCGTACCTACAACGTAGGTACGATGGGTGCTACCACCACCGACCGAGAGGGGCACCCCGATGCCTAACCCCAAGCCGCTGCGCAACGTGCGCGTAGACGACCGACTCTGGCAGGCAGCCGCCGCCGCCGCCGAGCGCAACGACGAGACCGTCTCGGCGGTCATCCGCCGCGCGCTGGCGTCCTACGTCAAGCGCCACCCCGAGCCCGTCGAGGTCGACGCGTGAGCGCCGCCTCGGACGGGGTAGCCGAGATCCTGGCCGGGATGCACCCCGACGCCCTGGCGCTCATGCGCGAGGCGCTCGCCGAGATGCCGCCTGCTGCCTCAACCATCGTTTCGGTACGTGTCCCCTATGACGTGCTCACCGCTGCGCGTGTGCGTTGCGCTGCGCGCGGCGAGACGGTTTCCGATGTGCTGCGGCGCGCGCTCGGCGAGTACGTGCACCCCGCCGGGCCGGGTTCGCTTGACGAGGTTCGCGAGCAAGTGCTCGACGTGCTCGACCGTGCCGAGCGCGTGGGCACCGCCGAGCCGGGTGCCGGACGATGACCCCCGCCGAGCGCGAGCGCATCCGTGCCGCCGCCCATGCGGCTGCGGCTGCCGCCCCCGCACCGGCGCTGTCACCGGCGCAGCGTGACCGCATCACCGCCATCATGGCGCCCGCCATGCGCAAGGTGCTGGCAGCCCGTGAGGGGCGCTAGGGTGTGCTCGTTGGTCCGGCGGCGCACCTACCATCCGCATACGGTCGATGATTCCCGCGCCGCCGGACCGACCCGATGACCTACCGGATGTTCCTGCTCGCGTGGGGCGCGGTGTTCGTCGGCGTCTCGCTATACGCGATGCGTCAGTGCATGGCGATGCTCGACGAGGACAAGCCCGAGCGCATCAAGATGCGCGCCCACCGAGCGCAGGTGGCCGGGGGCATCGTCGTCGGGCTTGGGCTCGTCATGGCGGTGGTCAACACCGTGCACACTGCCGCGTGACGCCCTAGGCAGGCCGCTGCGGGCCGCTCGACGCCCGGCGGGGGTAACCGGGTGGGGGTTGTCGAGATCGGCCCGCAGCGGGGCTCAAGCGTCGTTCCTATCAGGCAGACCGTACGGCAGCGTGGCCCACTCGGCTCGAACGTAGATCCCCGCGCGTGTCCGGCGCCCGCACCACGCGCACATCTCGTCGTGCCGGTACTCGTCGCGCAGCACGACGGGCTCACGCTCGGGCTCCCGCTCGTGCCAGCACCCCCGGCACATCGCGCACGCCGACCACGCGCTCATAGCGAGTCGATCACGTTCACGATGGGCCGACCGTCGGCGCCGCGCTCGATGCCGTCGTGGACGTACTCGCCCTCGGCGGCATCGCCCATGCCCGTCTCGTAACCGTCGTGCCAGCCCTCGGCGTACGCGGCTGCGAGCGCAACCTCGCCCGGGCTATCCTCGGCGCGCACCCACCGCCCCGCCTCGCCGATGCGCCACGTGCTGCCGTCGTCGAGGTTCACGAGCCGGTAGTGCTCGGGGTGGTGGGTGACCACCGCTGCGCGCGCGGTGGTCATGCCGAGCGCGACGCGTTGAGGACGGTCACCGACCCGTCGGAATCGAACCGCAACCGGTGCGCATCCCCACCGGCGATGCGCCATGCCTCGCGCACCGCCGCCTCGTCGACCCGGTGCACCTCGACCGCCGTCGCGCGCACCACGGCTGCGCGCCGGGGCCGGGGCGCGATGCGCTGCGGTGTGCGCCCGTCGAGGTCGACGTCGGACACGTTAGGCAGCATTGAGCACACCCTCACGCTTGCGCACCTCGTCGAGCCGAGCCGCGACCACGCCGTGCGGGTCGCCGAGCCGGATAGCCGCGAGGAACACCCCCGACACCGACGTGTCGCCCCCGAGGATGTCGAGGTGGGCTTGCGCGTGCGAGGCCATCGACGCGCTACGTGCCTTGGTCGACGCGCCACAGATGGGGCACGTGTCGCCCGCCATCTCGGACGGCAGGCCGAAACCGTGCACGTCGCGCGTGTGGCGCTTGAACGGGTAGGCGCCGGTCACCCGCTCGCTGCACACCCAACACACGTAGACGCGCTCATCCTCAAGGGGGCGCCCGGCGCCCGAGCCACCCGTCCCGGTCGCCACACGGGGTGCCGCGTCGGTCGCTCGGCGCGCCACCGGCTTGCCCGCGTCTTTCGCGCGCACGCCGAACGTGGTGACGAAATCGGCGAAAGGCTGCCAGTACTCGGACTCGCAGCCCGCGCACAACTCGACGACGCGCTCACCGTCACCGGCGTTGACGTGGTGCGCCGCCTCGACGGGCACGCGCTCGTCGCGAGCGAGGTGCACATCGCACCAACGGACGATCTCGGTAGCCATCTCACTTGCCCTTTCGCTTGGCGCTCGGTGCCTCGGTGTCGTGCGCGATCAACCTCGTAACGGACTCGATGCGCAGCGAGCCGCGCGCACCCGACGAGAGAAAGCCGGTGCCCGCCGGGACGGTGTAGCCCTCGGGGTAGGTGTAGTGCCCCGCGAGGATCTCGCCCGAGCGCGAAAGCACTTGGTCACGCTCGGTGTGGCAACGCCCGCACCGCATCGTGCGCTCGTAGGCATCCTCGTCGGGCATGTACCGCGCCGATGCCGGTCGCCACGTGTGCCCGAGATCCCGGCACGTGAGGTATTCCTCGGGTAGTTCGCGCTGCCAAGACGAGACGTCTGCGGCGCTGGCGGTGTTTCGGAGCATGGTCCCCCGTGACCTTTCGTTGTTTGAATGTGCCCCAACGTGTCGCATCGTGCACGAGATGTGTTCGCGCGTCTAGCGCGGGCTCGGCGTGTCCCCGTCATCGAAACCCTCACGCGCGACGGCGGAACGCGCCATAGGGCCATCCTCGACGGTGCGGCGCGGGCGCGGCGGCTCGCTCGCCTTGACCACGGGCACCCCGCTCGGCGACGTCGCCGACCCGATGATGTACGCCCGCAGGTCGGTGGCCCTGACGCGCACGAGCCGCGTCGCGATGTCGTGGCGGGGCAACGTCCCGTCCGCGATCATGCGCCGCACTTGCTGCTGTGAGCACCGCAGGTAGTCGGCGACCTCCCGCACCGTCAGCAACCGCAACCCCTCGTCGTCGTGCTCGTGCCCGCTGCTCGCCATTGACCAACGCCCCTCGTCTCACCGCGTCGACCCCCGCGCCCCGCGACCCCTCGCGCGGCGCCTGCCCCCCCGTCGTCGGTGCCAGCGAGCGCCACACGGTGCGAGAGGTGACGGGCTGCCCGGTTCGGGTTGGTTGCGACCGTATACCCCCGAGAGAGTGACGCCAACCCCTCGACACGCGCCCCCACCTGCGGCGATGGGTGACACGGGGGTGACACGGGGTGACACGGGGTGACAGGAGCAACCACGAGTGCTCATGAGTGCTCATGCGTACCCGGGGGTATTTGCTCGTGCATTCTCGGGACATTTGGCACGCTCTCGTGCGGGACATAAACAACAACGGTGTAAGTACGCCCTGACCTGCGACGATGCAAAAAGTCGGGGCAATTTCTGCGCAGGGGTTGCGCCATTGTTCCGAGGGGGTGCAAGGTGCTCGATATCCACACGGAACGCCACACACGGGGACAGATCGCCATCAACGGTGCATCGCCCTCGTGGTGATCCGCCGCGCCCTGACGAGAGGACCACCCCGATGACCGATGACCCGGAGGTGCTGACCATCGACGAGGTGGCCGAGCATCTGCGAGTACCGCGCCGCACCGTGCTGTCGATGGCGCAGACGCGCGAACTGCCGATGTTCAAGGTGCGCCGCTCGTGGCGTATCAGCGCCGACACGTTCGACGACTGGCTGCGCGCCCGTGAGGCGTCGGTGCTCGTGACCCACCGCCCCGCTCGTCGGGCCGGTGGTCGCCGGTGATCCGGCGCAAGCGTCCGCCCGTCGAGGTGGTGCGCACCGTCGAGGTCGAGGTTGAGCCCGACGAGCGCGTGGTGCGCCGGGTGGGCGCGTTCGCTCACACGTGGTGGCTGTTCGTGCGCACCGACGAGCCGACCCACGACATCATCGAGCGCTATCTCGACGAGGTGATGGCATGAGCACCGAGCCGAGCGAGCGCATGCCGCTTGCCACCTACCCCTACGGCGGGCGCTCGCCGTTCGTGGCGGGCTCGGCGACGAGCGAGCAACGGGCGGCGTTCGAGGACGCCGAGGGCGAGACGGCGCGCCGTCAGCGCGAGACGCTGCTCACCTTGGTGCAGCGGGGCACCCGTGGCGCGACGTGGCGTGAGTTGGCGTCGGCGCACGGCATGCACCACGGGCAGGCGTCGTCTGTGCTGTCGGTGCTGCACAAGGCGGGCCGGATCTCGCGCCTTGCGGTGAGCCGGGACAACTGCCGCATCTACGTCGCCCACGGGTTCGAGGCCGACCGACCGACCGAGGACCACGGGCGCAGCGGCGAGCCGCGCCGGTGCCCGCACTGCGGCGGGCGGCTGTGAGCGACGAGGACGAGCCGGGCTACGTCGTCGCCTCGATCACCGGGGGCACCTTGCGTGAGCACTCGGACCCCGAGCGCCGGGCGCACACGCGCTCGTTCTACGTGAACTTGCGCACCAACGACGCGCGCCCGACGGCGTACGCCGCCATTCATCTGACCGACGACCAGCGCAAGCAATGGCTGTCCGTACTGCTAGGGAGGACCGACTAGATGCCTACCCCGATTCTGGCGTTCAACGAAAAGTCGCACCGCTACCGGCTCGATGACGCGTGGGTGCCGTCGGTGACGACCATCATCAACGGCGGCTTGCCCAAGCCCGCGCTCGTGGCGTGGGCGGGCACCGTGGTTGCCGAGCACGTCGCCGACCACCTCGACGACGTGGTGAGCATGGCGCACCTCGGGCGTGAGCCGATGGTCAAGGCGCTGGCGTCGGTGCCTGACGAGATCCGCAACAAGGCGGGTGTTCGCGGCACCCTCGTGCACGAGTTGGCCGAGCACGTGGTGCACGGGCGCGCCGTCGAGGTGCCCCCGGCGATCTCGGATCGGGTCGAGGGCTACGCCCGGTGGCTCGACCGGTTCGAGCCGGTGCCGCTCGCCACCGAGATGATGTGCGCCAACCGGGCCGATTGGTGGGCGGGCCGCTTCGACCTCATCGCCCGCATCGGCGAGGTGACATGGCTGCTCGACAACAAGACGTCCAAGAGCGTCTACGGCGACACCTCGTTGCAGGTCGGCGCCTACGCGTCCGCCGAGTTCTACGTCGACCCGGCGGCGCCCGACGTCGAGGTGCCCGCAATCCCGGTCGACCGCATCGGCGTCTTGCATGTCACCGACGACGGCACCGACCTGTTCGACCTCGGGGACATCGAGTCGGCTTACGCCGAGTTCCTGGCAGCCAAGGTCATCTATGCCGGGGCCGGTCGCCGTCGTCGGCTCATCGGTCGCCCCGTCGCCACCCCCGGCCCCGTCGCCGAGGCGGTGGGATGGTGAGCGAGGTCGAGCGCTACGAGGCGCCGAGCGCCGTCATGCCGGGTTCCCGGCTCATCGCGTGGGCTCAAGCGGCAGACGCCGCCTACACCCTCGCCAAGCGGTTGACCACCACCGATTTCGTGCCCAAGACGTACAAGGGCAAGCCCGACGAGGCGGCGGCGGCGATCCTGCTCGGGGACGAGTTGGGGCTCGCCCCGCTGGCCGCGCTGCGCAGCGTGTACGTCTTGCAGGGGACGCCCGCCATGTACGCCCGGGCGATGGTCGCCCTCGTCGTCGGGCGCGGGCACCGGATCTGGACCGAGGCCGAGACGGCGACGTCGGTAACGGTGGCGGGCTACCGGGCGGGCTACCCCGAGCAAGTCGAGCGCTCGACGTGGGATCTCGACCGCGCCAAGCGCGAGGGGTTCGCGCAGCGCAACGCCAACTACCGCGACCACCCGGCGGCGATGTTGTACGCCCGCGCCGCCTAGGATGTGGCCCGGCGGGTGGCGCCCGACGTGCTGCTCGGCATCCCCGAGACCGCCGAGGATCTCGGCGCGCCGCTGTCCGGGCTCGACGACACCCCCGGCGGCTCGGGCACCCGCACGGTGCAGCGCCGCACCAACCCCACCACGTCGGCGCCGGTGCTGCCGCAGCGCATGGCGGTGAGCCCGCCACCGGTGACGAGCCCGCAGACCGACGAGCCGCAGACCGACGAGCCCGACGACGACCCGCCGCCGCCGGTGACCGCCCCGCAGATGACCGGCCCGCAGCGTGCCCGGATTCATTCCGAGTTCAAGGCGCGTGGAATGTCACGCGAGGATTACCTCGGGTGGGTGGCGGGCTTTCTCGGGCGCGACGACATCACCACCACCAACGAGGTGACCCCGGGTGAGGCAAGCCGGATCATCGACCACATCGAGGAATGCGCGGCGCGTGGCGTCGATTTCCTGACGGGCGAGTTGCCCGACGACGACACCGACGCCCGGCTGCCGTATTCCGACTGACCCACCCCTACCTATTCCGAGGCGGTTTGCACGATGACCGAGACGGACGTTTTCGCGACCCCACCGACCGTGGTCGATGCGGGTTTCGCCTACCGAGGCGCATGCTTCAAATGCGGATTCTGGGATGCCCGACACCGGGTGTTCGATCACATCTACCGCGAGTGGCACGCCGACCGGGACCGCGCGCACGTCGCCGAGGATTTCGACGTGACGCAGGAGGTGGTCGACGTGATCGTGGCCCGGTGGTCGCCGACGTCGCGCACGTGGCGGGCAGCCTCATGAGGCGGCTGCTGTCCGCGGGCGCGGTGGCCCGGACGGCGGGGATCTCGTACCGGCAAGTCGACTACTGGACTCGCACGGGGCACATCAACGCCGAGCCGCGCGAGGATGGCGAGGGCTCGGGCACCCCGAGGCTGTACTCGCTGCGCGACGCCCGGCACGTGGTGGTGATGGCGACCCTCAACCGGTGCGGCATGACCGTGGCCGCTGCCGCCGCCGCCGCCCACCTCGTGCTCGACGCCGAGACCGACTACCTCACCGACGTGCTCGGGGCCGCGCTCGACGACGCGGTGACCGTGCACCTTGACGCCGACGTCGAGATCCGCGAGGACGACGACCCGCTCGACCCGTTGCCGCCGCTCGACCCGGACCGCGCCCACGACGAGGCCCGCTCATGAGGGCGCGGGTGGTGGTGCCGGTGGCGGTGCCAGCGTTCGAGGTGATCTCGCTCAACCAACGTGCCCATTGGGCCAACGTGCACCGCCAGACCCAAGCGCTGCGGGGCCGGGGCATGGTGGCGGCGCAGGCGGTGCACGGGCCACATCTACGCAAGGCGGCGCTCACCGTCTCGGTCATCTACCCGCGCACCACCCGGCGCCGGGACGTGCATAACCTCATGGGCACGGTCAAGCCGCTGCTCGACGGGATGGTCGACGCCCGAGTGATCCCCGACGACAACGACGACCACCTCGTCGGCCCGGACCTGCGGGTGTGGCACGGCGGCGACCGGCCCGAGGTCGACGACGCGCTCGGCACTCGGCTCATGGGCGATCTCGCCCGGCCCGGTACGTGGCTCGGGTTCGTCTTCGAGTTCGAGGGCGAGGCGTACCGGTGAGGGCGACCGAGGCGTGGCCTAAGGGCTCGACGGATCTGCCGTGCCCGCGCTGCGGGGCCAGCGCCGGGGCGCGGTGCCGGACGTGGACGGGCAAGGTAGCCACCGGCCCGCACGCGGCCCGCACGGCGCCGAGGTTCACGTGCCCGCGCTGCGGCACGCTCACGCTCCTGGCAACCAACGTCGCCGAGGGGTTTTGCTCGGTGTGCGCCGACTGGACAGGCGAGGGTGCTCGCCGGTTCGGGCAACCGGGGCTCGACCTCGGGGGGGCATAGGTGTGGGTGCACGCAACGCGAAAGCGGTGGGGTTGGCGTGGCCGGGGCTGCCCGACCGCCCGTGGCGGGTGCTGTTGTGGATGGCCCTCACCTCGCTCGACGAGGACAAGGGCGAGCGGGCTGCGCGCACCTACTACGCGGGGCACGCGGCCATCGCCGAGATGCTCGGGCTCGACCCCAAGAGCACGAGCGACCTACGGGTGGTGCGCCGGGCCGTCGCCCACCTCGTGCGGGCCGGGGCGCTCGTGCCGTTGCACGCCGCTGGCAACGGTCGCACCGCCGTCTACGTCGTCTGCACCGCCTCGCTGCGGGCTGTGGACAACGGGCCGTGATCTGTGGACAACCGAAAAGTTGTAGGGCTCCCAGCGTCCTACAACTTCCGCAAGTTACTGACGAGTTGTAGGACGTTTCGAGCCAAGTTGTAGGACGTTTGCGTGCAAGTTGTAGGGCTCCCAGCGTCCTACTAATAGGAACAAGAGGAACAAGAGGAACAAGCACATGCGTACGTCGGGCGACCAAGTTACGTGCGATCTGTGGACAACTTCGAGGACGGGCAGACGATGACCGCGACCACCACGCCGCCGCTGTGGCACTTCACGTGCCTTCACGGGCGGCACGCCATCGGCACCTCGGGCACCTTGGCGCCCGGGCTCGACGGGTTCGTGTGGCTCACCGACCTGCCCGCCGTGGTGCCCTCGATGCTCGGGTTCGCCGAGCCCGGCGCGCTGTCCCTGCTGCGGTGCAACCGCACCGACTACCGCTATCGGGTGCACGACGACGACGGCGCCTATGCCGCCCGCTGGACCTCGGTGCGGCACATGGTCGACCCCGAGCGCCGCGAGGGCATCGAGTCCGTCCCGGGCGTCTTGCTGCGCCATTGGTGGGTCGCCACCATGCCGCTGCGGGCGGTGCTGGCATGAGCGCCGTCATCGAGGCGCCGTCGCCCTACGCCGAGCGGGTGCCGCGCTGCGGACGCTGCGGGCGCCTGCACCGGGCCGACCTGCCGTGCTGGCGCGGGCACTACCGTGACCGGCTCGTGGCCCGGGTGCTGCGCGAGCGGGGCCGCACGTGCTGGCTGTGCGGCGAGGACGGCGCCCGCACCGCCGACCACCGCACCCCGCGCTCGCTCGGCGGCGGCGACGAGATGAGCAACCTCATGCCCGCCCACCTCGGGTGCAACTCGCGTCGAGGCAACACCCCCGAGCCGGGCAACGTCGCCGCGCTCGTCGTGATCTCCGGGCCACCGGGTGCGGGCAAGACCACGTATGCCAACACCCACGCCGTGCTCGGCGACGTCGTGATCGACCTCGACGCCATCACCGGCGCGCTGTCCGCCCCCGACGCGGGCGACCCGCACGCCGCCCCCGACCACGTGCGCACCATCGCCCAAGCCGCCCGCCGGGCAGCCATCACCGCCGCCTACCGCTGCCCCGCCGGGCACACGGTGTGGCTCATTCACACCGCGCCCAAGCCCGACGCCATCGCCGAGTACGCCGTGCACGGGGCGCGGTTCGTCACCGTCGACCCCGGCGAGGCGGTCACCCTCGCCCAAGGCATCGCCGCCGGGCGCCCCGCCGACCACCTCGACGTCGCCCGGCGCTACTACCGCAAGGGCGCCCCCGTCTCGGACTCCCCCGCCATCGCCGGGGCCAGCGAGGCACCACCCGTGCCGGACGGCGCCTCAAGCCGCTGGCGAGACACGCCCCGCCCAACCACACCACCCCCCACCCGTTAGGCCGCGAGAGGCGGCAAAGAGCGCGCGAGAGAGGCACATCCGCCATGACCGACACCGACCGACGGGCACGCGACCGGCTCGACCTAGAGCGCGTCTGCCTACGAGCCACCGTCGAGGCCACCCTCGACACCCTCGACACGATGCGTGCGCACGCATCCCACCTGACCGAGCCGGTGTCGTTCGCCATCACCACCACGGTCGACACGCTGTCGGCGATGATCGTTGCCGACCTCGCCCGCATCGCCGACGCCCTCGCGCTGTTCGATGCGCTCGTGCCCGAGGACGGTGCACCGTGATGCTGTCCGCCCTGCTCGTCGCCCAACCCCACCTCGACATCGACATCGAGATCCGCGACGGTGACGTGGTGGTCGACCTCGTGGCCGTGGCCCGCATCGTGATGGCCCGACCCGACGGCAGCATGCGTGACGCGCTGTCCATCGGGTGCACCACGAGCACCGGCGCATTCGCCCAGCACGGCATCCTCGCCAGCGCCGAGCGACTCACCGGCGACGCCGTACGCCGCGACCCGGACGACGAGCCATGAGCCGGGCCGTACCCGTCGGACCCCGACGCATCCGCAGCATCGAGCGCGCCACCGGAATGCGCATCGCAATGGCGTGGACCGTTACCGGCGCAGCGGGGTGGCTGTCATTCGCCACACCCGAACACCGGCACGGCTACTACCACCCCGGCAACCAAGCGTGGGTATGGGCAGGCGACCCCATCCACCAACCCCAATGCGACCGGCTATGGCCCCCGGTCAGACCAGCACCATGAGGTTGACGTCCCGGTCATGATCTGCGCCGCCCGTCTCGAACACCCGGTAGCACAGATAGTCCGGCTTCTGCTCGGTCACCGTGGCGTAACCCCCGAGCGATTCCGGCTGGCACAACACTTGGACGAACGCCGCGTAATCCTCGGTGCCGATGTTGTGGTGGATCTTGTAGTGGCCGAGGGAGGTGCGCTCACCTACCCACTTGGTCGGCCCCGCCACCACCTCACCGTCGGCATGCACGTAGGCAACCATCGTTGCGGATGGGTACGCGAGCGTGGTCATGGCTACACCCCTCGGTCGTCTGGCCCGGCTGACCCCACGACCGTACGCGCCGCGCGTCTTGTAGGGAACCTACAACCCGACGCCCTCGGCGCAGCCGCCGAAACAATTGCACGCGTGTGGTTCCGACCCCACCCCCACGCAATTATCCGTGGCTAAATGTATTAGCAAGCGGCAGGAAATGCACGCATGACACACGCGCGAGCGAGCGAACGTGCAGGTCAGAGCGTTGCGCAGACAGAAAGAATGCAACTAAAAGTTTTTTGAATGGGGTGGCTTAACCGGGAC
>Ga0160436_1000496_pt1 | contig 14918 bp, 15 predicted proteins | sample HID1973M_E0MG_FD_108264 | JGI IMG/M metagenome (GOLD analysis project Ga0160436, IMG submission 108264) | Enriched mosquito-associated microbial communities from UW Madison campus, WI, USA - HID1973M_E0 MG | ecosystem: Host-associated > Arthropoda: Insects > Digestive system > Unclassified ...
ATTTCCGCCCGCACGGTGGTGACCTTCCGCCCGGGCCAGAAGCTCAAGGAACGGGTAGAGACCTATGCTGGATCCGGGCAGTAATCGCGAACTACCGCCGATACCGGCCAAGCGCTACTTCACGATCGGTGAAGTCAGCGAACTGTGCGATGTGAAGCCGCACGTGCTGCGTTACTGGGAGACGGAATTCCCGAGCCTGGAACCGGTCAAGCGCCGCGGCAACCGCCGTTACTACCAGCGGCACGACGTGCTGATGGTGCGGCAGATCCGCAGCCTGCTGTACGAACAGGGCTATACGATCGGCGGTGCACGCCTGCGGCTGGACAGCGCCGGCGCGCGGGAAGAGTCGGTGCTGAGCAACCAGATCATCAAGCAGGTCCGCATGGAGCTGGAAGAAGTGCTGCAATTGCTGCGGCGCTGAGCGAGCGACAAGCCCGCGCAAAGTCGTTATAATCACCGGCCACCGCGAGGTGGAAGCCTTTACGGGGTATAGCGCAGCCTGGTAGCGCACCAGTCTGGGGGACTGGTGGTCGTCGGTTCGAATCCGGCTACCCCGACCAAATTCCCTATTTCGAACAACGGTCTACGCATCATGTGCGTGGGCCGTTTTTCGTTTCCACCCTATTTCCACCCTATGCTTCTACTGCGCGCGAGGGAGCGGTCTTCGCGCGATCATCAGGAGTAGTGGAACGATGGAGGTGGGCAGTTATCGTTTGAGGAAATTCGAACTAGAGCTTCAGACGGTCGCCGGGGTGAGGACAGACTTGCGTCTAGTTCGCGAGATGTTGGCCCATTGCGTCGAAACAGATTCCGAAGTCCATGATACATGCGAGGAATTGGAAGAGGCCTGTTGGACCACTGCAATAGTCAGATACGCGCGGTGCTTTTCCCAACGGCCATGGCGTTATGTCGATGTGGTGGAATCGAAGCTGAGCGAGACTCAATTTGAGTCGCACCACTACTTTCGATATCTCAGAGACAAAATGATTGGTCACGCCATTGGTGGGCTCGGAGAAGATTTCGAAGTGACTGCTGCCGTCTACCCAGGGCCTAAGGGAGTGCTTGAAGTGGTGGGAGTGGGTCCGCGTCCGCGTCGAATCTTCAGCCCCGGGGAGAACCTCGCATCCGAATTTCTCGAACTGGTTGAGGTCGTCAGCGCGCTCTTGGAACGCCATTTTGAAGGAGAGCGGGCCCGTGTCCTCGCATTGCTGAGATCAGTGCCCGTGCTTTCGGCCGTAAAGGGCGCGCCTTTGATGCAATCGGATATAAAGCTCGAAAAGTCCGATCCGAAGTTCCGCGATTTCTTAGCCATAGCCCGGGGGCGCATCAACCCCAAAGTGGGGAAGGCCGAGGATATTCGGTCACTTCACAGTCGACCCGTCCGCAGTGAGGACGAAAATTCTAAGTAGCTCTGGCTAATTGGGCTGGCGCAAGTCTTCCGTGCAAAAGCCAATAGAAGGACTTCAGGCTTCGGTGTCCGGACTTTTTGTGCTTGCCGTTATGAATAGGTAAAGCGCGGCCGTGGTGGCGGCGAGTTGTCGTGTCGGGGAGCGAGATGCCTGTTTCCGCGATGATTCTGCTTGCCGGTCTGGGTCTGCTGGTCGTGGCGATCCATGGAGGCGGGTTCAAAGCCCTCGGAGCAGATGTACCGAGATCGGACAGCCGAACAAGGCTTTCATGTGCAGCCGGTGGTGCTGCGCTCTTCGCATTAGGGCTGTGGTTTACCTTCAGCGTGGATAGGGCTCCGGGAGTCGGTGTAAGCCACCCTGATCAAGCCGGAAGCGTGCCCCAGCCCACATCGCAGTCCCAGCCCGAACTGCAGCCAGAGCCCAAGGTCGAGCCCAAGGTCGAGCCCAAAGTCGAGCCCAAAGTCGAGCCCAAAGTCGAGCCCAAAGTCGAGCCCAAAGTCGAGCCCAAAGTCGAGCCCAAAGTCGAGCCGAAGGCGGAGCCCAAGGAGGAGCCTCAGTCAGGCGCAAAGCCAACGGTCAAGGCCCCAACCTGCATGGACACGTGTGAGAAGGACGAGTACTGGTGCAAGCAGGAGCGCGTTTATGAAGAGCGGATGGAGCGCGCGAATTCCACCGCTGCAACTGTTGATAGGTGGGTGAAGTACATGGACAAATGCACTGACGCGTGTGTGAAGAAATGTCCCAGATATAGAGACATCGGCGAATACCGGCCTGCACGGGATGGAGCGTAGTCGCCTAGGTGGACCGGCTAGCCTTTCGTAGACGCCCAGAGGTCATAATTGGGAAAATCCTCTGGCGTGAGCGTGAGCGTGAGCGTGAGCGTGAGCGTGAGCGTGAGCGTGCGCGGTGCGCCGAATGGAACGGCAAAGAACACCGTGGAGTAACGCGGCGTGTCGCAGCTTGGCGTTGCGGTTGAAGGACGATCTTCATGCCTGCTTCGTCCCCTGCGACTTTCCCGGGAGCCACGATGCCTACCGACTCATCGCGCAGAATCGACATCATTCTCGACCATGGCCCGGAGCTGGGCGATCCGCCCGTGGCCGGGCTGCTGGACGAGCGGGATGACGATAGCCGACGGGACGAAAGCACACCGGACGATGAGGCCAACTGTTCGGCCTGCAATGCGGTGTGCTGCCGTCTGACGGTAGTACTGGATGCCGGCGACGATGTCCCGGCCCGCCTCACGACGGTGCTGCCCGGTGGCCTGCGGGTGATGGCAAAGGCCGCGGACGGGTGGTGTGTCGCCATGAATGCCGCGCGGATGAACTGCGGCATCTACGAAAACCGGCCGTCCGGTTGCCGCCGCTTCGCGATGAACGGCCCCTATTGCAGGGCGGTGCGGATGGATTTTGCGATGGAAACGGCGGCCGGCAATATCGCTTAGAGCGATGCCTGGTCGATGAAGTCGCGAGCCAGGTTGGCGCCCGCGTCGAGCGCGGCATTCATTCCGTGCTGCATGAGCAGGTGTCCGGCGGGGACCGGGATGCCATCAACATCGACGCGATGCACGAAGGCATCGCTATTCGCACGTAACCAGGCTTCGACCACGAACAGCTTGCCGTCGTGGCGTCCGTCGATTTTCCGCTTCTCTACGATTTCCCCGAAAACTTCCATTGCTTGCTGCTCCTGGGTCCAGCTCGCTTGCGTCGTGGGCGTGCCATCGACGCAAGATGCCGGTCCTTTATTCCTTGCTTTCCGCGGCCGCGGTGGCGGCGGCTGCATCGGCCATCGCCTTGCGAGTCGGGGTGTTCCCAAGCTTCTCGATCTTGCCGCCGGAGCTTTCAAACGCTGCGATGTCGGCGGTCAGCTTTTCCTTGGAGATCTTCGAGTTCTGGATGCGGTCTGAAGTGAAGTGCGAGGCATTGCGAGGCTGCATTGTCGTGTCCTCTCTGGGCACACAAGCCGACGGGCATACCCGTCAGGGAGTCGGCCGCAACTGTTGAGTGCCCCAAGAAGACGCTGCCAGGTAGCTGGGAGCTTGGAACGCGCAGGAGCGAAGAATCTTCACCCTACACCTATCCCCCGCGGTCCGCCAGCCGGCTCGGCGGAACGCGGGACGGCTCTTGCATTTCCCGTACGGAGCTGAAAACAACCCGGTGGGAGAGAGGCTGCACGGCCGCGGACTGACGGGTTGCATGCAGGGCGATGCGCTAAGGTGCGCCCATCCGGGTCGCCCTGCACGGAGTGCGCATGCGCAGTTTTCTCGACTTCAGTTCCTTGAGCGCCTTGGCGAGCACGCTGCTGGGGTTGGTGCTGGTGTCGCTGATCGCGGTCGGCATCCGACTGGCTTTCATGCAGACCCTGCAGCGCCGGCGCGAGCGCGAGAACCGGCAGATCAACGAGCGCTTGCGGACGCTGATTGCGGCCTATAAGACGTTGGGTGGGTCCTTCACGGGTGAGTTGGCGGTAGATCCTTCCCACCTGCGTGAGTTGCGCCAGCGTCCGGGCGATATCGAAGCGCCGGATCCATTGCTCGCACGGGCCGGCGGATCGGATCGCCGCCGGCGTATCCGCGACGCGGTCGAGGCGGCATTGTCCGATGTCATCCTGCTGGGCACGGAAGAGCAGGTGGGGCTTGCGGTCCGGGCCGCCGAAGACATGGTGGCCGGGCGCGCCGTGCACACCGCCGAGTTGGTGGTGTCGCTGCGTGATTTCATCCGCCAGGCGCTGGACCTCGCGCCCATCCCCGTGCAATTGCGCGTGCCGTCGCAGGGACCCGCACGCACCGCGGCCAGCGGTGGGAAGCGCGAGGGCGGGGAAGGGGGCAAGCGCGAGGCTGGTGGCGGTGCCGGTGGTGGTGGGATGCAGGCTGGGATGGCGGGTGGTGCGATGGGCATGGGCGCCCGGCATGGCCTGGATGACGACGCGGAAGCCCATCGCGGCTGAGCCGCTCTCCCTGACGGTCAGACGGCAGTGCGGCGGCTTTCGCACCTCCTTGACGTAGGCGCGTCGCAAGGTGGCCGCGGCTTATCTAAGGAGTCCTCCATGCCTACCCGCGCCGAACTCGACCAGCAACTGGATGCGTTGCAGGACCGGCTGCCGCTATTGCGGACCGATGAAGATGCCGACTTCGATTTCCTCGCGTTCCAGCAGGAGACCGACGCACTCCGCGAATCGGCCGCGCCCGAAGACCAGGAGCATGTGCGTGGGCGCATACAGGCGATGCTGGAGCAGTCGGGCCTGATTCCCTCCGACGGGGAAGTCGAATCGCGACGCTGAAGCGATTCACTTAGTGCGTTTGCATCGTGGCAGTCGGCGATGCGTTGCACTGTTAAAGGGCATTGATTTCACGGGATGACGACATGTGCACGCCCGTTGAACTCGCTTGGGCCGTCGCGCTGCATTGAAAGCAAGAAGAAATTTCGCGGAATAGCTGAGCATGCTTTTCAGCATGTTGTGAACGCTATCACTGTAAAACGACCGCGTAGTAAGAGGTTTTTTGTCGTCCGCGTGCAAGGCGCGTGAAAGACATCCGAACGAACTTTAACGCTGCCTTGTATGCGCGTCAGAAATTTGGCGCACGGGGATTGTCGAAAGATTTTTCTATGCCATAGTGCATCGCAACACGTCAGTGCCGATGGATCGGACGCATCCAGTCGAAGGATCCGGCACAGCAAACCGCACCGAGTCACCTACTGCCTGGCGCGCCAGTCGGAGTGTGTCTCGTGCTTCCGGAAGAAACCAACCGAAGCGGTGACCACGACGCATGAGCTCTCTGAGACGCAGCGGGATACTCCTCATTCTGTGCCTGAGCATGGGGCTGAGCGCCTGCCACAACACCTCGCACATGGCACGGGAACTGCCCCAGCCCGATCCCCTGGCGCTCGAGAGCGTGCAGCCGGAGTACCGGCTGTCGCCAGGCGATGTCCTGATGGTGAAGGTGTTCCAGGTCGACGACCTGGAGCGTCAAGTGCGCATCGATAATGACGGCAAGATTTCACTGCCGCTGATCGGCAACATCGCTGCCGCGGGCCTCGGCGTGGCCGAACTCGAGCGCCAAGTGGCCGACCGCTATCGCGGCGGCTATCTGCAGGATCCGCAGATCTCGATCTTCGTGCAGGAGGCCAATGGCCGCCGCGTCACCGTGACCGGTGCAGTCGATGAACCGGGCATCTATCCGATCATCGGCGCCAATCTCACCTTGCAACGTGCATTGGCGCAGGCCAAGGGCGTGAGCAATATCGCCAGCCGCGGCAATGTGATCGTGATCCGGACCGTGCAAGGCCAGAAGATGATCGCGCGCTTCAACCTCAATGACATCGAGCACGGCGCGGCTCCCGATCCGGAGATCTACGGCGGCGACATCGTGGTCGTGTATCGCTCGGACGCGCGCCTGCTGCTGCGTACCGCCCTGGAGCTGACGCCGTTCGTCATGGTATGGCGGGCCTACCGATGAGCATGGACCCGAACGTTCACGCCCATCACCCGGGCCATCATCACGACAGCGCGGAGCTGACCTTGCGTGACTACTGGCACGCGCTATGGTCCCAGCGCTGGCTGATCGTCGCGATCTCCGCCGCCATCGTCATCGTGGTGCTGGCAGTGACGCTGGCGATGACCACCCAGTACCGCGCGACGAGTACGTTGCAGATCGAGCGCGAGTCGCTGAACGTGGTCAACGTCGAGAACCTGATGCCGGCGGAATCGCCGCAGGATCGCGACTTCTACGAGACCCAGTACGAATTGCTGCGCAGTCGCTCGCTGGCGCGGGCGGTGATCCGCGAGGCGCGGCTGGCGCAGGAGCCGTACTTCAAGCCGCTGGTGGCAGAGGCGGTCGCGAAGTACGACGCGGCGCATCCCGAGGCCGGCAAGGCCCAGTCCGCCGAGCGTCAGGAGCGTATCGAGCGCGCATTGACCGCGGCGCTGCTGGAGGGCCTGGAGATCGAGCCGATCCGCAACTCCCGCTTGGTGCGGATCAATTTTGATTCGTCCGATCCGGTGTTGTCGGCGAAGGTTGCCAATGCCTATGCCCGCGTGTTCATCAGCAGCAGCCAGCAGCGCCGTTTGCAGGCGTCCTCGTTCGCTTCGAAGTATCTGTCCGAACGCCTGGTGCAGCTGCAATCGCGGGTGGAGGATTCCGAGCGCAAGCTGGTCCAGTACTCCAGCGATGAGCAGATCGTGTCGGTGGGCGAGGACAAGCCCTCGTTGCCGGCGCAGAACCTGACCGAGCTCAACGCCTTGCTGGCCGGCGCGCAGGATGCCCGGATCAAGGCCGAGGCCGCCTGGCGGCAGGCCAGCAGTGGCGATGGGATGGGCTTGCCGCAGGTGATCAGCAGCCCGCTGATCCAGCAGCTGCGTGGCGAGCAGGTGCGCATCAATGCCGAGTTCCAGCAGAAGCTGGCGACTTTCAAGCCGGGATACCCGGAAATGCAGCGGTTGAGGTCGCAGGCCGACGAGCTGCAGCGGCAGATCAATGGCGAGATATTGAATATCCGCCAATCGCTGAAGGGCCAGTATGAATCGGCGGTGCAGCAGGAGCAGCTGATGAATGAGCGCATCACCGCGCTCAAGGGCGACGAGCTCGATCTGCAGTCGCGCAGCATCCAATACAACTTGCTGAAGCGCGAAGCCGATACCAATCGCCAGCTCTATGACGCATTGCTGCAGCGTTACAAAGAGATCGGTATCTCCGGGAATGTCGGCAGCAACAATGTCTCGATCGTCGATTCGGCCGATATCCCTGGCAGCCCCAGTTCGCCGAAGCTTTTGCTGAACCTGGCGCTGGGCCTGGTGTTCGGCGTGTTCATCGCGGTGGTGGTGGCGTTGCTGCGGTTCCTGTTGCGCGATCCGGCGAAGTGATGCCGACGCGGCGCGTGCAACGGCGCGCCGTGGTCAGTTAGGTGAGAAGTGATTCAGTGTCGCGGCACACGGATGATTTACTTTCCCAAAGGACGATGGGCGGTGCATCGGAGGATGGTAGAGCGTGGTCGTTTAGGGCTTGCGTGGTGACGGTGAAGGGCTGTCGTGTGACCCGGGGTCGGCGTAGGAGGGCGCCGCGGCGGCATGCGACGGGCGATCGAGACCTGAAGATTCGGCGTGTTCCCCCACACGCGGCGTATCCAAAGGTTCGGAGGACAACCCCATGCTATTGGCAGATCTGACCAGTGCGGCCTACGCGACTTCGTCGCCCAGGCTGCTCACCAAGTATTCGGCTGCGGCCGACCTCATGTTGCGGGTGTTCGACCTGGCGGTGGTGGTGGTCACCGCGCTGGTGGCTTACCGCCTGCTCTATGGCACGTGGCTGCCGGCGGCGGCGTACCGCGTCGCGATCGGGACCACCTTGCTGTACGCGGTGATTTGTTTTGCATTGTTCCCGCTGTATCGCAGTTGGCGCGGCCGTGGGCTGGGCCAGGAACTGGTGGTGCTGGGAGCCGCATTCGGCGGGGTGTTCGCGTTGTTCGCGGTGCATGCGCTGGTGGTGCAGTTCGGGCAGGGCGTCTCGCGCCTGTGGATCGGCCTGTGGTTCCTGGGCGGACTGGCAACCCTGGTGTTGGCCCGTACGGGCCTGCGGATGTTCCTCAACCATCTGCGCAGCCGCGGTATGGACGTGCAGCGCGTGGTCGTGGTCGGCTTGCGGCACCCGGTGATGAAGATCCATCACTACCTCAACCGCAATGCCTGGGTGGGCGTGCAGATCGTCGGCTACTTCCGCAGCCGCTACGACCTGACGCTGGCCGAGCATCGCCAGGAGGATCTGCCTTGCCTGGGCGACCCGGATGGGCTGATCGAATACCTCGAGCGCAACCAGGTCGAGCAGGTGTGGATCTCGCTGCCGCTGGGCGAGCGTGACCGGATCAAGCAGCTGCTGGAGCGACTGGATCGCTATCCGATCAACGTGAAGCTGGTTCCGGATCTGTTCGATTTCGGCATGCTCAACCAGTCCGGTGAGCAGATCGGCAACGTGCCGGTGATCAACCTCCGGCAGGGCGGCGTGGACCGCAACAGTTATTTCATTGTCGCCAAGTCCATGCAGGACAAGGTGGTCGCTGCGGCAGCGCTGGTGGTGTTGTGGCCGGTGATGCTGGCGGTGGCGTTGGGCGTCAAGCTCAGCTCGCCGGGGCCCGTGCTGTTCCGCCAGCGTCGCCACGGCCTGGGTGGGCGTGAGTTCTTCATGTACAAGTTCCGCTCGATGCGGGTGCACGATGAAACCACGCACGTGGCCCAGGCCACGCGCCACGACAGCCGTATCACGCCGTTCGGCGCGTTCCTGCGCCGCTCCAGCCTGGACGAGCTGCCACAGATCTTCAACGTGCTCGGTGGCAGCATGTCGGTGGTCGGGCCGCGCCCGCACGCGGCGCAGCACAACACCCATTACGAGAAGCTGATCCATCACTACATGCAGCGCCATTACGTGAAGCCCGGCATCACCGGTTGGGCGCAGGTGAATGGGTTCCGCGGTGAAACGCCCGAGTTGCGCACGATGAAGAAGCGCATCCAGTACGACCTGGATTACATCCGCCGCTGGTCGCTGTGGCTGGACTTCCGGATCATCGTGCTGACCGCGGTCCGCGTGCTGGGGCAGAAGAACGCCTACTGATGGCAGTGACCGGGATGACTCACGGGGCGGCCAGCAGGTCGGACTTCGCCGCTGCGGCGTCGGTGCAAGCGCGCCGGCGCGAGCGCTGGCGCAACCGGCTGATCGAGGCGGTGCTGCTGTTCGGCATCGGCTACAACTTCGTGTTGGCGGTGGTCAACGCGAAGGTGTTCGCGGTGCGGCCGGCGATGACGTACGCGGCGGAGTTCGCGGTGTACGCGGCCTGCTTCCTGATCGGGCTGTGGTCGCTGGATCGACGGCGCGCCGCGCTGGTGGTGGGCGGGCTGGGATTCGTGATGGCGCTGATGCTGATGCGCTTCCTTGCCACCTGGCAGTTCGATCCCAAGTTCCTGCGCGATGCGCTGATCGCCTTCGCGTTCCTCGTGCTCGGTGCGGCCTACCGAGGCTCGATACCGAAACTGTGCCTGCGCATGGCGGTGGTGGTGTCGCTGGTGGCGGCCTTCGAGCTGGCTGCGCCCACCGTCTATGGCGACGTGGTCAATCCGAAGAGCTATTTCGTCAATGCACGTGGCGCGAGCGCATCGGGCTTCTGGAACGAGGACAGTAATCTCTACGTCAGCGCCACCCGCCCCGGCGCGCGCAACTTCCTGCCGTCGAGCAACCTGCCGCGTGCCTCGTCGGTGTTTGTCGAACCGGTGACGATGGGCAACTTCATCATCTTCTTCGCAGCGGTGGTGCTGGCTTTCAGGCGCCGCCTCAGCTTGATGGCGCAGTTGCTGTCGGTGGGGTTGATCGCATTCCTGATCATCGCTTCGGATGGACGATTGGCCGCCGGCACCTGCGTGCTGATGTTCCTGGTGGCGCCGCTGTTCCGAAGGTTGGACCAACGGCTCGCATTCGCGGTGTTCGCGGCGGTGTTGATGGGTGGCTGGTTGTTGGTGACCGCAGCCGGCATCCATGCGTATGAAGACACCATGTTGGGCCGCATTTTCTTCACGGTCGACTCGATCGCGCAGTTGGACTTCAAGGGCTGGATGGGCCTGGATTTCGATGCCGCCTATCGGTACTTCGACAGTGGCATCGCCTACTTCATTACCTCGCAGTCGTTACTGGGCGTGCTGGGCTTCCTGCTGGCGTACTCGTTCCTGCTGGTCCTGCCGGGCAAAGAGGGGCGTCTGTTCAAGCATCTGGCGGTGTTCGCGTTCGCGTTGAGCCTGCTGGTGTCCAACGGCTATTTCTCGATCAAGACGGCAGCGTTGTGGTGGTTCGTATGCGGCTGCCTGTGGCAGGTCGCGCCGAATGTGCTGCCGGGCAGGGCGGCCCGCGATGTGCCGCTTGCCGCACCGGCGCCGGGGGTCCAGCCATGAGCCAGGTTGCTGGTGGTGGGCGCGATGGACGGATCGATGCCGCGCGCGCGATCGCCATTGTCCTGGTCGTGCTGGGCCATGCGCGCGGCATCCCACAGGCTTACACCTTGCTGGCTTTCAGTTTCCACGTGCCGTTGTTCTTCTTCCTGTCCGGATGGGTGGGAACGGCGTACGGGCGCAGCCGCAGCGATGGTGAGACCTGGCTTCGGCTGGTGCGGACGTTGCTGGTGCCTTATCTGTGCTTCTTCGTGCTGGCCTACGTCTACTGGCTGGCCACGCGCGGGTTGGGTGCCAAGGCGCTGCGCTGGGGCGACCGGCCTTGGTGGGAGCCGTTGGCCGGTCTGCTGGCGGGCAATGGGCCCGGCCTGTACGTGCAACCGGCGCTCTGGTTTCTGCCTGCGCTGTTCGTGACCGCGATCTGCTTCCACTACCTGCGCCGGTGGTTGCGGCCGGGGGTGCTGGCGTTGCTGACGGCGGTGCTGGCCGTCGTGTGGGCGGCGTGGTTCCCGTCGCTGGGGATGCGCTTGCCCTGGGGATTGGACGTGCTGCCGGTCTCGCTGTTCTTCTTCGCCGCCGGTGCAGCGATCGCGGCGCGCGGCGTCTCCTCGCCACGTGGTTCCGCAGTCTCCTGGCTGCTGCCGCTGGCGGTGGCTGCGGTGTGGCTGCCCCTGGCCTGGATCAACGGCAAGGTGGATATCAATCTGCTGCAGTTCGGCCGTTGGCCGGCGCTGTTCCTGCTGGTCGCGTTGCTGGGCACGGCGATGACGATGGGGGCAGGTGGCTGGATCGCCGGCTGGCCCGGCGTGCAGTGGATAGGCCGCAACACCTTGCTGATCCTGTGCACCCATTTCCTGGTGTTCTTCGTGCTGTCCGGCGTGCGCGCGCTGCTGCACGTGCCGGGTGAGCCGGGCCTGGCTTGGGCGCTGTTCGTTTCCGCGTTCGCACTGTTGGCGGCGGTGCCGCTGCGCTGGCTGGTGATGCGCTGCGCGCCGTGGATGATCGGTGCGCGGCGGGAATCGCGACAGCTTGTTCCCTCATCAGTGCAGGAGATCGGTCCGCGATGAAAATCTTGCACGTGGTGCGCCAGTTCCATCCCTCGGTCGGTGGCATGGAGGAAGTCGTGCTGAACGTGGCGCGGCACCATGCCCGCATCGGCGGCGAGGTGGAGGTGCTGTCGCTGGACCGGTTGTTCACCGAGCCCGGTTTGCGTCTGCCGAGCCACGATGAGCACGACGGGCTGCCGATCCGCCGCATCGGCTATCGCGGTTCGTCGCGCTATCCGATCGCGCCGGCGGTGTTGGGCGCGCTCGCGGGGGCGGACCTGGTGCACCTGCATGGCATCGACTTCTTCTACGACTTCCTGGCGGCGACCCGGCCGGTGCATCGCAAGCCCATGATCGTATCGACGCACGGCGGCTTCTTTCATACCGCGTATGCGCCGCGATTGAAGCAGCTGTGGTTCAACACCGTGACACGTGCATCGGCGCTGGCCTACGCGCGGGTGATCGCCACCAGCGAGAACGACGGCGAACTGTTTGCCAAGGTGGTGTCGGCCGAGCGGCTACGGGTGATCGAGAATGGCGTGGACGTGGAGAAGTTCGCCGGGCAGGCCAATCCGCATCCCGGCCGCACGCTGATCTATTTCGGTCGCTGGTCGATCAACAAGGGACTGCTGGAAACGCTGGAGCTGCTGGCGGCGCTGAAGCGGCTGGACCCCACGTGGCGGCTGATCGTCGCGGGGCGCGAATACGATTTCGATCGCCAAAGCCTGCTTGAGCACATCGCGACGCGTGGGCTGGGCGAGTCGGTGGAGCTGGTGGCATCCCCCAGCCAAGCACAGCTGCGCGCGCTGATCGCAAGCGCGCAGTTCTTCGTTTGCCTGTCCCGCCACGAGGGTTTCGGGTTGGCGGCGGTCGAGGCGATGAGCGCAGGCCTGTTGCCGGTGCTCAGCGATATCCCGCCTTTCGAACGCCTGCATCGGGAATCCGGCCAAGGCGTACAGGCGACGCCTGCACGGCCCGAGGAAAGCGCGCGCAGGGTGCAGGCTTTCGCAATGGACAGCGATGCACGCTTGCCTGCGTTGCAGCAAGCCTGCATCAAGTTCGCCAGTCGCTACGATTGGCGGCACGTGGCCGGCCGCTATGAGCACGAGTACGAGGCTGCGCTGAGCGCGCGCCGGCCGGCGGAGGTCACTTGATGGATACGCGCATGAACACCGCGCCGGCCATGACCGTGTTGTTCTCGACCGAGCCGCCGGGCGAGAAGACCAATCCCTATCTGACCCAGCTGTACGCGGCACTGCCGGCGGCGGTGGAATTGCGCTATTTCTCCATGCGCGCGGCGTTGCTGTCGCGCTACGACGTGCTGCACCTGCACTGGCCGGAATACCTGTTGCGCCGCCCCTCGGCGATCGGCACCTGGGCCAAGCGGCTGAGCGTGCTGCTGCTGGTCCTGCGGTTGCGGGCGACCCGCACGCCGGTGGTGCGCACCTTGCACAACCTGCAGCCGCACGAGAGCCGCGGCCGCAGCGAGCGCTGGCTGCTCGCGCAGCTCGATGCGCTGACCCGGCGCTGGATCCGCATCAACGAGGCGACGCCGGTGCGTCCGCCGTTCACCGATACCATCCTGCATGGCCATTACCGCGACTGGTTCGCGCGCATGCCGCAACCCGCCTCACGGCGCGGGCGGTTGCTGCACTTCGGCCTGCTGCGGCCCTACAAGGGCGTGGAAACCTTGCTGGCGGCAGTGCAAGCGATCGAGGACCCGGGCCTGTCGTTGCGGGTCTGCGGCAATCCCGCCAACGGGGAGATCCGCGATCGCGTGGAAGGCGCCTGCCGGCAGGACGCGCGTATCACTGCGCTGCTGGCCTATGTGGACGACGAAACGCTGGCCAGCGAAGTAGGGCAGGCCGAGCTGGTGGTGTTGCCTTACCGGCAGATGCACAACTCCGGCACCTTGCTGCTGGCGCTTTCGCTGGCCCGCCCCGTGCTGGCGCCGTGGAGTGAATCCAACGCCGCGGTGGCCGAGGAGGTCGGGCCGGGCTGGGTGTTCCTCTACGACGGTGAGCTCGACGCCGCCCTGCTGTCGGCGCAACTGGAACGGGTGCGCAGTGCGACGCGCGCGGCGACGCCCGACCTGTCCCATCGCGAATGGCCAACGATCGGCCGCCAACATCACCGCACCTACCTGGAAGCGCTCGGCCGCGATGGTGGCGACGCATGAGCACGGAGGCCTCCGCGATGCCGAAACCTTCACCACGCCTGGGCGCCCGCGCTGCCGGCGGCGCTGCCGTGACCATGGTCGGGCAGGGCATGCGCATGTTGGTGCAGTTCGGCGGGATCATCCTGCTGGCCCGGCTGCTGACGCCGCACGACTACGGTTTGATGGCGATGGTCACCGCGATCGTCGGTGTCGCCGAGATTTTGCGCGATTTCGGCCTGTCATCCGCCGCTGTGCAGGCCAAACAGGTCAGCCGCGAGCAGCGCGACAACCTGTTCTGGATCAACAGCGGCATCGGCCTGGTGTTGGCAGTGGCGGTATTCCTGGGCGCACGCGCGATCGCAGATTTCTATCGCGAGCCGGCGCTGGTGGCGATTTCGCAGGCGTTGGCGGTGACGTTCCTGCTCAACGGCATGACCACCCAGTACCGCGCGCATTTGAGCCGTGACCTGCGCTTCGGCCAGCTCGCGTTGAGCGATGTCGGCGGGCAGGTGGCCGGCCTGCTCGCCGCGGTCGCCGCAGCACTGGCCGGGGCGGGATTCTGGGCGTTGGTGCTGCAGCAGGTGGTGCAGGCGGTGGTCGGGCTGATCATCGTCGTGGCGTGCGCGCGCTGGTTGCCGGGCCGCTATCGTCGAGCGGCGCCGATGCGTGATTTCCTCGGCTTCGGCTGGAACCTGATGCTGGCGCAGCTGCTCGGCTATGCCAGCCGCAACGTCGGCCAGGTGCTGATCGGTGCGCGCATCGGAGCCGATGCGTTGGGCCTGTACAACCGCGCCTTCCAGTTGCTGATGATGCCGTTGAACCAGATCAACGCGCCGGCCACCACGGTCGCCTTGCCGGTGCTGTCGCAGTTGCAGGATGAGCGCGAGCGCTTCGGGGCTTTCCTGTTGCGCGGACAGACCGTGATGGTGCACCTGATCGTGGCGTTGTTCGCGTTCGCTTGCGCGCAGGCGCTGCCGCTGATGGTGCTGGTGCTGGGCGAGCAATGGCGGCCGGCGGTGCGCTTGTTCCAATGGCTGGCGATCGGCGGCATCTTCCAGTCCGCGGCCTATGCGGCCTATTGGGTGTTCCTCGCAAAGGGGTTGATGCGCGCCCAGCTGTTGTATTCGGTGGTCGGGCGACTGCTGTTGATCGCCTGCATCATCGCGGGCGCGGCCTGGGGCGCGGAAGGCGTGGCCGCCAGTTACGCGCTGGGGCTGTTCCTGCTGTGGCCGCTTTCGCTGTACTGGATCGCACGAATCAGCGATGCGCCGGCGATGGCGCTGTTCCGAAACGGCGCGCGCGCGGTGGTCGGCTATGGGCTATGCGCGCTGTTGTCCTTCGCCGCATCGTGGTGGTGGGGCGGCCCGCTGTGGCAGCAACTGCTCG
>Ga0160436_1000498_pt1 | contig 14816 bp, 8 predicted proteins | sample HID1973M_E0MG_FD_108264 | JGI IMG/M metagenome (GOLD analysis project Ga0160436, IMG submission 108264) | Enriched mosquito-associated microbial communities from UW Madison campus, WI, USA - HID1973M_E0 MG | ecosystem: Host-associated > Arthropoda: Insects > Digestive system > Unclassified ...
CGTGACGCTCGTGCTGGTCCAGGCGCTGGCCAAGGGCGACCGCGACGAGCACGCGATCGAGGCGGCCACCGAGGTGGGCGTCGACCGTGTGCTGCCGTGGCAGGCCGAGCGGTCCGTCGTCGTCTGGCGGGGCGAGCGGGCCGCCAAGAGCCGGGCGAAGTGGCAGGCCACGGTCCTCGCGGCGGCCAAGCAGTCGCGGCGCGCGTGGGTGCCGGACGTCGACGTCGCACTCGACACCAAGGCGCTCGCGGCCCGCGTCGCGGCCACCGTCGACGCCGGGGGAGCGGTGCTCGTCCTGCACGAGGAGTCGTCCCGGCCCATCGCGGAGGTCGCGCTGCCGACGAGCGGTGAGCTGCTCGTCGTCGTCGGCCCCGAGGGTGGCATCGGGGAGGCCGAGCTGGCCCGCCTGACCGACGCCGGTGCGCTCGTCGCCCGGCTCGGCCCGCACGTGCTGCGCACGTCCACCGCGGGACCGGTCGCCCTCGCGCTGCTCGCCCAGCGCCTCGGACGCTGGGGCTGACTAGACTCGTGGCGACAGGTTCCGTCCCTCGAAGGAGCGCAGCGGCGTACGCCGAGCACATGGCTGAGTCCACCCCCGCACCCCGGCACGACGCCCCCGCACGCGTCGTGCACCGCATCTCGGTCCCCGCGGACGTGTCGATGGTCGAGCTCCTGGGTCTGCGCGACGAGGTCCTGCGCTCGATCGAGGAGGGCTTCACCGGCGTCGACGTGCACGTCCGCGGCAACGAGGTCACGCTGTCCGGTCCCGCCGGCGACGTGGCACTGGTCGCCCGGCTCGTCGACGAGCTCGTCGAGATGACCGCCGCCGGCACCCCGCTGACGCCCGACGTCGTGAGCCGCACCGTCGCGATGCTCACGGCCAGCGCCCACGCCCGGCCCGCCGACGTCCTCTCGTTCAACATCGTCTCCAGCCGGGGTCGCACCATCCGGCCCAAGACCGAGGGTCAGAAGGACTACGTCGACGCGATCGACCGCAACACGGTGACGTTCGGCATCGGCCCCGCGGGCACGGGCAAGACGTACCTCGCGATGGCGAAGGCCGTGCAGGCGCTGCAGGAGCGGCGCGTGCACCGCATCGTCCTGACGCGGCCCGCGGTCGAGGCGGGCGAGCGGCTCGGCTTCCTGCCCGGCTCGCTGTCCGACAAGATCGACCCGTACCTGCGGCCGCTGTACGACGCGCTGCACGACATGGTCGACCCCGACCAGATCCCGCGGCTCATGGAGGCGGGCACCATCGAGGTGGCCCCGCTCGCGTACATGCGCGGGCGCACCCTCAACGACGCGTTCATCATCCTCGACGAGGCGCAGAACACGACCGTCGAGCAGATGAAGATGTTCCTGACCCGCCTGGGGTTCGGCTCGACCGTCGTCGTGACGGGCGACGTCACGCAGGTGGACCTGCCCTCGGGGCAGCCGTCGGGCCTGCGGGTCGTCGAGCAGATCCTGGGCGACGTCGACGACGTCGCGTTCTGCCGGCTGTCGTCGTCGGACGTGGTGCGCCACCAGCTGGTGGGCAAGATCATCGACGCGTACGCGCGCTGGGACAGGAGCTGACGGCCACATGAGCATCGAGGTCAACAACGAGTCCGGGTGGGCGGTCGACGAGGCGGAGTTCGCCGCGCTCGCACGCTACGTGCTCGACGAGATGCACCTGCACCCGCAGACGGACCTGTCGATCATGCTGGTGGGCACGGACGTCATGACGGACCTGCACGTCAAGTGGATGGACGAGCCCGGCCCCACCGACGTGCTGTCGTTCCCGATGGACGAGCTGCATCCCGGCCGCGAGGGCGACACGACGCCGGCCGGCCTGCTGGGTGACGTCGTGCTGTGCCCCGAGGTAGCCGCGCAGCAGGCCGTGACCGCGGGCCACTCCGCGGCCGAGGAGATGCTGCTGCTCACCACGCACGGGATCCTGCACCTGCTGGGCTACGACCACGTCGAGCCCGAGGAGGAGAAGGAGATGTTCGCGCTCCAGCGCCGGCTGCTCCTGACCTTCCTCGCGAGCCGCTGACCGAGCCCGCATGACTGACGTCCCCGTCGCGCTGCTAGTCGTCGTCGCGGTCCTCGGCGTCCTGGCGGCGGCGCTGCTGTCCGCCGGTGAGATCGCCGTCGGGCGGGTGTCCCGGGCCGCGGTGACCGAGCTGGTGGCCGAGCGGCACCCCGCGTCGAACCGCGTGCAGCGCCTGGTGGAGCACCCGGCCCAGGTGGCGGCCGCCGCAGCGTTCGTGCGGCTCGTCGCGGAGATGGTCGCGACCGTCTGCATCACCCTCGTGGTCGCGTCGGGCGCCCTGCCCTGGTGGGCCGTGCTGCTGATCGCCGTGGCCATCTGCGCCGTGGTCGCCTACCTGCTGGTCCGCGTCAGCCCGCGCACCATCGGCCGCCGCAACCCGCTGCGGACGGTGACGCTGCTGTCCGGACCGCTCACCGCGGTGACGGCCCTCACGGCCGTCGTCTCGCGCGGCCTTCCGTCCGCGCGCGGCACGAACGGCGACGACGAGGACGAGCTGCGCGACATGGTGCAGCGCGTGAGCGAGTCCGAGGCGATGGAGGCCGACGACCGTGAGCTCTTCCGCTCCGTGCTGGGGCTCGGCGACACGCTCACGCGCGAGGTCATGGTCCCGCGCACCGACATGGTGACCGCCCACGCCGACACCCCGGTCCACAAGGTGCTCTCCTTGCTGCTGCGCTCCGGGTTCTCCCGCGTGCCGATCACCGGCGACTCCGTCGACGACCTGCGCGGAGTGCTCTACCTCAAGGACGTCGTCCGGCGCCTGCCGGTGGCGCCCGGTGCGCGCGAGTCCGACGACGTCCTCGACGCGCCCGCGGGCTCGCTCGTGCGCCCGGCGATCTTCGTGCCGGAGTCCAAGCCGGTCGACGACCTGCTGCGCGAGCTGCAGGCGGGCGCCTCGCACATCGCGATGGTGGTCGACGAGTACGGCGGCATCGCGGGCCTCGTCACGATCGAGGACGCGCTCGAGGAGATCGTCGGCGAGCTCACCGACGAGCACGACCCGAGCGCGCTCGCGGTCGAGGACCTGGGCGACGGCGTCTACCGTGTGCCGGCCCGGCTAGGCCGCGACGAGCTCGGCGAGCTGTTCGGCCTGGAGGTCGACGACGACGACGTCGACAGCGCCGGCGGTCTGTTGGCCAAGGCACTCGGTAAAGTACCCCTGCCGGGTTCCGCCGGCGAGATCCACGGCCTGCACCTGGTCGCGGAGCGTGTGGAGGGACGACGACGCCGCCTGGCGACCGTCCTCGTGAGCATGGTCGACCCCGACGATCCCGACGCCGAGCCCGACCACGAGCCGGACCGCGCGCACGCACGCAGCCACCCCGACGAGCACCACGGAGCACGCACATGACCTTCCACTCGGGCTTCGCCTGCTTCGTCGGCCGCCCCAACGCGGGCAAGTCGACGCTCACCAACGCGCTCGTCGGGCAGAAGGTCGCCATCACGTCGGGCCGCCCGCAGACCACGCGGCACACCGTGCGCGGCATCGTCCACCGCGACGACGCCCAGCTGGTCCTGGTCGACACCCCCGGGCTGCACCGGCCGCGCACGCTGCTGGGCGAGCGCCTGAACGCGCTGGTCAAGGACACGCTGACCGAGGTCGACGTCGTGGGCTTCTGCCTGCCGGCCGACCAGAAGGTGGGCCCGGGAGACCGGTTCATCGCCGAGCAGCTCGACCAGCTCGCGCGCGACGGGCGCGGGACACCGGTCGTCGCGGTCGTCACCAAGTCCGACCTGGTGCCCAAGGGGCGGCTGGCCGAGCACCTGCTCGCCGTGCAGCGACTGGGGGAGTGGGCCGACATCGTGCCCGTCTCCGCCGTCGGCGGCTACCAGGTGGAAACGCTCGCCGACGTCCTCATCTCCCACCTGCCCGAGGGGCCCGCGCTCTACCCGGACGGTGAGCTCACCGACGAGCCCGAGATCGTGATGGTCGCCGAGCTCGTGCGCGAGGCCGCGCTGGAGGGCGTGCACGACGAGCTGCCCCACTCGCTGGCCGTCGTCGTCGACGAGATCGTGCCGCGTGACCAGACCGGCGACGGACCGCCCATGCTCGACGTGCGCGTCCACCTGTTCGTCGAACGGGACAGCCAGAAGGCCATCATCATCGGCAAGGGCGGGGCGCGGCTGCGTGATGTCGGCAGCCAGGCACGGCGCGGCATCGAGGCGCTGCTGGGTTCGCGGGTATACCTGGACCTGCACGTCAAGGTGGCGAAGGACTGGCAACGTGACCCCAAGCAGCTCGGCAGGCTCGGATTCTGAGGTGCTGATCGCGGACACCGAGGACGACTCCCGGGTCGTGGCTCGTCGCCGGGGCGTGCGCGCTTTCGTCGACCGGCGGCTGACGGGCCCGTACCGGCTGGTGGCGAGCACCGCGTTGGGCGTCGTCGTGCTGGCGATCCTCGGAGCCGTGATGGGACCCCAGTGGGACCCGATCCCGCTGGCCGACCCGCTGGACGTCCAGTCGACGTCCACGGCCATCACGAACGCTCCCGCCCTGCAGACGTATCCCGTCGCCACGACCATGACGACGGTGCAGCTGGACGGCGTGACCGTGCAGGCCAAGGTCAGCGCACCCGTGGGTGCTCCTGGGCTGCGGCCGGGCGTGGTGTTCCTGCACGGCGCGGGCACCGGCAAGGGTGCGACGGCCTTCAGCGAGCAGACCGCCGCGATGGCGGCCGCCGGCATCGTCACGATGGTGCCCGACAAGCGGCTCGACACGTACACGACGCGGCACCGTGACTACGTGGCGATGGCCGCCGACTACGCCCGCTCGGTCGAGGTGCTGCGCCACTGGACCGGGGTCGACCCCGCGAAGGTCGGCATCTACGCCGAGAGCGAGGGTGCCTGGATCGCGCCGGTGATGGCCGCCGACGACCCCTCGCTCGCGTTCGTCATCCTGACGTCCGACCCCGTGGTCCCCCCGCGCGAGCAGGCGGCCTTCGCGGCGGACAACTACCTGCGCAACACGAACGTCCCGCACGGGGTCTTCCGGGCCATCCCGCGCGCCGTCGGCATGGCGCTGCCCGGTGGCGGGTTCGAGTACGCGGACTTCGACGTCACGCCCTACCAGCGCCGCATGACCCAACCCGTGCTGGTCAACTACGGCACGGGCGACGCGTCGATGCCGATCGTGCAGGGCGCGGAGCAGATCCTGCGCGACACGGCGATCGCGGGCAACGGCGACGTGACGGTCCGCTACTACGCGGGTGCCAACCACGGACTGAAGGTCGACGACGTCATGGCGCCCGACTTCCTGACGAACCTCAGCGGCTGGGTGCTGGGCCTGCCCCAGACCGCCGGAGCGCAACCGACCGTCGCGGGCGACCAGCCGACCCAGGAGTTCGTGGCAGCGCCCGTGCCCGAGCCACGCTGGCTGCGCGACGGCGACGTGGTGGTCGGCACGGTGCTCGCGGCGTTCGGGCTGCTCGTCCTGGCGCCCGTCCTGGTCGCCGGCGCGCGCGGCGTCGACTCGTGGCGCAGCCGCCGCGGACGCATCGGGCGGGCGGTGCACCGCCTTCCCGCCGGGGTGCCGCTGCGCATGCTCCTCGCGGCGCTCGCCGCCACGCTGACCGTGCTCGCGCTCGTCTGGTACATCGTCTCGATCGCGCGGCTCGCGCTCGACTACGAGCACAACGACTGGGTGGTCAAGGGCGGCTGGGTCGCGGTGCGCCTGTTCGGCATCGCGGCGGTGGCGGCGCTCGTCGTCCTGCTGCAGCGCGAGCGGCGAGAGGTCGAGCGCACCGGGTGGGGCGCCGTCGGCGTGCTGCGCACGGTGGCGCTGTGGTCGGTCGTCGTGGGGTCTGCCGTGCTGCTCGTCGTGCTCGCATACTGGGGTGTGTTCCAGCTCGGCATCTGACGGCGCAGTCCGATCTCCGCGCGGCGCTCGCGACGCGCGCTGACCGATCTGCGGCCAGATGTGCCTTTGCGGGCTCGCGTGAGGCACGATGTGCGCCGACGCATCGTCCGGGCCCGGACGAGAGATACGAGGGAGTGGCATGCGCACGTCGTGGGGATCGGCCACCGACCGCGGGCTCGTGCGCGAGGTCAACGAGGACGCGCTGCTCGCGTACCCGCCCGTGTTCCTCGTCGCCGACGGGATGGGTGGCCATGACGCGGGCGACCTCGCCAGCCGGATCGCGGTCGAGGAGTTCGCCCAGCTCGCGGGCCAGCCGTCGGCGACGGCCGACGACGTGCACGCGTGCTTCTCGCGCACCGCGAGCCGGATCCGCGGTGAGTTCACGGGAGGTCGCCAGGGCGGCACGACGGTGGCCGGCGTGGCCGTCACCGAGCACGAGGGCGGCGCCTACTGGCTCGTCTTCAACGTCGGCGACTCGCGCGTGTACCGCTGGGCCGACGACGAGCTCGACCAGGTCTCCGTCGACCACTCGGTGGTCCAGGAGCTGGTCGACATGGGGCGCATCGACGTCGCCGACGTCGCCTCCCATCCCGAGCGGCACGTCCTGACCCGCGCCCTGGGCACGAGCGGCGAGCCCGAGCCCGACTACTGGCTGCTTCCCGCCGGCCCGCACGACCGCCTGCTCATCTGCACGGACGGTCTGACGCGCGAGCTCGGCCCCACCGAGCTCGCCGCCGTCCTCGCCGCGGTCCCGGACGCCCAGGAGGCGGCCGCGACCCTCGTCAGCCGGGCTCTCGAGCACGGCGCACGCGACAACGTGAGCGCGGTCGTCGTCGACGTCGCCACGTCGGCCGGAGCCATGGACGACGTCCACATCACCGTCCCGCGCATGGGCGCGGAGCTCGGGGTCCACCAGTGGGACGAGATGCTGCACGGGGCCACGGTCCCGCGCATCAGCAGCGCCCCCACCGCATCCGTCCAGCAGGAGGTCCAGCGATGAGCGTGCCCGCATACGTCCCCGGAACGTGGACGGCCGTGGCGTGCCCCGGCTTCGTCGCCCTGCTCGACCCGAGCGTGCCGGCCGCGACCGTCCGCACCGTCTGGGAGCGCGGTGCCGAGGGGGTGCTGGGCGCGCTCGCCGTCCTGGCGCGCGAGGGGTTCGAGGGCCTGCCGTCGTTCGCGCTCGTCGCGGTGCGGGGCCAGCGCGTGCACATCGTCCAGCGCGGCACCGTGGAGGTCGTCGTCTCGTCGGCCGTCGGTGCGCGCACCCTGACGGCCGACGGCGTCACGACGTGGACCGAGCAGGTGCTCGAGCCCGCGACCGCCGTGTCGCTGCGGGTCGTCGACGACGCCGACGCCGACGCCACGGCCTGGCCGCTCGGCGACGGCGCGGCCGCCGCCAGGTCCGTCGAGGTCACGCTCGTCGACGTGGCTCAGATCGACGAGACCGACGTCCCTGACGAGACCGACGCCGCCGAGGCTTCCGTGCCGACCAGCGCGCTGCCCGCCGTCGCGGCCGTGCCGGCGGTCGTGGCCGACGAGACCGCGCCCGCTGACGACACGGTTCCTGCCGACGGGAACGTTCCTGCCGACGACACCGAGCCCGCCGACGAGCCCGCCGACGAGTCCGCGGACGAGCCCCTGGAGACCACGCAGGCGTACTCGCCGGAGGACCGGCCCGACGCGGACCCCCAGACGGACGCGGACGACGACGAGCCGGTGCCCGCGCTCGTGCCGCTCGAGTCGACGCCGCCGTCCGGTGGTGCCGTCGCGCAGCCGACACCCGCACACGCGCCCGCGCCGCGCACCGAGCCCGTCCCGATGATCTCGCCGCTCGCCGCGGTGCCCGCTTCGGTCCCGACGCCCGTCGTGGCGCCGTCGCCCGTCTCCGCGCCGACACCGGTCACGCCGTCGGCACCGGCGGTCACGACGACGACCACGGGCACGTCGCCGACGTCGCTGCCGGCTCTGGTCGCGGTGGGCGCGGCGTCGGCCGACGACCACGACGGACTGACGATCCTGTCCACCGACCTCGCGGCCATCCGCGAGCGGCTGCCCTCCTGGGCGGCGGACTGGACGGGTGCCGAGGCCGTCCCCGGACCGTTCGGCGCCCCTGCGTCGTCGCAGGTCCCGCAGCTGGTGCTGTCCACCGGGCTGGTGGTCCCGCTGGACCGGGCGGTGCTGCTGGGGCGTGCCCCGCAGGTGACGCGGGTCGCGAACAGCGAGCTGCCGCACCTGGTGACGGTCCCGAGCCCGCAGCAGGACATCTCGCGTACGCACGCGGAGGTCCGGTACGAGAACGGCAAGGTGACGGTCACCGATCTCGCGTCGACGAACGGCGTGCACCTGACGCGCAAGGGGGAGGGCGCACGCCGCCTGCACCCCGGCGAGGCGACCGTGGTGGAGCCGGGGCACGTCGTCGACCTGGGTGACGGCGTCACCTTCACGGTGGAGCACGGGTCGTGACCGCACGCCGGGAGCCATCGGCACCGCCGACGCTTCCCGGCTACCGGTACGTGCGGTTGCTGGGGCTGGGCGGGTTCGCGGACGTGTTCCTGTACCGCCAGGACCTGCCCGTCCGCGACGTCGCGGTCAAGGTGCTGCTCGCGGGCAGCCTCGACGACGACGTGCGCGAGCGGTTCCACGCCGAGGCCAACCTCATGGCCCAGCTCTCGCACCACCCGTCCATCGTCACGATCCACCAGGCGGCGATCGCCGCCGACGGTCGGCCGTACCTGGTCATGGAGTACTGCTCCCGGCCCGGCCTGGCCCAGCGGTACCGGACCGAGCACATCTCCGTGCACGAGGCCCTGCGCATCGGCATCCGGCTCGCGTCGGCGGTCGAGGCCGCGCACCGGGTGGGCATCCTGCACCGCGACATCAAGCCGGCGAACGTCCTGACCACCGACTTCGGCTGGCCGGCCCTGACGGACTTCGGCATCGCCGCCACGGTAGGGCAGGGTGGCGGGGCGACGGTCGGCATGTCGATCCCGTGGTCGCCGCCCGAGCTGCTGGCCGAGCACCCGACGGGCGACGAGCGCTCCGACGTCTACTCGCTCGCCGCCACCATCTACTCGTTGCTGGCCGGCCGGACGCCCTTCGAGGTGCCGGGTGGCACGAACAGCGCGCAGGACCTGGTCACACGCATCGAGCGCACGCCGCTGCCGGCGATCGGCCGCCGCGACGTGCCGCCCGCGCTGTTCGCGGTGCTCGAGCGAGCGATGGCCAAGCACCCCTCGCGCCGGTACGCGAGCGCGCAGGCCGTGGCTCGCGCGCTGCAGCAGGTGGAGGCGGACCTCAACCTGCCGGTGACGCCGCTGGACCTGCCGGACCTGCCGGCGCACGAACCCGAGCCGGGGCGCGAGCCCGCGCAGAGCGACGACGCGACGCGGCTGCGCCCCGTCGTGTCGGTGGCACCCACGGCCCCCGCCGCGCCGACGTGGGCCGCGGTCCCGACCTCGACGATCGCCCCGCCGCCCGCGGGCGCGCCGGACACGGAGCGCGACGTCGTCGTGCTGGGGGAGTCCGACGTCGACGAGGAGCCGGTCGCCGGACGCGGGCGCGTCGCGACCGCGGTCGTCTCCGGCCTGGTGGTCGTGGCCGCCGTCGTCGCGATCGCCGCCGTGACGCTCGGTGGTGGCTCCGACCCCGCGCCCACCAGCACCCCCGAGTACACCCCGCCGGACGGTTCGGTGGTGCAGGCGCAGGTGCCGTCGCCGACGAACCTCGCGGGCGAGCGGCGGGCCGACGGCACGGTCGTGTTCACGTGGGCGAACCCCCAGCCGCTCGACGGGGACAGCTACGCGTGGGGGCTGCTGCAGGCGACGGGTGAGCCCGAGCTCGCGATCGTCGACCAGCCGACCGTCGTCGTCCCGGACCCTGGCAAGGACGAGGTCTGCATCGAGGTCTCGCTGGTCCGCGCCGACGGCCGAGCGTCCGAGCAGCCCACGCAGGGGTGCGCGGCGTGAGGTGGCCCCGGGTGCGCCAGCGGGCGACGACGGCGGCCGCGATCGTCACGGTCCCCGTGCTCGTCGCCGTGCTGGCGTTCATCAACCAGGGCTTCCCCCTGGCCAAGCTCGACCTCAACGACGGTGCCGTCTGGGTCACGGCGACGAGCCAGCTCAAGCTCGGCCGGTACAACGTGCCCGTCCAGGAGCTCAACGCGGGTCTGGTCGCGCAGGGAAGCACGTTCGACGTGCTGCAGGACGCCCAGGACGTGGTCCTCAAGCAGCCCGACGGGTTCGCCGTCGTGGATCCCACCGGGGTCACCGCCGGCCCCACCGTCCCCGCGCCGGGCGCCGACGTGTCGATGGCGGCCGGCATCGTGTCCGTCGTCGGCGCGCAGGGTGGTCTGTACGTACGCCCCATCGGCAGCGTCGAGGGGCTGCGCGTGGGCACGGACGCACCTGACGCCGACCTGTCGGCCGACGGTCTGGCCGTCGTCGCGCAGGACGGCACGGTGCTGGCTGTGGACGACGACGGCAGCGTGACGAAGGTGGCGCCCGGTGCGGGCCCGACGGGCAGCGGCTCGCTCGGGTCGGGCCCCGCCGACGCGCTCACAGCGGTCGGTGACGTTCCCGTGGTCCTGCGGGGGGACACCGTGACGACCCCGCACGGTGACGTCCGGATCGACGACACGGGCCTCGTGCTCCAGCAGCCCGGTCCGTCGTCGTCCCGCGTGCTCGTCTCCAGCACGTCCGCGCTGTACGAGGTCCCGCTCGACGGCGGTGACGTGGTCAAGCACCCCACCACCGGCAACGGCAAGCCGGCCAACCCGGTCCAGGTGGGCTCGTGCGCGCACGCCGCGTGGGCGACGGCCACGGGCTCGTACCTGCAGCTGTGCGACGGCAAGAAGGCGCAGGTCGAGAACCTGCAGGACACGTCCGCGCAGGACGAGCTGACGTTCCGTGTGAACCGGTCGATGGTGCTGCTCAACGACACGCTGCGCGGCCGGCTGTGGAGCCCGCTCGAGGACACCAACCTGCGCACGCCCAACTGGGACGACATCAAGTCGCCCGACGATCCGCAGAAGGACGAGGACGACACCGACAGCACCGACACCGTCCAGGACCTGGTGACCGAGTGCTCCGCGAAGTCGTCGGCGCCCACCGCGGTCGACGACGAGTTCGGCGTGCGCCCCGGGCGCGCCACGATCCTGCCGGTGATCGACAACGACTCGTCGGGGGACTGCGGCGTGCTCGTGATCTCCGAGGTGGACCCGCTGCCCAAGGACTTCGGCACGGTGAGCCTCGTCTACGACGGGCGAGCGCTGCAGGTCGACGTCGCGGACACCGCGACGGGCTCGGCGTCGTTCACGTACACGATCACCGACGGCCGGGGGACCAGCGCACCGTCCACCGCGACGGTGCACCTCACGACGCACGAGAGCTCCCGCAACGACGAGCCCGAGCAGCTGCGCACCGGGTCGATGAAGGTGGAGCAAGGGGGTAGCTCGACCTACCAGGCCCTCGCCGACTTCCGTGACCCCGACGGCGACGACCTCGTCCTGGTCGGCGCGGCCGCGGACGCCGGGGCCGGGACGGTCACCTTCAAGCAGGACGGTTCCGTGACCTTCTCCGCCGACGGACCCAAGCTCGGACGCGTCAAGGTGACGCTCCAGGTCTCGGACGGCACCTCGACGATCGAAGGACGGCTGGACGTGGACGTCCGGTCCGCCGGGTCCGTGCCGCCGCAGATCGACCCGGTCTTCGCGGTCGCCTACGTCGGTCAGACCATCACCGTCAAGCCGCTCGACGCCGTGAAGTCCGGCACGGACGAGCCCGTGCGGCTGTCGACCGTGGGGGACGTGCCGGGCGCCGTCATCACCCCCGACCTGGAGGCGGGGACGTTCACCTTCCAGGCCACCCGTGCGGCCACGTACTACGTGTCGTTCGGCGTCACGGCCTCGCCGCAGAGCGCGTCGGGCCTGGCCCGGATCGACGTGCGCGAGTTCCCCACGAAGGCGCTGCCGCCCGTCGCCGTCCGGGACCAGGCGTTCCTCCCGGCCGGCGGCGAGGTCACGATCGACCCGCTCGCGAACGACTCGGATCCCGCGGGCGGCGTCCTGGTTCTCCAGGGCGTCACCGTGCCCGACGACAACATCCACGTGGCCGTGCTCGACCACCACCTGGCGCAGATCCACGCCGACACCACGCTGACGTCCGCGCAGGTGCTGACGTACACGGTCTCCAACGGCACCGCGACGGCGGTCGGCGAGATCGTGGTCCAACCCGTCCCCCCCAAGGCGGAGCAGCCGCCGGTCGTCGCCGCCGTCGAGGTGAACGTCCGTACCGGCGGGGTCGTGACGATCCCTGTGCTCGACACCGCCTACGACCCTGACGGCGACCAGCTCACGCTGAAGCCCGACCTCGCCGAGTCGGTGAAGGACGGCCAGGGCCTGATGTTCGTCTCGGGCGACGTGCTGCGCTACCAGGCGCCGTCGAGCGCGACGACGGCCCATGCCGTGTTCACGGTGTCCGACGGCACGTACGAGGCGTCGGCGGCGGTGACGGTGCTCGTGCACGCGTCGTCGGCGGAGACCAAGAAGCCGCCGCGACCCCAGGACCTGACCGCGCGCGTGTTCGCGGGCTCGACGGTGCGCATCCCCATCACCCTGATCGGGATCGACGACGACGGCGACGGCGTGACGTTGCTCGGTCCCGCCACGGCCCCCAAGCTCGGCAGCATCAAGGACGTCGGCGCCGACTACATCGAGTACACCGCGCCGACCGGTGCCGCGGGGACCGACGAGTTCACCTACGCCGTCGAGGACTGGGTCGGTCAGCGCGCGACTGCGACGATCCGCGTGGGGATCAGCCCACCACCGCAGGGAGCCGCCACGGTCGTGGCCCGCGACGACGCGGTCGAGATCAGGCCTGGGCAGTCGATCGAGGTGCGCGTCCTGGCCAACGACGTGGACTCGTCGGGAGGCGAGCTGACGCTGTCGCCCGACCTGGACGTCCAGAAGGGCATCACGGCCACGAAGGCCGAGCGCCGGATCGCCGTCGTCGCGCCGAAGAAGAACGGCACCTGGCAGATCGGCTACACGGTCACCAACGCACGCGGCGGTCGCGACACCGGCAACCTGGTGGTGACGGTCGACGACAAGGCACCCGTCCTGCCCCCTCTCGCGCGTGACGTGGTGGTCCCGCCCAAGGACACCCTGGGGCTGACCGAGGTGTCGGTGAAGGTGCTCGAGGTGGCCCAGAACCCCAGCGGACCGGTGTCCGACCTGGTGGTGTCCGTCCCGTCGTCGGTGGCTGACGTCGCCCGTGTCGACGCGGCGGGGAACGTCATCGTCACGCTGGTCAAGGACGCCCAGACCGTGCCGTTCCTGATCACCAACAAGACGTCGCCCACCGCGCGCTCGTACGCCTTCATCACGGTCCCCGCGCTCGGCTTCTTCCCGCCGACGCTGCGCCCGAACGCTCCCGAGCTGCGGGTCGCGTCGGGGATGCCGTTGACGATCTCGCTCGACGAGTACGTCAAGGTCGCCCCCGGGCGGACGGCGTCGATCAGCGACACGCTGGGGGTGACGGCGTCGAACGCCAACGGCGACGACCTGGTGACCGGCCCGGCCGAGGTGACGTACACGTCCGCGAAGAGCTTCGCCGGGACCGCGTCGGTCACGATCCCGGTGACGGACGGCGTGCGCGCGGCGTACATCACGCTCGAGATCGAGGTCTACGCACCCGAGGACCACCCGCCGACGTTCCAGCCGTTGACGCTCGACGTCGCGCCGGGCGAACCTGCCCAACCCGTCTCGCTGCCGGCCATCACCCTGACGCCGGAAGGTGCGGTCGCCTCCCCGCGGCAGTACTCCTACACGATCACCTCGGCGGTCCCGGCGGGCTTCTCCGCGACGATCGACAAGAACAACAACCTGCTCGTCACGGCCGACAAGACCGCCCCGAAGGGCAAGACCGGGACGCTGGACCTGCAGATCGGCTACGGCAAGGCGGGCAAGCTGCAGACGTCGCTCGCCCTGCGGGTCATCGCCAGCACGCGCGCCAAGGCGCAGGTGCTCGACCAGAGGGTGGAGGACGGGGCCGAGGGCAAGCAGGTGACCCTGAACGTGCTCGAGGGAGCGAGGAACCCGTTCCCGGAGTCCCCGCTGTCCGTGGTCGACGCCGTCGTGGAGACGCCCGACGCCGGCACGGTCGGCTGGACCGCGTCGACCGTCAGCGTCCGCCCGGCCGTGGGTTTCATCGGCACGATGACGACGCGATTCAGGGTCCGCGACGTCACGGGCGACCCCGACCGCTACGTCGAGGGGCGCATCACGGTCGTCGTCCGCGGCAAGCCCGCGACCCCGACCGCCCCCCGGATCGGCGAGGTCCGCGACCGGACCGTGGCACTGAGCTGGACCGCGCCCGACAGCCGCGGCACACCCATCACGGGCTACCGCGTGACGGCGTCGCCCGGCGGGAGGACGACGTCGTGCCCCGCGACCTCCTGCACGATCAACGACCTGACGAACGACGTCGAGTACACGTTCAAGGTGGAGGCGCAGAACGCGGTGGGCTGGTCCGACCCGAGCCCGGCGTCCCTGCCCGCCCGACCGGACGCCGTCCCGGACGCGCCCGCTGCGCCGACCGTCGACTTCGGCGACGGCCGCCTCGACGTCTCGTGGACGGCGCCGAACAGCACGGGGTCGCCCATCACGTCCTACACCGTCGAGCTCACGGGCGGCGGGCGCGTGGTCACGGCCACCGAGCCGACCACGCGGCACACGTTCACCGGCCTCACGAACGGTGTGCAGTACACCGTCCGCCTGCGCGCCAACAACGACGCGAAGGACCCGAGCGGCTGGAGCCCGTCGACGTCCCAGACGCCGGCGGGTGTCCCGGACGCGCCCGACGACGTCGCGGCCGCGCCCACCGACACCAAGGCCGGCAGCGTCCTGGACATCACGTGGTCGCAGCC
>Ga0160436_1000500_pt1 | contig 14763 bp, 16 predicted proteins | sample HID1973M_E0MG_FD_108264 | JGI IMG/M metagenome (GOLD analysis project Ga0160436, IMG submission 108264) | Enriched mosquito-associated microbial communities from UW Madison campus, WI, USA - HID1973M_E0 MG | ecosystem: Host-associated > Arthropoda: Insects > Digestive system > Unclassified ...
CAGGCCTACTTCCGCATCAACACCGAGAACATGGGCCAGTTCGAGCGCACCCTGATCATCGCCGACGAGGGCTCGTACGTGCATTACATCGAGGGCTGCACGGCGCCGATCTACAAGTCCGACTCGCTGCACTCGGCGGTCGTCGAGATCATCGTGAAGAAGAACGCGCGTGTGCGTTACACGACCATTCAGAACTGGTCGAACAACGTCTACAACCTCGTCACGAAGCGCGCCATCGCCCACGAGGGCGCGACCATGGAGTGGATCGACGGCAACATCGGCTCGAAGGTGACGATGAAGTACCCGTCGATCTTCCTGGTGGGGGAGCACGCCAAGGGCGAGACCCTCTCGGTCGCCTTCGCGGGCCCCGGCCAGCACCAGGATGCCGGCGCGAAGATGATCCACATGGCGCCGTACACGACGAGCTCCATCGTGTCGAAGTCGATCGCCCGAGGCGGTGGCCGCGCCGGCTACCGCGGCGAGGTCCGTGTCGCGGAGAACGCTCACCATTCCGCGAACACGGTGCGCTGCGACGCCCTCCTCGTCGACACGATCTCGCGGTCCGACACCTACCCGGCGATCGACATCCGCGTCGACGACGTGCAGCTCGGTCACGAGGCGACGGTCTCGCGCGTCAGCGAGGAACAGCTCTTCTACCTGCAGTCCCGCGGCATGCCCGAGGACGAGGCCATGGCAATGATCGTCCGCGGCTTCATCGAGCCGATCGCCCGTGAGCTGCCGATGGAGTACGCGCTCGAACTCAACAAGCTCATCGAGATGAGCATGGAAGGCAGTGTCGGCTAGATGTCCGCTCCCGTTCAGACTGAACAGCACGGCCTGACGGAGCACTCGCACGGTGGATGGGGCCAAGTGCCCATCCAGACCCGTTCGGAGCGCTTCGCGTCGGTCGACCACGACGCATTCCCCGAGGTGACGGGCCTCGAGGCCGAGTGGAAGCTCACCCCTGTCGCCCATGTGCGGGCGCTCATCGACGGCGAGCTCGACGGCTCGCCCTACGCGATCCTCTACCCCGAGGCGGCGGGCACGCATGTGGAGTGGATCGATCGCACCGATGCCCTGATCGGCAGCGCGGGCACACCCGAAGAGCGAGCGGCGGCGAACGCCTGGTCGAGCTTCGAGAAGGCACTCCACATCCGTCTGAGCGGCGACGCCGAGAACCTGACGGTGACTCGCAGCGACCTCGGCGACACCCCGCGCGCGGCGCACACGGTCATCACGGCCGAGAAGGCTGCCACGGGCCTCATCGTGCTCGACAACCGTGGCACCGCTCAGCTGAGCGAGAACCTCGAGATCGTGCTCGACGACGACGCCAACGTCACGGTCGTCAGCCTGCAGGAGTGGGACGACCCGTCGCTGCATCTCGCGAGCCAGTTCGCCCGCATCGGACGCGGCGCGACGCTGAAGCACATCGTCGTCTCGCTCGGCGGCGCCGTCGTGCGGGTCAATCCGTCCGCGTACCTCGCGGGAGATGGATCCGAGGCCGAGCTTCTCGGCGTCTACTTCGCCGATGCCGGCCAGCACCTCGAGCAGCGCGTCTTCGTCCATCACGAGGCCCCGCACACCCGTAGCCGCGTCACCTACAAGGGTGCGCTCAACGGCGAGGGAGCCCGCACCGTCTGGGTGGGCGACGTGCTCATCGGCCGCAACGCGACCGGCACCGACACCTACGAGCAGAACCGCACGCTCGTGCTGTCCGAGGGCACGCGCGCCGACTCGATCCCGAACCTCGAGATCGAGACCGGAGACATCGAGGGCGCCGGCCACGCATCCGCGACCGGTCGTTTCGACGACGAGCAGCTCTTCTACCTGCAGGCCCGAGGCATCACCGAAGACGAGGCACGCCGCCTCGTCGTCATCGGGTTCCTCAGCGAGATCGTGCAGAAGATCGGCGAGCCCGTGCTCGAGGAGCGCCTCCGCGCTGCCCTGGAGGCCGAGCTGGCGGACGCCCGATGACGGCGCAGAAGGTGTGCGCTGTCGAGGAGCTCACGCCTGCGGCCGCGCGCCGCGTCGTGCTCGACGGCATCGCGATCGCCGTGGTGCGGGATTCCGCGGGATCCGTCCACGCGATCGGCGACACGTGCACCCACGGCGACATCTCGCTGAGCGAGGGCTTCGTCGAAGACGACACCCTCGAATGCTGGGCACACGGCTCCGCGTTCTCGCTCACCACGGGCAAGCCCCTGACCCTGCCGGCCTATGAACCGGTCCCCGTCTTCGCCGTCGAGATCATCGATGGCGACGTCTACATCGACCCGAGCACCCGGCTCGAAGTCTAGGAAAGAGAAGAAGCATGTCCACGCTGGAGATCCACGACCTCAAGGTGTCGATCGAGACCGACCAGGGCACCAAGCACATCCTGAAGGGCGTCGACCTCACGATCAACGAGGGCGAGATCCACGCCGTCATGGGGCCGAACGGTTCGGGCAAGTCGACACTCGCGTACACGATCGCCGGGCACCCCCGCTACAAGGTCGAGAGCGGATCGATCACATTCGACGGTCAGGACGTTCTCGCGATGAGCGTTGACGAGCGCGCCCGCGCGGGCCTGTTCCTCGCGATGCAGTACCCGGTCGAGATCCCCGGGGTCACCGTCACCAACTTCCTGCGCACCGCCAAGACGGCGATCGATGGCGAGGAGCCCTCGATCCGCCACTGGGGCGGCACGGTGAAGGAGGCCATGGGCAAGCTGCGCATGGACCCGTCGTTCGCCGCGCGCAACGTGAACGAGGGCTTCTCCGGTGGTGAGAAGAAGCGTCACGAGATCCTGCAGCTCGAGCTCCTGAAGCCGAAGTTCGCGGTGCTCGACGAGACCGACTCCGGCCTCGACGTCGACGCGCTCAAGATCGTGTCGGAGGGCGTCAACCGCGCCCACCAGGAGACCGGTCTCGGTGTGCTGCTCATCACGCACTACACGCGAATCCTCCGCTACATCAAGCCCGACTTCGTGCATGTCTTCGTCGACGGCAAGGTCGCCGAGGAGGGCGGCCCGGAGCTCGCCGAGCGCCTCGAAGACGAGGGCTACGACCGCTACCTCGTCGCCCAGGCGTAACGCCGACGGCGCGCGTACGCTGCCAGTAGGAAGGAAGTCCGGATGCCCACTTCGCTGGAACCCAAGCTCTTCGACGATGTCGAAGAGGGCCTCAAGGACGTCATCGACCCCGAGCTCGGCGTCAACATCGTCGACCTCGGCCTCGTCTACGACCTCGCCTGGGACGACGACAACGACGCCCTCATCATCTCGATGACGCTCACCTCGGCAGGCTGCCCGCTCACGGATGTGATCGAGGAGCAGGTCGGCCAGTCGCTCGACGGCATCGTCGAGCGGTTCCGCATCAACTGGGTCTGGATGCCTCCGTGGGGCCCCGAGCGGATCACGGACGATGGACGCGACATGATGCGCGCAATCGGCTTCAGCATCTGAGAATCGGATAGATACGAAGAAGGGCCGCGGAGATCCGCGGCCCTTCTTCGATGGTGGAACCTAGGGAGTTCTGCGGGCTGCGATCTTGTTCGCGCCCCACCATGCGGCGGGGAGCAGGATCGCTGCGATGAGCGCCTTGATGGCACCTCCGGCGAGGAACGGGTAGAGGCCCCATTCGAGCGTCTGCTGGAGGTTCGCGCCGAGCGTGAAGGCGAGCCACGGGAGTCCGAAGGCGAACACGACGAGCGTGCCTCCGGCGAAGGTGGCGAGTGCCTTCAGGAACTTGCGGTCCCAGGTGCGCTCGGAGAGCCAGCCGACCAGGGCGGCGGCGGGGATGAAGCCGATGATGTAGCCGAAGCTCGACGCGCCGAGCGCTGCGAGGCCCGTCAGGTGGCTTCCGTCGTCCTCGGGTGCGTAGAACGGCAGACCGGCGAGCCCGAGCACCATGTAGAGGAGCAGCGCCGAACCGCCGCGCACCGCACCGAGGGTCGCGCCCACGAGCAGAACCGCGAGCGTCTGGCCGGTGATCGGCACGGGCACCAGCGGGATCGTGACCTGCGCGAGCAGCCCGGTGAAGAGCGCGCCGCCTGCGACGAGTGCGACATCGGTGACGATTCCGCGCGGCAGCACCCGATCGGCGAGTACGAGGCGGGGGGATGGGGCGATCGCGGTCATGAGGTCCTTCGTGGTGGGGCCGTCAGGGGAATGGGCGCTCAGGCCCTCCGGTTAGACTAGCGGGCTGGTGCACTCGCACCTTTGTAGCCACCCTCCCGAAGAAACGGATCCTTGCTGTGCTCGCCGTGCATGACCTCGAGATCCGCGTGGGAGCACGCACGCTCATGTCGGAGGTGACCTTCCGCGTCGACAAGGGCGACAAGGTGGGCCTCGTCGGCCGCAACGGCGCGGGCAAGACGACCCTCACCAAGACGCTCGCGGGGGAGACGCAGCCCACGGCGGGCAAGATCGACCGCACCGGCGAGATCGGCTACCTGCCCCAGGATCCGCGCTCCGGCGACCCGGAGGACACCGCGCGCACCCGCATCCTCGACGCCCGCGGGCTGGGGCGTGTGGTGCAGGAGCTGCGGCAGGCGACCCTCGACATGGCGAGCGAGGACCCGAAGGTCAGCGAGGCGGCGATGGGCCGCTACGGGCGGCTCGAGGATCGGTTCCTCTCTCTCGGCGGGTACGCGGCCGAGGCGGAAGCCGCCGCTATCGCCTCCAACCTGGCGCTCCCCGACCGCATCCTCGATCAGCAGCTGAAGACGCTCTCGGGCGGTCAGCGACGTCGCATCGAGCTGGCCCGCATCCTGTTCTCGGGTGCGGAGACGATGATCCTCGACGAGCCGACCAACCACCTCGACGCCGACTCGGTCGTCTGGCTGCGCGACTTCCTGAAGACCTACCCGGGCGGGGTGATCGTGATCAGCCACGACGTCGACCTCGTCGAGGAGATCGTCAACAAGGTGTTCTACCTCGATGCCAATCGTGAGGTCATCGACATCTACAACATGGGGTGGAAGCACTACCTGCGCCAGCGCGAGGCCGACCAGGAGCGCCGCAAGAAGGAGCGCGTCAACGTCGAGAAGAAGGCCACCGCCCTGCAGCTGCAGGCGGCCCGCTTCGGCGCCAAGGCGAGCAAGGCGGCGGCCGCCCACCAGATGGTGGCGCGAGCCGAGAAGATGCTCTCCGGTCTCGAGGAGGAGCGCGCCGTCGACCGGGTCGCGAAGCTGCGCTTCCCGGATCCGGCCCCCTGCGGCAGGACGCCGATCACCGCATCCGATCTGTCGAAGTCGTACGGCTCGCTCGAGATCTTCACGGCCGTCGACCTCGCGATCGACCGCGGGTCGAAGGTCGTGGTGCTGGGACTCAACGGTGCAGGTAAGACCACCCTGTTGCGCATCCTCGCGGGCGTCGACAAGCCGGACACCGGCCATGTCGAGCCCGGCCACGGGTTGCGCGTCGGCTACTACGCCCAGGAGCACGAGACCATCGACGTGAACCGGACCGTGTTGCAGAACATGGTCGCGGCGTCGCCGAATCTCACCGAGACCGAGGCGCGCAAGGTGCTGGGGTCGTTCCTGTTCACCGGGGATGACGGCCACAAGATGGCGGGCGTGCTCTCGGGAGGCGAGAAGACGCGACTCGCTCTCGCGATGATCGTCGTCTCGGGGGCCAACGTGCTGCTGCTCGACGAGCCCACCAACAACCTCGACCCCGCATCCCGCGAGGAGATCCTGGGTGCCCTGGCCGGCTACACCGGTGCCGTCGTGCTCGTGTCGCACGACGAGGGCGCCGTCGAGGCACTGAACCCCGAGCGCGTGCTCATCCTGCCGGACGGCGTCGAAGACCACTGGAACCCCGACTACGCCGAGCTGATCTCGATCTCGTAGGCGCTCCGGCGGGGCTCAGCGTTCCTGCGAGTCGAGGATCGCGTCCTCGGCGTCGGAGTCCTCGTGGCGTCTCTTGGGCGCACGGGCCGCAGCCTGCTCCTCGGCGGGCAGGGCCGCGATCCTGAGTTCACGTCTCCACGCCCAGAAGAGTCCGATGAAGGCGAGCACGCCGAACGCGATCCACTGAAGTGCGTACGAGAGGTGCGGCCCCTCGTCTTCCTCGGGTCGGATGGCGGCGTACGGCATGTCGTCGACCGGCGGATCTTCACTCGCGAGCACCCCGTAGGCGGCCGTGTAGCCTTCGACGTCGAGATCGCCGATTATGCCGGCGACGTCGATCGACGGGATCTGGCCCTCAGGTGCGGTGCGTCCGGGGAGTTCCGGTTCGGCGGGACGCAGCCGCGCGACGACGGTCACGTCGCCCTCGGGCGGGCCCGGCACGTGATCGGGCGAGGCATCCGCGGCGTCGCCGACGGGGAGCCAGCCGCGGTCGACGATGAAGACGGTGCCGTCGTCGAGCCGGAAGGGAACGAGCTGGATGAACCCGGGCTTGCCCCCTCGTACGCGATTGCGCACGAGCAGCTCGTCGTCGACCAGGTACTGCCCCTGGAGCAGCACGGGGGTCCACTCGTCGTCGGCCTCCCACGAGTCGAAGCCGGGCAGCGCCTCCACGAGGGGGACCGGCACCGCATCGTAGTTCTGCTCGACGCGCTGGATCTCCTCGACCGCCTCTGCACGGCGCGCCCACTGCCACCAGGACAGGAGGCCGCACGCGAGCGCGAAGACGACGGTGAGCGCCAGATAGGCTCCCCAGCGCCGCCAGCCGGTCACGGCGGGCTTCTGCGTGGCGGCGGTCACGCGGGGTCCTCGACGCGCTCGAGCTCGACGTCGACGGCGGTCACCTGCACGGGAAATCCTCTACTGGAGAGATAGTCGCTGAGACTGTCGCGGTGATCGGGGCATGCGAGCCACACCTTCACCCGATCGGGTGTGTGGATGCGGGGGTTGCGCCAGTTCACCCGGAACGCCGCACCCTGGGTGCACCCGGCGGCGGAACAGCGCACGTCGGGGTCGCCGAAGCCGATCACCGGTCGTCCTCCGTGGAGCGTCGAACGATGGATCCCGGGCGCCGGACGCGACCGCGCGTGTCCTGGTGCACGTTGTTGGCGATGACCACAGCGAAGTACGGCAGGAACACCGCGCCCGCGGCCGGAAGCAGCAACCACCAGCCTTGCGCGACGAGGCACAGCCCGATGCAGATGACCCGGATCGACATCGCCACCGTGTACTTGATCATGCGCGATCGCCGTTCGAGCTCGGGCGCGAGGGGGAGCTCGGTGACGGACTGCGGAGGCGTGCGACTGGTGATGGATCCAGACTACGCGCGCACCGCCGGTAGGCTCCTGAATCATGACCATTCGCACCGTCCTCGTCACCGGCGGCAACCGCGGCATCGGCTTCGCGATCGCTTCCGAGTTCATCGCCCAGGGTCATCGGGTGGCCGTCACGGCACGCTCGGGCGAGGGTCCGGAAGGTTCTCTCACCGTGCGCGCCGATGTCACCGACTCGGCCTCGCTCGACGCCGCCTTCACGGAGGTGGAAGAGAAGCTCGGTCCGGTGGAGGTCGTGGTGGCGAACGCGGGCATCACGCGCGACACGCTTCTGCTGCGCATGAGCGAGGACGATTTCACGCAGGTGATCGACACGAACCTGTCTGGCGCCTTCCGCGTGGTGAAGCGTGCCTCGAAGGGGATGCTGAAGGCCCGCTTCGGCCGGGTCATCCTCGTCTCGAGCGTCGTCGGGCTGCTCGGGAGCGCCGGTCAGGTCAACTACGCGGCCTCGAAGGCCGGCCTCGTCGGCATCGCCCGCTCCCTGACGCGCGAGTTGGGTTCGCGGGGCATCACGGCGAACGTCGTCGCGCCCGGTTTCATCGAGACCGACATGACCGCGGAACTGCCCGAGGAGCAGCAGAAGCAGTACCTCTCGCAGATCCCCGCAGGCCGTTTCGCCTCGCCTGTCGAGGTCGCGCGCACGATCACCTGGCTCGCCTCCGACGACGCTGCCTACATCTCAGGCGCGGTCATCCCGGTGGATGGCGGACTCGGGATGGGTCACTAGCGCCTCAGCGCGTGCCGAGCCCCATCAGGGGCAGCAGCATCGACAGGTCGCGTTCGTCGAGCAGCACGTCGGCGACGTCGCGCACGGGCGCCTTCGCGTCGAACCCGACGGAGAGCCCCGCGAGCGCCATCATCGGCAGGTCGTTCGCACCGTCGCCGACCGCGAGGGTCTGCGCGATCGGGATTCCGGCGGCATCCGCCCACTCCTGAAGCGCGTCGGCCTTGGCTGCCGCGTCGATGACGGGAGGCACGACGTTGCCGGTGAGTCGGCCGTCGATCACCTCGAGGCGGTTCGCGCGCCAGTGGTCGAGGCCGAGTCGGGCCGCCAGGGGATCGATGATCTCGTGGAATCCTCCCGAGACGACGGCGACCTCACCGCCCGCCGCGTGCACCGCCGCGATCATCTCGGGGACACCGCCGGTCACCGTTACGCGCGCGCCGACCTCGGCGAACACCGACTCGGGAAGGCCCGCCAGCGTTGCGACCCGCTCCCGCAGACTCTCCGCGAAGTCGATCTCGCCGTTCATGGCGCGGAAGGTCACCTCGGCGACCGCCTCGTGCGAGCCCGCGGCATCCGCGAGCAGTTCGATCACCTCGTCTTCGATGAGGGTGGAGTCGACATCGAGCACGACGAGGAAACGAGCCATGGGGTGAGGGTTCTTTCGGGCTGAGCGTGGTCGGCGAGATCAGTCGACGCGGACGCCCTTGCCCACGACCGTGATGCCCGACTCGGTCACCGTGAAGCCGCGGAGCCTGTCGGCGTCGTGGTCGACGCCGACGCTCGCGCCAGGGGCGACGACGACGTCCTTGTCGAGAATAGCGCGCTGCACGGTGGCCTTCGCGCCGATCTCGACCCGCTCGAAGACGACCGAGTCGGTGATGCGCGCACCCGAGTCGACGGTCACCCATGGACCCAGCACGACACGTTCCAGATGGCCACCCGAGATGACGCATCCGAGCGACACGATCGAGTCGATCGCGGTGCCCACCGTGTTCGATCCGTCGCGAACGAACTTCGCCGGCGGCGAGTTGAGCTGCTGGCTGAAGATCGGCCAGTCGCGGTTGTACAGGTTGAAGACGGGCAGGGCGGAGATGAGATCCTGGTGCGCCTCGAAGAAGGAGTCGATCGTGCCGACGTCGCGCCAGTAGTAGCGGTCGCGGTCGGTCGAGCCCGGCACCTCGTTGCGATTCAGGTCGTAGACGGCAGCCTCGCCCCGGTTCACGAAGTCGGGCACGATGTCGCCGCCCATGTCGTGGTTGGAATCGGCTCGGGCGCCGTCCCTCTGCACGGCGTCGATGAGCACATCGGCCGAGAAGACGTAGTTGCCCATCGACGCGAGGATCTCGCCGGGGGAGTCGGCGAGGCCGACGGCATCCTTCGGCTTCTCACGGAACGCGGCGATGCGGGTGGGGTCCTTCTCGTCGAGCTCGATGACCCCGAACTGATCGGCGAGCGCGATCGGCTGGCGGATCGCGGCGACCGTGACCCCCGCGCCCGACTCGATGTGCGCGCGGATCATCTGGCTGAAGTCCATGCGGTAGACGTGGTCGGCGCCGACGACGATCACGATGTCGGGCTTCTCGTCCCGGATGAGGTTGAGGCTCTGGAGGATCGCATCGGCCGATCCGGAGAACCACCGCTTGCCGAGACGCTGCTGCGCGGGCACCGACGCGACATAGGCGCCGAGCATCCCCGACAGCCGCCAGGTCTGCGACACGTGCCGGTCGAGGGAGTGCGACTTGTACTGCGTGAGCACGACCACCTGACGCAGGCCCGAGTTGATGAGGTTCGAGAGCGCGAAGTCGATGAGACGGTACCCGCCCGCGAACGGCACGGCGGGCTTGGCCCTGTCTGCCGTCAACGGCATCAGCCGTTTGCCCTCTCCACCAGCCAGGACGATGCCGAAGATCTTGGGCGCTGCTGCCATGGCACAACAGTAGGACAGGCACTGGGGGTGTACTAGCGTCGACAAGCATGCGAGTCGATGTTCTGAGCCGTGAATATCCGCCCGAGGTCTACGGGGGTGCCGGCGTGCACGTCGTGGAGCTCGTCGCGGCGCTCCGCCGCGATCTCGACGTCGTTGTGCGGTGCTTCGGACTGCCCCGAGACGAACCCCACACCTACGCCTACCTCGTGCCGCCCCAGCTCACGGGCGCGAATCCGGCGCTCGCGACGCTCGGCGTCGACCTGCAGATGGCCGAGGACGTCGAGGGCGCCGACATCGTGCATTCGCACACCTGGTACGCGAACGCCGCCGGGCACGTCGCGAAGCTGCTGCACGGCATCCCGCACGTCGTCACGGCGCACTCGCTCGAACCGCTGCGGCCGTGGAAGGCCGAGCAGCTGGGGGGCGGCTACCGCGTGTCGAGCTGGATCGAGAAGACGGCCTTCGAGGCGGCGGATGCCGTGATCGCGGTGAGCGCCGGCATGCGCGCCGACATCCTGCGCTGCTATCCGGCGATCGATCCGGCACGCGTGCACGTCGTGCACAACGGGATCGACCTGGAGCGGTGGAAGCCCACGGAGAACGCCGAGGTGCTCGAGCGCTTCGGGATCGACCCCGAGCGCCGCAGCGTCGTCTTCGTCGGACGCATCACCCGGCAGAAGGGGCTTCCCTATCTCCTCGAGGCGGCGCGCCGGCTCGAACCCGACGTGCAGCTCATCCTGTGCGCGGGCGCACCCGACACGCCCGAGATCCTCGCCGAGGTGCAGCGCGGCGTCGAGCTGCTGCAGCAGGAACGCGAAGGGGTGATCTGGATCGAGGAGATGCTCCCGCAGGAGGAGCTGGCCGCGGTGCTCACCTCGGGAACCGTGTTCGTGTGCCCCTCCGTCTACGAACCGCTCGGCATCGTCAACCTCGAGGCGATGGCGTGCGCGCTCCCCGTCGTGGGCACGGCGACCGGCGGCATCCCCGAGGTCGTGGCGGACGGCCTGACGGGGCGGCTCGTGCCGATCCAGCAACTCGACGACGGCACGGGGACGCCCGTCGATCCCGAGCAGTTCGTCTCCGATCTCGCGGCGATCCTCGGCGAGGTGCTCGAGGATCCGACCGCGGCGCGCCTCATGGGCGAGGCCGGCCGCCTCCGGGCGGAGGCCGAGTTCAGCTGGGAGAGCATCGCCGACCGGACACGCGCCGTGTACGAGAGCCTGCACGAGGCACGCGACTAGGCTGGAGTGATCATGGTGCGCGTCCTGGACCTCTCTGACGTCTCTGTCGTCCGCGAGGGCAACACGATCCTCGATCACCTCGACTGGACGGTCGAGTCCGACGAGCGATGGGTCGTTCTCGGCCCGAACGGGGCCGGCAAGACGACGCTGCTCAACATCGTCTCGGCGGGCATGCATCCCTCCTCCGGCGTCGCGTCGGTACTAGGGGAGCAGCTCGGCCGTGTCGACGTGTTCGATCTGCGCCCGCGCATCGGGTTCGCGTCGACGGCCATGGCGCGCCGCATCCCGGCCGACGAGACCGTGTTCGATGTGGTGCTGACCGCCGCCTACTCGGTGACGGGACGCTGGAACGAGGAGTACGAAGACGTCGACACCCGGCGCGCCGACCGCGTCATGCGGGAGTGGCGCCTCGATCAGCTGCGCGATCGACGCTTCGGCACGCTGTCCGACGGCGAGCAGAAGCGCGTGCAGATCGGCCGCTCGGTCATGACCGATCCGGAGCTGCTGCTGCTCGACGAGCCGGCCGCGAGTCTCGACCTCGGGGCCCGCGAGGAGCTCGTCCAGCTGCTGGGGGAGTACGCCTCGACGGCCGAGGCGCCGGCGATGATCATGGTGACCCACCATGTGGAGGAGATCCCGGCGGGGTTCACCCACGCGCTGCTGCTCTCCGCGGGACGCATCCACGCGGCGGGCCCCATCGCCGAGGTGATCACGGGCGAGCGCCTCTCGGAGGCCTTCGGTCTTCCGCTGGTCGTGTCGACGAGCGAAGACGGGCGCTTCGCGGCGCGTGCGCAGTACTGACGTCTGCTAGACTCGACAGTCGGCCCATCGGGCCCGAATTCTTCCCTTTCGAATCCACATCTCCGACTGAGGTACCTCATGAAGACCGACATCCACCCCGACTACCAGGCGATCGTGTTCCGCGATCTGGCGAGCGGTGAGACCTTCCTCACCCGCTCGACCCTGACGAGCGACAAGACGGTCGAGCTCGACGGTGTCACCTACCCGGTCGTCGACGTCGAGATCTCGTCGGCATCGCACCCGTTCTACACGGGCAAGCAGCGCATCATGGACAGCGCCGGCCGCGTCGAGAAGTTCAACACGCGCTACAAGAACTTCGGCAAGTAGCCACAGAGCTCACCTGCACGAAAGGGCCCCGTCCGCTGGACGGGGCCCTTTCGTATGCCGCCGCGGTTCGGCCGCCGAGCCTGGCGCGCGTCAGAAACCGAAGGCCTGCGCGCGCCGGCGCTCCCACAGGGGGAGCAGTTCGTCACGCGTGAGCGGTGCCACGTCGCGCTCGTCGAGGTCGAGGTCGGGGTCGTCGACCCAGAGGAGCTCCTCGATCTCGCCGGCGGCGGAGATCTCGCCCTCGACCGCCAAGGCGAACACGGCGGCGAGCACGACGGTGTCCTCCTCGTTGGCGGCGACCGCCCGGAACAGGCCCAGGTACTCCGCGGAGGCGATGTCGAGCTCCACCCCGACCTCTTCGGCGAGTTCGCGCGTCAGTGCGTCGATGGCGCTCTCGCCCTCTTCGATCTTGCCACCGGGTTGCATGAAGTGGGTGGTGCCGGTCTTGCGCACGAGCAGGCTGCGGCCGTCGGCGTCGGTGACGATCGCGGCGGCGATGCGCAGCACCGCCGGGCGGCTTCCGGTGCGCTCCGGGATCTCTTCGTCGGGTTCCTCGAGCGGATCGGGTTCGTCGGCCGTGTCGGGGCCGGGCTCCTCCACCGCTGTCTCGTCGAACGGCGGCTCGTCGAGGGGAGGAGCCGCCACGAAGAGCGGCTCCACGGGAGGCGGCTCGTCGAATCGGGGTTCTTCGGTGGGAGGGATATCGAGGTCGGGCGCATCGATCGGCGCGGGGGCCTCATCCGGAACCGATCCGAGGAACGCGTCGCGCGGGTCGGGCGGTCCGGCGTCGATCGCCCGCGGTGCACCGGGCGGGGGCGCGAGCTGCAGCCCGAGCGGACGACTGAAGTCGATGACCGGGACCCGGCCCTGCCGCGGCTCGAGGGGCGGGATCGGCTGCGTGTCGCGGTACGCGCCAGGATGCGCGGGGTACTTCACGGGCCATGCCGTCGAAGCGGTGAAGCTCTCGTCGCCCTTCTGGCGGCGGATGTAGTCCTGGAACCTGGCCGCCTGCTCGGCGTACCAGACGCCCTGGCGGCCGTGAAGATCGGCGACCGGGATGTCGAGGTCGTCGGGGTAGGTGGTGAGCAGCGCCTGCGCGACGCGGCCGGCGGCGATCGCATCCGCCCCCGCATCGTGTGCGTCGTCGAGAACGACCCCGTAGCGTTCGGCTGCCGCCTCAAGGGTGCGCTTGCCCTTGCGGTAGCGGTCGACGGCCTTGTCGAGCACGAGCGGGTCGATGACGGGGGACGGGTCGACGAGGGGTTCGAGCTCGTTGCGGCGGCACTCCCGGTCGAGCAGTGAGAGGTCGTAGGGCGCGTTGTAGACGACGACGGGGATGCCGAGGCCGAACAGGGTGCGAAGCGTCTGGGTGATCTCGGCGATCACGAACTCCGTCGGCCGCCCCTCTGCGCGTGCCCGCTCGGTGGTGATGCCGTGCACCTGGGCCGCGCCATCCGGGATCTCGACGACCGGGTCGGCGAGCCAGTCCCACCGATCGACGACCTGCCCGTCGGAATCCAGCACGGCGATGCACGCCGTCACGATGCGCGCGCTCTCGACATCGACGCCCGTGGTCTCGAGGTCGAAAACGCCCAGGCGATCGGCCCAACTGCTCATGGCCGAAGCCTAGAGCCGGCCGACGACGCCGCTCAGAAGGCGCGCGGAAGCGTCGAACGCGGCTCTCCCAGGTGCAACCAGTAGAAACTCTGGGTCGCCAGGGTGAGCGTGAGGATGCCGTCGTCGCCGACCGCCGGGAACGCGCCGCCGCCGAAGAGGTCGTACGGCGTCTCACCCTCGTCGCCCGTGAGTTCGATCGATACCGAAACGGGGTTGTGCGAGAACGAGAACACGCACAGGATGCGCTCCGGGGCATCCCCGAATTGGGTGCCCGATCCCTCGTATTCGCGCACGAACGCCAGCACCGACTCGTGGTTGGTGCGCAGCACGCGCAGACTGCCGAGCCCGAACGTCGGGTGGGCCTTGCGCACGTGGATGACGTTGCGCACCCAGTGCAGCAGCGAGCGCGACTGCGCGAGCTGGGACTCGACGTTGACGAGCGTGTAGTTGTAGACCAGCGATTGCACCACCGGCAGGTAGAGCTTTCCCGGGTCGGCCGTGGAGAAGCCCGCGTTGCGGTCGGGTGTCCACTGCATCGGGGTGCGGGACGCGTCGCGGTCGGGGAGCCAGATGTTGTCGCCCATCCCGATCTCGTCGCCGTAGTAGAGGAACGGAGAACCCGGGAGGGAGAAGAGCAGGGCGTGAGCGAGTTCGAGCTCGGCACGCGAATTGTCCAGCAGCGGGGCGAGGCGGCGCCGGATGCCGACGTTCACGCGCATCCGCGGGTCGTAGGCGTACCAGCCGTACATCGCCTGCCGGTACTCCTCCGAGACCATCTCGAGGGTGAGTTCATCGTGGTTGCGCAGGAAGACGCCCCAACCGGCGCCCTCGGGAGTCTCGGTGGTCTCGGAGAGCACGCGCTGCAGCTCCGCCGCGGACTGCGAACGCAGCGAGTAGAAG
>Ga0160436_1000501_pt1 | contig 14738 bp, 14 predicted proteins | sample HID1973M_E0MG_FD_108264 | JGI IMG/M metagenome (GOLD analysis project Ga0160436, IMG submission 108264) | Enriched mosquito-associated microbial communities from UW Madison campus, WI, USA - HID1973M_E0 MG | ecosystem: Host-associated > Arthropoda: Insects > Digestive system > Unclassified ...
AGCCAGTGCCGGAGCGGCGTCGGCAACCGGCTTGGCTTCTTCCTTCTTGCAGCCGACGAAGGCGAGCGCCATCGAGACGGCCAGCAGGACACGCAGCATGTTCTTCATTGGGTTCTCCTCCCGGGTGTGTTGCTTGTGGTGTGTTCTGGTTATGGGTTTGATGGTGTTTTCAGGCCTGGGCGCGCGATTCGCGCACCCGGCGCAGCGCCTCGACGACCGAGGCCGGCACGAAGCCGGACACGTCGCCGCCAAGGCGGGCGATCTCGCGCACCAACGACGACGAGATGAAGCTGTACTGCTCGGCCGGGGTCAGGAACAGCGTCTCGACCTCCGGGATCAGGTGGCGATTCATGCTCGCCATCTGGAACTCGTATTCGAAGTCCGACACCGCGCGCAGGCCGCGCAGCAACACGCCGGCACCGATGTCGCGGACGAAATGCGCCAGCAGCGTATCGAAGCCGCGGACCTCGACATTGTCATGGCCGCACAGCGCCTCGCGGGCCAGGTGCACACGCTGGTCCAGCGGCAGCGACGGGCCCTTGGACGGGCTCTGCGCGATGCCGACCACGACCTTCTCGAACAGCGGCGCGGCGCGGGCGACCAGGTCGATATGGCCGTTGGTGATCGGATCGAAGGTGCCCGGGTAGACGGCGATGCGGCGATTGGCCACGGTCATGCTGGGTTACCGCGTTAAGGTAGCGTCAGTGTAGCAGTGGCCCGCCGGTACAGCGCATAGCGGACCTCGCGCGTGGCGCCATCGCGGTGCGCGGACCACTCGGCTGGCGGCGGCGTCGCGGCGTCTGGCGGCGACTCCACGTACAACCAGGCATCGCCGGCCAGGTGCGGCGGCAACGCCGCAAACGCCTGATTCCAAAGGCTGCCGGCGAATGGCGGGTCGACGAAAGCCAGATCGAAGGGCGGCAAGGTCGGTGCGCGCGCCAGCCAGCGCAGGGCATCGTCCTGGACCACTTCGACCTGCCCGGCCGCGCCCAGGCGGTCGACCTGTTCGCGCAGCCGCGCCGCAAGCACCGGATCGCGCTCGACCAGACAGGCCGAGGCCGCCCCGCGCGAGACCGCCTCCAGCCCCAATGCACCGCTGCCGGCAAACAAGTCCAGCACACGCGCGCCGGGCAGCTTCGGGACCAACCAGTTGAACAGGGTCTCGCGGACCCGGTCCGAGGTCGGACGCAGGCCCGGCAGGTCCGGCACCGCCAGCCGGGAGTTGCGCCAGCGCCCGCCGATGATCCGCACCTGGCCTTCGCCGCCGCGGCCGCGCGCGCTCATCGGCCGGCTTCCCGACGGAATTTCGAAACTACGAGACGGCGATCGCAGGCAGGCAACGCAACGGCGGACATGGCGAGGCGAGGTACGGACGAGGCCCGGCATGATAGACCAGCGCACCTCCGCAACCGGGCCGCGCCTTGAAAAGCCGCCGCCCCCGCCCCCATACCCCGAGCGCATTGCCGCCCTTGCGGCCAGAACCAAACGGAGCAGATCCCCGATGACCGCCGAAACGCAAACCCAGACCCTTGGCTTCCAGACCGAGGTCAAGCAGCTGCTGCAGCTGATGATCCACTCGCTGTACTCGAACAAGGAAATCTTCCTGCGCGAGCTGGTCTCCAACGCCGCCGACGCGGCCGACAAGCTGCGCTTCGAGTCGCTGGTGCGGCCGGAGCTGCTGGAGGGCGGTGGCGAACTGGGCATCCGCATCGATTACGACGCGGCCGCGCGCACCGTCAGCATCGAGGACAACGGCATCGGCATGAGCCGCGACGAGGCCATCGCCCACCTCGGCACCATCGCCAAGTCCGGCACCGCCGACTTCCTGGCCCATCTCAGCGGCGACCAGAAGAAGGACGCGCATCTGATCGGCCAGTTCGGCGTGGGCTTCTACAGCGCCTTCATCGTCGCCGACCAGGTTGACGTGTACAGCCGCCGCGCCGGCACCCCGGCCAACGAAGGCGTGCACTGGTCCTCGCGCGGCGAAGGCGAATTCCAGGTCGCAACGATCGAGCGGCCCGAGCGCGGCACTCGCGTCGTGCTGCACCTGAAGGAGGGCGAAGAGGGTTTCGCCGACGGCTGGCGCCTGCGCAGCATCATCAAGAAGTACTCCGACCACATCGCCCTGCCGATCGAGCTGCGCAAGGACGCCACCGCAAACGAGGCCACGGGCGAGGACGCGCCGGCCGAACCGGAGTGGGAGACCGTCAACCGCGCCAGCGCGCTGTGGACGCGACCGCGCAATGAGATCAAGGACGAGGAATACCGCGAGTTCTACAAGCACCTCGCGCACGACCATGCCGATCCGCTGGCGTGGAGCCACAACAAGGTCGAAGGCAAGCTGGAATACACCTCCCTGCTCTACCTGCCGGGCCGCGCGCCGTTCGACCTCTACCACCGCGATGCCGCCAAGGGCCTGAAGCTGTACGTGCAGCGCGTCTTCATCATGGACCAGGCCGAACAGTTCCTGCCGCTGTACCTGCGCTTCATCAAGGGCGTGGTCGATTCGGCGGACCTTTCGCTCAATGTTTCGCGCGAGATCCTGCAGGCCGGCCCGGTGATCGACTCGATGAAGTCCGCGCTGACGCGCCGCTCGCTGGACATGCTGGAGAAGCTGGCCAAGGACAAGCCCGAGGATTACGCCACGTTCTGGAAACAGTTCGGCCAGGTGCTGAAGGAAGGGCCCGCCGAGGACTACGGCAACCGCGAGAAGATCGCCGGGCTGCTGCGCTTCGCCTCGACGCAAGGCAGTGCCGGTGCCCAGGACGTGACGCTGGCCGACTATGTTTCGCGCCTCAAGGAAGGCCAGGACAAGCTCTATTACCTCACCGGCGAAAGCTACGCGCAGATCAAGGACAGTCCGCACCTGGAGGTGTTCCGCAAGAAGGGCATCGAAGTGCTGCTGATGACCGACCGCATCGACGAATGGTTGATGGGCTACCTGACCGAGTTCGATGGCAAGTCGTTCGTGGACGTTGCCCGCGGCGATCTCGACCTGGGCGCGCTCGACAGCGCTGAGGAGAAGCAGGCCCAGGAACAGGCGGCGCAGGACAAGCAGGCGCTGACCGAACGCATCAAGGCGGCGCTGGGCGATGAGGTCGCGGACGTGCGCGTATCGCAGCGCCTGACCGACTCGCCGGCGATCCTGGCCATCGGTCGCGATGACCTGGGGCTGCAGATGCGGCAGATCCTGGAAGCCAGCGGCCAGAAAGTGCCCGACGCCAAGCCGGTGTTCGAGTTCAACCCGACCCACCCGCTGATCGCGCGCCTGGATGCCGAGTCCGACGAAGGCCGCTTCGGCGATCTCGCACGCGTACTGTTCGACCAGGCCGCGCTGGCCGCCGGCGATTCGCCGAAGGACCCGGCCGGCTACGTGCGCCGGCTCAACAAGCTGCTGCTGGAGTTGTCCGGCGGCTGAGTTCTGCACGGGAGGCGGCGCTTTTCGCGGCCGCCCGTCCTTTGCAGGAGCGGCTTCATCCGCGACCGCCGATACAGCGGTCGCGGCTGAAGCCGCTCCTGCAATGCCGGCACCGGCGTCGGCGCGTTCGATGTCATCGAGCAGTGGTGGGAGGGGGCTTCAGCCCCGACATCGGCAACCGCCCGTCAGGCCGTCACATCCAGCAAGAATCCCAGCATCTCGCCACCGGCGTGCAGCAGCCGCGCATTCGCGTCGAAGGCCAGCACCGCCGAGCGCGCTTCGACGAGATCGCTCGCCGGCGCAGTGCCAACCGCCACGCCGAGCCCCTGTTCGCCCTCCACCGGCAGCCGGGCGACGTCGGAGGCGGTCGCGTCCAGTCGCAACGAGGCGACCCGCATGCCGGAAGCGGCGATGGTCAGGCTATCCACTCCCTTCTCCTCATCCGCCGCGGTTGGCGGGTCCACGCAATGCTCATCGGCAGGCCACGCCTGGACTTGAGTGCACGCGGCCCTACCAACCCCGGGTGGTAGCATATCGATCTGTCTCAAAGCCCCCGCCAATGCTCAATATTTTCCGCCGCAAGAAGCCCCAGGACGCCACGCAGGACGCCCCCAAGACCGCCCATTACACGGCCGAAGAGATGGCCGCGGCGTTCCCGCAGGCGCCGGCCACCGCCAGCGAATCGGCCACGCCGGAAGAACTGGCGCGGGCATTGCCGCACGAATCCGACACGGTCATCGACGCGCAACCGGCGCCTCCGGTCGCCGCTGCGGTGCTGCCGCAAGCCGCGCCGGTCGCCGCCGAACCCGAACCCGAGCCCGTCCAGGCACCGGTCGCGGCGCCTGCGCCGCCCGCGGAAGCTGCCGCAATCGTGCCCGAACCTTTGGCCAGCGCGCCCGTCGCCCTCGCGACCATCGCCGCGGCCGACGACATGATCGACCTGGGCGCCCACGCATCCGTGCCCGCCCCGGCCGGCAAGACCGGCTGGCGCGAGCGCCTGCGCAACAGCGGTTTCGCGCGCACCTTCGGCGGCCTGTTCTCGCGCAATCCGCGGCTGGACGACGACCTGCTCGACGAAATCGAGACCGCACTGATCACCGCCGACGTCGGCGTACCGGCGACCACCGCCCTGGTCGAAGGCCTGCGCAAGCGGATGAAGGCGCGCGAATTCGTCGACGCCCACCAACTGCTCACCGCGCTGCGCTCCGAACTGATCGGCATGCTGCGCCCGGTCGCTCAGCCACTGCGCATCGATGCCGCGAACCAGCCCTTCGTGGTGCTGACCGTCGGCGTCAACGGCGTCGGCAAGACCACCACCATCGGCAAGCTGGCCAAGCGCTTCAAGGACGAAGGCCATAGCCTGATGCTCGCCGCCGGCGACACCTTCCGCGCAGCGGCGGTGGCGCAGTTGCAGGCCTGGGGCCAGCGCAATGGCGTGCCGGTGATCGCGCAAGGCCAGAACGCCGACGCCGCGTCGGTCGCCTTCGATGCCTTGCAGGCTGCCAAGGCGCGCGGTACCGGCGTGCTGATCGCCGACACCGCAGGTCGCCTGCATACCCAGACCGGGCTGATGAACGAACTCGGCAAGATCCGCCGCGTGCTCGGCAAGGTCGATCCGACTGCCCCGCACGAGGTGTTGATGGTGATCGACGGCACCACCGGCCAGAATGCGCTTTCGCAGCTGCGCCAGTTCCACGCTGCGGTCGGAGTGACCGGGCTCGTCGTGACCAAGCTCGACGGTACCGCCAAGGGCGGCGTGGTGTTCGCCCTGGCGCGCGAGTTCGGCATCCCGATCCGCTTCGCCGGCATCGGCGAAAGGCCCGAAGACCTGCGCGTGTTCGATCCGGAAGCCTTCGTCGATGCATTGCTGCCCGAAGCGCTCGGTGGCAACTGAGCGCGGGCACTGATGTCCGACCCCTTCGTCACCCGCCTGCTGGCCTGGTTCGACAACCACGGCCGCCACGACCTGCCCTGGCAACATCCGCGCACGCCGTACCGGGTGTGGCTGTCGGAGATCATGTTGCAGCAGACCCAGGTCGCGACGGTCATTCCGTATTTCGAGCGTTTCCTGCGGGCCTTCCCGACCCTGCCCGACCTGGCCGCGGCGGACGATGACGCGGTGATGGCGCAGTGGGCCGGGCTGGGCTACTACGCCCGCGCACGCAACCTGCATGCGACCGCCAAGCGCTGCGTGGCCGAACACGGCGGCGAGCTGCCGCGCGACTTCGATGCGCTGCATGACCTGCCCGGCATCGGGCGCAGCACCGCTGGCGCCATCCTCAGCCAGGCGTGGAACGACCGCTTCCCGATCCTCGACGGCAACGTCAAGCGCGTGCTCACCCGTTACCACGGCATTGTCGGGTTTCCCGGCCTGCCGGCGATCGAGAAACAGTTGTGGGCGCTGGCTGACACGCATGCGCAAGCGGTGCCGGCCGACCGCCTGTGCGATTACACCCAGGCGCAGATGGACTTCGGCGCAACCCTGTGCACGCGCGCCAATCCGGCCTGCGTGCTCTGTCCTTTGCAAGAAGACTGCACCGCGCGCCGCGCAGGCCTGGTCGAAGCATTGCCCACGCCCAAGCCCGGCAAGGTCGTGCCCGAACGCGAGGCGGTCGTGCTGCTGTTGCGCAATGCGCAGGGCGAGCTGCTGCTGCACAAGCGGCCGCCGACCGGCATCTGGGCATCGCTGTGGTCGCTGCCGCAGGCCGACGATGCCGACGCCGCGCAAGCCTGGTTCGCACGCCATGCTCGCGGCGATTTCGGCTCTGCGCAGGCGCTGCCGCCGCTGCAGCACGCCTTCACCCACTACCGCCTGCAGTTGCGGCCGCTGGCGATCGCCGCGGTCGCTCTGTCCGACGCGGTGGGCGACAATGAACATCTGCGTTGGGTCGGGCCGGACGAAATGTCGCGGCTGGGCCTGCCGGCCCCCATCCGCAAACTCCTGAGCCCGTGACCGCCATGCCCCGCACCGTCTTCTGCCAATACCAGCAGGTCGAAACCGAAGGCCTCGACTTCGTGCCCTATCCCGGCGAGCTGGGCCAGCGCATTTATGCCCACATCGGCAAGGCCGGCTGGACCGCGTGGCTGGCGCACCAGACCATGCTGATCAACGAGAACCGGCTGTCGCCGCGCGACCCTGCACACCGCGCCTTCCTGGAGGGCGAGCTGCAGAAGTTCCTGTTCTCGCACGATGCCGAAAAACCGGCGGGTTATGTCGCCCCGGAAGACTGATCGCCCCGCTTCCTGTAGGAGCGGCTTCAGCCGCGACCACGGATATCAGGCCGTCGCAGCCGCTCCTACAAGGGCAGCCCGAGCCATCAAGGCCCGTCGCCCGCAGGCTGCTGTTCCGCTCGCTCCTCGATCTTCGCCTCGCGCAGTTGCTGCTCGGACATCTTCAGCGCCTTCACATCCAGCGGCCGGATGGTGTTGATGCGGCAGGGAATCCGGATGCTGCGCGGCCCGCCCAGCACGATCACGCTGTCGAAGCGCGCCGATACGCGGCCCATCATGTTGGTGATCGAAATCGCCGGCGCGTAGTCCAGGTCGTTGCAGGGACCGCTCAGCTCCAGCAGATAGGCCGTCCCCGGCTTGGTCCACACCGCCAGCGCGGTATCGCCCAGGTTGCTCCAGCCGTTGAGGCTGCCGAAATACTGGAAATCCTTGACCGGCGCACCAGCATGGCTGCGATACAGCGCCAAGCGTTCGTCGTCGCTGAGGTTGTGGGTGGCACATCCAGCCAACGTCGTGGCCAGCACCGCCGCTGCAAGCAGACCCTTCATGGCACGCTTCCCGATTGGATGGACGCATCATGCCGCGCCACCGTGATGGCGGCGCGCAAGGCCGGCGGGGTCGTTCAGCGATTGCTGGGCTGGCCAGCGGTCACCGGCCCGTGCCGCTGGCGGCGCCCTCGGCGGCGGGTGGCTCGGCCAACGGCCGCACGTATTGCAGCAGGCTCACCAGCACCTTGCCCGGCTCCTCCCACGGAATCATGTGCGAGGCATGTTCGAACCACACCCCCTGCTTCATCGGCGCCTGCACCTGCGCCAGCCAGCGCGCGGTCGGCTCCGAGGGCGTGGTGTAGTCGTGCCGCCCCATGAACATCACCACCGGGATCGGGAAGCGCTTGACGCCCTTCATGTCCACCTGCAGGAACTCGTCCAGCACGCGGCCCAGGGTGAACACATTGCCGGCATCGATCGCGCAGCGTTCGGCGTCGTTGTATTCGGCCGACAGCAGCGGCGCCTTGAAGAAGTAGTCCGAGGTATCGCGGTAGGCGGTCATACCGCCGTAGTACTGCGCCCATTTGCGCGCCACGATGATGCGATCGCGGGTGATCGGCTGGTCGCCCGGATATGGCGCGATCGTCGCCAGTTCCTTTTCCGCCTCGACGTTGTGGTGCTCCTTGGCCTGCGCCACCGCGTAGTCGTAGCTGACCTGCTCGTTCTCGCGCACGTTGATCGCCTGGCCGATGCCGACATAGGCGTAGAACAGGTCCGGCCGCTTCAGCGCCGCGCGCATCGACACGATCGTGCCCCAGCTGTGCCCCATCAGGATCACTTTGGGCTTGTGGTAGCGCTGCCGCACGGCCTCGGCGATGGCGATGGCATCGTCGACATAGCGATCGATCTGCAAGGTATCGGCAACCGCGTCCTGCGGATTGAGCACGAAGGTCTTGCCGGCCGCACGCTGGTCGTAGGTGACCATCGTGAAGTACTCCTCCAGCGGCTTCTGGAACTGCCACAACGTCGGCGTCAGCGGCGAGGCCGGCCCGCCATGCACGAACAGGATCACCGGATTGTCGCGGTCCTGCCCGCGCGCGGTGACCCATTGCCTGATCCCGCCGGCCTGCTGCGCCCACGATTCCTGCACGCCGTTCGGCGTCACGATGCGGCTGGCGTCGGCGACGACGGCGCGCGCATCGCCATAGCGGGCCGAAGTATCCGGACAGGTCTCAGCCGCGTGCAACGAACCTGCACACAGCGCCAGCAGCGCGATCATCCATTGCTTGCCCATCAGTTGTGCCCCCGTATCGATGAGTGATGGGCAGAAGCTACCGAGCCGGGAACGGGCGCGAATGTGTCGAAGGTCGTGTCCGGCCAACGGACACGCGGACGGCAACGCGGACGCAGAATCGTCGCACTCAGAAATTGGTCGGCCGAGATCCGGCAGCAAGAGCCGAGGCAAGGAATCCCGGGCCTGCATCACGCATTTTCGTCGAAAACGCGCTCATTTAGGGCGCTTTATCTTATTTACCTAGTTTGGAGTTGAATTTTCGCATGTCATTTTTTGTGACAAGAAGCCAAATTCGCACCTCGCGCTACGGCGGTCCCGGGCGCCACTCCGTTCTCCACCCGATTGAGCCCCTCATGATCAAATCCATCTTTGCCATGGCGATGGCAGGTGCCGCGCTGCTCGCGGCCAGGCCCGCCCATGCCGATATCGGCACCGACACCGTGCAGTTGCTGCGGTTGATGTACCAGGACACCCGCAAGGACTGCGGGGACGCCACCAAGCCGGCTTTCATGTGCTCTGGCGTGACGCTGCGTGCAACCACGCCGTCGACCGCGTATGCGTTCTACTCCGTCAGCCCGGCCAGCGTGGCGCGTGGCGGCATCTCCGCTTCCTACCTGCGCAAGGACGCCAAGTTCGAAAAGATGGCGTTCTCGATGACCAGCGGCTTCATCTTCGACACCATCCTCGACAACCCGGCCGACCACGTGGATTACAAGGCCCTGTGCGCGTTCCCCATCGATGGCGCGACCGATCGCCGGACCACCCTGGCCGGTTGCGGCGACTACGTGCTCGACGGCAATACCGGCGTCGCGAAGGAGGACTACTGCGACCGCATGGGCATCACCACCGCCGAACAGTGGATCGACCGCTACTACGACAGCGCCGGCAGGACCAAGCCGAATGTCGGCCATCTGTGCGCCTTCAACGTCGGCGCGACGAATCCCAAGGCCGCCCAGGCGTTCTACGAGAACATCCGCGCCCAGGCCGTGCTGGCCACCCGCAAGCGCAAGTTCAACGGCGGCCAGTTCCAGGAAAACGAAATCGTGCTCACGCCATGGAAGGCCGACGCGCCGCGCTCGCCTTCGATCCTGGCCTCGTTCCACATCGGCGAGGCCGGCCTTGCAGGCGCGCGACTGAGCCAGATCCAGTGGTACCAGGCGACCAAGCAGGCGCTGCCGGCGATCTCGATCAAGTTGCCGTCCGCGGCGACCGAAGACGCCGCGTTCTCCTACAACGCCGCTGACCAGGCGATCTACTCGCTCACCGAGACCGACAAGTGCGATCGCTACGTGCAGAGTGCGCGCTGGGTGAACCGCTATGACCCGGGATTCAAGAAGAACATCTATTCGCTGCAAGTGACGCCCACCGCCTGTGGCCGTCAAATCCAGTCGAACCAGACCAACAATTTCTTCAACGAGATGGTCGCCGCCTATTACTTGAATCCGGAATGGATCAACAACGCGGACAACCCCTCCAGCAACCTTGCCGCCATGCGCCGCCAATTGGTCTGCGTGATGGTCATCGCGCGCAACAAGACCAGTTGGATGCTGGAACCGTCGCGCCCGAACACGACCCAGGAAAAGGCGGTCGCCGCCGGTTGCAACCCGGTTTCGGCCTGAAGCGCATCGCGCAACGAACAGCAAAAAGCCCGCCATTGGCGGGCTTTTTGTTTTTCGAATTCAATGGTGGCCGAGGACGGAATCGAACCGCCGACACGGGGATTTTCAATCCCCTGCTCTACCAACTGAGCTACTCGGCCAACCGCTCGCTGGCATTGCTGCGTTGCGAGGACGCGCATGATAGCGACCACGTCGCAATTGGGCAAGCGTTCGAGTGGCCGCGACGCCAACCCGTGCCAAAACGGGTACTTCTGGTCCCGCTGGCGCCGGTTTCACACAATCTGACTGGGCGGCTGCCTAGCCTCGCCGATCCTGCTCCGCCAATCCCGCCGATCGCCGCCATGCGCCCAACCCGTCTGTTTGCCCCGGTTCTTGTCGCCGCCTGCCTACTCTCCGCACCGCCCGTACGCGCGGACGAGCCCAAGGCGCCGGATCGCAGGCTGACCGAGGTGAGCTCCGTGCCCGCGCTGGACCTGTCGCGCTACGCCGGCAACTGGCATGAGATCGCCCACCTGCCGGTTTCCTTCCAGAAAAAGTGCGTCGGCGAGATCACCGCGGCCTACACCCTGCGCGAGGATGGCCTGGTCGGGGTGCGCAACAGTTGCCGCACCAAGGAAGGTGACATGGCCGTCGCCGAGGGCGTCGCGCGTACCGTGCCGGGGCACCCCGGCCGGCTGGAAGTGCGTTTTGCGCCCGATTGGCTGTCGTGGGTGCCGATCGTCTGGGCGGACTACTGGGTAGTCGCGCTCGATCCGGACTACCAGTGGGCGCTGGTCGGCGAGCCGGACCGCAAATACCTGTGGATCCTGTCGCGTACGCCGACCATGCCGCGCGCGCAGTTCGACGAGATCAAGGCACGCGCCGCGGCCATGGGCTACGACCTGGATCCGCTGATCATCGCCGCACCGCTGCGCTAAGCCGACTCGCACTGGCCACTGCCTTGTGGGCGTGCCAGCCAAGCCATACGGCGTAGTATGCTTTGCCCCATCTTTCTGCTTCGAGGTGGGACATGCTTCGTCGTATTCGCCTGGGCTTGCTGCTGGCCGGCATCGCCCTGTTGAGCGCCTGTAGCAGCAACCCGCGCCGCGTCTCCGAACCGGCGGTGAGCATCCAGCAATTGACCGTCCGTGCCGATGGCAGCTGGGCGCTGGACCTGCGCTTGCAGAACTACAGCAGCATCCCGATGCAGTTCGAGCAGGTCGCGCTGGACGTCACTGTTGGCGACCAGTCTGCCGGCAAGCTGCAGCAGGCGATCAATTTCTCGATCGGCCCGGAAACCGCCGACGTGGTCAATGTGACCCTGCAACCCTCTTCGCAGGCGCGGATTGTCGTCGCCGACGTGCTCGCCGGCGGGCGCTCGCTGCCTTACGAACTCAAGGGCACGGTGAGCGCCACCCCGGAAAACAAGAAGCAGCGCCAGTTCGACGTGGAGGGCCGCAGCACCCTCAATCCCGCGCCTGGCCTGAACGGTGTGCTGCGCTGACATCGCCGCCGCCCGTCATCGAACTCCCTATCTCCGCATACGCAGCAGGCATCCATGAGCAGCTACTCCGCACCGCTGGCCGACATCCGCTTCGCGCTCCATGACGTGCTCGGCGCCGAAGCCTTGTTCCAGCGCCTCGGCCTGGCCGAGGCCACCCGCGACATCATCGACGCCGTGCTGGAAGAGGCCGCGCGTTTCTCCGGCACCGTGCTGGCACCGCTCAACAGCGTCGGCGACGAAATCGGCTCGGTATTCGACCCGGCCACCGCCTCGGTCGCCACCCCACCCGGTTTCAAGCACGCCTACCAGCAGTTCGTCGAAGGCGGCTGGACCGGGCTGACCGCCGGGCAGGAGTTCGGCGGCCAGGGCTTGCCGCATACGCTGGGCGTGCCGCTCAATGAAATGGTCAATGCCGCGAACGTGGCCTGGGGCAACTTCCCGCTGCTGTCGCACGGCGCGGTCGAAGCGCTCAAGCACCACGGCGAGGCGTGGCAACAGGAAGTCTTCCTCAAGCCGCTGATCGAGGGTCGCTGGACCGGCACGATGTGCCTCACCGAGCCGCATTGCGGCACCGACCTGGGCCTGCTGAAGACCCGCGCCGAGCCGAATGCGGATGGCAGCTATTCGATCACCGGCACCAAGATCTTCATCACCGCCGGCGAGCACGACCTCACCGACAACATCGTCCACCTGGTGTTGGCCAAGCTGCCGGATGCGCCGCCGGGCGCCAAGGGCATCTCGCTGTTCGTCACCCCGAAGTTCAAGGTCGCGCGCGATGGCAGCGTCGGCGAGCGCAATGCGCTGGCCTGCGGTTCGATCGAGCACAAGATGGGCATCAAGGCATCGGTGACCTGCGTGATGAACTTCGATGGCGCGCAGGGCTATCTGGTCGGCCAGCCGCACAAGGGCCTGCAAGCGATGTTTACCATGATGAACACCGCGCGCCTGGGGGTTGGCCTGCAAGGTATCGGTTTGTCCGAACGCGCCTACCAGAATGCGTTGCGCTACTCGCGTGAGCGGTTGCAATCGCGTTCGTTGTCCGGCGCCAAGTATCCCGACAAGTCGGCCGATCCGATCATCGTGCAGCCGGACGTGCGGCGCATGCTGCTGACGGTGAAGTCCTTGACCGAAGGCAGCCGCCTGCTCGCCTTGCACGCCGCGACCCTGATCGACGTCGCCCACCATGCCACGGACGCGGCCGAGCGCGAACGCGCCGAAACGTTGGTGAGCTTCCTCACTCCGATCTCCAAGGCCTGCCAGACCGAATGGGGCGTCGAGAACACCTATCACGCGCTGCAATGTTTCGGCGGGCACGGCTACATCCACGAACACGGCATGGAGCAGCTGGCACGCGATGCCCGCATCACCACGCTGTACGAAGGCACCACCGGCATCCAGGCGCTGGACCTGATGGGCCGCAAGACTGCCAGCACCCAGGCGGCCGGGCTGAAGCTGTTCCTCGCCGAGATCGAGAGCTTCGCGCGCCAGCACGAGGGCAACGCCGCGCTGGCCGAGTTCATCCAGCCGCTGCGCGACAAGGCCAGCGAGTGGGCAATGCTGACCCGCGAAGTGCTCGATCGCGCGGCGCGCGATCCGGAGGAGATCGGCGCGGCCAGCTACGACTATCTGTTCTATTCCGGCTACGTGGTGCTGGCTTACTGGTGGGCGCGCAGCGTGGCGGCGGCCGATGCATCGCAAGGCACGGCCTTCGCCACCGCCAAGCGCGAGACCGCGCGCTTCTACTTCGCGCGCATCCTGCCGCGCACCCTCGCCCATGCCGCCAACCTGCGCAGCGGCGCCGCGTCGCTGATGGCGTTGGACGAGGCGTTGTTCGGCTGAGGCTGGCAGTTCGTCCTGCAGGTGGGAGGGGCTTCAGCCCCGACAGGTTCTGCGCCGCGGATGCCTGTCGGGGCTGAAGCCCCTTCCTCACTCACCCATACACAATTTGTCAACAATCGGGTATAAGCTGTTATCCCGATGGAGACAGACACTTACACGCGTGATCTGATCGATACCGGAGCCCTCGCGGCGCCGGTTCCGGAGGCTTCAGCGCCGATTCTGCTGCGCGCCCCTCCCCGACTGCTTTCCCTCGATGCCCATGGCCGGGTCCTGGACTGGATCAACTGGCAGGATGCGGCATGCCTGTACGCGCGCGATGCGGTGTCCTGGACGCTGGGCGAGCCCTGCCTGCAGATCCACGGCGGCATCTGCCGGGTCACCGGCGAACGCAGTCTCATCGAATTGCATCCGATCATCGCCGCGCGCGGCCATGCGCGTTCGCGCGCGCTCGACCCCACGCCCACGCTGACCAACACGGCCTTGTTCGCACGCGATGCGCAGCTGTGCCTGTATTGCGGCCAGCAGTTCAGCCGCCCGCACCTGACCCGCGACCACGTCCTGCCGATTTCCAAAGGCGGGCGCGACACCTGGGAAAACGTGGTCACGGCCTGCTTCCACTGCAATTCGCGCAAGAGCAACCGCACCCCGCAGCAGGCTGGCATGCCGCTGCTGGCCGTTCCCTACCGGCCGAGCTGGATCGAGCACCTCATCCTGTCCAACCGCAACATCCTGGCCGACCAGATGGCCTTCCTACGCAACCAGCTGCCCAAGCGCAGCAAACTGCTGGCCTGAGCCACAAAGAGACCGGCCCGCTTTCGCGGGCCGGCTCGTTTTCACCTACGTCGACACAAGGCCGACAGGTACAGCGCCAACCAACTCACCGGCCGCCGACCGCAAGGATCTCGACGCGGCGGTTCGGCTGCAGGCAGGCCACGAGCGCGTCGTGGCCGAGATCGTCGGCGCACTGCTTGACCGGTTGCGATTCGCCCAAGCCGCGTGCGCGCACGGCCTCGGCGTCCACGCCCTGGCGGACCAGCAACTGGCGCACGCTGTCGGCGCGGGCCTGCGACAACGCCAGGTTGGTGGCATCGTCGCCAACGCGATCGGCGTGGCCGGTCACTTCCACCGATTCCGGCGCAGCTGCGGCCAGTTCCTTGCCGATCGATTGCAGTTCGGCGCGACCGTCCGGCAGGATGTCATCGACGCCCGACTTGCCGAACGCAAACAGTGCATCGGCGCTGAGGTTGAAGCGCTTGGCCACGGCCGGCTTCAAGCGATCGGCGCACTCGGCCGGTGCCCAGGCGAACTGCTGGCCGCGGTACTCGCGATCGAACACGACCTTGAACTGGCACTGGCTGACCTTGCC
>Ga0160436_1000509_pt1 | contig 14630 bp, 14 predicted proteins | sample HID1973M_E0MG_FD_108264 | JGI IMG/M metagenome (GOLD analysis project Ga0160436, IMG submission 108264) | Enriched mosquito-associated microbial communities from UW Madison campus, WI, USA - HID1973M_E0 MG | ecosystem: Host-associated > Arthropoda: Insects > Digestive system > Unclassified ...
ATCCTGACCCGCGGCGGCATCTTCATCTATCCCTGGGATCGCAAGGACCCGGGCAAGGCCGGCAAGCTCAGGCTGATGTACGAAGCCAATCCCATGGGCATGTTGGTGGAGCAGGCCGGCGGTGCCGCCAGCACCGGGCGCGAGGCGATTCTGGATCTGCAGCCGCAGCAGTTGCACCAGCGCGTGCCGGTGTTCCTGGGCTCGCGTGGCGAAGTGGAGGAAGCGGTGGCCTATCACCTGCGCGAGGATGCGCGGCAGCCTCGCCGGGCCTGAAGGCTGGCAGGATGGTCGAAGCAAGGTGGGTGAGGTGATTTTCGGAGCATTCCTATACCGACCCAAATGATTCGCTCGGCAAGGTCGGCTTGACCTTCCTTGCTGGAGTGCTCCGTGTCTCACCTATGCTTCCCCTACTTGCGCGCGGGATCGCGCGCTTCCACTGTCTGCGCCAACGTGCTGTTCGTCCTCGGCCTCGGCGCCGCCGCCGTCACAGCCTGCCAGGCGACGGAAGCCGAACCCGGCCACGAGCTACGCTTCACCGGCCCCTTGGTCAGCTCCGCTCCACCCTTGCCGAAGGGTTACTGGATCGTCGAGCCCTATCTGATCCAGACCCATGTCACCGGTCGCTACGATGCTGACGGTCATTACCAAGGCACGCCGACGCTGCGCGATGACTGGCAGGTGGCCGTGCCGATCATCTACGGCGTGACCGATCGCCTGACGCTTGGTCTGGGCTTGAACGCCGTGCAGGCGCGCCAGCAACGCGGTGGCTGGCACTGGGCCACCAGTGATACCAGCGTGACCGCGAGCTGGTTGCTGGCGCAGGGCAGCGGAGCACATACGCCCGTGGCCACGTTGATGCTCAGGCAGAATCTGCCCACCGGCGAACATGATCTGCTGGAGCAAGCGGGCTTGCTGGGAGCAACGGGCAGTGGGGCCTACAGCACCACAGTGGGCGTATACGGTCAGGCGCATTTCCTGCCGGCGCGCAATCTGCGCGGCCGCGTCAATCTGACCTGGCGCATCGCCGGCGCCGATGTCGATGTGGATGGACGCAGCGCCTATGGCACGGCGGTGGGATTCCATGGCGACGCCCGCCTCGGCGGTGCGCTGCAGGCATCCGGCTCGCTGGAGTACAGCTTCAACCCGCGATGGGTGCTGGCTGCGGACCTGGTCTATGAGAAGGAGCATGGCGCCCGACTGCGCGGCACCACCCCGGGTGCGAATGGCAGCAGGCAAGGCATTGATCACCAGCTGGCATCTTCCTGGCGCCTCTCGGCGGCGCCGGCCGTGGAGTACAACTGGTCGGCTCGCGGTGGCGTGATCCTGGGCGTGTTGGTATCGCTGCGCGGTCGTAACAGCGCCGCGATCGTGTCGCCGCAGGTGGCTGTGAACTTGCTCTTCTGATCGGGCAGGCGTAGCCAGCGACTTTGGCGTGGGGCGGCTAGAAGAGTTCGCCCTGCGCCGAAGGCGGGCGCGGCGGAACAAACTGGCTGGCATCCAAGCCCTGGTGTTTGCGGCGATCAAAGCCGAGGCGCTTGCTGGCCAAGTCGAAGCGGCGTGCCAACAGTTGCGCGTACACACCTTCGCCACTGAATCGCTTGCCGAAGCGGGCGTCGTAGTCCTTGCCACCGCGCAGCTGCTGGAGGGTGCTCATGACGTGCTCGGCACGTTGCGGCAAGTGCGTCTGCAGCCAGTCGCGGAACAGGGGCGACACCTCATGCGGCAACCGCAGCAGTACGTAGCCGGCCGAGTCCGCACCGGCATCACGGGCTGCTTCCAGCACGGCTTCCAATTCGGCGTCGTTGACCCAGGGGATGACCGGCGCAAACATCACCCCCACCGGCACGCCGGCCTGGCTGAGCCGGCGCATGGCGCGCAAGCGCGAATGTGGCGCGGAGGCACGCGGCTCCAGTCGTGCCGAGAGGCTGTTGTCCAAGGTCGTGACCGAGAAGTAGACCTGCACCAGGTTCGCCTTGGCCATGGGCTCAAGCAGATCCAAATCGCGTTCCACCAGCGCGTTCTTGGTGATCAGCGAAAACGGGTGCCGCGTTTCAGCCAGCACTTCAATGATGCGTCGGGTCAGCTGCAGTTTGCGCTCACTGGGCTGGTAGGCGTCGGTGTTGATACCCAGCGCGATGGGCTCGGGCGCGTAGCCGCGGCGCGCCAATTCCTTGCGCAACAGCTCAGGCGCATTGGTCTTGGCGAATATCTGGGTCTCGAAGTCCAGCCCTGGCGACAGATCCAGATAGGAGTGGGTCGGCCGCGCGAAGCAGTAAGAGCATCCATGCTCGCAGCCGCGATACGGATTGAGCGATTGCGAGAAGGGGATATCCGGCGCGCTGTTGCGGCTGATGATGCTGCGCGCGCGTTCTTCGTGCAGTTGGGTGCGAGGTGAGCTGGCAATCTCGTCGTCTTGATCGCGCTCGTGCCAGCCGTCATCGGCGGCCTGGGCGGTGGTCGCGGCGAAGCGACCGGGCAGGTAACCGGTGGATCCTCTGCCTTTGATGACGTCGCCCATGGCGGGCGAGGCTGCCCCCAGCCCGTCTCAGAATGTGAGACTACGCATAGAATCGACCCATGCTCGAGACTGCCCAACACTGGTGGGACGCCGTGGCGTCGCTGCCGCATCTGAAGACCTGGCTGACGGTGGCCTGGTTGCTCTATCTGATCCCTCTGTGCGCCTGGATCGTCTTGCAGAAGCGCGAACCGGTGGCCACCTTGAGTTGGGTGCTGTCGCTGTCGCTGCTGCCCTACCTGGGATACCTGATCTACTTCCTGCTGGGGCCGCAGAAGATCAAGCGCCAGCAGCTGCGACGGCATCTGTCGCGCACCGGCCTGGATACCTACGAGACCTTCTGCCCGGCCGATCAGGACTGCACCGAACTGGCCATGCTGGCGCAGACCACCACCGGCCTGCCGCCCTCGACGGCCACTGCGGTGCAGCTGCTGGTCGACGGCTCGGCCACTTACGAAGCCATCATCGACGCGGTGCGGCAGGCGGAGAACCACATCCACCTGGAGTACTACATCTACAACCCCGACCGCTGCGGCCAGCGCCTGCTGGATGCGTTGGTGGAGCGCGCCCGCGAAGGGGTCAAGGTACGGCTGTTGCTGGATGCGGTAGGTTCCTCGCAGGTCGGCAGGCGCTTCCTGCAACCCTTGCACGAGGCCGGCGGCGAAAGCGCCTGGTTCCATCCGACCCGGTTGCGGCCTTTCACCCGTCCCTGGGTCAACCTGCGCACGCACCGCAAGATCGTGGTGGTCGATGGCCGCGTGGCGTTCACCGGCGGCATCAACATCACCGACGAAGAAGACGAGACCCTGCGCCCGGATGCGTATCGCGACCTGCACCTGCGCCTGGAAGGTGAGGTAGTGCGCAGCGTCCAGCAGGTATTCGTGGAGGACTGGGTGTATGCGACGGGTCAACAGCGTAAGGACTTCCACGGCACCCGCTTGTGGAGCGCGTTGGAAGCCAACATCCAGGGCGGCATCAGCGCGCAGACGTTGGTGTCCGGGCCGGATTCCTCCTGGGAGCCCATTCACCGCCTGCAGGTGTCGGCCATCCACGACGCGCGTTCGCGGGTCTGGCTGACCACACCCTACTTCGTGCCAGGCGAGGCAGCGCGGATGGCGCTGACCTCGGCTGCCCTGGGCGGGCTGGATGTGCGCCTGCTGGTTCCCAAGCTCAGCGATTCGCGGCTGGTCACACTGGCGGCGCGGTCCTACTTCGATGAACTGCTGGCGGCCGGCGTCAAGGTCTATGAATACGGACCGCGCATGCTGCATACCAAGGCGCTGTTGTGCGACGACAACCTGGCCCTGATTGGCAGCGCCAACTTTGATCACCGCAGTTTCCGGCTCAACTTCGAGATTTCCATGTTGTTCCGCGATGCCGGCGTGGCCGGTACCCTGGCGCAGCTTTTGGAAGGCGAACTGGCCATTTCCCAGCCCGTGGACACCACCCGAAAACGATCACTGTGGCGCCACCGGCTGCCCGAGGCGCTGGCCCGACTGACCTCGCCATTGCTGTGAACCAGCACTGGTTCCGAAGCGCTCCGGACGCGGTACACTCGCGCCGATTCCGGGGAGGTTACGTCCATGCATTGGCTCTATTTGTTGCTGGCCATCGGCGCACTGCTGCTCTCGATGCGGACGACTTCGTTGTTGCTGATGTCGCTTTGCCTGCTTGCTTCACTGGGTCTGTTGGTGGCCTGGATCATGGGCTGGTACGCCTCGCGCATGGGCGACCGGCAGCGCGACGAATCGCAGATGATTGACCCGGCTGAGCTGCGCCGCCTGCGCGAGCTCGCCGAGGCGCGCAAGCGTTCGGAACAGACGCCGCCGCCCGGCCCGCCTCCGTTGTGACATCATCGGTGACATGGAAGTCGGAATGACGGCGCTCAGCGTCAACGTCAACAAGATTGCAGTTCTTCGCAACTCACGCGGTGGCGATGAGCCGGATGTGGTGCGAGCGGCGCGTGCCTGTTTGTATGCCGGCGCGCACGGCATCACGGTGCATCCGCGCCCTGACCAGCGCCACATTCGCACGGACGATGTGGAGGCATTGGCGCAGCTCACCCGCGAAAGTGGCGTGGAGTTGAATCTGGAGGGTAACCCCTTCGCTCCGCCGCGCGACGGATACCCCGGATTCCTGGCCTTATGCGATAGCGCGCGACCTGCGCAGGCCACGCTGGTGCCGGATTCGGATGGGCAGATCACCTCGGATCACGGCTTTGACTTTGACCGCGATGGCGAACGCCTGGCGCCACTCATTGCCCAGTTGAAAGCCTTGGGTTGCCGGGTCAGCGTCTTCGTCGACTCTGATTGCGGGTCATTGGACAAGGCAGCCGCAGCCGGCGCCGATCGCATCGAGATTTACACGGGTCCGTTTGCCGAGGCCATCGGCAATGGCAACGCCGATACGGAGTTGGGTCGCTGCCGCAGCACGGCCCTGCGCGCCCAGGCGCTGGGCATGGGCGTGAATGCGGGACATGATCTGAGCCAGGCCAATCTGCAAGAGTTCCTGGAAGTGGTTCCGCAGGTTTTGGAAGTCTCAATCGGCCACGCCTTGATCAGCGAGGCGCTCTACGCCGGCCTGCATCGCACCGTGCAGAACTACCTGGCGATCATCGAGGCCGTGCGGAGCGGCAACCGCTGAGGTTGCGCCCCGCCTGGCTTTCTCGGGCTGCTAGTCCAGCCAACTCACCTGCTGGACGCCGGCCTGGCGGACCGTCGCTAGCGCATTGACCACTTGTTGGTAATCAGCCTCCGGCGAAGCGCGCAGGGTCAGTACCGTGCGCGGGTCGCTGCGCAGGGCTTCGTCCAGGCGCTGTGCCAGTTCCTGCCGGGACAGTGGCCGGTCATCCAGGGTCAGATCGCCATGCGATCCCACTTGCAGGGTGAGGATGCTGGCCTTGGGTGGCTTGGGTGCATCGGTCACTTGCGGTAGCCCCAGCTCGAGCGGGCGGGAAAGGATCGGGGCGGTGACCATGAAGATGATCAGCAGGACCAGCATGACGTCGACCAGCGGAGTGACGTTCATTTCCGCCAGGGCGGAGGGACGAGCGGAAGCGGAGAAGGCCACGGCGTACTCCTTTCGCGTTGGGTCGAGTCCACGCTACGCCTGAACGGGCGAATCTGGCAAGCCCCCGGCAGGTCCGCGCAAAAAAAACGCCGCCCGAAGGCGGCGTTTTAAAGGTAAGTGTCGTGCGTGTTACTGGACGAAGCCAATCTTCTGCATCTGCGCGTTCTTCGCAGCTGCCAGGACCTTCGCCATTACGTCGTACTGCGACTCCGGATCCGCATCAATGCGCAGCTCCGGCTGGTTGGTCGGATCACGCTGAACTTCGGTTTCCATGCGCTGCTGCAGATCCTGCACGTTCACCGGCGAGGCGTTCCACGTGACCGAACCACCCGCGTCGATGCGCAGGTCGATCGGCGGCGGCGGTTCGCGCAGTTGCGGCGGCGGGTTGATCACGCGCTGCGGCAACGCCACGTCGATCGGGTAGGTCATGATCGGCGCGGTCACGATGAAGATGATCAGCAGCACCAACATCACGTCCACGAGGGGCGTGACGTTGATGTCGGCCATCGGGCCCTTGCTTCCACCACTACTGAATGCCATGGCTTACTGACCCTTCTGTTTGGTGGCGACGTAGCCGATGTCCAACATGCCCTGGCTCTGCGCGATCTTGGTTACTTCAGCGATCGTGCGCATCTTGGTGGTGCGATCACCACGCAGATTGAGCTTGGGCTGCGGCTGCAGCTGGGCGGTGCTGGACAGACGCGACTCAAGGATTTCCTTGCTGATCGCTTCGTCGTTCCAGTACAGCGAACCGTCTTCCTTCACCGAAACGGTGATCGGCGGAACCGGCGGTGCTTCCTGATCCTTGTTCTGGATCAGATTGGCCTCCGGCAACTCGATCTTCACCTTATGCGACATCAGCGGCGCGGTGATGATGAAGATGATCAGCAGAACCAACATCACGTCCACGAGGGGCGTGACGTTGATCTCGGCCATGGGGCCACTGCTATTACCACTACTGAAAGCCATTTTCGGGCTCCGAATGCTTGTCGATGTGCGGGGACTAACGACGCTGGCTTAGCGAACGCGCGAGCCGGTGGCGAAGAAGTCGTGCAGATCGTGGGCGAACGTATCGAACTTGGCGATCGTCGAGCTGTTGGTCTTGCTGAAGAAGTTGTACGCGAACACCGCCGGGATGGCGACGAACAGACCGATGGCGGTCATGATCAGCGCTTCACCCACCGGGCCGGCGACGGCGTCGATGGAGGCCTGGCCGGTGGCGCCGATGCGGATCAGGGCGCCGTAGATGCCCCACACGGTACCCAGCAGACCCACGAACGGTGCGGTCGCGCCGACGGTGGCCAGCAGGGTCATGCCGCTCTGCAGCTTGGAGCTTTCGCGGGTCACGGCCTGACGCAGGGCGCGGTCAACGAACTCCGAACGGCTCAGGGTTTCACCCACGCCGGTACCGGTACCTTCGGCACGCTGGTGGTGAGCGGCAGCCTGGGCAGCGTCCAGGGCGATCTTGGAGAACGGCTCATTCTTCGGCTGTTCTTCCATCAGGCGGATGGCGTCCTGCGCGTTCGGGGTTTCCCAGAACGTGCTGACGACGCGGTCAGCCTGGCCCTTCAGGCGGGCGCTCTTCAGCGAATTGATGACGGTCCAGTACCAGGACATGGCCGACATGGCGACAAGAATCAGAAGCACAGCCCAGGAGACGGCGTACTCGCCGGGCTTTTGCACCATTTCGGTGATCAGGTGCTCGAAGCCCATATTGGTCAGGGCGCTTGCAGCGTTGTTGCCCCCGGCTGCGGCGGCGATGATGGTTTCCTGCAGCATGACGCTTACCTTTTATTTAAGTGTTGATTGATTGGAAGTGTTGCGGGTGACGTAAGTTTTCAGCAATGGACGGCTTAGCCGCCCATCTTGAAGTCGACCGGGACGCGGACGCGACCGGCGGCTTTCTGACCATTGACGACCGACGGATTGAAGCGCCACTTGCGGGCGGCTTCCATCGCGGCACGGTCCAGGTCGCGGTTGCGGCTGGACTTCTCGACGGAGACGTTGGTGACGTTGCCGCCGGCGTCGACATCGATGATGAGGATGACAGTTCCTTCGATGCCTGCACGAGCCGCGGCCGGCGGGTAGCGCGGCGGGTTCATGTTCTTCGAGGAAATGTCGACGCTGGCGCCGATATCCGACACGGCGGCCGGCGGAGCCGGCGGTGACGGCGGCTGGTAGACGTCGGCCGGACGGGGTTCGGAAACCTCGATGGGCGGCGCTTCCGGCGGCGGCGGCAGCGGGGTGGTCTTGGGCGGCGCCAGGTTCTTGACCGGCGGCGGCGGGGTGTCTTGCTTGGGCGGCGGCGGCGGCGGCGGCGGCGGGGGAGGCGGCGCGTCGATGATGGTCACCGTCACGCGATCCTTCTGTTCCTTTTCCGCCGGCGGAGCCACGGCCGGGATGAGCAGCAGCAGCAGCGCGGCCGCGTGCAGCGCGATCACGAAAGCAATGCCGATGATACGGGGCCAGTTGAGGCTGTTGTCCTCTTCTTCTTCCCGATACCGATTGATGACCAGTTGTTCAGCCATGCGCCAATTAACTCAAAGTTGGGGCTGGACGCAGAAACGTCCGCATCGTGTTAGGCCCCCGGACGTCGTTTCGTCAGGGGGAACCCTCAGCTTATAACATTCTCAGGCCGTAAAACCATCATTTGTTGTGGTTTTTGACCTGCGATGTGAACTTTTCCCGTTAGGGAAGAGCCAAAATCTTCTTGGCGTCTTCGGGCTTCTTCAGGCCCTTGGCCAGGCCCGCCTTGGCGGCTTCCTTGGCTTCGGGAATGCGGTTTTCCTGCCACAGCACGCGGGCCAGGTTCAGGTAGGTTTCACCGTCCTTGGACAGGGGTGCCGCTTTCCGCCACGCCTCGATCGCCTGTGGAATCTGCTCGGAGTAGTAGTAGGACTGCGCCAGCGCCAGGTTGACCTGATAGTCATCCTGCTTGAGAACACCCTTCTGCAGGCCCTCATTGATGACCGAGACGACTTCCTTTTCCTTGCCTTCCATGTTGGCGTACATGGTGTAGAGCTGCTTGTACTCGCGCTCGTCGGCCAGCTGGCCAGAGGCGCGTAGCTTTTCCATCACACCTGCGGCCTTCTCGGTCTGGTCGGCCTGCATGTAGACCGACGCCAGGTTGATTTGCGCCTTCTTGTCGGCAGGGTTCTTGGCCGCCAGAGATTCGGCCAGTTTGATGGCTTGGTCATTCTGGCCGGCTTCCGCGTAGCTGGCCATCAGCAGCTGCATCCACTCGTTCTTGGGCTCGGGCGATGCTTCCACTGCTTGCTTGAGCACCGGAATTGCGTCCTGGTAACGCTCCATCCGGTACAGGATGTTGCCCTTGACGATCAGCTCTTCAGGCTTGGTGGACTTGGTCTCGCTGAGGAAGCGGTCAATCGTGCTGAGGGCTTCGGCGTACTGGTCATCCTGGCTGTACAACTGTGCGAGGAAGAGCATCGTGCCGTAGTGGTTGTTGTTGTCCAGGCCATTAAAGTCCAAGACCTTCTGCGAGTATTCCTTCGCGCCCTTGCTGTCATCGGTGTTGTACGCAGCCTGCGCAGCAAGCTGGGCCGCCACTGACTTGTCATACGGATTGGCCTTCTCGTTGGCCATCACAGCATTGGCCAGCGTCAGGATTTCGGCTTCGTTGCCTTCCTTCTCGTTGGCCTTGAAGAGGGCTTTGACCTCTTTCTGCGCCTTGGAAACCATCTCGGGTTCCTTGCGCGTAGCCTCCGGATACTTCACTTCCTCTTTCTTCGCCTTCTGGCGACGCGCCGAACTGCTGTCATCGCGATTCATCTGGGCGGTCGCTTCAGCGACGACGCCGGCGCCCAGCAGGCCGAGGATGGCGAGTGAAAGCAGGGCGTGTTTGGACTTGCGAAGCAGCATGGGGGGTCACCTCAAAGCGAACGTAAGTGTTGAATGGGCGGATCCATCCGCGAGGGCGGCAAAACTACCAGAAAGATCGGGGGAACAGGTAAGGATTTTGTTGCTGCGAAGCAGCAATGGCAGGCCTTTTCAGCCACATTTGGGGGTATTGCCAGCCTTGCGGGCGGCCTCGTAGGTGGGCATAAGCGCCGGGGCGTCACGCTCCAGTTCCCGGATGCGGTTGGTGGGGTCGGGATGGGTCGACAGCCACTGCGGCTGCCGGGCTCCGCCCGCTGAGATCATGTTCTGCCAGAGGTTGACCGCCTGGCGCGGGTCAAACCCGGCCTGGGCCATGATGCGCTGGCCGACGATGTCGGCCTCGCTCTCTTGGGTGCGGGAGTTGGGCAGCAGGATCAGGCCTTGCGCGCCCAGGCTGCCAAACTGGCTGACCGCATCCGTGCCGGTCTGGCCATATTTGGCCCCTGCGAGCGCACCCAGAATGCCAAGACCTGCCTGGGTGCCCATCTGACGAGTAATCCGCTCCTCATGGTGTCGACTGATGACGTGGCCGATTTCATGGCCGAGCACGGCGGCGAGTTGGTCCTGGTTTTTCGCCACGGTGAAGATGCCCGTGTTGACGCCCACTTTTCCGCCAGGCAAGGCGAAGGCATTGGGCTCGGCATCGACGAATACGGCGGTTTCCCAGGCGACTTTTCGTTGCTCAGGCGGTAGCTGGCGCACCAGCGCATTGACCACGCAGGTGACGTAGGCGTTCTGCTTCGCGTCTCGGCTGGCCTGTTCTTTTGCTTTTGTTTCGGCAAAAGCCTGCGCGCCCAGCTGATCCAGTTGTTCTTGGGAGACGCCGCCCACCACCTGGGTGCGCCCCGTGGGCGATGTGGTGGTGGCACAGGCGACAAGCAGCGCCGCGATCGACGCGGCCAGCAACCAAGGCTTCATAGCGGCACTCCATTCCGGGATGCCGCTAGTGTCAACAAGAAAGTCTTAATTTTCCGTCAATCCGGTCTTCACTCAGCCTGCTCAAGCCTGTGCGGCGAACAGAAAGAGCAGGGCCAGGCCGTTATTGAGGGCATGCGCCATGATCGGTGCCCAGAGGGTGCCCGTGCGCCGGTACAACCAGGCAAAGGCAACGCCCATCAACGCGTAAACCGCAAACAGGCAGAGGGTGGCCGTGATCGGACCATTGCCCAGCCCTGGGATTTCATGGGACAAGGCAAACACCAGTCCACTCAGCCACATGCCCAGCAACGGTCTGCCTGCTTGCCAGAAGCGACCAAACAGCACCCGTCGAAACAAAAGTTCTTCGTAGAGTGGCGCGGCGACGACGGTGAAGAACACGACCAATGCCGGACTTTGCGCCATCGCGGCTTGGATCACAGCAAGATTGCTGGGATTGGGCGGCATGCCGGCTTGTTGCAACAGCCAGCTGATCAGGCTGGTTGCCACAAACAGAAGTGCTGCCGTGGTGATCGCCAGCAGCCAGGTGCGAGGCTGGCGGATGCGTTGGTGCGAGATGCCTCGCTCAGCCGCGGTGGCGGGACGTCGCCATGCATACAGCAGCAGGGCCGTCGAAGCAGAGGCCAGCAAGACCATGCAGATTTGCGCCAGTGCTCCAGGCGCTGAAATGGCCGCACCCACAGCATCAGCGTTAGCACCCTGTAAAGCGGCGCGAAAACCTGTCGCAACGCCCCACAACAGCGACGCCAGCGTAGTCAGTGCGAACCCAATGGCGAGCGCCAATGCGGTGTCGAAGGCGAATCCCAGCAGTACGCCACGCAAGGGCTGCGCAGCGCCAGGGGGCGGCACTCGCCCTGCGTACGAGGCGGGCGCGTTGTCCATCCTCAGACGTCGAGGTTGGAAACCTTCAATGCATTGGCTTCGATGAAGTCACGGCGTGGTTCGACCACATCACCCATCAAGGTGCTGAAGATCTGATCCGCAGCCACGACATCTTCGATGCGCACCTGCAGCAGGCGACGCGAGTCTGGATTGACCGTGGTATCCCACAGCTGCTCCGGATTCATTTCGCCCAGGCCCTTGAATCGCTGGATGCTGCGTCCCTTCTTGGCTTCTTCGAGCAGCCAGGCCTGTGCTTCGGCGAAGCTTTCGATCATTTGAGTCTTGTTTCCGCGCACGATGCTCGCACCTTCGCGCACAAGACCGTGCAGCAAATCCGCCGACTCGCGCAGAGCGCGAAGCTCACCGACCTCGAACACGGTCAGCGGCAACACCTGGGTCAATTCCTCACCCATATGGCGGCGCTTGGCCAGTAGTGCGGCGGGACGTTGATCATTGCCCGGCTGCAACTCCAGCGCGTAACGCGGACTGCCCAGACTGCCGCGATTGAGCTTGGCTTCCAGCACGCTCAAGTCCGGCCGCTCTTCTTGATTGCGAGAAACGAAGGCTGCATCCAGCGGCGTGAAATCGATCAGGGCTTCCAGCAGCTGCGGGTCGAAGCGGTGTGCGTTGCGAGCGATCGCATCGCGTGCATTGGCATAGGCCAGAAGCAGCTTTTCCAGCGCTTCGCTGGCGATCGGCGGTTCGCCGTCAGCCGGAATCAACGAGGCCCCTTCCACCGCACTATTGGCCAGATAGACGTTGAGCGCCGCATCGTCTTTCAGGTACAGCTCCTGCTTTCCTTGCTTGAGTTTGTACAGCGGCGGCAGACCGATGTAGACGTGACCACGCTCGATCAGTTCCGGCATCTGACGATAGAAGAAGGTCAGCAGCAACGTACGGATGTGCGAACCGTCGACGTCGGCGTCGGTCATGATGATGATGCGGTGGTAGCGCAGCTTGTCGGGGTTGTATTCGTCTTTGCCGATGCCGGTGCCAAGCGCGGTGATCAACGTACCCACTTCCGCGGAAGACAACATGCGATCAAAACGCGCGCGCTCGACGTTGAGGATCTTGCCGCGCAGCGGCAGCACGGCCTGGTTCTTGCGATTGCGACCCTGCTTGGCGGAGCCGCCTGCGGAGTCACCCTCGACAATGAAGAGTTCGGACAGGGCCGGATCCTTCTCCTGGCAGTCGGCCAGCTTGCCCGGCAGTCCGGCGATATCCAGGGCGCCCTTGCGGCGGGTCAGCTCGCGCGCCTTGCGCGCCGCTTCGCGGGCACGGGCGGCGTCGACCACCTTCTCGGCGATAGAACGGGCTTCCTGCGGGTGTTCTTGCAGGAACTCCTCCAAACGTGCGCCGAACGTGGCCTCAACAGCCGGCTTCACGTCAGAACTGACCAACTTCTCCTTGGTTTGCGAGGAGAAGCTGGGGTCCGGCACCTTCACCGACAGCACCGCGATCATGCCTTCGCGCATGTCGTCACCGGACAGGTTGACCTTGGCCTGTTTGGCAATGCCGTTCTGTTCGATGTAGTTGGTCAGGGTGCGCGTCAGCGCCGCGCGGAAGCCGGCCAAGTGGGTGCCGCCATCCTTCTGCGGGATGTTGTTGGTGAAGCAGAACATCGTTTCCTGGTAGGCGTCGGTCCATTGCAGGGCGACGTCGACCACGATGCCGTTGGCTTCGCCAGTGACCGAGATGACGTTCGGGTGCAACGGGGTCTTGAGCTGCGCCAGGTGCTCCACAAAGCTGCGAATGCCGCCTTCGTACTGGAACAGGTCCTGACGACCTTCGCCGCGCTCATCGATCAGAGTGATCTTGACGCCGGAATTCAGGAACGAGAGCTCGCGCAGGCGGCGCGCCAGGATGTCGTAGTGGAATTCGACGTCGGTGAAGATTTCGCGCGCAGGCTTGAAACGCAGCGTGGTGCCGCGCTTGTCAGAAGCCTCGAGCTGCTTCAATGCATAGAGCGGCTCGCCCAGCGCGTATTCCTGCTGGTAATGGAATCCGTCGCGCCAGATGTCCAGCCAGAGATGTTCCGACAGGGCGTTGACCACGGAAACGCCCACGCCATGCAGGCCGCCCGAGACTTTGTAGCTGTTGTCATCGAACTTACCGCCCGCGTGCAGCACGGTCAGGATGACTTCGGCGGCGGAGCGGTTTTCTTCCTTGTGGATGTCAACCGGGATGCCGCGGCCGTTGTCCGAAACCGATACGGAGCCGTCGTCATGGATTTTGACCACGACGTCATCGGCGTGCCCGGCGAGGGCTTCGTCGATGGAGTTGTCGACGACCTCGAAGACCATGTGATGCAAACCGGTGCCGTCATGGACGTCGCCGATGTACATGCCAGGACGCTTGCGGACCGCTTCCAGGCCCCGAAGGACAGTGATCTTGCTGGAGTCGTAGTTGCCGTTCGGTGCTGCAGGAATCGTTTCGTCGGTCATTCGCTTCAGGTCGGCTGCACAGCCACTTCTGCTCGACCGACGCTGGGTCGGAGGGGCAGGGCGGCTATAGGGATTCGTGCGGAAATTATAGCATCCACGGGGGCTTAGCCGGTCGGATGCGCCTGGGAGACGAGTGTGAGTATCCCCTGTTCCACGTGAAACAGATGGGGGTGAGCGGGGAGGTTTTCCAGGGCGGCGGGGGCTTCCGTCCCGGTGATGAACACCTGGGCGCCACTTGCCAGTAGCCGCTCCAGGACTCGCCGCTGGTGGTGGCGATCCAACTCGGAAGCGAGGTCATCCAGAGCGATGACCGGCCATTCGCCCCTGCGGAGGGCATAGTCCTCTGCTTGCGAAAGAATGCAGGCCAATGCGGTGAGCTTTGCTTGTCCTCGGGAGAGTGCCTCTCCGTTGGCGCAAGCGGTGTAGGAGACCTTCCAGTCCGCGCGATGCGGTCCAACGGACGTGTGTCCCGCTTGGCGGTCACGCTCACGGGCGACCAGCAAGGCGTCTGCTAGCGGAAGTTCATGCCTGCGCCAACCCGGGTGAAACTCTAGCGTGGCCGCACCCAGGCTAGGCACCAGCTCTCCCGCAGTGACAGCAAGGCGCTCATGAAGCTGCTCCAGGTACTGAGCCCGTCGTTCGGTCAGTGGTTCACCCGCTTCCGCCAGCTCATTGTCCCAGGCGTTGAGCTGAGAACCGCCAGCTCCAGACTTCAGCAGGGCATTGCGCTGCTTGAGTGCGCGGGCGTAGCGACGCCACAGCTGCAGGAATCCGTGTTCCACGTGAAACAAGCCCCAGTCCATGAATCGGCGACGCGGTTCACCGCTACCGGTCACCAGCGCATGGCTACCAGGCTCAAAGCTGACCACGGCCAATGCAGCGCAGAG
>Ga0160436_1000510_pt1 | contig 14569 bp, 12 predicted proteins | sample HID1973M_E0MG_FD_108264 | JGI IMG/M metagenome (GOLD analysis project Ga0160436, IMG submission 108264) | Enriched mosquito-associated microbial communities from UW Madison campus, WI, USA - HID1973M_E0 MG | ecosystem: Host-associated > Arthropoda: Insects > Digestive system > Unclassified ...
ATTGTTCTGGGACATGGCGGTGCTCTGGCAGGAGGAGAGGGCGGCGGAGCACCGCGCGCGTCGCGTCCGCCGTCGGCGGGCCGCAATCGACCACGTCAATGCCTCGCGCCCCTCTGTCCTTTTGCCTGAGAGTTTGGAGAAGCGAACCGCTGCTTCTCGTGCCCCTTCGGCGCCGGATTTAACCGGTCTCTCCAGAGTGTTCGATGCGCCGTGCCGCGCGCACCCCGCCGGTGGTGGTATGGGAGCCTGAGCGATTCCGGGCGATTGCGCCTTCGGCAGCGGGGCTGGCCCCGCTTCTCCCACCGCTTGCGGTGTGGCGGCATTATAGATCGTGGCCCTTCGTGCTGCGCGGGGCGCCTGCCCTCATCCGCCCCTTCGGGGCACCTTCTCCCGCAAGCGGGAGAAGGGAGGCGTCTGCAGTTCCCCTCTCCCGCTCGCGGGAGATGGCAGGTGTCTGGAGTGTCCCCTCTCCCGCTTGCGGGAGAGGGGTAGGGGTGAGGGCGCTCTTCGCAGGCCGCTTCCCACGCATTCGGGAAAGGAGACTCAAGCCAGCCAAGGGGTTTCATCATGAATACGTGCCAGCCGCGCGCCTGCGATCGGGATGCCCCGCTCCCGCGCATCCGTTAAGCTGGGCGCCTCCCCGGAGCGTCCCGCTTCGGCCCCCTCGGGCCGGGGCCGTTGGCGTTGCCGGTCCCTCCCGCACGTCCGACCGCCTTGCCTGCGATGCCGGTTCCGCGTTCCGCCCCCTGGCGGAGCGTCGGCCGAGAAGGAACCCCACCGTGACCTCCGTTGCCACCGCTCCGTCCCCGTCCACGCGCCGCATGGCCCTGCTGCTGGCAGGCCTGGCCATGTTCGGTCCGTTCTCGATCGACACCATCTTCCCGGCCTTCCCGCAGCTGGCGCAGCGCTTGAACGTGGACGCGGTCGCGGTGCAGCAGACGGTGAGCATCTACCTGCTGTTCTACGGCCTGATGAGCCTGGCGCACGGGCCGCTGTCCGATGCGTGGGGTCGCAAGCGGGTGATTCTCGGCGGGCTGGTGCTGTTCATTGGCGCCTCGATCGGTTGTGCGCTGGCGCGCGACCTGCCGACGCTGCTGCTGTTCCGCGCGCTGCAGGGCACCTCGGCCGGCGTGGGCGTGATCGTCGGCCGCGCGGTGATCCGCGACCTGTACCACGGCCACGATGCGCAGCGCTTGATGAGCCAGGTCTCGATGATCTTCGGCGTGGCCCCGGCGATCGCGCCGATCATCGGCGGCTGGCTGCTGGCCACCGGCGGCGGCTGGCCGCTGATCTTCTGGTTCCTGGTGGGTTTCGCCAGCTTGCTGCTGATCGCCACGGTGATCGCGCTGCCGGAAACCCACCATCCCCCGGCTCGCACGACGCTGCATGCCGGCCGGTTGCTGCGCGACTACCGCCGCATCGGGCTGGACCCGCGCTTCCTGCGCCTGGCCTGCGCCGGCGGTTTCACCTTCGGTGGCGTGTTCCTGTACATCGCCTCGGCGCCGGTGATGGTGATGCAGCACCTGCGCCTGGGCGAGGGCGATTTCGCCTGGCTGTTCATCCCGACCATCGGCGGCATGACCTTGGGTGCGTTCCTGTCCGGCCGCATGGCCGGCCGCGCCACGCCGAACGTGCAGGTGCGGCTGGGCTACGTACTGATCGGCGTTTCGACGGTCGCCAACATCGCCTACAACCTGGCGGTGTCGCAGATCGCGGTGCCCTGGGCGGTGATGCCGATCTTCCTCGCCGGCACCGGCATGGGCCTGATCTTCCCGATCCTGGCGCTGTCGGTGCTCGATCTGGCGCCGCTGCAGCGCGGTCTGGCATCCTCGCTGCAGATGTTCGTGCAGCTGATGATCAATACCGTGGTCGCCGGGGTGGTGTCGCCGTTGCTCAGCCATCGGCCGCTGTACCTGGCGCTGGGCGCCACCGGGTTTTTCGTGGCCGGCTGGTTGCTGTGGCGCTGGGAACGTGGGCAACATCGTCGCCAGGCGCGGCTGTCGGCCGCCATCGGCTGAACCGCTTCACAGGAGTACTGCATGTCCACCGATTCCAAGCTGCGCCGCGATGCCCGCCGCCGCCAGGCGATCCGCGCCCGCAACCGCGCCGTAGCCGATGCCGCGTCCGCCGATCCGATCGAGCCGCATGCCGAGCTGCGCGACCAGGAGCGCACCTTGCTGGCCGGCATCGTGCGCCGCGAAGGCCAGTGGGTGCTGGGCATGGACGGCCGCATCGCCGGCGAGAGCGAAAGTGCCGCGCGGGTGCTGGCCTTGATCATGCAGGCAGCGGAATTGCACGAGCGCGCCGGTACCCCCGTGCGGCTGTTGTATTCCGATGCGCTCAAGGACGCCGCACACGCCGAGGCGCAGGCCGAAGGCTTGGACTTCGAGCAATTCAAGGCGCGCCTGCGTGACAACCTGCGCACCGAAAAGCCAGCCGCCGACTAGGCCCGACGGATACGCGGGCGCAGGCGATGTTCCTTGCGGCAGAAGGTTCACGGTCGCGGCTGAAGCCGCTCCCACAGCGCGCCGTCCAGCCTCTGGAGTCGCTGTAGGAGAAGCTTCAGCCCCGACAGATGTGTGAGCGCAGGCGATGTCCGCGCCTCGGAAGATTCACGGCCGGGGCTGAAGCCCTTCCCACAACGTGCCGCTACTGCAGGCCTTCACCTCTTCGACGAAGTTCAGCACGATGAAGGCGCGTGACGCCGCGCTGTCATCGAACGGTTATCGCGCGTTCCTAGCTTGGGCTGCCACCCCAGCCAGAGAACAGCTCATGATGCTTGCGACGTCTTATTCGCGCCGGCAGGTCCTCAAGCACGGTGCCGCCGCTGTCGCGGCGGGCACGATGGCCAGCCTGGGCGCGCTGTACTCGCGCCAGGCCGAAGCCGCCGCGCGCCGCGACGACACGCGTTTGCAGCCTATTCCCAGCCCCTACGGCGCGCTCGCGCCGGTCAACGACCGCAGCACCGGGCTGCCCCTGTTGTTGCTGCCGCCCGGTTTCAGCTACCGCTCCTTCGCCTGGACCGGCGACCGCATGGACGATGGCCAGGCAGTGCCGTCGCGCCATGACGGCATGGCCGTGATGCTGGGCGACAGCGGCGGCGACCATCGCTTCGACGGTCCAGGCCGGGCCCCTGGTCACGGCCACGGGCGCGAACTGGTGTTGATCCGCAACCACGAGATCGGCGCAGACAGCGCGCCGTTCCACGCGCCGGGCACCTACGACACCGGGCTGATCGAGGCCGGTGGTGCGCGCGCCGGCGGCGGCACCACCACGCTGCGCTTCCGCGATGGGCGTTGGAAGAGCGTGGAGGCCAGCCTCGCCGGCACGCTGGTCAATTGCGCCGGCGGGCGCACCCCGTGGGGTAGCTGGCTCAGCTGCGAAGAGATCAAGACCGACGCGCAGTCCTCCGCCGGCAAACGCCATGGGTATGTGTTCGAAGTGCATCCGGATGCCGGCCGCACGCGCGGCGTGCCACTGGTCGAGATGGGACGCTTCAGCCACGAGGCCGTCGCGGTCGATCCGCGCACCGGCTACATCTACATGACCGAAGACGACCGCAACAAGGCGGGTCTGTACCGTTTCATTCCGCACGATCGTTCGCGGCGCCACGGCGCGCTGGAGAACGGCGGCCGCCTGCAGGCCGCGCGCGTGCGCCGGCGCCCGAACGTGGACCTGATCGTGGCCGGCATCGGCGACGAATACGTGCTGGAGTGGTTCGACATTCCCGAACCGGACCTGGGCACCATCCTGGCCCCGGAGGGCTTCCCCGACATTGCCGCCGGCGAGACGCTCAGCGGACCGTTCGCCCAGGCCTGGGCCGAAGGCGGCCTGCGCATGAGTCGCGGCGAGGGCATCTTCCATGCCGATGGCCGCATGTTCATCGTCGACACCAGCACCGGCACCCGCAGCGATGGCGCGCGCGGCCGCGGCTATGGCGCGGTGTGGGTGTTGGAGCTGGAATCACAGCGCTTGCGCGCATTGTTCGTCAGCGGCCACCAGCTGGCCGCGCACAACCCGGACAACATCACCGTCAGTCCGCGCGGCGGCGTGGTGCTGTGCGAAGACCCCGACGCCGCGCCGTCGGGCAGTCCGGACGACGATGGTCCCGGTACGCGCCTGGTCGGCCTGACCCGTGACGGCCGTGCGTTCCACCTGCTCAAGAACAACGTCGAGCTGACCGCCAGCCAGATCGCCGGCGCCGGCAAGGTCATTGCCGAAGGCGACTATCGCGACAGCGAATTCTGCGGCGCCTGTTGGAGTCCCGACGGCGAGGTGCTGTTCGCCAACATCCAGACCCCGGGCATCACGGTGGCGATCACCGGCCCGTGGGAGCGCGGTTACCTGTAAGCGGCTACCAGTGAGGGGTAGAGGCAGGCGGGCGCGCGCCACGCCAAGGAGGGCGTGGCGCGCAGGATGGGGGTATTGCCGCTCTCTCTCCCGCTTGCGGGAGAGGGGCGGGGGTGAGGGCAATGCACCGAGCCGGCGATCAGTGCTTGGCCACCGGCGTTGCGATCGTCGTGTCCTGAGGTGGCTGCCAGCCGCACATGCGGCCCTGGTTCTGCTGCTTCAGCCATTCCTGCATCGGCGCGAAGTACTCCAGCATCGGCGCCGCATCGATGCGATCACTGCCGGTGAGCTCCTTCAGCGTCGCCTGCCACGGCTGGCTGGCGCCACGCTGCAGCATCGCCCAGAACTTCTGCCCGGCCTCCTTGTTGCCGTAGAAGCTGCATTCGTACAGCGGGCCGGTGTGGCCGGCCGCCTGGCACAGGCCCTGGTAGAACTGGAACTGCAGGATGTGCGAGAGGAAGTAGCGCGTGTACGGCGTGTTGCCCGGCACGTGGTACTTCGCACCGGGGTCGAAGAACTGTTCGCCGCGCGCGGTGACCGGCGCCACGCCCTGGTACTTGGCCTTCAGTTCCCACCAGGCCTGGTTGTAGTGCTCCGGCGTGATCGATCCATCGAACACACCCCAGCGCCAGCGGTCGATCATCAGGCCGAACGGCAGGAACGCGACCTTGGCCAGCGCCATGCGCATCTGTGAATTGATCAACGCCTCGCGGCTGGCCTGCGGCTCGCCGACCAGGCCGACCGAGTGCAGGTAGGTCGGCGTCATCGCCAGCACCACGGTGTCGCCGATCGCCTCGTGGAAGCCATCGTTGGCACCGCCCTGGAACAACGGCGGCAGCGGGTTGTAGGCCAGGTCGTAATACAGGTGGCCGAGCTCGTGATAGATCGTGGTGAAGTCTTCTTCGGTCGGCTTGATGCACATCTTGGTGCGCACGTCGCCGCCCATGTTCATGTCCCACGCGCTGGCGTGGCAGACCACGTCGCGGTCCAGCGGCTTGATGAACTGCGAGCGCTGCCAATAACTATCCGGCAGCTTCGGCATGCCCAGCGAGGCATAGAAATCCTGCGCGCGCTCGGTCATCGCCTTGGCGGTGCGCAACTGCGCTTCGCGGTCGGCCTTGAAGCGCACGTCCGCATTGCCGGCGGTGCCGGCCGGTGCGTGCGCCAGCGCGGCGCTCAGCTCGCCCTGGTACTGCTTTTCCAGCGCGGCGGTGATGTCCAGGTCGCCGGCACCGGGATAGGGTTGCAGCAGGTCCCACAGATTGCTCCAGTCCTGCTGCCACATGTTGCCCATCAGGTGCGCGGGCAGCAGGCCACCCGGCAGCTCGCCCTTGTCGGCCCCGTAATGCGCGTCGAGTTTGCCGCGCGCATAGCATTGCAACTGCTCGTACAGCGGCCGGACCTGTTCCCACAGGCGGTCGGTCTCGGCGGCGATCTGTTCCGGCGGCATGTCGTAGCCGCTGCGCCACATCACCCCGACATTGGCGAAACCGGCGTCGCGCGCGCCCTCGTTGGCCAATTCCACGAAGCGCTGGTAATCGCTGCGCATCGGCGCGGCGACGCTGTGCCAACCCTGCCAGGCGTCGAGCTGCTCGTCGTAGTCGCGGCTGCGCGCCAGCACCTGTTCGAGTTCGCCGAGCTGCCGGCACTGCTTCTGGTCGCCTTCGCCGCGACAATAGGTGCCGGCACCGTAGTCGCCTTCCATCTTGCTGGCGAGGGTGGTCAGCTCGGCCAGGCGCGCCGGGTCGTGCGGCGGTGGCATCGCGCTGGCCAGGCGCAACAGCTGGATGGCGCGCGCGGTGTCGGCCGACATCGGCTTGCCTTCGTACTGGCGCGCCTGCGCGACCCACGTGTTGAGCTGGCTCAGCGCACGCTCGTTGGCCTTGGCGGAGACCAGCTGCGAGTCGTTGTTGATGTAGGTGGCCGACAGCCACTGCGCGGCGTTGATCTCTGGATAGGCGGCCCTGTACTCGGCATTGACCCGCGCGATGAAGGCGTCGGCGCTTTCGGCGGCCGGTGCGGTGGCGCTGGCCGGCGCTTCCGGGGCGGTGGGTTCGCGGCGGCAGGCGGCCAGCGACAACGCGCCGGCGACGGCGGCCACCAGCAACAACGGGCGAGGGTTCACGGCGGATCCTTGCGGGGTACGGGTCCGCGGAGGCTAGAGGGCCTGCCCCGGCGCCGCAAGGTGCAGTGCGGTGCGGCCGGATCAGGCGGCCTGTTCGCAGCCGGCGAACAGATCGCGCGAGCGGTCGTAGACCGAACTGCGCACTTGCATCAGCCCCAACACCGAGGGAAACAGGTTGTCGTGGTCGGCGCGCTCGGCGACGCGCGCCCGCACGCAGCGCAGGTCCAGGCCACGGTCGTGCGCGAACTCCGGCGAGAACCACATCAGCATCGGCACGTGGGTCTGCTCCTGCGGGGCGATCGCATACGGCACGCCATGCAGGTACAAGCCTTTCTCGCCCAGTGATTCGCCATGGTCGGAGACATAGATCATCGCGGTGTCGTAGTCCGGCATCGAACGCAGGCTGCCGATCGCGCGATTGAGGAAATGGTCGGTGTACAGCAGCGCATTGTCGTAGGCATTGACGATCTCCTTGCGGCTGCACTGGCCCAGGTCTGCGTTCCCGCAAGCGGGGGTGAAGCGGCGGTACTGCGCCGGATAGCGCTCGAAGTAGCTGGGGCCGTGGTTGCCGAGCTGATGCAGCACGACCACGCGGTCACCCGGGCGTGCCCGCACTTGGGCGGCCAGATCATCGAGCAGCACCTCGTCCATGCAGCGACCGTCCTGGCAGAGCCCGGCAATCTTGGCATCGTCCAGCCGCTGGATCGGCAGGCCTTCGCAGACGCCCTTGCAGCCGCCCTGGTTGTCGCGCCACAGCGTGCCGATGCCGGCGTGATCCAGCACGTGCAGCAGCGACTGGCTGCCACGTATCTTGTCCTCGTCGTAGTCATGGCGACCGAACGGCGAGAACATGCACGGCACCGAGACTTCCGTGCTGGTGCCGCAGGAATGCACGTCCGGGAAATTGATCACGCCTTCGGTCTGCGCCAGTTCCGGGGTGGTCTGCCGCGCATAGCCGTTCAACCCGAAGTTCTGCGCGCGCGCGGTCTCGCCGAGGACGATCAGCAGCAGGCGAGGACGCGACTGCGCTGCACGCGGCGTGGCCGCGGCATCGTGCTCGATCGGTTGCTTGGGATGCTGGTGGACGGGCGTTGCGGACTTCAGGTTGGCGCGCAACGCCGCCAGCGTGTTGATAGGGGTCGCCAGATAGCGCAGTTCGTGATGGTTGCGCATCAGCGCAGAGAGGTCCTGGAAGGACAGCAGCGCCGCGGCCGCGCCGCCGAGCCCGACGATGATCAGGAATCCGGCGCGCACCAACAGCGTACGGCCGACGCTGCGGCGACGCAGTCGCAGCCGCCACAGCACCACGATCGGCAATACCGCGTAGCCGAGCAGCGGCCATAGCAAGGCGAAGGTGATCAGTTCGCGCGATTCCTTGCGGTCGGTATTGATCACATTGCGCAGCATGTCCGCATCGATATAGACGTTGTAGCGGCCCATGTAGTGCACGGCCAGCGCGGTGCTGACCAGCAGCACGCCCAGCAACCACTTCGCATTCCAGCGCCAGGCCAACAGTCCGAGCACCAGTGCGTGCACGGCCACCAGTACACCCAGCAACGAGAGCATCAAGCCGAGGCCCCCACCGCTCCAGTCCGCGGCGCTGCGCCAGAACGAGCCGTTGCAGGCCAGCGCGAAGAACAGGCTCACCGCCAAGATCAGCCACTCGGTGGAAATCTCGGGGCGGCGGCTCCAGTCGACACTGCGTGCATAGTCGAGTGCGCGCTCGCGCAGCAGCGGTCGCGAAGCGGTGTTCATGCGCGCGCCTCCGCCAGGTTCGCCCGCGGCACCAGCCGGAACATCAGCAACGGCACCGTCCAGCAGACAAACAGTGTCCACAGATCGTGCGAGACGAAATGCGCGCCGCGCAGCTGTTGCGCCACGCCGAACACCAGGCCGGCGACCAGGCCGATGGCCAAGGCCGGCAGCCGCCACTGCGGCTTCACCGCGAGCGCAAAGAAATACAGCGCCACCCACGCGTAGCCGGCGCTGGCATGGCCGGCCGGGAAGCAGCCCGAGGCCGTCAGACCCTGGCGTGATTCAAACAGGCCGTAGTACGGCTGGTGCCCGCCATAGCGCGAGAGATCCCACGGGCAATCCATGCCGGTGAGATGCTTGAGCCGGGACACCAGCACCGTCGACATCGCGATCGACGCGGCCAGCATCGTCAGTGGCCAGCGCTGTGCCCAGCGGCTGCCGTCGCTACGGCGCCACGCATTGATCGCGGCGCCGACGACCCACAGCGCGGCCAGCGCGCTCAGCCATTTGCCGCCGCGATGGATCAGGCCGCTGGTGAACCAGGCGCTCTTGAGTTGCCAATGGCTGCCTTGTGCGTGGTAGATCGCATCGGCGAACCATTGGTCGCCGCCGCCGGCCATCAGCCATGCACTGAGGATCAGCGAGATGGCCAGCGGCAGCCAGAGGTGCGTGGCCAGCGGAGGATGTGGGGAAAAGGATTCGTCGCGGGGTGCAGGCGTGAGTTCGGACGCGGACAACAGCTTCATCGCGGTGGGGATCAGCAGAAAGTGCCGCGATGATCCGGAGCGCGCTGTCGGAAAGGAGTCGGACTTTCCGACGAAAAATGTTAGAGGGTCACTTCAGTTCAGTCGTCATTGTCGGAAGCATCGTCGTTGCTTCCGACATGTTCCCGACAACCGGTCTGCCAGGCAGTGCCGGGCACCAATGACCATCGGTTGCGATTGGATTGCCCGATATCGACGATCTGGCTGCGATCCACGCAGGGGCTGATGGCGTCGTGCAACACGAACAGCCAGCGCTGCTGCGGCGCTTGCGCGAGCCAAGGACCGGCTTGCTGCCATTGCGTGTCCCAGTCGGCCTTGTAGCCGAAGTCGGTGACGGGCCGGTCCGCCTGCAACATGTTCTGCTCGCGCCACGCGAGCATGCCCAGTTTGGCCCGCGGGCCGATCCGCTCGCCGACGCGCTGCATCAGTGCGGCCGAAGAAACCGACGGATCCAGCGCAGTCGCCAGCATCAGCCCGTAGACGGTCCATAGCCACGCAGCACCCAGGACCGCACCGAGGCCCGCACGGCGACGCCGCGTCCAGGCCGCGATCGCGAACAGCCCGACCGACAGCACCAGCAGGCCGTGGCGCAGCGCCTGCAACGTATCGGCGTCCATGCCGCGGCGCGCCGCATCGCGTGCCAGCCACGGGCCGAATGCCATCGCCAGCGCCGCGGTGCCCAACAGCACCAGATAGCCGCACAGCAACCAACCGGTAATGCGCCGACGCAATAGTCCGGCCAGCAGCGGTGCCGCCGCCACGCAGGCGATCGGCAGGATCGGCAGCACGTACAGCTCGCGCTTGCCCGGGCTGGCGCTGAAGAACAGCAACACGGCGACGCTCCAACCCAGCAGCAACCAGTAACGACCGTCGCCCCGTCGCAGCCGGCGCCACCAGGTCGGCAGCAACTGCGGCAGCAGCAGGCTGCCCGGCAGCCACAACGTCGCGATGACCTGCAGGTAATACCAGGCCGGCTGGATGTGGTGCCAGGCGTGCGCATAGCGTGTCGCCGTCTGCCGCAGCAGCAGCTCGCGGGCGTAGGCGTGAAGCGTCGGGTCGTCGCTGCGCAGCAGGGCGATGCCCAGTGGCAACAGCCACACCGCGGTGCCGGCGATGAAAGCGAGCAATGTCGCGGCCCAGCGCCAACCATCGCCCTGCCGTGCCGGCCAGGTGCGGCCGTTGCGCCCTATCCACGCCATCCACGGCAGCACTACCAACAGCGGCAGGAAGCCCACGCCCTTGGTGACCGTGCCCACGCCCGCGCAGAACGCGCCGAACCACCAGGCGCGCCATTGCGGTCCCTGCAGCAAGTGGCGCAGCAAGCCCCACATCGAGGCGGTGGTCATTGCCAGCAGCACCATGTCGATGTGCGCACGTTTGGCCATCAGCCCGAACTGCAAGGTCGCGAACAGCGCCAGCGCGGCCAGCTCGCCGACCCGCCGACTCCACAGCCGGCGGCCGAGGTCGCGCACCAACCACAGGGTCAGCAGCGCGGCCAGCAGCGAGGGCAACAGGAAGGCGATGCGCCAGTCCCGTACCAGCTCGAACGCGGCGGCCTGCATCCACATGAATACCGGCGGCTTTTCGGCGTACAGCTCGATGCCGCGATGCGGCAGCAGCCAATCCCCGCTTTCCACCATATGGCGGGCGGCCAGCACGAAGCGCGGCTCATCGGCCGGATTGGGTTGGCGTAGCCCCAGCCCGGCCGCCAAACCGATCACGATCGAGAGCAGCACCAGGACGCGCAGGGCGTTATGCCGGAACAGAGGAGAGAGAGGCTTCACGCGGTCAACAGGGGGCAAAAGACTTCCAATCCTGCCAATGCAGGCGTTGGAAGATTGTCGGAAAGGCCGGTTTCGACACTATTCCGACAGCCGCCGGCTAGGATGTGCTGCCCCTGTGTCACTTACCGGAACGTTGCCCATGCGGTTGCTGGTCATCGAAGACAACCGCAATCTGGTTGCCAACCTGTTCGATTTCTTCGAGGCGCGCGGCCATGTGCTGGACGCGGCCCCGGACGGCGTGACCGGGCTGCACCTGGCCAGCACGCAGGTCTACGACGCGGTGATCCTCGACTGGATGATGCCACGCATGGAGGGCCCGGAAGTGCTGCGCCGGTTGCGCGAGGACCACCACTCCGAGGTGCCGGTCATCATGTTGACCGCCCGTGACGAGTTGCCGGACAAGATCGCCGGCTTCCGCGCCGGCGCCGACGATTACCTCACCAAGCCATTCGCCCTGCCGGAACTGGAGGTGCGCCTGGAAGCGGTGCTGGCGCGTGCGCACGGCCGCAGTCGCAACCGCGTCCTGGAAGTGGCCGACCTGCGCCTGGACCTGGGCACGCTGGAAGCCACCCGCGCCGGCCGCAGCCTGCACCTGTACCCGGCTTGCCGGAAACTGCTGGAGACCCTGATGCAGGCCAGCCCCGCGGCGGTGACGCGCGAGCGGCTGGAACACGCACTGTGGGGCGAAGATCCGCCCGATGGCGACATGCTGCGCTCGCATATCTATGAGTTGCGGCGCAGCGTCGATGGCCCGTTCCAGCAAAAACTGATCCATACCCTGCCGCGCGTCGGCTATCGGCTCGCCGCTGCGGCCCCGAAAGCGCATGAAGATGAAGAATAAGCTGCGCAGCCTGCGCAGCCAGGTCACGCTGTGGCTGGTGCTGTATGCCGCGCTGATCTCGCTGGCGGTGTTCGTGCACGGTTATATCGTCAACGAACAGGCCGAGCAGCTGACCTGGCATTCGTTGCTGAAGTCGGAATTGGACCATTTCGTCCAGCGCAGCGCCGAAGAAACCAATTACCACTGGACCGACACCGAGACCGTGCAACTGTACGGCGACGACGACCAGTCGCCACCGCCGGCCACCTTCGCGCAGCTGGCACCGGGCATCCATGACGGCATCGCTTACCAGGGGCGCGACAAGGTCCTGCTGGTGCAGGACGTCAAGGGCCGCCGCCTGGTGCTGGCGCTGGACATCACCCAGCTGCAGCAACACGAGAATCGCCTCGGCCTGTGGATGATCGCCTCCAATCTGGTCGCGATCATCCTGCTCGGCCTGCTGGTCGGCTGGGGCATGGGACGGGTGGTCAAGCCGCTGAGCGAGATGGCGCGGCGCATCCGCGACCTGCGCCCGGACCGGCCCGGCCAGCGGATCGAACTGGCCGCCGGCGCCAGCAGCGAACAGGTCGTCATCACCGAGGCGCTCAACGACTATCTCGAACGCAATGACCTGTTCGTCGAGCGCGAGCGGGTGTTCATCAATAGCGCGAGCCACGAACTGCGCACGCCGATCGCGGTGATCGATGGCGCCACCGAACTGGCCCTGGCCCAGCCGGATACACCGGCAGCGGTGCGCCAGCAGCTGCTGCGTATTCGCCAGACCACCACCGGGGTGGAGCAATTGCTCGCCTTGCTGCTGGTGCTGGCCAAGGACCCGGCGCGGATGGCACGCAGCAGCGACGACGTGCAACTGGAGCAGCTGTTGCCCGAGATCCTGGCCGACCATCGCCATCTGTGCGAAGGCAAGGACCTGACCATCGACCTGGTCGCGCCGGCACCGGTGCACGTATTCGCGCCGGTGGCGATCCTGCAGGCGGCGATCGGCAACCTGCTGCGCAACGCGATCGAGAACAGCGACCGCGGCCAGATCCGCCTCGTGCTCGAACCGCGCGGCATCGTTCGCATCGAGGATCCTGGCCACGGCATGTCGCCGGAAGAGGTCAGCGCGGTCTATGCGCGCATGGCACGCGGTGGCGGCGACAACGTGGCCAGCCTGGGCATCGGCCTGGACCTGATCGTGCGCCTGTGCGAACACCTCGGCTGGAACCTGGAATTCCATTCGCGCGCCGGCCAGGGCACCGTGGCGATGCTGGACATGAGCCATTCGGCGCGCGATTGACCGCTCCTACAGAGGCAACAACTTCCGCGCGACCAGCCACGCCTTCGCGTCCTCGGCATCGCGCTCGAACCAGGCGCGCGTGGACCCCAGGCGATACGTATAGCCCCAGGCATCCATGTCGGCCATCAACCGCGCGCTGCCGACGCCGGGCAACGCATCGGCCAATACGATCTGCAGGTAGCAGGTGGCGTCTTCTTCTTCGACCGAATCGGTGGCGTCGGTATGCACGCGTTCGCGTCGCTGGGGCGGCAGCACGATCAAGTGGCAGGCCTCGTGCAGCATCGAATGCACCGGCGTGTCGCCACGTACGTAGACGTCGTGGCCGATGATCCCGGCTTCCGGTTCGCCCCAATAGCTGCCGGGAATCGCTGCGCCGTCGTCAACCCGATGCAGGCGCAGCCCATGCCCGGCCAGCAAGGCGCAGGCCGCGCCGAAATCGATGTCGTCGAGCCGGGTCACGACCGGTTCTTCCGGCGTGTCCGCAGGCAGGGGGGCGGCTGAGGAATGCATCATCGGCTCCTGCACGGATCCGCCGTGCCGGTGGCCCGGCGCGACGTGGCTTACTTCGAAGGTTCTTCCGGCAGCGACACCGAAATATCGAGCACGTCGTTGTGCCCATCCTTGATCAGGTCGACCTTGACCGCATCGGCGTCGATGTTGACGTACTTCTTGATCACTTCCAGCAGCTCGCGCTGCAGCAGCGGCAAGTAGTCGGGACCGCCGCGCGTGCTGCGCTCCTGCGCAATGATGATCTGCAGGCGGTTCTTGGCGGTCTCGGCGGTATTTTTCTTGCTCTTGAGAAAGTCGAGCAGTCCCATGCCTTAGCCTCCGAACAGCTTGGTGAAGAAACCCTTCTTCTCCACCGTGGTGAAGCGCATGGGGCGCTCTTCGCCGATGATGCGGCCGACCGCGTCGTCGTAGGCCTGGCCGGCCGGCGATTCGGGATCCAGGATCACCGGCTCGCCCTTGTTGGAGGCGTTCAGCACGTCGCCGGACTCGGGAATGACGCCGATTGCCTTCAGGCCAAGGACTTCCTCCACGTCGGTGATGCTCAGCATTTCGCCGGCCTCCACGCGCACCGGGCTGTAGCGGGTCAGCAGCAGCGATGCCGGTACGCTCAGGCCGGATTCGGCGCGGTGGGTCTTGGAGTCGAGCAAGCCGATGATGCGGTCCGAGTCGCGCACCGAGGACACTTCCGGATTCACCACCACGACCGCACGGTCGGCGTAGTACATCGACAGGAACGCACCCTTCTCGATGCCGGCCGGCGAATCGCAGACGATGTAGTCGAAGCCGTCCGCGGCCAGGTCCTTGAGCACCTTCTCCACGCCTTCCTTGGTCAGCGCATCCTTGTCGCGGGTCTGCGAGGCGGCCAGCACGAACAGGTTGTCGAAGCGCTTGTCCTTGATCAGTGCCTGCTTCAGCGTCGCCTCGCCATGCACCACATTGACGAAGTCGTACACCACGCGGCGCTCGCAGCCCATGATCAGGTCGAGGTTGCGCAGGCCCACGTCGAAGTCGATGACGGCGACTTTCTTGCCGCGCCGCGCCAGCCCGCAGGCCAGGCTCGCGCTGGTGGTGGTCTTGCCGACGCCGCCTTTGCCCGAGGTGACTACGATGATTTCAGCCAAAGGAACTCTCCTGCATGTCTTGAGGGTAGGGCTGCGTCAG
>Ga0160436_1000512_pt1 | contig 14431 bp, 12 predicted proteins | sample HID1973M_E0MG_FD_108264 | JGI IMG/M metagenome (GOLD analysis project Ga0160436, IMG submission 108264) | Enriched mosquito-associated microbial communities from UW Madison campus, WI, USA - HID1973M_E0 MG | ecosystem: Host-associated > Arthropoda: Insects > Digestive system > Unclassified ...
CAGGATCTTGAGATCGGAAGTCACGTCGTGGAAAACGACGTCGCGGTAGTTCGGATGGATGTCGGCCTTCATGGGCTCGCACCGTAGGGGGCTGCTGGACAAGAGCGGCATTATAGCGATGCCGTCCCGCCCAGGCAAGCCACCCCCTTAACCGGCCATCAAGGCCTGCCGAACCAGGCCTTCGAAGCGCGCCTGGTCGTAGCCGATCAGCAACTGGCCGTTGTCCGGGCGGCCGAGTTGGCGGTTCCAGTCGACCACGGTGGCGCCGCGGGTATGGGTGCCGGCGAGTTCGACCTGCAGCGGGCGCGACTCGACGCGGGTCGCGCCTGCCGGCTCCAGCGCCCAGGCCATCGCCAGGGCGTCGGCGGCATACCAGCGCTCGCCGCGGCTGTCTTCGGACCACAGCCGGGTCTTGCGGGAAATCTCCTCGTAGAAGCGCGCCCGCGGCGAATCGGCCGCCAGCCACTGCTCGACCTCCCGATGCGGCAGCCCGTGCGCGACGGTGGCCTCCCAATCGGCCAGCTCCACCTGCGGGAACGCGCTGAACACCACGTGCGCGGCTTCCGGATCGAAGGCGATGTTGAATTCCGCCGACGGCGTGATGTTGCCGTGGCCGGTGATCGCGCCTCCCATCACGACGAAACGGCCCACGCGCTGCGGCAGGGTCGGGTCGAGCTTGAGCGCCAACGCCAGGTTGGTCAGCGGACCGAGCGCCACCAGCAACAGCGAGCCGGCGTATTCGTGCGACAGGCGCAGGATCGCCAGCGCCGCGTGTTCGCTTTCGGCGGCGCGTGCCGCGGCGCTGAAACCGACGTCGCCGAAACCGTCCTGGCCGTGCACGTGCGCCGCATCGACGGCCGGATGCAGCAGCGGGTCCGCGCAACCGGCATAGACCGGCACGTCGCCACGGCCGGCGACTTCGCACAACTTCAGCGCATTGCGCACGGTGTGCGCCAGGCCGACGTTGCCGGCGGCAATGGTGAGGCCGACCACGTCGTGGCGGTCGTCGCTGAAGGCCATCAACAACGCAAGCGCGTCGTCCACACCCGGGTCGGTATCGATCAACAGCGGAATCTTGTCGCTCATCTGATGTTTCTCTCGTTCGGCCGGCGAGGATGGCATCGATGGCGTGGCAAGCCAAGCCGCCCCAAGCCGCCCTGCTGCCTGCGGCGCGGCGGATGGATCAGCTGCTTGCGCCTGCGTATTCGTCGATCGCCGCGCGCAGCGCGCGGACCTGCTCGACCGCGGTCTGCCGCCAGTCCGCCGACAGGCCGCTCAGCGACGGGTTGCGGAACCGCATCGCCGAAGCGCGCGGCGCACTGGCCGATGCATGCACGTCGTCGGCACCGCTGTGCCGCAGCAAGGCGCCGACGTTGCCGGCGTTGACGCCCGCACCGGCCATCACCCGCAAGCGGCCCCCGGCCCACCCGACGATGTCGGCGATATCCGCCGCCCCCTGGGGCGCGCTGGCCTGGCCACCGGAGGTCAGCACGCGCTCACAGCCCAGTGCAGCGATGAGTTCCAGCGCGGCCCTGCGGTCGCGGGCGGCATCGAACGCGCGATGGAACGTCACCCCCAGCGCGCCTGCCGCCGCAACCAGCGCGCGGCATGTTGCTTCGTCGACATTGCCGTCGGCATCGAGCGCACCGATCACCACACCATCGCAGCCCAACCGCACGCAGGCCTCGATGTCGCGCTGCATGGTCTCGCGCTCCAATGCGTCGTACAGGAAATCGCCGGCGCGCGGACGGATCAGCACATACAGCGGAATGCGCAGGCGGTCGCGCGCCATCGACAGCGTGCCCCAGGAAGGCGTGCAACCGCCCTCTCCCAGGTTCTCGCATAGCTCCACGCGGTCCGCGCCGCCCGCTTGCGCGGCGAGTGCCGAGGCCAGCGAACCAGCGGCAATCTCCAACGGGCTGCGCGCCAAAGGAATGCGCACGCTCACGTCTGTTCCGTCGTGTACACAGAGCCTGCATCGTGCAAAGCATCGTGCGGGCCCGGGCCACCATCCTGCAGCGCATAGACGAAACCCTTGTGCAGTGCGAAGGCGCCGACCCGACCGTCGCGACCCAGCGCGAGGAAACACACCTGCAATCGCTTGCTGTCTTCCGGCCGCTTGCGCACGACACGCTCGATCGCCTCGCGGCAGGCATCGGCGGGCGAACGTCCCTGGCGCATCAACTCGACCACCAGGAAGCTGGCGGCATTGCGGATCATTTCCTCGCCCACGCCGGAGGCGGTGGCGGCGCCGACCTCGTTGTCGACATAGAGCCCGGCACCGATCACCGGACTGTCGCCGACGCGGCCGTGCAGCTTCCAGGCCATGCCGCTGGTCGTGCAGGCACCCGCCAGACGCCCCTGCGCATCCAGGGCCAAGATGCCCAAGGTGTCGTGATTGCGACTGTCGCCGGGACGCGACATGCGCTCGGCATTGATCTGCGGCGCGTATTGCGAGGTCTTCAGCCACTCGCGCCAGGCCTGGCGCGCACCGTCGGTGAGCAACGGCGTCTTGCGGAAACCATTGGCCAGCGCGAATTGCTGGGCACCGGCGCCGACCAGGAACACGTGCGGGCTCTTTTCCATCACCGCGCGCGCGACCGACACCGGGCGATCAATGTCTTCCAGGGCGGCCACCGCGCCGCAACGGCCGTCGCCGGCCATGATGCTGGCGTCCAGGGTCAGAATGCCGTCGCGGTCGGGATTGCCACAGCGGCCGACCGTCGGGTTGCACAGTTCGCTCTCGGCCCAGCGCGCGCCGGCCTCGACCGCATCGAGCGCGTTGCCTCCGGTCGCCAGCACGCGCCATGCGGCGGCGTTGGCGCCGACGCCGAAATCCCAGGTGGAAACGACCCGCGCCGCACCGCCCGCCGGCGCGACGGCGCCGTCTTTAGCGCGTGCCGCCGGCAACGCCAATGCGGCGCCGGCCAGCAACGATGACTGCAGAAAATCCCGCCGACTTGCCACTGTTCTCCTCTCCCATGTCTGACGTCTGGCGCCTCACTGCGCGCCGTGATGTTCCCGATACCAGGCCGCAGCGCCGATCAGGCCCAACTGGCCATGCTCGACCAGATAGACCGGCACTTCGGCCAGCATGCCGCTGAGAACGCCCTTGTTGGCGAAGCGCGCGGCGAAATCGCTGTGCAGCAGGAACGGCTTGATCTGCGCGGGAATGCCGCCGGCCAGATAGATCACGCCGGCGCCAAAGGTCAACGCCAGATCGCCCGCCAGGCTGCCCAGCAGTCCACAGAACATCGACAACGCCTCGCCAGCCTGCGAATCGTGGCCGACTTGCGCAGCGCTGGAGACTTCGGCCGGCGATTCCAGTCGCGGCGCGACGCCATCCAGTTCGCACAGGCCGCGATAGGTGTTCACGAGACCCGGCCCCGACAGCACGCGCTCGTTGTCCACATGCGGCCAGCGCTGGAGCAGTTGCGACAGCAGCGCCAGTTCGCGCGCGTTGCCGACCGCCAACGCGGCGTGCCCCGCTTCACTGGCCAGCACGCGCGGCGGACTGCCCGGCAGCCACAACGCCGCGCCCAGGCCAGTACCCGGACCCAGCACGAGGGCTGGGCCCATGGCGCGATCTTCGCCGCACACGCGGGTCATCGCGGTGCGTTCCAGATAGGGCATCGCGCAGGCGACGGCCTGGAAATCGTTGATCAGCAACAACTGGCCAATGCCCGCCTCGCGCCGGGTGTGCGACAACGACACTGCCCAGGGCAGATTGCTGTTGAGCAGGATGTCGCCGTCGAGACGGCCGGCGATGGCGATCACCGCGTGCGCGGCGCCGGCACCGACACGGGTGGCGAAGTCGCGCAGGATCGCCGCCAGGCTCGGGTAGCCGGCACACGCGTATTGGTGGAACTCGTGCACGTGCACCTGCTGCCCGGGCTCGACCTCAACCCAACCCAGCCGCGCGTGCGTGCCGCCGACATCGGCGGCAATGAACCGTTGTCCCGGGGCCAGTGTCTGCCAGGTCCCGGCGGCGGCATCGGCCTGGGACGGCAAGGACGCGGCCGCGGCATCGGGGGAAAAAGCAAGGACGTCGTGCATACGGGAAGGTGGCATCGAAAGCGTGATTATCGGCCAGCCGGCGGCATGGCCATGACTGCGGCGTTCATGCCGCCGCGTACCGGACCGCCCCGCCGATCCAGCGCGCGACCAACTGGTCGGCCAGGGCGGGCGAATCGGCCAGCAACTGTTCGGCCAGCTGCTGCACGCGCGGCAGCAGCGCGGCATCGCGGGCCAGATCGGCGACCCGGAAGCTGGCCAGGCCCGTCTGGCGCGTGCCGAGCAGCTCGCCCGGCCCACGCAGCTCCAGGTCCTTTTCGGCGATGACGAAACCGTCGTTGGTCTGGCGCATCGTTTCCAGGCGCTGGCGCGCCATCATCGACAACGGTGACTGGTACATCAGCACGCAGCTGGAAGCGGCCGAACCGCGTCCCACCCGGCCGCGCAGCTGGTGCAGCTGCGCCAGGCCGAGCCGCTCAGCGTTCTCGATGATCATCAGCGAGGCGTTGGGCACATCGACGCCCACTTCTATGACCGTGGTGGCGACCAGCAGGTCGATCTCGCCGCCCTTGAACGCGCGCATGGACGCCTGTTTCTCGACCGCCTTCATGCGGCCGTGGACCAGACCGACGCGCAGCCCGGGCAGCTGCGCCGACAGCGCCTCGAAAGTAGCCTGCGCGGCGGTGGCGACCACCTCGTCGCTCTCGTCGATCAGTGTGCAGACCCAGTATGCCTGCCGCCCTTCGGCGCAAGCCACGCGGATCCGCTCGACCAGCTCGGGCCTGCGCTCGGCGCTGATGACGATCGTCTGCACCGGCGTGCGGCCGGGCGGCAATTCATCGATCGCCGAAACATCGAGATCAGCATAGGCCGCCATCGCGAGGGTGCGTGGAATCGGGGTGGCGGTCATCACCAACTGGTGCGGCACGCTGCCCGAGCCGGCGCCCTTGTCACGCAAGGCCAGCCGCTGATGCACGCCGAAGCGGTGCTGTTCGTCGACGATGGCCAGCGCCAGGTCGCGGAACACCACCGCCTCCTGCATCAGCGCGTGCGTGCCGACCACGACCTGCGCTTCCCCGGAAGCCACCTCGGCCAGCGCCTGTGCACGCGCCTTTCCGGTGACCTTGCCGGCCAACCAGACGATGCGGATGCCGAGCGGCTCCAGCCAGCCGCGCAGGTTGTTCAGATGCTGCTCGGCGAGCAGCTCGGTCGGCGCCGCCAGCGCCGCCTGGCGGCCATGCTCGACCGCCAACATTGATGCGAGCGCGGCGACCACGGTCTTGCCGCTGCCGACATCGCCCTGCACCAGGCGCAACATCGGCGAGGGCCGCGCCAGGTCCTGTCGCACCTGAGCGAACACCCGCTGCTGGGCGCCGGTGAGCCGGAACGGCAGTGATTCCAGCAGCCGGGCCACCAAGACGCCTTCGCCGCTCAGCGCGGGCGCGCGATGACGCTGCAGCGCGATCCGCTGCCGGCGCAGGCTGAGATGGTGGGCCAGCAATTCTTCGATCGCGAGGCGTTGCTGAGCCGGATGGGTGCCGGCCGCCAGTGCGCCAAGATCGCTATCCGGAGAGGGCCGATGCATGGTCAGCAGCGCCTGCCGCAACGAAGGCAACCGTGGATCCTGCAGGCGTTCGGTCGGTAGCAGTTCGAGCGCAGCCTCGTCCGGCAGGCGATCCAATGCCAGGCCGATCAACCGGCGCAACGTCGCCGGGCCGATCCCTTCCACCGTCGGGTACACCGGGTCCAGCTCGTCACCGAGCACGCCGGCCTCGGCCTCGGCGAGCACCCGATAGCTGGGATGGACGATTTCCCAGCCGTGTTGCCCGGGCTTGGGCGTGCCGTAGGCGCGCACGCGCGCGCCGACCGCGAACTGCGCGACCTGCGCCGCACGAAAATGGAAGAAGCGCAGCACCACGGTGCCGCGCGATTCGTCACCGACCGCCACCCGCAGCATCGGCCGGTAGCGGAAGCCGCGCTCGACGGCTTCCACCCGGCCCTCGATCTGCGCGGGCAGCCCGCCTTGCAGCTGGGCGATGCTGGTCAGCCGGGTACGGTCTTCATAGCGCAGCGGCAAGTGCAGCCACAGGTCCTGCAGGGTGACGATGCCGCGCGCAGCGAACTTCGCCGCGACCGAAGGCCCGACGCCGGCCAGGCCGGACAACGGCGCGTCGCCGGCCCGGGTCAGGCTGGGCGCAGGAGTGCGTACGCGCGGCACGGAACGGTCAGTCGAGCACCATCACCGCATCGACCTCGAAGCCGGCACCCTTCGGCAGACCGGAGACCTCGATGGTGGAGCGGGCCGGGAACGGCGCCTGGAAATATTCCTGCATGACGGCGTTGACGGCGGCGAACTGGCCCAGGTCGGTCAGGTACAGGCCCAGTCGCACGACGCGGTCCAGCGAGCCGCCGGCCGCTTCGGCCACGGCCTTGAGGTTGTCGAAGGCACGCCGGGCCTGGGCCCCGATGTCGCCGGCGACGATTTCACCGGTCGCCGGATCCAAGGGGATCTGGCCGGAGAAATACACCGTGTTGCCGGCGCGCACGGCCTGCGAGTAAGGGCCGATCGCCGCCGGGGCCTGGTCGGTCTGGATGATCTGACGGGTCATGGGTTCACCGCATTTTGGAATGACACACGATTTTAGCCGGTCGCGGCGCCGGGCGGGTCCGTGGGAGTGCCTGCCGATTACTGGCGGCGCACGCTCTGCACGACGTGCAACCGACGCAGGCGACGCATCACTTCGGCCAGGTGGCGGCGGTCGCGCACCTGGATGTTGAAGCGCAGCACGGCGGCGTTGAAATCGCGGTCCAGGTAATCCACGCGCTCGATGTTGGACTCGCTCTGCGCGATCGCCGCGGCGAGCTGGGCCAGCACGCCGGTGCGGTTCTCCACCTCGACCACCAGCGCGGTGTCATAGTCGCCGCTGACGTTGGAGTCCCAGTCGATCGGCACCCAACGCTCCGGCGACTTGCGCAGCTCGGCCAGGTTCGGGCAATCGAGCCGGTGGACGACGATGCCCTTGCCGGCGGTGTGATAGCCCATGATCTCGTCGCCGGGAATCGGCTGGCAGCAGTTCGCGAAGGCGACCACGCCGCGCTCGCTGCCGTTGATCAGGATCTTTTCCTGCGAATGCTTGGAATGCGCGCCGCCACGCAGCTCGGCATAGGCCATCAGCGCCTGCGCGGCCTGGGTCGGCATCCAGTTGCCGAGCGCGACATCGGCCAGCAGCGCTTCCAGGCGCGGGTAACGGTGTTCGGCCAGGAACGCATCCAGACGTCCCTTCGGCAGGCGTTCGAGCGAGGAATCCATCGCCTCCAGGGCGCGATCCAGCATGCGGTGGCCGAGCTGCACCGCGTCTTCGTGCTCGAGCTGCTTGAGCTGGTGGCGGATCGCCGTGCGCGCTTTGCTGCTGACCACGAACTCCAGCCACTGCGGCTTGGGGGTGGCCGAGCGCGCGGTGATGATCTCCACGGTCTGGCCGCTGGTCAGCTTGGTGCGCAGCGGCACCAGCTTCTTGTCCACGCGCGAGGCCACCGCCTGGTTGCCGACGTCGGTATGCACGGCGTAGGCGAAATCCAGCGTGGTGGAGTTGCGCGGCAGGGCGAGGATCTTGCCCTTCGGAGTGAACAGGTAGACCTCGTCAGGGAACAGGTCGACCTTGACGTTGTCGAGGAATTCCAGCGAGGAGCCGGCGGCGCGTTGCGACTCGATCAACTCCACGATCCAGGTGTGCGCGCGGCTCTGCGCGCTGTTCGGCGAGTCGCTGCCGTACTTGTAGGTCCAGTGCGCCGCGACGCCGCGCTCGGCGATCAGGTCCATTTCCTCGGTGCGGATCTGCACTTCGATCGGCGAACCGTACGGCCCGAACAGCACCGTGTGCAGCGATTGGTAGCCATTGGCCTTGGGAATGGCGATGAAATCGCGGAAGCGACCGTCCAGCGGCTTGAAGGTCGCATGCACCGCGCCGAGCGCGTGGTAGCAGTCCGGCACCGAGCGCACGACCAGCCGGAACCCGAACACATCCATCACCTGGTCGAAGGATTTGTTCTCGTCGCGCATCTTGTTGTAGATGCTCCACGGCGTCTTGATGCGACTGACCAGGCGATGTTCCAGCCCCTCCTTCGCCAGCCGTTGCGACAACTGCACTTCCACCTGCGCCATCGATTCGCGGCGAACCACCGGCTGGCTGCGGATGTGCTTTTCGACGATCGCGTGGCGCCACGGATACAGCGCCTTGAAACCCAGGTTCTGCAGCTCGGACTTGATCAGGCTCATGCCCAGGCGCTGGGCGATCGGTGCATAGATCTCCAGCGTCTCGCGGGCGATGCGGCCGCGCGCCTCGGTGCTCTGCGCGCCCAGGGTGCGCATGTTGTGCAGCCGGTCGGCCAGCTTGATCATGATCACGCGCAGGTCGCGCGACATCGCCAGCAGCATCTTGCGGAAGCTTTCGGCGGCCGCCTCCTGGCGATCGCGGAACTTGAGCTTGTCCAGCTTGGTGACGCCGTCGACCAGCTCGGCCACGGTTTCACCGAATTCGCCGGCCAGCTCCTCGCGGGTGAGCGGAGTGTCCTCGATGGTGTCGTGCAGGATCGCCGCGATCAGCGACTCCAGGTCCATCCCCAGCTCGGCCAGCACGCCGGCGACGGCCACCGGATGGGTGATGTAGGGCTCACCGGATTTGCGGGTCTGGCCGGCGTGCGCGGCGGCGCCCACTTCCCAGGCGCGCCGCAGCAGCGGCAACTGGTCCGGCGGCAGATAACTGGCCAACGTTTCCAGCCGGCGAACGTAATCCGGCAAGTCCTCCTGAACGGCGACTGGAGGCGGCATGGCTGGATTGGATTGCGCGGAAGTCATCAGCGCAGCCTAATGCCAGCGAGGGCTCCACAGCAATCGGGGCGCGGCGGCGGGCCGCTTCGAGCGAAAGCGCGCCGGTTCGGGCAATGGCGGATAGCGGCCCGGCAGGGCTCCATGCCGCGATCGCTTCCATTGCTGTGACGACGCCTGGGCTGCGCGCGACGAAGAGTAGACGGCGGGTCAGAACTTTCACCGCTCGACGCGGCAATTCGCATGAGTCGCGAGTCCGGCCCGTAGCGGCGTCCAAACGCGCTTTACAGCCCTCCTGACCGATAGGCAAATGCCCATGGGACGCATTCCTTGTCCATTCATGGAGGTTAAGAATGAGCGCAACCAGGATCGCCACGATCTGCACGCTTTCGCTCGCCTTGGGTGCTTGCGGCACCGGCGCGGGCGAAAGCGCCTCCGAAGACGCCAATACGCTGGTCATCGCCACGGTCAACAACAGCGACATGATCCGCATGCAGCGCCTGGCCGGGGAATTCGAGCAGCAGCATCCCGACATCAAGCTGCGCTGGGTAACGCTGGAGGAGAACGCGTTGCGCCAGCGGGTCACCACCGATATCGCCACCGGCGGCGGCCAATTCGACGTCCTCACGCTGGGCACCTATGAAGTGCCGATCTGGGCGGCCCGCGGCTGGCTGAAACCCTTGCGGTTCGGCCCCGACTACGACGTCGACGACCTGCTGCCCAAGGTCCGTGAGGCGGCCAGCCACGCCGGGCAGCTGTACGCCGCACCTTTCTATGCCGAAGGCTCGATGCTGATGTACCGCACCGACCTCCTGGCCAAGGCCGGCCTGCACATGCCCGCGCAACCCAGTTGGCAGTTCGTTGCCGACGCGGCGCGCCGGATGACCGATGCCGCGGCCGGCATCTACGGCATCTGCCTGAGAGGCAAGGCGGGCTGGGGCGAGAACATCGCCCTGTTGAGCGCCATGGGCAATGCGTTCGGCGCCCGCTGGTTCGATGAGCAGTGGCGCCCACAGTTCGACCATCCGGAATGGAAAGCCGCCCTGCAGAGCTATGTCGATGTCATGAAGCAATCCGGACCACCCGGTGCGGCATCGAATGGATTCAACGAAAACCTGGCGCTGTTCAATGCCGGCAAGTGCGCGCTCTGGGTGGATGCCACGGTGGCCGCTTCGTTCATCAGCGACCCGCGCGAATCGACTGTCGCAGACAAGGTTGGCTTCGCCCCGGCGCCTGATGCTGGCAAGGGCAAGACCTCGGGTTGGCTGTGGGCGTGGAACCTGGCGATCCCGGCCAGCTCCCGCAAGGAGGAAAAGGCGCTTTCCTTCATATCGTGGGCGACGGACAAGCGCTACATCGACCGAGTGGCGGCCAAGGAGGGCTGGGCCAACGTGCCACCAGGCACGCGCCGCTCTGTGTACGCAAATCCCGATTACCTCAAGGCTGCCCCGTTCGCGGCGCAGACGCTGAAGGCCATCGAGAGCGTCGATACCCGCCATCCCTCCGTGCAGCCCGTTCCCTATGTCGGCCTGCAATACGTCGCGATCCCCGAGTTCCAGGCCATCGGCACGACGGTCGGCCAGCAATTCTCCGCCGCACTGACAGGCTCGCTGAGCGTTGACGAAGCGCTAAGCAACGCGCAGGCAACAACGCAGCGAGAGATGCAGCGGGCCGGCTATCCGAAGCGCTGATCGATCATGGCGACCCTTCACAACCAGCGCCTCGCGCGCCTGCTGATGGCACCGGCAGTCGGCCTATTGTTCCTCTGGATGATCGTTCCGTTGGCCATGACGGCGTGGTTTTCCACGTTGAACTACAACCTGCTCGATCCCCAGCGCACCTTCGTCGGCCTTGCCAACTTCCGCCACTTCCTCGGCGACCCGGCCTTCCTGGCATCGCTGGGCAACACGCTGCGGCTGGTCGGCGCCGTGCTTGCGATCACTGTCGTGCTTGGCGTGCCCATCGCGCTGCTGGTCGACCAAGCGTTCGTCGGCAGGCGATGGGTGCGGCTGATGTTGATCGCGCCGTTCTTCGTGATGCCCTCGGTCAGCGCGCTGGTGTGGAAGAACCTGCTGATGAATCCGGTGTCGGGGCTGCTGGCCTGGCTATGGCGCTCGCTGGGGCTGACGCCGATCGACTGGTTCACCCAATACCCCATGCTGGCCATCGTGATGATCGTGGCCTGGCAATGGCTGCCGTTCGCGATCCTGATCCTGCTCACAGCCTTGCAGTCGATGGATGAGGAGCAACACGAAGCTGCACTGATGGATGGCGCCGGCTGGCTTGACCGCTTTCGCCATCTGACACTTCCTCACCTGGCACGTCCGCTGACGATCGTGGTGCTGATCGAGACGATCTTCCTGCTGTCCGTGTTCGTCGAGATCCACGTCACGACGGGTGGCGGGCCCGGGCTGCAGACGACCAACCTGGCTTACCTGATCTATTCACAGGCGCTACTGCAGTACGACGTGGGCGGCGCCTCGGCGGGCGGCCTGGTGGCCGTGGTGCTGGCCAATATCGCCGCCGCACTGCTGGTGCGCATTGTCGGCAAGAACCTGGAGACCTGAACCTTGGCGCGCCACACGACACCTCCCCGTCTCGCATTGACCACGGCGGCCGCCTGGACCGTGGCCTCGCTGATGTTCTTCCCGATCCTCTGGATGCTGCTGACCAGCTTCAAGACCGAACTCGAGGCCTCTTCGACACCACCTGCATTCCTGTTCTTTGCTTGGACCCTGGAAAATTACATCGCGGTGCAGGCGCGCAGCGAATACCTCGGCCATGCCTGGAACTCTGTCGTCGTCGCGCTCGGCTCGACCTTGGCAGCGTTGCTTCTCGCCGTCCCGGCCGCCTGGGCCATGGCGTTTTCGCCCACGCGGCGCACGCGCGGAATCCTGCTGTGGATGCTGTCCACCAAGATGCTGCCGCCCGTCGGCGTACTGGTGCCGATCTATCTCCTGTATCGCGACAGCGGACTGCTCGACAGCCGGCTAGGCCTGTCGCTGGTGCTGTGCCTGAGCAATTTGCCGATCCTGGTCTGGATGTTGTTCAACTACTTCAAGGACATCCCGAGGGACATATTGGAGGCGGCCCGCATGGACGGCGCCACCCTGGCCAAGGAGATCGTCTACGTCCTCGTGCCTGTGGCGCTGCCCGGGATTGCCTCTTCGCTGCTGCTCAGCGTGATCCTGGCCTGGAACGAGGCCTTCTGGTCGCTCAATCTGACCTCGTCGCGGGCGGCACCGCTCACCGCCTTCATCGCCGCTTATTCCAGCCCGGAGGGTCTGTTCTGGGCCAAATTGTCGGCCGCTTCCACGATGGCGGTCGCGCCCATCCTGGTATTGGGCTGGTTCTCGCAGAAGCAGCTCGTACGCGGGCTGACGTTCGGCGCCGTCAAATAGATCAGGAGCTAACGCCATATGGGTCGTATCACACTGGAGTCGGTTCGCAAGCAGTTCGATGACAGCACCGTCATCCACGGCGCGGACCTGGAGATCGAGGATGGCGCCTTCGTCGTCTTCGTCGGGCCGTCAGGCTGCGGGAAGACCACGCTGCTGCGTCTGATCGCCGGGCTGGAGGATGTCAGCGGCGGCCGGATCCTGATCGATGGACAGGACGTGACCCGATTGGCGCCCGCCAGGCGCGGGCTGTCGATGGTCTTCCAGTCCTACGCGCTGTATCCGCACATGAGCGTGCGCCGGAACATCGCGTTCGGATTGCAGATGGCGCGCCTGCCCGCGGACGAGATCGAACGCCGCGTCTCCAGGGCCGCGCAGATCCTCAACCTTGGCGACCATCTCGACCGACGTCCCGGCCAGCTTTCCGGCGGACAACGTCAACGCGTGGCCATCGGTCGCGCCATCGTGCGCGAGCCCAAGGGATTCCTGTTCGATGAGCCGCTCTCCAACCTGGATGCGGCGCTGCGCGTGCAGATGCGACTGGAGCTGACCCGACTGCAGCGGCAGCTCAACACCACCGCGATCTACGTGACCCACGATCAGGTCGAGGCCATGACCATGGCCGACAAGATCGTGGTGATGCGGGCCGGTCGCATCGAACAGGTTGGCAGCCCACTGGACCTCTACGAACGCCCCGCCAATGTGTTCGTCGCCAGCTTCATCGGTTCGCCGCGAATGAATCTGCTCGAGGGCGAAGTGGCCGCACGTCAGGGCGCCGCGTTGCTGGGGATTCGCCCTGAACATCTGCAGGTCCTGCCGGTCGGCAACGCACCTGGCGAAGGCGAGGCGTGGCAGGGCGTCGTCACCCAGACCGAGCATCTGGGCAGCGATACCTTCGTCTATGTCGATGTCCCCGGGCTGGGCACGCTCGACGCGCGATGTCTTGGCGAAATGCGGGTGCAACGCGGCGATCGGGTCACGCTGCGACCCGATGCCCGGCACCTTCACCGCTTCGACGTCAATCAACAAGCCCTGCGTAGGGCTTGATCCCCCAACGGCCTGCATGGCCCACAGCAGAGAAAGACGGATGTATCTCGACATGTACAAACTCGACGGTCAGGTGGCCGTCGTCACCGGTGGCGGGCGGGCGATCGGCCTGGCCATCTGTCACGCCCTGGCCGAGGCCGGCGCGCAAGTGGTCATCGCCGACCACGACGCCGGCATCGCGCGCGAGGGCCAGGCCACGCTGCGAAGCAAGGGCCTGGATGCCGAGGTGATCGTCATGGACGTCACCGATTCGGCGCGTGTAGAAGCAGTGGCTGACGAGGTGGTCAGGCGCTACGGCAAGGTCGACATCCTGGTGAACAACGCCGGCATCGCCCGCAGCCAGACGCCGGCGGAAACGGTGGCCGACGAACACTGGCTCAACGTCATCGACGTCAACCTCAACGGCACATTCTGGTGCTGCAGAGCATTTGGACGGCACATGCTGGAGCGGCGCGAAGGCAAGATCGTCAACCTCGGGTCCATGTCCGGCTTCATCGTCAACAAGCCGCAGGCCCAGGCCTACTACAACGCGTCCAAAGCGGCGGTGCACCAGTTGACTCGCTCCCTCGCGGCGGAATGGGCCTCACGCGGCGTGCGGGTGAATGCCGTGGCGCCGACCTACATCGCCACGCCACTCAATGCCTTCGTCGGGGAAGATCCACGGATGTACGCCGCGTGGATCGACGGCACCCCGATGGGGCGCCTGGGCGAGGTCGAGGAGATCGCCTCGGTGACGCTGTTCCTGGCGTCGCGCGCCTCCAGCCTGATGACGGGCAGCATCGTCCTGGCCGATGGCGGCTATACCTGCTGGTAGCCAGCGCGGCGCAGACAGGCCATTCGCCACGACCGGCCGCCTACCCTCTCAAACGCAAACAGCCCGCAAGAAGCGGGCTGTTTGCTTTGATCGTGTCGACCAACCGATCAATCGTCGTTCTTGGACATGTCCTCGTCGGCGACGACTTCGGCGGCGGCCCATTCCAGGGCTTCACGCTCGGCGCGCTCGCGCTCGGCCTTCTCGACTTCGTCGATCAGCGCGTTGTCGATCTTGCGGGCGGCGATTTCGCGCAGGGCCAGCACGGTCGGCTTGTCGGCGCTGTCGGTGTTGTCGATGGTGGCCTGCACGCCGTTGGCGAGCTGGCGGGCGCGC
>Ga0160436_1000514_pt1 | contig 14412 bp, 17 predicted proteins | sample HID1973M_E0MG_FD_108264 | JGI IMG/M metagenome (GOLD analysis project Ga0160436, IMG submission 108264) | Enriched mosquito-associated microbial communities from UW Madison campus, WI, USA - HID1973M_E0 MG | ecosystem: Host-associated > Arthropoda: Insects > Digestive system > Unclassified ...
ACCGACCCGACCGACCCGACGGACCCGACCGACCCGACCGACCCGACCGACCCGGAGACGCCCACCGCACCCACCGAGGGCGACCTCACGCCGGGCACGCAGAACGGCATCACCGGTCCCGGTTCGGCGCGCGCCGGCCAGACGATCACGGTCGGCGTCGGCACCGACCGCGCCGGGGACGAGGTCGACGGCTGGATCTTCTCGACGCCCACCTACCTCGGCACCCGCACCGTGAGCGCAGCGGGCAGCATCCAGCTGACCATCCCCTCGACGCTCGCCGCGGGCGCTCACCGCCTGGCGGTGCTCGACGCCGACGGCAACGTGATCGGGTGGCTCGCGCTCAGCGTTTCGCCCGCCGCCATCGCGGCGACCGGTGCGGATGCGGATGCCGGGCTGGCGCTCGCGGCGCTGCTGCTGCTCGCGGGCGCAGGCCTCGTCGGCGGGCGTGCTCTGCGGAATCGGCTCGCCATCCGATGATCGTGTAGCGAAAGCAGGCTGGAGTACCGCAGACGACGGTTCGCACCGCCCCGCCGCGGCCTTCAGCCTGCTTTCGCCACGATGTAGCGTGCCGAGTGTGACCGACAAGCTCGACCTGAAAAAGCTCGACTCCTACCGGGCGAAGTCGGGCGAGTTCCGAATCCTCGATGTGCCGCCGCTGCAGTACCTGATGGTCGACGGCACCGGGGATCCGAACACCGAGGTGTTCACGCATGCGGTCGAGGCGCTGTACCCGGTGGCCTACAAGCTGAAGTTCGCGAGCAAGAAGCAGCTGGGCCGCGACTACGTGGTGATGCCGCTCGAGGGCCTCTGGTGGGCGGATGACATGGATGCGTTCACGCAGCGCCGCGACAAGTCGCGCTGGAGCTGGACCCTCATGATCCTCACCCCCGACTGGATCGACGAGACGATGTTCGCGGATGCGGTGGCCCAGGCGGGCGCGAAGAATCCGCCCGCACGGCTCGGCGACGTGCGGCTTGAGACGCTCGATGAGGGTCGCTGCGTGCAGACGCTGCACTTCGGGTCGTTCGACGACGAGGCCGAGACGCTCGACCGCCTGCACCACGAGTTCATCCCGGGCAACGGCCTCACGATGACGGGCAGGCACCACGAGATCTACTTCAGCGACTTTCGCAAGGTCGCGCCGGAGAAGCTGCGCACGATCCTGCGGCAGCCGGTCAGCCCAACTGAACCGGCTTCGTGATGTCGTCGAACGGCAGCACGTCGACGGTGGCGGTCACTTCGAGGTCGGTGAGGGTGGCGATGCCGGAGAGGGTGCTGAGGAACGCCGTATCGGCGGCGTCGCGCCCGGTGGCGATGCGCAGCAGCGAGCCGCGGGGAGCCTTCATGGTGGGATCGATCACGAGCCAGCGCCCGTCGATGTACGCCTCGCACACGGCGTGGAAGTCCATCGGCTCGAGGCCCGGCGCGTAGACCGAGACGGCCCGCGCGGGCACGCCGCAGGCGCGCAGCATCGCGATGCACAGGTGCGCGAAGTCGCGGCACACACCTTGGCGGGCAAGCAGCGTGCGCAGTGCGCCATCCGTCGACAGGCTCGACCCCGACACGTAGGCGAGGTGGGTGCCCACCCACGAGCTCACCGCATCCAGCAGGTCCATGTCGCGCAGGCCGCCGAACTGGGCGAGTGCGGTCGGGGCGAGGCTGTCGGATTCGCAGTAGCGGCTGGGCCGCAGGAAGCTGATGAGGTCGTGCTCTTCCGCCGTCTCGGGTTCGGCCTGCCCGTCGACGGTGGCGTCGAACGCCACGTTGAGCAGGCCCGCGCCGACCTGCGCCCGATGCGAGCGCGTGCCGTGGTCGTCGAGGATCTCGTGGTACTCCACCGGCTCCCCGTCGAGCCACAGCGTGAGGGTCTCGACCGAGCGGATGCCGGGCGCGGCGGCCGGGGCCAGCGACAGCACCAGATCGATGGGCGATTCGACCACGAGGGTGAGTCTCGCGCTGACCACTCGTCGCACTGTTCACCGCCCCTCAAGCGCGAGACTACGCGCCGAAACGGGGCGCCGCTGACCGCGGGCCGGTTCAGCCCTGGATCACGAGCAGCATCGTGCCCTGCGGGTCGCGCAGGTAGGCCACCCGTTCGCCCCACGGCATGTCGGCCGGGGGAGTGACCACGGCGCCACCCGCGCCGTCCGCGGCGGCGACGGCCGCATCCAGGTCGGCCACGTACAGGCAGATGTCGACGGCGTGCCCGGATGCCGGCAGCGGCGTCTCGCCGTACATCGCGGGGTCGTTGCCGAGGCCGAGGGCGATCTGCCCGTCGCCCACCTTCAACGTGAGGTACACCGCTTCGCCTTCGGGCGGGAACCGGTACGCCACCTCGCCCCCGAACACGTTCGCGTAGAACCAGTGCATGGGTGCGATCGAGGTGCAGTTGATGATGGGGAATACCGACCGCTCCGCCATGGCCGCCACGATACGCCACGCGATCTGGGGGCGGGCGGCGATCTGCGGCGGCCCGGGCGCGCCATAGGATCCTCTGCATGACGAAGGCGACGCGACGGGGGATCCTCGCGTCCGTCACCTTCGTCGTGCTGGTCGCGCTCAGCGTCGGCGTGGCGTTCGTGGTGAGCGACGCGCTCGGCATCCGCTCCGAGGCGGCCGAGCAGATGACGCCGGCCGACCCGCAGACGCCGACCGCGGATGCGGTGGCGCCGCCGCCGGTCTTCACCAGCACCAGCTACCCCGACTCGGAGCGGCTCACGGTCGCTCTCGATGAGCTCACCGATGCCGTCGCCGACGCCCCGGCCACCGATGGCCAGGCGACGCTCACCGTCACGGTCACGGCGCCCGGTGGGGGCACCGGCGAGCGCACCGACGACAGCTACACGCTCACCGGCACCCGAGATGCGATCCGCATCGAGGCGGCGGGGGAGTCCGGTGCGGCGCGCGGCGTCTACGACCTGGCTGCCGCTGTGCGCTCCGGCCGTGATGTGGCCGCGAAGTTGGGGCAGACGGTCACCTCGAAGTTGCCGTTCCGGATGGTCGACCTGGGTGCGGTGGGCGTCGACCCCGATCCTTCCGAGTGGGAGGACGGCACCAACTACTCGCACGTGTCGGAGGCGTTCGCAGACGCGTACCTGCCGGATGCGCCGTATGTCGACGAGGCGGCGCTCGCCGACGGCTTCGACGACTGGGAGCAGTACCTGCGCCACATCCTGGCGCTCGGCTACAACGCGGTCGCCTGGAACGGCTTCATCGAGTACGTCGACTTCGCGGATGCCGAAGGCGGCCCGGTGTATGCGGAGGGCGACGAGCACATCGCGCGCGCCGCGGCGTTGCGTGAGGCGTTCACCCCGTTCTGGGAGCGCGCGCAGCAGCTGGGTGTGAAGCTCTACCTGCGCACCGACATGCTCGCGCTCACGCCTGAGCTCGAGGAATACTTCGACGGCCGCTTCGGCTCGGCCGACACCGAGAACCCCGAACTGTGGAAGGTGTACACCGACGCGCTCGACGAGCTCTACGCCGAGGTGCCCGCGATCTCGGGGGTGCTCATCCGCATCGGCGAGGGCGGCTCGATCTACCAGGAGCCCGGCTGGGACTACTACTCGGCGCTCGCGGTGCGCAGCGTCGAGGCGGTGCGCACGATGCTGACGGCTTTCACGGATCAGGCGGAGGCATCCGACCGCGAGGTCATCTTCCGCACCTGGAGCGTCGGCATCGGGGATGTGGGCGACATGCACACCGACCCGGATTCGTACCATGCGGTGCTCGACGGACTCGATTCGCCGAACCTGATCGTGTCGACGAAGTTCACCCTCGGCGACTTCTACAGCTGGCTGCCGCTCAACGAGACCCTCGCCACGGGCGACCAGCGGCGCATCGTCGAGTTCCAGTCGCGGCGCGAGTTCGAGGCGTTCGGCTCGTTCCCGAACGATCTGGGCCCCGAGTTCCAGTGGGCGCTGCAGACCCTGCTGGCCGAGAACCCGAACATCGAGGGTGTCTGGACGTGGACGCAGGACGGCGGCCCGTGGCGCGCCGGCCCGATGAGCCTGTACCTCAAGGCGGGTTTCTGGCAGCTGTACGAGCAGAACACGATGGTCGCGGCCGCTCTCGCCCGCGATCCGGAGGCGGATGTCGCCCAGGTCACCGCTGACTGGGCGCGCCGGTACCTCTCCGACGACCCGGCAACCGTCACCGCGATCGTCGAGGCGATGGCGTCGTCCCGCGAGGCGGTGAAGCAGGGCCTCTACCTGCAGCCGTTCGCCGAGAACCGTGTGTTCGCGGTGGGCCTCGAGCCACCGCCGCAGATGTGGCTGTTCGAGTGGGACATCCTCACCGGCGACACCGCCACCCTCGACACGATGTACGCGATCGTCGGCCCCGACCGGGTCGACGAGACGGTCGCCGCGGGGTCGGATGCGATCGCGGCGGCCGAGCGGATGCGGGAGCTGGTCGAGAGCACGGATGCCGGCACCTGGCATCCGGGCGCCCGTGACGCGTTCCTGGGCACCCTCGACTACGAGGTGAACACCCTGCAGCTGCTCGGCGACTACCGTGCGATGTTCCTCTCCCAGGCGCAGTGGCACGACACCCTGTCACCTGAGGCGTACGACCGCTGGCATGAGGCGCGCGACCAGTACCTGGCCGCCGCATCCGAGCACCTCGACCGCTACCAGGGCGACGTCGACCATCCGGCCTGGAACCTGACCGCGGCGCAGCTCGGCGTCGACCGCGCCGACCGCGACCTGGCGATGGCGTGGCTGGCCCGCATCCTGCTGGTCCTCGCCCTCGCGTGGGTGCTGATCGGCATGTTCGCGGCCCGCACCCGCCTGGTGCGCCGTCCGGGCGCGATCGCCGCCCGAGCCACCTGGGTCGCCGCCACCCGGCCGTGGCGCGCAGACGAGTCGACGCTCGGCCTGGCCCGCCTCGACCACATGCTGCTGGTCGTGGTGCCGGGCGGGCTGCTCGTGGCCACGCGCGCCGTGCAGACCTCGTTCTTGGCGCCGTCGCAGATGCTCGTCACGCTCGGTGCGTGGGCGGTGTTCACGACCGTGCTGCTGGTGTTCCTGCGCGGGCGTACCGCGTGGGGCGTCATCTCGGCGGTCGGCGGGGTGATGGTGCTGCGCTGCATCCTCGCCCTGTTCGCGGTCTCGTTCACGGGGCCCGGCGGGTACTGGTTCGGCTTCTGGACCGACGAGACCCTGCGCACCGTCTACATCGCGTTCGCGTTCGCCGCCTTCATCTGGACGTTCGTCGCCGCCGGCTGGGCGCTCGGCGTTCGCGTCGGATCCCGCCGGGCCACCGGCGCGGTGCTCGCCGCGGTGGGTCTCGGTCTCGCGATCCCGGCGACGATCGTCGCGATCATCGGGCTCGAGCAGGCCCTCACCGTCTGGAACGACCAGATGGGCCTGCTGCCGTGGGGCCTCGCCCGCATCCTCGGCATCACCACCTACCTCGAGATCCCGGAAGACACCGCCTGGTATGCGGCCGCGTTCGGTGCCCTGCTGCTGGTCGTGGGGCTGCTGCTCGTGTGGTGGGGTCAGCGCGCCGCTTCGGCCGCTGCGAGGGCGGCGAGCGCCCCCGAGGTGGGTGCCACCGCGACCAACCCGCGGTAGAGCTTCACGAGCGCCGCCCGGTCGACCTGGCCCGTGCGTGCGCGATCGCAGTGCACCGACTGGATGGCGGCCTCCAGCTGGAAGCGGCCGAGCGGCGCCGCGAGCGCCGACGACCGGCGCAGCAGCGCCTCGCCCTCGGCGATGAGCTCGCGATCCCACAGTGAGGTGTCCTGCTCGTCGAGCCCCGGCCACGGATCGCCGACGCGTGCGGGCGCCCGCGACTGCGCGAACGTCAGCAGGGCCGCCAGCCCCCACGCCTCCGGCTCGTCGCCGAGCAGGGTCGCGAGCAGCACCGCCAGCCAGCGCGCCTCATCCGCGATCGACTCGCGGTAGCTCTCGCCCTGGGCCAGCCAGTCGATCGCGTAGGCGCCGTAGATCGCCTCGAGCACGGCCGGCAGGCGGCCGGGCATCTCGGCACGCCCCGGGATCCGGAACGGGATGCCCGCATCCCGGATGCGGCGCTTCGCCCGCACGAGTCGTTGCGCCATCGCCGCGCCGTCGACACCGAACGCCGCCCCGATCCGTGAGGCGTCGAACCCGAGCACCGTCTGCAGCATGAGCGGCGTGCGGATGCCGGGGTCGATCGCCGGATGCGCGCACGCGAACAGCAGCTCGAGCCGGCGGTCGGGGATGCGGTCGCCGCGTTCCACCCACTCATCCAGGTCGGCGAGGTGCGCCACGTCGGCGCCCGCCTGCAGCGGCACCGAGGTGCGCCGGGATGCCGCGCCGAGCAGGTCGCGGAGCCGGTTGCGGGCCACGGTGATCAGCCACCCTTCCGGGTTGTCGGGAACCCCCTGCTGCGGCCACAGTGCGAGCGCCTTCTCGAACGCGTCGGAGAGCGCGTCCTCGGCGAGGGCCACGTCGCGGGTGGGGGCGGCGAGCACGGCGACGAGCCTCCCGTAGGAGTCCCGCGCCGCGAGCTCGACGGCCCGCTCAGCCGACGTCATCAGTGGTGGTCGTACGCGGTCCACTCGCCGTCGACGAAACGTGTCGCGGTGGGGCGGATCTCGACGTGCCCGTATTTCGCCGACGGCGCGCGTTCCGCCCACTCGAGCGCCGCATCCAGGTCGGTCACATCGATCACGACCACACCGCCCAGCTTCTCGGCGGTGTCGGCGTAGGGGCCGTCCTGGATGACCAGCTCTCCGGATGCGAGCGAGACCGTGGTGGTCGCGGCGACCGGTTGCAGTACCTCGGCGCTCACCAGAACGCCGGATGCGTCGAGGGCCTTCGCGTAGTCGTCGAACGCCCGCATGCCTTCGGCGAGCGCTTCGGGGCCGAGCTCGTCGGCCGACATCTCGGGGTAGTTCAGCAGCAGTGAGTAACGCATTGCGGTGTCCTTCCGGATCGTGTGTCGATGGTGACACCCTGATGACGATCTCGCACCCGGCGGATCGACATCCGCCTCTCGACCGGCAGGAGACCGGGCGCTACAGTCTCGCCATGCCTGCAACCGCCCTGCCTCCTACTGGCGACCAGCCGAGTCCCGCCGCGACGCTCTGCGACGCCCGCGGCATGGCCGAGATCCACCGCTTCTTCCGGGCCGGCTTCGGCGAGGGCCCGGCGCTCGTGCTGGGTGTGGCGGATGCGGATGCCGCCCATGCCGACATCGTCGGCGATCACCTCGCGCTGCTCTCGGTGTCGCTGCACGCGCACCACGAGGGCGAGGACGAGATGCTGTGGGACCGCCTCGAGCAGCGCGCCCCCTCGTGCGCGGCCCACGTCGCGCGCATGAAGCAGCATCACGCGACGATGCTCGTGCACCTCGTCGAGCTCGATGAGGCGCTGCCTGCCTGGCGGACGAGCGGATCCCGGTCGGATGCCGCGGCGGTGCTGGCCGCGCTCGCCGGCATCAACACCGCGCTCGATGTGCACCTCGGCGACGAGGAGGCGAACATAGTCCCCGTGATGGAGTCGGTGCTCACGCAGAAGGAGGTCGACTGGTTCGGCGAGCACGGCCGCAAGGCCACGCCGAAGGGCAAGACCTGGGTGCAGTTGGGCGCCATCCTCGCGGCTCAGCCCGACGGGGGCGACGAGTGGATGCGGGAGCACCTTCCCCCGCCGGTTCGCCTCATCTGGCGGGTCGTCGGCAAGCCGAAGTACGCGGCCAACCGCCGCGCGCTCACCCGCGCGTAGCGCGCATCCGGATCGACCTGTCGACCGGTTCGGAGCGGATGTCGGATCCACCTCCGGCCGTTCGTCGCCTAGACGTACCGTTTCCGAACAGGAGGACACCGTGGAGTATCTGATGCTGGTCCGAGTCGACCCCGAGGGCGAACCCGACGACCCCACCGACACGAGCGTGATGGAGATCGAGGAGTGGGTCGCGGAGGGCGACCGTCGCGGCATCCGCGTCATCGGCGACCGTCTGCGGCCGCCGCAGGAGGCGCGGGTCGTGAAGCGCCGCGCCGGTGACGTGCTCGTCACCGACGGACCGTTCGCGGAGACGCGCGAGTGGATCGCGGGCTTCGACCTGCTGCAGGGCGACGACCGCGACGAGGTGGTCGAGTTCGCGTCGCGGCATCCGATGGCGAAGGGCGGGCGCATCGAGCTGCGCGAGGTCTGGCCCTTCGACGACGGGCCTGCCGCGGGCGAGCCGGAGCTCGGCGAGGCGGTTCGCGACCGCGGGCCGTTCACGGTCCTGCAGTTGGTGTGCGACACGGCTGACGGTGAGCCGTGGGATGCGGCGGCGGGCGACGAGTTCGGCGTCTGGTTCGCCGAGCAGGAACGCGACCGCTACATCGCGACCGGCGGCAGGCTGCGCCCGTCATCCGAGGCGACGACGCTGCGGCGGCGGGGCGGCGAGCTGCTCGTCACCCAGGGGCCTTTCGCCGAGACGACGGAGTTCGTGAGCGGGTTCGACGTGCTCACCTGCGACACGCTCGAACAGGCGGCCGCGTACGCGTCGCGGCATCCGATGTCGCGTGTGGGCGCGATCGAGCTGCGCCAGGTGTGGCCTTTCGAGGGGGAGTGATCGCGCCTCAGCCGCGCACGGCGTAGCGCAGGTAGAGGGAGCCGTTGACGAAGCGGTGCTCGTCCAGCAGGTCGAGTTCGAGGTGCAGGCCTTCGTCGAAGAATCGGGTGCCGCCGCCCAGGTAGACGGGCGCGACGATCGTGTGCACCTCGTCGAGCACGCCCTCGCGGGCTGCCGCGGATGCGAGCACGCCGCCGCCGATCGCGAGCGGCGCATCCGACTCCGCCTTCCAACGACGAACCTCGTCGGCGTCGAAGCTGCTGCGCAGCTCGGCCCTGCGCATCTCGAGCTCGGTGAGCGTCGTCGAGTAGATCACCTTGTCGAGCCCATTCCACAGTTCGAGCCAGCCACGGGATGCGCCGTCGAGGTCTGCGCCGTCGACGTTGTCCCAGAAGGTCATCACCTCGTAGTTGCGGCGCCCGTACAGGTGCCGGCCGCTCGGGCTGAAGAGCTCGTTGATGAACTCGAGCACCTCCTCGTCGGTGCGACCCCAGTCGAGCCCTCCATCCGGATCCGCCCGATACCCGTCGAGCGAGGAGGTGCTGAAGTAGATGAGCGGCGCGGACATCAGGCGGGCCAGACGCCGATGATGATCGCCATGATCACGATCGTGACGAGCTCGTGGGCGCAGTTGAGCACCGTGAGCCCTGTGGTGCGGCGGTCGAACTGGTCGTGGGTGATGAAGCGTGCGGCCGTGAATCCAGCCCAGAGGATCACGCCCGTCAGCACCGAGTTCCAGAAGAAGCTGCCGCCGTAGAAGCTGAACGAGATGAAGGCGGCGCCCGCGAGCACCCACGCGGTGATGAAGCTGACGATCAGCGTCACGATGATCGGACGCACCGCCGACCCTGCAGAGCCCGGGTCGACCCCGGCCTCCTTCATCCAGTAGTTGCCGAACACCTTCGGGGTGTACCAGATCGCCCCCACGACCATGCTCGACAGGGTGGCGAGCACCACCGCGATGTAGTTGATCTCCGGAACGGTCATGCGCGTCTCCTTCGGCGGCTCGGATGCTGCTGCCGAGGGTAGTCCTCTCGTGCGACCCCACCTCTCAGATCAAGGACTCCAGATCCCAAGTCAAGGACTCCACATCCCAAATCAAGGACTCCACATCCCAAATCAAGGAGTCGGTGTGACTGGAGTGGCGGATGGGGCGCCCCAGTCACTCTGGCCCCACAGTCTCCTTGATTCGTGCGGTCGAGTCCTTGATTTGAGAGGTTGAGTCCTTGATTTGAGAGGGAGAGGGAGGAACAGAGACAGGGACCGAAGAGGGCGCGGAAGCGCCCGCCGCCGTCAGGCGGCGTCTTCGGGCCGCACGCGGAATCCGCGCGCCAGGTTCTCTCGCAGCTCGTCTGCGTTCTGCCGCACCACGTAGGCGGGGCGGTCGCGCTCGAGGCGCCACGACTCGTCGAGGCCCCCAGCCGACACGGTGTCGAAGCCGAGCCCGTCGTAGACACCGGTCACGAACTCGATCGCCTCGGGGAAGTCGGATGCGGTGCCGAGCGCCCGGCGGTCGGGCGTGCCCGCAGGTGCTCCCGTGGTGGTGATGTCGGTGGAGGTGATGTGGTTGAACGCCTTCACGACCTTCGAGGTGGGCAGGTGCTCCTGCAGCAGCCCCGACACGGTCGTCTCTCCGGCGTCGAGCGACGGGATGTGGCCGTCGCGCTCCCAGTAGTAGTTGTTGGTGTCGAGCACGATCTTGCCGGCGAGCGGCTCGACCGGCACGTGCGGGTAGGCGACGAGCGGCACGGTGACGACCGCCACATCCGCCGCCTTCGCGGCTTCCTCTGCGGTCGCGGCGCGGGCGGTCGGGCCGAGTTCGGTCACGAGGTCGGCGAGGGTCTCGGGCCCCCGCGAGTTGGCGATCACGACGTCGTAGCCGAGGCCGGTGAAGGCCCGCGCGAGCTGTGATCCGATGTGTCCTGCGCCGATGATTCCGATCGTGGTCATGCTGAGCCCAACCCGGCCGAGGGGTCCAGGATTCCCCGAGCGGCCCTCGCCGACGTCGGTGCGGGGGAGTAGCGTCCCCCGCATGAGCGCCGAGACGCCCGAAGAGTACATCGCCGCCCAGCCGCATGCGGGGCAGGCGTGGGTGCGCGAGTTCCACGACTACGTGTCGACGCACTACCCGAGCGTGCCGCTGATCATGTTCCGCGGGGTGCCGATGTTCCGTTTCGGCGACTCGTATCTGAAGGGCTACGTGATGTTCACCGCCACCCAGAAGGAGATGTCGGCGCACGCGATCGACTTCGATCTGGTGGATGCGGCGAAGGCGACGGTCGGCGGCTCGCAGCCGGCGAAGGGCTGCGTGAAGGTGAAGTACACCGACGAGGCGTCGAAGGCCACTGTGCGCGAGCTGGTGGACGCCGTGATGGCCCGCCACGACATCCCGCGGGTGTGACCGACCGGTGACGCCTTCGTTCCCTTCCGGTCGCGAGCTCACGCGTGCCGCGTCGTTGCAGGGCTTCCGGGATGCGGGGCTCATCATCCTGGCGTACATCCCGTTCGGGATCGCGATGGGCGCCGCCCTCGCCACGACCGGGGTCGACCCCTGGCTGATCATCTCGTCGTCGGTGGTGATCTTCGCGGGAGCGTCGCAGCTGGCGGGCATCGAGTTGCTGGGTGCCGGGGCCGGCATCCTGCTCGTGGTGGTCACGATCGGTGTGATCAATGCGCGGCACCTGCTGTATTCGGCTTCGCTCGAGCCGCATCTGGCCGACTGGCCGCGGGGTCTGCGGATGTTGGGCGCATTCCTGCTCGCCGACCCGGTGTACGCGCTCGCGATCGCCCGCTTCGAGCGCCCGGGTGGTGCTGGTGCGCGTTCGGAGCAGTACGGCTACTTCTTCACGGCGGGGCTCACCTGTCTCGTCGGCTGGACCGGCCTCACGACCGCCGGCGTCTTCCTCGGCGGACTCATCCCCGACGACATCCCGCTCGGTCTCGCGGTTCCGCTCACGTTCCTGCTCCTGCTGCTGCCGCTCGTGAAGGACACCTCGGGCGCGATCGCGGCGATCGTGGGCGGCATCGTGGCGCTGGTGGCGCGCGGACTCCCGCTCGGTCTTTCCACGCTGGTGGGCGCGGCCGCCGGTCTCGTGGCGGGCGGGCTGCTGTTCTGGTGGCTGCACCGCGGCGATCCGCGCGGGTCCGAAGACGATGCGGATGCGGGGCCCGCCCATGGTTGATGCGATCGCGATCCTGCTCGGCGGCCTGGTCACCTACCTCACGCGGGTGCTCTTCCTCGTGTCGAAGAAGCTGCGTCCGCCGCGGTCGGTGAAACGCTACCTGCCTCTCGTGGGGCCTGCGGTGCTCGGGTCGATCGCGATCCCGGGACTCATCGCGCCGGGTGGGGAGATCGCTTTCGCCACCACTGTTCCTTCGGTGGTCGCGGCGCTTGCGGCGTGGTCGGCGTGGCGTCTCGCCCGCAAGCAGATGGTGGTGGGGCTGGTCGTCGGCCTCGCGGTGTGGTGGGGGATCTTCTGGCTGATGGGCGTGGTCGGTTGGGGCTAGGCCGCGCGATCACATGAAGCGCGCACGGCGTTCGCGTGCCCGCTCGACGGCGTCGTCGGCCCGATCGCGGGTGCGGTTGGCGCGGGCCCGCTCGGATTCCAGTTCGCGAAGCTCACGGCGCGCGGCCACGAGTCCGTCGCGGGTGCGGGCGATCTCCACCTGCAGGTCTTCGAGCTCCTGCTCGAGCTCGGTGCGGATGCGATCCGCGTCGACGATCTGCTGCTCCAGTCTCAGCGCCGCTTCGTTCGCGCGCCGGGCCTCGGCTTCGGCATCCGCCATCGCCTCGTCCGCTTCGCGACGGGCGCGGGCGAGTTCGGCATCCGGATCCCCGACGCGGCGGAGCTTGGGGCGGGGCCTGGGCGGCTCCTCGTCTGCCGCCCCGTCTGCGGGCACGGCGAGTGCGTCGCTCAGGTCGACCGGGTCGAATCCGGAGCCCTGCAGGGCCCGCAGCAGCAGGCCGGAGCGCACCGCGGCGGCGGCGGCCGGGTCGCCCATCGCCGCCTGGAGGGTGGCAGCGACCCCGTCGAGGGCCACTCGGTTGGGGGTGACGCCGTCGGCCTCGCCCACATCGGTGGCGAGGAGTGTGGCCTGCCGCAGGGCCTCCCGACGCTGCTCGGCGAGGTCGGCGAGAGCGTCGCGGTCCGCCGCGTCGACGGCGTCCCGCAGCCGTCCGGCCAGCTGCTCCAGCCCGTCGAGCACGTCTGGATGCTCCCGCACGAGTGCGGTGGTGAGCCACGCGGCGGCCGAGGCCCGGCGCAGCTCGCCCACGGCATCCGCCAGCTCGCGGTCGGTGGTTCGCAGTTCACCGCGCCGGGCGTTGCGCGCCGCGACGAACGCCGCCGGCGGCACGGCGTAGAGCGCCCGCGCCTCGGCGTCGAGTGAGCCTGCCCCCATGGCTACTCGCCGCTCTTGCCCTCGCGTTCGCGCAGCCGGATGCGGCGGTGCTGACCGTCGACCTGCACCTCGGCGAGGTTGCCGCGCGACTTGACGAAGTCGGTGAAGCTCGAGAACCCGAGGGTCTTCTCGTTGAACGAGGGGTTGAGGCGCTTGATCTGCGATTTCACGGCGGACGCGTTCAGCCACTCGGCGTCTTCGTTCTTGGTGTGCCCGAACTCGAGCGCACGCACGAGCAGGCGGGTGGCTTCGCGGTCGCTCACGATCGCGCTGTCGGGCGACAGGAACGGGTCGGTCGCGGACGGCGTCACGACGGGGACGGATGCGACGGGAGCTGCTTTCTTCGTCGTCGCGGTCGCCTTCTTCTTGGTGGCGGTCTCGGCCGGTGCGGGGGCCTCGGCGGCGACGTGCTTCGCCACGGGCCGCGGGGGAGCGGCCTCGACGCCGGGCAGTTCGTCGTAGGTCTCGAACTCGTCGCAGGCGGAGATGAGCGCCTTGCTCGTTCCACCGGCGACGCCGATGCCCACGACGACGCGCCCCAGTCGCTTGCAGCGCTGGGCGAGGGCGATGTAGTCGGAGTCGCCGGCCACGATCACGACGTGCGTGATGTCGGGCAGCCGGAAGAGGTCTTCCAGCACGTCGACCGACAGGCGGATGTCGGCGCCGTTCTTGGTGCCGGATGCGGGGAAGAGCTGGGTGAGGTCGATCGCGCGGTCCACGAGCTGGCCCTTGTAGGCGGCGTTCGCTGGCACCGACCAGTCGGCGTAGGCGCGCGTGACGGCGACGGTGCCGAACGATGACGCGTAGTCGAGGATGGCGCTCACGTCGACTTCGGCGGTCTTCAGCTTGTCGGTGATGGCGGGTCGCGCATCCCGAGCGTTCTCCTTGCGCCAGGCGCCGTCGCCGTGCAGCTGGTCGAATCGCGAGATCACGATGTTGTCGAAATCGATGTAGACCGCGACGCGGTCGGTGTCCGTCAGCTCCGGCATCCGGGCCTCCCTCGGTTGGTCTCGACACTACCGTCCCGCCCTCCTGCGGAACCGGGGGTTGCCCGGATGCCGCGGGCGGGTCGTGCCCGGCAGACTGGGCGCATGAGCAGCGCTTCCGGTTCTTTCGTCCGCCCCCGCAACGGCCGCGTCCTCGCGGGCGTGTGCGCCGCCGTCGCGAACCGCTTCGGCTGGGATCCGACCCTCGTCCGCGTCCTCACGGTGGTCGCGTCGCTCTTCGCGGGCGCAGCGATCCTCATCTACGTGGTGCTCTGGATCGTCGTCCCCGAGGAGTAGGCCGCCTCAGCGGCTACGGCGTCGTCGCGAGGAACAGGAACGCGGCGAACAGCACGAGGTGCGTGACCCCCTGCAGGCGGGTGGCGCGGCCCGGCACGATCGTGAGCGTCGCCACGGCGACGGTGAGCAGGAACTCGACGATCTGCACCGGTCCGAGGCCCAGCGTGAGCGGCGTCGGCAG
>Ga0160436_1000515_pt1 | contig 14405 bp, 16 predicted proteins | sample HID1973M_E0MG_FD_108264 | JGI IMG/M metagenome (GOLD analysis project Ga0160436, IMG submission 108264) | Enriched mosquito-associated microbial communities from UW Madison campus, WI, USA - HID1973M_E0 MG | ecosystem: Host-associated > Arthropoda: Insects > Digestive system > Unclassified ...
GTCGATGGACTTCATGCACGACCAGTTGGCCGACGGCCGCAGCTTTCGCTTGTTCAACGTGCTCGACGACTTCAACCGCCAAGGCCTCGGGATCGAGGTGGATCTATCGTTGCCTTCGGCGCGAGTCATACGCGCCTTGGAGCAGATCAACCAATGGCGCGGCAAGCCACGGGCAATTCGCTGTGACAATGGGCCCGAATATGTCAGTGGCGAGCTACTGGCCTGGGCCGAGCGCGAAAGCATCCGTATCGACCATATCCAGCCGGTCAAGCCGCAACAGAACGCCTACGTCGAGCGCTACAACCGGACTGTGCGCTATGGCTGGCTAGCCACAACACTGTTCGAAAGCATCGAGGAGGTCCAGCACAAGGCCGCGCGATGGCTATGGACTTACAACCACGAGCGTCCGAACATGGCGCTCGGCGGCATCACGCCGATGCAAAAATTAGCACTTGCCGCGTAGCTCCACTTTTGCCGTCCGTTACAAACGGGGGGATTACCCTTCCACGTGGCGATCTGGTTGGGGTGCACGTCGAAGCGCTCGGCCAGCTCGGCCAGCGTGTGCTCGCCCTTGATCGCGGCCAAGGCCACTTTCGACTTGAAGGCCGGTGAGTGGTTCCGGCGGGTGCGTCGCGTCATGTTCTGCTCCTGGGGTGGCGATATCGTCGCCTCAGTGAGCAGGTAATCCACCTTTCGGGCTGTTCAGATTTCCGGGGCCAGCTCTGTCTGCAGGGTTCGTCGGCTAGGTCTGCGCAGGTGCCGACCCGCTCCGTCCGCATGCGGACGCTTCTTGAGTAAGCCCATCCGGCGCTGCTCAGAGGTAACCACCCCAACGACGGAGACCGGTCGGGCCTACGATCAGGCGTACTCCCTGGAGCGCTTGGGAAGCGTGCCAGCCTAGAAAGAATCCAGTGCGCTGCGGGCCATTCAGTTTGGCACGGTCCTTTCTGAGGTGCTTCCCCTTGATTTTCCCACCTCGCGCTTGATGCATACCCGCGCAGTAGGCGTCAGAGCTATCGCGGCGACTGGAGATGCTCTAAGACATCGTCAGAAACGATGACCCACCGGGGCTTCGTTCTGCGGGTGACCACAACCTTGTCCAGCTTCCCCATGCTCAGCCCACGTAGCAACCTCGTCAGACGCCGTCGCAGATGGGAAACCGGGACTGTCACTGTTTTAGCTGAGAACTGGCTCATGCCCGCATCCGCTTTGGCTCTCACTCAGCGTAGCGCTATCGGCGAGAGTTGTCGTGATCCTGGCGGTACCGCGCAAGCAGCGCAACACCGCCATTGCCGTGCTATCGGCGGACATCGCCAACCGTAAGATCGGGGCAGTAGCACCGTACTTCGGCGAGGACCGGGAAGCATTCGCCGATGCCTGGATCGATGGGGTGAACATGCCTGGGGCGGTCTTCCCGGAGGCCACCTTGGGGTCGCTGCAACGAGAACTAGTTGCCAAGCGCAACGACGCGGTGTCGCGCCAGATGCGCCAGGACACCTTCGGCCGGGACAAGCGCTGAAGTTCTTCGCTAAGGTGCCGATCACCGCCATCGGCATCGGCCAGGATCTGAAGCCGCCAAATGGAGTGAGCCCGTCCGCATGCGGATTGGATTCCGTCCTGAGCGAAGGGTGACCGCGCGGACGACAACAATCAGCTGTTGATGGCTATCCGAGGAGCACAACTTTGGCAGCGCCCGTTTTGCTTTTCCTCGACTTTGACGGCACATTGCATCCCAACTGGACATTCACCACAAATGCCCGGGGGCGGCCGGTCGCGCAGCCCTACGCCGGGCCATGCTTGGTGGAGGCGGAAAGACTGACCATGATGCTGGCGCCCTATGCCGAGCACCTACAGATCGTGCTGTCTAGCTGGTGGGCGTACACGCGTCCTCTGGGTGAGGTGCGGGCCTTGCTGCCGGACTTGCTGGCAAGTCGCGTGATCGATGGGGTGTGGCTGCCACATTGGATGGACCGCTACCGAGCCGAATCGATCTCGCGTTACGCCTGCATCCAGTTGTGGCGGGAGCATCGCCAACACATCGGTCCCTGGCTTGCCTTGGATGACGATGATCGCGACTGGCCCGCCGCCCAGCGCCATCATTTGGTGCATGCCGATGGCACGCTGGCCAGTCCCCTGGTGCAGGACATGCTGCGCGCCATGCTGGCCGAGCTGCTACCTGCGCCCTAGTGCATCACGCTGCCCTTCATCTGCGGACCGCTGCGCGCCAGGGTCAAAGGACGCGCAAGGCCGATCTAGCCAATAGTGCGCACCAAGGCGGGCACCGGCGATCGCCCTTCCTGCAGGCAGCGGGTGACCACTGCCAGAAGCCGACCTTCCGCCTCTGACAGGCTGGCCTGACCCAGGGTTTGACGGGATAAACTCGTCGCCCCCGCGGCCAAGTTATGGATGTAGCGGCGAATGGCTTCTGTCTTGCCGTTGGCCACATACCGTTCGGCGGTCTCGCCACCAAGTTCGGTCAGGGGAACATTGCGGAACAAGTAGAGCGCCCGGTCCACATCACCGCCGTTGGTATCGAGCAGCAGGCCGACCACACTGACGGACTGGCGCATGTATTCCCCATGATCCGAAAGAAAGAGGGACGCCGAAGCGTCCCGTTTGTCACTCTGCCGATAGTCCCGGAACGTCTAGGGTCAAGGCTGGGGCCTCGCCACCAATTGGCTGCAGCTCCTCCGGCAAGCCTTTCTTCCCACGCGCTCCCGCCTCGGCCATCCGTCGCGCGCGGGCCAGCACGGACTGGTTGCTCTCGGAGAGCTTTCTACGTGCCTCGACAACCGAGGTATGCAGCTGATCGACCTTGTCTTCGACAACCTTGAAGCTGTCGAGGTAGCCGACGACCGAGTCGAGCATCTTGCCGGCCTCATCGACGATCTTGCCGATCTGCTTCTTGAGCTGGTCGCGCTGCCAGACCTGTTCCACCATTCGCAACATGCCCATCAGGGTATTGGGGCTGGCGAAGATGATTCGCTTCTCCCAGGCCTCGCGCTGCAGGTCGGCGTTGGTCGAGAGCGCCGCGTGCAGGGCACCTTCGATCGGTACGAACATGACAGTCATCAGCACCGCTTCGTCACCCAGTGCAGCCGGATAGTTCTTTGAGGCCAGGTCGCGCATGTGGAGGCGTAGCGCAGTGGTGTGCTTCAGCAGGGCTTCCTGCGACGCGTCGGGAGTATCCGCCTCGTTGTATTCAGCCCAGCCGACCAAGTTGACCTTGGCATCGACCGGGATCCGGCGCCCGTCGGGCAGGTCGATGACCACGTCAGGACGCAGGAGGCGGCCGGATTCATCGTCGCGCGCGTGCGCCTGGCGCACGTAGTTGAGTCCTTCGACCAGGCCGGCGGTCTTCAGGCAGGTTTCCAGAATCACTTCGCCCCAGTCGCCGCGCACCTTGGCGTTGCCCTTCAGTGCCTTGGCAAGGGCCTGGGTGCTTTCGCTGGCTTTTTGACCCAACTCATTCATGGTCTGGATGGCGCCCACCAGCTGCTGCTGGTCCCGCGCTTGCGTCTCGGCCAGCTCGTTGCTCCGCTGCCGCATTTGCTCGATGTTCTGAACAACGGGCTCCAGCGAGAGCCGCAGCATCTCCTGCGATTTGGCCCCTGCTTCATCAAGGCGGCTGGCCAAGGCGGCCCCGCGCTCCTCGAACAATTTGCCGGTGACATCGCTCAGCACCGTGGCCATCTGCGCCTTGGCGTCCACGATGAATTGACGCAATTCCTCGGTCTCGCGGATCCGCGCATCTCGGTCTGCAGAGGCATCAGCCAGCTTGGCGCTAGTGTCGGAGAGGGCTTGTCGCAGCTGCTCAATGGAGCGCAGCGAGCTATCCCGTGCCTGGATCACCTCGTCACGCGAGGCATTGGCGGCGCGCAGATCGGCCTGAAGGCTGGCCACTCGGGCGGTTTCTTCTCGAAGTTGCTCGGATGCCTGATCCGCGCGCTTCTCCGCGCTCTCGGCGCGCGCCAGTGCGTCCGGCAGGCGAGCTGCTGTGGCTGCGTACTCGGCAGAGCGCGCGGTCGCCAGGGTCGCCGCTGCCAGCGCAGAACGCAGCCGCGGCCCAAAGATGGCGCAACAAATGGCTGCGCCGCCGAGCACACCCGCAAGCAGTCCGATGATCCAGCCCGTGTTTTGCATGTACTTCTCCTGGTGATACCCAGCGGCAACTCAGTGCCGCCAACTTGGCGATGCCGCTATTAGATTCCCGACACCCGGTCGCAAAAGTTGCGAACGCTACTGCTTGTCGGAACCCGTCCTATCGCCTTCCAGGAACAGCCGCAGCATGGCGAGACGCCCGTTGAGGTCCTTGTCTACTACCTTTGGCACCGAGATCTGGTTGGCGTGGACAAAAATCCATGCAGCACCTGCGACATTGGCCACACCGCAGAGGGCCAATAAGGCCAACATGTGTTCGGCAGTCCCGCGCCAGGCAGCCATGCCAAATGTAATGGCTGCCAGCCACATGACCCGTATCCAGGCCTCTTTGAGAGCCTGTTCCCGCACTATCGGCACGGGCCTGGTCATGACCCCGACCATCCGACTTAGCTTCAGGGCTACAAGCGTTTTCAGCGTGCCGCCGCGTGAAGCCGATTGTTCAAAGTCCAACTTCACGCGGGCGAGCTCCGGCAACAGGCGCGCAAGCAGAGCTGCTTTGGCAGCGGAGCCGCGCAGACTCTCGATCGTGCCCAACGCATCCGGTCCGATCGCCCGTGCAACAGCTTTGGCCACATCGGCGGCCGCGGTCCCGGCCACGGCATTGGCTCGCGAGAGCTCGATGCCAAGCTCCCCAAATTCCAGTCCATTAAAATCGTGTCGAACGCTGCCGGCGGGGGGGAGGGTCGACTCGCTCGCGGTGGACCATGCCCGTAATGCTTCCGCCTCGGCTTCGACAGCGCCTCGACCGGTTAGCAAGTCGAGGGTGGGGCGCTTGATTGCCTCCAGCAACTCACTCGCTGACCCGCCGGCGCCCATCTGCGACAACAGGGGGCCATGCAGCTGGAGAAAGAGCACGGTGGCGGCCGGCGATTCCAGGAACTTGGTCAGCACGCCCGCGGGCGCCGCACCCTCATACCGAGCCCAGCGATAGAATGGCAGATCGTTGACTCCGAACCCTTCGGCGGCGGCGGTCTTGATATCCGCACAGGCCGACTCTATGAGCGCGAGGAGTTCTGGATCCGAATCGAACCCCTGCATACGTTGGTTAATCCGCTCGAGATCGAACCTCAGCACGAAGAATGACCTATCACGATCCCTTTCACTGTTCTCAGCCCAGGCGATCTGCCCAGTTGGACTAGTGGGCATCCAAGATGGCGGCGGGCTATGACTGCAGTAGTCGATTTTCAGCGGGGCCTCCACGTCAGGCTGATTCATCGCCGTGGTTTCGTCATCGAAGAGCTGATATATCGGCATCACTACGCCGGCGTCGGCCAAGCGAGCTCGAAGCGCATAGATCGCCGTCGCCAACGTGAGCAGTTGTCGTGGGGCACGAGGCTCGTCCCCCATGTCCGCCGGCGAGTTCGCAAGCGCACGCTCGACTAGTATGACTTGGCCTCTTGACAGGTCATCGCCACTCAGCAGGTTTTCGGCGGCTTTGGCAACGAACCAGTGCGCGCCAACCTCAAAGGCACCGGCATTTCCTGAAGCGACACGGCAGCTCAAGCGCGGCAGCGCTCCGCAAATGCTCTCGACGTCAAGCTGGACCCCGTACCGATAGAGCTCGTGCTGTTCGTCCTCGTCCCGCTGTTGGGCTTGCTCGCGCGACCGCTCCGCCTTATCGGCCTCCAGCAGCGCGGCGATGCGCTCTTCGTGAGCCCGGTTCTCCCGTACCGTCTGCTTGTGGAGATCCAGCTGTTCCCGACGCTGCTTCTCAACGGCGCCGTAAAGTAGTCCGTCGCGCTTTGCCTGCGTGCTCCCGTCAGCTAACCACGTGCCAGCGCTATTGCGGCCCTGGTCGAATTCATTTCGCTCGTTGCTCATTGGATCCTCCTGATTGCGCAATGCTGGCAGCTCTCCCCGGCGCGCACAATTAGGCGCCAGGGCGGCAAGCTACCTTTCGGTGAGGATGCAAGACTTGCGCCACGGCAAAGTTGCAGCGCACGGTCGGCAGATTCCGGCGCCACCGTCCGGCCGCCGTCCGCCCGCTGGGCCTAACGCGCTCCGTTTACAACCTCGATCGCAGACCGGTAACCCAAAGGAAATCTGCCAGGACCACGATTCCCAGCCCGATAGAGGACCAGCTGAAGGCGTTCGAGCGCCAGCTGCCTGAGCTGCGCGCTGAATATTCAGATGACGGTGAGTTCCTTGAAGCCTTTGCCGGCCTGGCCGAGCCCATCAAGAATTCGGCGGGGCACGCAGTTTTGACTCCGGTCCAGCTCAAAGGACAAATAGTCTTCCCGTTGCAGCCACATCCAGGCCTCCATCAACGCACGGCGAGCGCTTTCCTGCTGCGCCGGCGGACATCGGGTCACCCCATGGGGCGAGGCGAAGTTTTGGGATGCATTTCCGAATGTGGGGCCGTGACCAGGTACGCCAGTACGATGCCGCCGAGCTCTTCGGGCTCTAACGCCAAAATGGCGGCCACCTCTGGGTAGTGATCGCTGAACATCCTTTTCTCCCCGCTGTATAGGGATCTATGATGGCTCACACACTCGCGCCCGCCGGCATCACCATGGCCATTGAAGGCACCCCCGCACCTCTCTTGCGCACCAGCCTCACCCACCCGCTGCAGATCGCCGAATTGCCAGTGGGCATACATGGCGGGGCGATCGGAGTCACCTTCGCGCCGGGCAAGTATCAGGCCCTAGCCATGACCGGCGCCTGGTCGCGCGACCTCGAGCTGGACCTGGCGGCGATCAAGGCATGGGGTGCCCTGCACCTGGTGACCCTGATTGAACCATGGGAATTCTATGAGCTGCGTATCCAAGCGCTTCCCGAGCGCGCCGCCGCCCATGGCTTGGTCTGGCACGAGCTGCCGATCGTCGACGGCGCGGCCCCCGATGCCCGCCTGCTGACGCCATGGCACGCATTGGGGTCCACGCTCGTCCAGGCGCTGCTCGCCGGCGGGCGAGTGGTCGTGCACTGCAAGGGCGGCCTGGGCCGAGCCGGGACCGTTGCATCGATGTTGTTGCTCGACGCGGATGTCGTACGCGATGCGGATGTGGCCATGGCCAAGGTTCGCGCCGTGCGGCCCGGGGCGATCGAAACCTTGGAACAAGAAGACTTCCTGCGACGATGGGCACGCCGTCTCCAAGGCTAGAGGGGTTCCACGCCAGTGAAGGCGCGCCCCACCTTCCCTGAGCTAGGCTCCTTCCATGCGCGGACGTTTCTCCCAACTCAAGCTTGATAGTGCGCGTTCCCGCGCAGCTGGCGCTGTTGGAAGATTGTCTGTTTGAGATGCCGGCCAGCTACAACCTGGCGCCGACCCAGTTGGCCAGTGTGGTACTCGATCGCGGCAAACGCCTGCAGCTGGAACGTCTCTCGTGGGGCTTGCTCCCTTTCTAGGCCAAGGCTCGCAGCTTCCAGGGCTCCACGATCAATGCTCGTATCGAGACCGTCGCAACTAAACCAGCGTGCCGCTCGGCCTTCAAGGCGCGCCGCTGCTTGGTGCCGATGGCCGGCTACTACGAGTGGATTGTCAACGCTGTCGACATAAAACAGGATCCCTGGTTTATCCATGCCGAGCACCCGTTCTGGGCCGCTGGATTGTGGGAGGACCACTCGCCACTGCTGGCTGAGGGCAACCGCGGAACGTTCACCGTCATCACCGGCAACGGCAGCGGGATCTCGGCCGATATCCACGACCGAATGCCGGTTCCACCGGCCGCCGAGCATTTCGCAGACTGGCGCAGGGCGGATCAGGACGACGTCATGGCCCTGCTCACGGCCAGCACGCCGCCTTCGATGCAGCCCTATCGGGTAAGTCGACGCGTCAACACCCCGCCCAACAATGACCCATCACTGTTTTCCTTTGAGACCGGCTCACAGACCGGCGTGATCGCGGTCGCCGCACCACTGAAGGCGCCTCAACTGGGTGGCGAGTGGCGATGCAAGATCGCATCGAGCTCAATCACCCAACCCTCGGCTGGACCGGCTGCGTCTTTGATCGGCTCGGCTAGACCGGCAAATGCTTCCCAGAATTCCCCGTCGTCCTGTACTCATCCTTCAGTCCGGGCCACGGCCGCATCCGGATCCGCAAGGTGCTGTTCCAATTTGGAACGCGAGAGGGCACGCAACCCCTGGATTAGGTGCAGCTAGAATACGGCTCACCTCTCTGGTCATCGTCAACGCATGGTTACGTTCTCTGTTGTCGCTGAGCTGCAGATGTTTTTCCATGTGGCCGAAGCCTGGGACCTGAACATTGAGCAGCAGACACGCGTGCTCGGCCTCAGTTCTCCCGACGCACTAGCGGCGTGGCGGGGGCACGCCGAGGACGTGCCACCCGCCGTAGTGGAACGCATCTGGTTCCTGACGGGCATATACAGCGAACTACACGCATTATTCGTTGAGCCAATTAGAGCCGATTCATGGATTCATCGCCCGAACACTGCAGCGCTATTCGGAGGTGCCCCGGCCGTGGATCTGCTGTACGACGACAAGGCAGCAGATGTTTACACCTACCTGCGTGGCCAACCATGGTAGGCCCCCTCGTGCACGAGCCCCCACGACCAGTGTCCTACTTGTTCCTGGACACGGAGTTCGCCGAACCGGCTGGCGTGAATCTGGTCAGCCTGGCCCTGGTCAGTGAGGACGGACAACACGAGTTCTACGTCGAGCGAGATCCGTTACCGGCAAACCCGAGCGACTTTGTCCGTGAGAGCGTCTATCCGTTGCTGGAGCGAGGTTCTGCTGCACTACCCGATCTGGAACTCACTACAAGACTACGTGCGTTCTTATCTCAATTCCCAAGCCCTCACATTCTGGCGGACCATCCCTCAGATCTTCGCTTACTCCGGAACGCGATCGACGGCTTTGCGATGCCGGCCAGCCAGACCCGGTGGTCTGGCCTTATGCCCCACTACGAGTCCACTCAAATGGATCGCGGCGACGGTCTGGGCGCGATGGTCGAATTCTGGTTTCAGGCCGACCCGGAGCGCGGCGCTCGACGTCATCATGCGTTGGTGGACGCAAATGCCCTGCGCTGGGCGTGGCAGGTCTTGACCCGGCGGGTGGAACAGCCGGCTTGGGTGTATCGGTCATCCTACTAACCAATGACTCGCTGGGCGGATTTCGCAGCTGAGGGGAACGGAACGCAATGAGCTACCGCGCGGTCATCTTTGATGGGTTCGGCACGCTGATCGAGCCGGTTCGCCACCGGCAGAACGCCTATGCGCGTCTGGCCGCGGCAGTGACCCAAGATACCGACGGGCTGCGTCTGCCATTTTTAACCCGCAATGCATCACTCGCCGAACTCACTCAGGAGTTCGGGGTGGGATGGATGGAGCCGATCCTGGCCCAGGAGCTAGCCAGTGAGATCGCGGGACTGAAGGTCTACCCCGAGGTGCCCGAGCTGCTGCGGCGACTTCGCGGCCGGGGCCTGAAGCTTGCCGTGTGCAGCAACTTGGCCGCCGGATACGGGGCAGCGGTTTACTCGCTGCTGCCGGGGCTGGATGCGTATGTGTTCAGTTATGAGGTAGGGGCACGCAAGCCCGAGCCAGATATCTACCAGGCGTGTTGCGATGCTCTACAGAGCTCGCCACGGAATTTGCTTTTCATAGGGGACAGCAAACGCGCCGACTTCGAGGGTCCGCAAAGCTTCGGCATGGGCGCACGCCTGATCGATCGCCGGGCCGGCGATACCCTTGAGCGCGTAGTTGACATTGCCTTGGCGTCGCTTGGCCGAAGGACGGTCATGTCGAATGGCCGGCTCGCTTAAACACGGTAGAAGAGCGGTTGCGACAGATCCGCGTTATTCTGACCTGCCCCCGCTGAGCCGTACCAGTTGAAGCTGTAAAGTCCGTCAAACCAATAGGACGGGCATGAAGAAGAGTCGCTTCACCACGAGCAGATTATCGGCTTCATCAAGCAAGCTGACGCAGGTATGGCGGTGTCGGAGTTCGCCCGCTCAACAGACCTAACAGCACCGCAGAGCAGGCACTTCCCACCCACGAAAGCGGTGGAGGGCCTTCTCCCCCGGGTAAGCGCGGCTCGCCAGTGTCTCAGGCCATGCGACCAAGAACTGCACACTTCATCACCAGCCCGCTGTGCGTGCTTCCGCAGACTTCCCGTGCATGTACGGAGCATCCGGTGCAGCAATCCACACCACTAAAGACATCGTCACGCAAGCCGCTAAGGTTTGCGTGAATCTGGCAAGGGAGCTCCAACGACATGCAGGTCATCCTTCTTATCATCGCTGCCCTGGTTGTCCTGGGCCTTGCGGCCAGCATCCTTTACTGGGCTTTCCGGGGGGCCAGGTACGTCGGCATGGGCATGTTCGCTGTGGTCGCGGGCATCCCTATCGTAGTCGGCAAGTGCACCCACGCGGTGGCGCGAGCCGCGCGTACTAGTTGGATTGCATCCCCGCTGCTGGTGCTTGCGTCGGGGCTGGCCTGCATCGGCTACCTGTCCGATGGTCATTATGTCCTGGCGGCCACCTCATCCGTCACCGCATTGCTGGCGGGGTCCGTGGCGGTGTCGCGCCTGAGTTCGGTTCGCAGTACCCGGCAGCTGCGGTGGCAGGCCGCGCTGCGCTTGCAGCACGTCAAGTACGACATGGTCTCGCATGCCGCTGCCTGGATCACCTGCACCGCTGCCCTGGTCGCGGTGCTGGCCCGGTCGACGGCGCCTGCCCATGCCTGGCTGTACGGGATGGCCGCGGCCTATTGGCTGGGCGCGTCGGGCGCGCAGCTATTCACCCTGGTGCGGCACACGCAGCTGGCGGCCATGGCCAAGCAGCTGGAACGACACGTCCGGCAGCGCCGGGGAATGCCGCTGGATGCGCTGATCGCGCAGATGCGTGCCCGCTACACCCTCCTCGACGGCGAGGTCCCGCGCCTAGTACGCGAGCACGTAGCCTTCGCCTCACTTGACGGACGGCTGGTGGAGGTCGAGCTGAATGGCCGACGCCGACTCTTCTGCGCGGTGGCCTACCAAGGCAGCGCAAAGGCGCTGGGCGCGGCTTTCATCGAGGGGGTGCGGTATCCGGAAGAAGCGCTCGCGCCGCTGATGCGAACTCACCTGGGGCTGGACTATCAGGACGGACTGGACCTGGTCACGCACCACATGCGCCTGGGCGAGATGTATCAATTCGAGGACGTGCGCGCCTTCGTGCCGTACCCGGGCAGCGAGCACGTCCGGTGCTGCATCAGCTGCGGCGCTGCGCGTTGGCAACCTGACGCGGCGGCGAACGATGACCCCCGCCCCTGGTACTGCGGAAAAATCTGCGAGCAGACCGATCGCGCCTGCCTAGACATCCACCACCAAGAACCGGCGAGCTTCGTCAACGATGCCATCTCCAACGGATTTGCGCTGGTCGGCGGGACCGACGCCTGGGTCGCCAACCACAAAGTGTTCGCTGCGGGTGGCCAGGGCCATGGATTTGCCGCCGAGAAGGCCAATACCTACCTGGACCGCTTACTGGGGCGCTCTGCCAGCGTGGTGGGCGACAACAATGCCAAAGGCGGTCCCGATCGCCTCGTTAATGGCGAGTTCCGGCAGACCAAGTACTGCCACAGCGCGGGCAAGAGTGTGAACCAGGCCTTCGACAACAAGGGCTCCGGCAACTATGCCTACCTCAACGCCGATGGTTCAGTGATGAAGCTGGAAGTACCGCCCGAGCAGCACGAAAGGGCGGTGAAGCTTATGGCTGAGAAGATCCGTCAGGGCAAGGTGCCCGGAGTGTCCGATCCGGCCGCCGCCAGCGAGCTGGTGACGAAGGGGCAAGTGACCTACGACCAGGCGCGCAACATCGTGCGTTTCGGCCGCATCGAAGCCTTGGCACTCGACGTCGCCGAAGGTGCCGTAGTGAGCCTGGGTGCCGCATCGGTGAGCTTCTGCGTGAGCGCGGCGCTGATTTACCTGCGCAACGGAGACAGCAAGGCCGCACTGCAGGCTGCCGCGTGGCAGGCCGGCAAAGTCGGTGCTTCGACGATGGTGTCGTACGTCGCCGTCCAGCAGCTGCACCGCCTCGCGCCTGTCCAAGCTTTGCTGAAGACGATCAACGTCAGCGGGTTCCCGCCTACGCTGCGCGACATGCTAATCAAGGGCATGGGCCAGAAGAGCGACAACGCGCTCAAGCACGCCTTGGGCGGAGCCGCGGTGACATCGGTGGTGGCGATCGGCGTCGCTACCGCGCCTGACATCTATCGCGTGATCCGGCGACAGGTCACCGCCGCCCAGCTCAAACGTACCGTGGTAGCGGCCACGGCAGGTGCAGTGGGCGCGTTCGTCGGCTCGGTCGCCGGCGGGATGGCCGGCGCACCTGCAGGCCCGCTGGGCGTGTTCATCGGGCGCACTGGCGGCGGCATTCTCGGGGGCCTGGCGGGGACCTTGGGCACGGAATGGTTCTTCGCCGAGGAGCGCGAACGCGAGCAGGTCTTGGCCAACGAGCGGTTCCGGGCTCACCTGTCCTACCTTGCACTGACCTTCGGCTTGACTGAGGACGAAGTACAAGTGGTCGTTCGCAACTTCCTACAGCTGTCCAGCAAGCACACTCAACAGCGGATCCTTTCAGGTTTCTACGAAGGACGCGCGTATCTCAACTCGATTCTCAAGCCGGTAGTCGTGGGCGTCGTAAAACAGCGGGATTACCTGCGCCTGGATCCGGCCACGATCGCCTCCTTCGTCATGCCGGAGCCGGAATCGCTCGCTCAGCCTCGCGCGGCCGCGGTCCCCGCTTAAGGCAGGCCTCTGTATGCAGGGGTGACGGCGCCGTCGCTGCCAGCCCCTGTGAGCGGGTCGGAACAGGTCGCGCTCCGCAGCACTCACTCCGAGGCGGTCGTGTACATGTGATCTTCGGATTGCCTTTCAACACTCGCCCGGTCGATGTACAACGCGAGGACTGGGATAACAAAGAAGGTTGTTCTCGCTACCCGTTGAGGTCGGCTGGAAATGGCATCGCAAGCAGGACACTCCTGGCAGTGACCGTCAGCTGTCTGCTGCTTGGGCCAACTTAGCCATGCATGTGGCCATACAGAGCTATCGAGGTTCATCGCCGAGCACGCGCCCTGAGTGTTGCTGACCACTTGCTCAGTTCCTCTGCGTAGCGCTCACGGTAGCCGGAGTGGTCCGTCTCAAACCCACCATCTGACGCTTGATCAAGCCTTGCATCCCATGCGGCAAGGATTGCCGAAGGATGCGGATGGGAATCAATGAGTGCGCTCAACGCCCAGGTCAGGGCGTCCAGTCGCGCTGAGAGGGCGACCACGGCGGCAATCAGTTGTTCTTGGTCTAGTTGCGCAGCCATTTGAATTCCTCTCGGGTATCACGCTTCAGGGAATGGGTCGAAGGGCCTTCCACGCATTGAAGACTACGCGCGGTTCCAGCCTGCGCAGCAATGTGCAAGTTTGGTTGGATACAGCGGCGCAGTAAAATGGGACGCCAGACTCATGGTTTGCCCTCCGTGCGCCGCTTGGCGGCATTAGCGTTGGCGCATACCACGGCGCCTGGAGGATAGAAATCGCCTCCATTTTTCGCGACGTTCTCCGGGGTATTCGCTGTCCCCGCGAAACAGGCGTGCTCGCACCCACCGCCAACGTTCTGGGCGCCATGAGCCATTTCACACTTGATCAAACAGTGATCGGAATGGATGCTGTATCGTTTCGCGGCAGCGTCGATCACGCACCATGTGTCGGCGGGGTAATCCCTGCTGTCGAGAACGCTGATGTCGCAAGCCGGCGGATAGACGGAAGCGTGCTTGCTATAGGTGACGCAGCCGATGGCAAAGAGCAGCGCCACAGCTGTAAAGGCGTGCCTGAAATACCGTACGCACATGGTGGTGCTCCTATGCCCCAGCTTTGTGCCGGTGGGCTCAACCGGTCGACGCAACAGCGGCACTCAGCCTCTCGGCAGGCGTTCTGAAGCCCAGGGTTTCCCTAGGGCGCTGATTCAAGCGTAGTGCAATCTTGTCGAGTGCTGCCTGCGCATGAACGGAGAGATCCCTCCCGTCGGGGAAATACTGCCGCAGCAAGCCATTGGTATTCTCATTGGTGCCCCGCCGCCATGGACTTTGCGGGTCGCAGAAGTAGACTTGCACGTCGGTGGCCACCGTGAAGTCTTTGTGGCTCGCCATCTCGCCACCTCGATCCCAGGTGAGCGACTTACGCAGACAAGCTGGCAATGTTCGAACCTGTCGGCTGAGTGCCGACACGACGCTTGCGGTGTCCTTGCCTTTGACTTTGACCAGCATCGTGAATCGGGACTTCCGCTCGACCAGGGTGGCAATGTGTGTGTTGTTGGCACCGGTA
>Ga0160436_1000521_pt1 | contig 14293 bp, 12 predicted proteins | sample HID1973M_E0MG_FD_108264 | JGI IMG/M metagenome (GOLD analysis project Ga0160436, IMG submission 108264) | Enriched mosquito-associated microbial communities from UW Madison campus, WI, USA - HID1973M_E0 MG | ecosystem: Host-associated > Arthropoda: Insects > Digestive system > Unclassified ...
GGATCTGCGGGCCGACCGATGCAACTTTCCGAACAACTCGTGCTGGTCACCGGCGGTGGCCGCGGCCTCGGCCAGGCCGTGGTGCGCGCTTTCGTGCGCGAAGGCGCGCGCGTGGTGGTCAACTTCCACCGCAGCCGGGACGCGGCCGACGCGTTGGCCGCCGAGCTGGGCGAAGCCGCGCTGGCGGTCCAGGCCGATGTCACCGATGCCGCGGCGGTGCAGGCATTGTGCGAGCGCGCGCAGTCGCACTTCGGCCGGCCCTTCAGCACCGTCGTCAACAATGCGCTGGCCGATTTCTCTTTCAACGGCGATGCGCGGGCGCGCCCGGACAGCATCGCCTGGCAGGACTTCGCCAAGCAGTTCGAAGGCACGGTGCGAGGCGCCTTGAACACCGTCCAGGCAGCGCTTCCAGGCATGCGCGCGCAGCACTTCGGCCGGATCATCAACGTCGGCACCAACCTGTTCCAGAACCCGGTCGTGCCCTACCACGACTACACGGCGGCGAAGGCGGCCCTGCTCTCGCTGACCCGCACCCTGGCCGGCGACCTCGGACCGGACGGCATCACCGTCAACATGGTGTCCGGCGGCCTGCTGCGCACCACCGATGCCAGCGCCGCCACGCCGGAGGCGGTATTCGACTACATCGCCGCCGCGACCCCGCTGCGCAGCGTGACCACGCCGACCGAGTTCGCCGATGCCGCGCTGTTCTTCGCCTCACCTTGGGCGCGCGCGGTGACCGGGCAGAACCTGGTCGTGGATGGGGGATTGGTGCGGGATTGACCCAACGGGATCAGGGCTTGCGCGGGTCCGGGCCGCAGCCGTCGCAACCACCGCAGCTGGAAGCGCCACCCATGGCCGGCGGCGCCAGCCAACGGCCCAGCCGCTGCATTCCAGCGTTGGGGCTGCGCAGCAAAGGCAATGCCAATGCGGTGCGCATGCGGCGCCAACTGGCGGGGAACTGCTTCTTCCACACCACCGCGGCGCTGGTCAGCACGGCCATTGCGATCACCGTGTATTGCAGCCATAGCGACATCAGCCTGCTCCCAATGCCCGGGCGACCTGGTAGGTCACCAGCGAAGCCAGATAGGCCAGGCCGAACAGGTAGGTCGTCGCATAGGTCATCTGCTTCCACGAGTTGGTTTCGCGCTTGATCGTGGCCAGCGTGGAGATGCACATCGGCGCATAGATGTACCAGACCAGCAACGACAACGCGGTCGCCAGCGACCAGCCATCCTGGATGAGCGGCGACAGTGCCTGCGCGGCGGCGTCATCGTCGGCGGCCGACAAGGCATAGACCGTGGCCAGCGAGGACACCGCCACTTCGCGCGCGGCCAGGCCGGGAATCAGCGCGATGCAGATCTGCCAGTTGAAGCCCAGCGGCGCGAAGAACACGGTCATCGCATGGCCGATGCGGCCGGCGAAACTGTAATCGATGGCCGGCATCGTCGCGTCCGCCGGCGCACCGGGGAACGACAGCAGGAACCACAGCAGGATGGTCAGCGCGAGGATGATGCCGCCGACGCGCTTGAGGAAGATCATCGCGCGCTCCCACAAGCCCAGCGCCAGGTCGCGCGGATGCGGGATGCGATAGGACGGCAGCTCCAGCAGCAGCGGATGCTCGCCCTTGTCGCGGCGCCATTTCTTCATCGTCCAGGACATCAACAACGCGCTGACGATTGCCGCCACGTACAGACCGAACAGCACCAGGCCCTGCTGGTTGAAGACGCCCCACACCGTCTTCTGCGGAATGAAAGCGCCGATCAGCAAGGCATAGACGGGCAGGCGCGCAGAGCACGTCATCAGCGGCGCCACCAGGATCGTCGCCAATCGGTCGCGTGGATCCTGGATGCTGCGAGTGGACATGATTCCCGGCACCGCACAGGCGAAGCTCGACAGCAACGGAATGAACGAGCGTCCCGACAAGCCGGCTGAGGCCATCATGCGATCCAGCAGGAACGCCGCGCGCGGCAGGTAACCCGACTCCTCCAGCGCGAGGATGAAGGCGAACAGGATCAGGATCTGCGGCAGGAACACGATCACCCCGCCGGTGCCGGCGATGATGCCGTTCACCAGCAGGCTGTTGAGCGGCCCTTCCGGCAAGGTTGCGCCGACCCAGTCGCCCAGCGCCGAAGTGCCGGCATCGATCAGGTCCATCAGCGGCGTGGCCCAGGCATAGACCGCCTGGAACATCAGGAACATGACCACGACGAGGGTCAGCAGGCCGAAGACCGGATGCAGCAGCCAGCGGTCCAAGCCTTCGTCGATCCGGCTGGTGCGGCTGGGCATCTGCACGGCGGCGGTCAGGATCTGCCGCACGAGCGCGTGGTAATTGCCATCGGCCGGCGGCGTCGCCTCGGGTGCGTGCAGGTGCGGCGCCAGGGCGTCGATCTTTTCGACCAACGCCTGCGCGCCATGCCGGCGCACTGCGACGGTTTCAACCACCGGCACGCCAAGCTCGCGCTCCAGCGCCGCACGATCGATCACGATGCCGCGGCGCTGCGCCGCATCGACCATGTTCAAGGCCACGATCATCGGCCGGCCCAGCTCGCGCAGCTCCAGCGCAAAGCGCAGGTGCAGGCGCAGGTTGGTGGCATCCATCACGCACACCAGCACATCCGGTATCGGCTCGCCGGGATAGAACCCGCGGCACAGGTCGCGGGTGATCGCCTCGTCCAGGCTGGCGGGATTGAGGCTGTAGGCGCCCGGCAGGTCGAGCACCGCGAACTCGCGTCCGGACGGTGCACGCAGGTGGCCTTCCTTCCGCTCGACGGTGACGCCGGTGTAGTTGGCGACCTTCTGCCGGCTGCCGGTGAGCTGATTGAACAGTGCGGTCTTGCCGCAGTTCGGGTTGCCGACCAGGGCCAGGCGCAGCGGTGCGATCGCGGTGCTCATGCGCCCGCCTCCGCCACGCGTACCTGCACTCGCGCCGCCTCGCTGCGCCGCAGTGCGAACCGCGTGTAGCCGACCTGGACCAGCAGCGGCTCGCGCCAGATCGGTCCGACGGCCAGCACCGTGACTTCCTCGCCGCTGACGAAACCCAGTTCGCGCAGACGACGGGCGATCGCGTCATTGGGCTGACGATCGTGCACGGACTCGACGATGGCAGGCTGGTGCAAAGGCATGTCGGACAACGTCACGGAACGCCCGGTCTGATAGGAATGGTTCTCAATTGTAACACGCGCGGCACTGCGTCAAGGCCGGCACGCACCCTCTGGTTATGATGTCCCGCCCCGGAAATCCGGCGAGAACGGAAAGCCCCATGCGCGAAGCGGTGTTGTCGATCGAGAACCAGGGCGCGGTCCGCACGCTGTGCCTGCAGCGCCCTGCCCTGCACAACGCGTTCGACGCCGGGCTGATCGCGGAACTCACCGTTGCGCTGGAAGAGGCCGGTCGTGATCCTTCGGTGCGGGTGGTGGTCCTCGCCGGTGCCGGCGCGTCGTTCTCCGCCGGCGCCGACCTGCAATGGATGCGCGGCATGGCCCAGGCCGACGAAGCGGAAAACCGCCGCGACGCCGCGATGCTGGCGAAGCTGATGCGCACCCTGGACGAACTGCCTCGGCCGACCCTCGCGCGCGTCCATGGCGCGGCCTATGGCGGCGGCGTCGGTTTGGTTGCCTGCTGCGACATCGCCATCGGCAGCGCGCAGGCGCGCTTCGGCTTGACCGAGAGCCGGCTCGGCCTGCTGCCGGCGGTGATTTCGCCTTACGTGATTGCGGCGATCGGCCCGCGCCAGGCACGGCGTTGGTTTGCCAGTGCCGAGACCTTCGACGCCGACACCGCTCAGGCCATCGGCTTGTTGCACCAGGTCGTCGCGCCCGAAGCGCTCGACGCGGCCATCGCCCAACAGATCAAGCTGCTGCTGGCCGCCGGGCCGCAGGCCTGCGCAGGCGCCAAGGTATTGGTTCGCGACGTGGCCGGCCGCCGCGACCGCGACCTGCTGGACAGCGAAAACGCGGCCCTGATCGCCCGTCTGCGGGTGTCGGCCGAAGGCCAGGAGGGTCTGGCCGCTTTCCTCGACAAGCGTGCAGCGGCCTGGGTGCCGCCCAAGGAGGCGTGATGCTCGACCATCTAGGAATCCGTTGCGGCGATTTTGCCGCCAGCCTGGCGTTCTACCGCGCCGCGCTCGCCCCGCTTGGGTTGTCGGTGGTCATGGAAGTGACCGCCGAACAGAGCGGCGCCGATGCCCATGTCGGCTTCGGCAGTGACCGGCCATTCTTCTGGCTGAGTTCCGCGCCTGGCGCCGGCTCGCCGGTGCACGTGGCCTTCCAGGCCGACAGCCACGACCAGGTCGACGCCTTCCACCGGGCGGCGCTGGCCGCCGGGGGCCGCGACAACGGCGCACCCGGCCCCCGCGCGCACTATCACCCGCATTACTATGGTGGCTTCGTGCTGGACCCGGACGGGAACAATATCGAGGCCGTCTGCCATCATCCATGAGGTCGGGGCCGCCGGCGCCAGTGCAACGTGGCCCGTCCCACCAGGGAGTCAGGGAATGAGCGATTTCGTCCGTGTGGTCGAAGTGGGGCCGCGCGACGGCCTGCAGAACGAGAAACGACCGATCGACACGGCCGACAAGATCGCGCTGATCGACCGCCTCTCCATCACCGGTCTGCGCACCATCGAGGCCACCAGCTTCGTCAGCCCGCGCTGGGTTCCGCAGCTGGCCGATGCGGCCGAAGTCTTCGCCGGCATCGACCGCCACCCCGGCATCGCCTACCCGGTGCTGGTGCCCAACGAACAGGGTTATGCGCGCGCGCGCGCCGCTGGCGCGACCGAGGTGGCGGTGTTCACCGCAGCGTCCGAGGCCTTCAACCGCGCCAATACCAACGCCGGCATCGACGAATCGATCGAGCGCTTCCGCCCGGTCCTGGCGCAGGCCGCCGCCGATGGGGTGAAGGTGCGCGGTTATGTTTCCACCGTGCTGGGCTGCCCCTACCAGGGCGCGGTGCCGGTGGCCGCGGTGGTGGACGTGGCGCGCCGGTTGCATGCCTTGGGCTGTTACGAGATCTCGCTGGGCGACACCATCGGCGTCGGCACGCCGCGCCAGGCGCGGGCGATGCTGGCCGCGGTCGCCGGCGAGGTGCCCATGGCCGCCCTGGCCGTGCATTTCCACGACACCTACGGCCAGGCGCTGGCCAACATCGCCGCCTGCCTGGAACAAGGGGTACGGGTGGTCGACAGTGCTGTCTCCGGTGCCGGCGGCTGCCCTTACGCCAAGGGCGCCAGCGGCAATGTGGCCAGCGAGGATGTGGTGTATATGCTGCAAGGCATGGGCATCGAGACCGGGATCGACCTGCACGCACTGGCGGCCATTGGCCGCTGGCTGGCGGCGCTGCTCGGCCGCGAGACCGGCAGCAAAGCCGGCAAGGCGTTGGCGGCCGCATGACCGGCCACGGCCAGTCGCCGGCGGACGCCCACCGCGAGGACGCGGCGTCGCCGGACACCCTGGCCGAAATCGACCGTTTCCTCGACGCCCATCCGGACGACCCCGCGGCCGGCCTGCTGGAACAGTGCCGCTATGCGCTGCATCAGTCCCACATGCGCTACATCGCGCTGTTCGACGCGGTGCCCGATCCGGTCAGCATCCTCAGCGAAACCGGGATCGTGCTGGACCTCAACAAGGCGGGCGTGACCGCCTACCAGCGCCCGCGCGAGGCGATCGTCGGTCAGCCGATCGAAACGCTCAATCCGGACCTGCCGCGCGACCACCTGGACCCGGTCTGGGAGTCGCTCAACCGCGGCGAAACCTATGTCATCGAAGTCACCAACATGCGCGGCGACGGCAGCCGCTTTCCGGTGGAAGTGCATTCGGCCGGCTTCGCGCTGGACGGCGAGCGCTGCATCGTGGCGGTCGCGCGCGACCTGAGCAGCCGCTGGCAGGCCGAGTCGCGCTACCGGCTGCTGATGGAATCGATCGACAAGGGGGTGATCCTCTACGACCACGAGCAACGCGTGGTGTCGGCCAACCCGGCGGCGCACCGCATTTTCGGGCTGGTGTCCGGGGAAGCGCTGTCGGTGCTGATGCAGCCGGAAGACTGGGTCATCGTCGACCAGCACGGCCGCCACCTGCCGCGCGAACAATGGCCGGTGATGCGCGCCTTCCAGCAGGGACAGATCATCGCCAGCACCACGATGGGCCTGTACCACCGCCCGCAGGGGCGGATGATCTGGATCTCGGTCACCAGCGTGCCGGTTTTCTCCAGCGGCCGCGACCATCCCGACCATGTGTTCGCACTGTTCAGCGACATCACCGAGCTCAAGCGCGACAACGCCCTGTTCGACCGCGCGCAATCGCTGGCGCATATCGGCGGCTGGGAATGGAACCGCAGCCAGCAACGGCTGTACCTGACCGAGGAAACGTTGCGCATCATCGGCCAGCCCGAGCCGCCGCAGACCATGACCCAGCTGCTGGCCTGCCTGCGCGGCGAAGACCAGGCGCGGCTGGAAAGTGCACTGCTGGACGCGGTCGCACGCCAGGCCGGCTTCGAACTGGAACTGCAGGGCCAGCGCGGCGACGGCCACTCGTTCTGGCTGCGCATGATCGGCGAGGTGGAAAGCGGCGACCTGGCCTCCACCCGCATCGCCGGCACCATCCAGGACATCACCGAGCGCAAGCAGACCGAAGAGACGCTGCGGATCCAGGCGCGCACCGATCCGCTGACCGGGATCATGAATCGCGACGCCGTGCTCAGCGACCTGGCCGCGCGGCTGGCCAATCCCACCCACGCGCGCGTCGGTGTGCTGTACATCGATCTGGACCGTTTCAAGATCATCAACGATGTGCTCGGCCACAACGCCGGCGACGAGTTGCTGATCGAGGCGACCCAGCGCATCGCCAAGGCGGTGGGCACCGAAGGCCTGATCGCGCGTTTCGGCGGTGATGAATTCCTGGTCGTCTGCGACACCCGCGACGTTCCCGACCAACCGGAACGGCTGGCGCAGGCGATCACCGGCGAGTTCGTCCGTCCGTTCCGTTTCGGCAAGGACGAGTTCTCCGTCACCGCCAGTATTGGCATTGCGCGTGCGCCACAGGACGGCAATCGCCCGCAGCAGCTGATCCAGAACGCCGACGTGGCGATGTATGACTGCAAGCGCCGCACCCGCAACGGCTGGCAGGAGTTCAGCCCGGAGCTGGCGCGCCGCCAGCAGGACCGGCTGCAGATCGAGACCCAGCTGCGCCGCGCCACCGACCATGAAGAGTTCCGTTTGGTGTACCAGCCGCAGGTGGACTTGCGGCATGGCCGGGTGGTCGCCGCCGAGGCACTGATCCGCTGGCAGAACCACCAGCTCGGCGAACTGCGGCCGGACCTGTTCATCAGCCACGCCGAGAGCACCGGTGACATCGTGCGGATCGGCCGCTGGGTGCTGCGCGAAGCCTGCCGGCAGGTCCGCCAGTGGCTGGAACAGGGCCTGGGCGTGGTGCGCGTGGCGATCAACGTGTCCTACCGGCAGTTCGTCGGCGAGGACCTGGCCGAACAGGTGCGCGAGGCCCTGGCCGAGTTCGACCTGCCCGGCTCGGCGCTGGAGCTCGAGTTCACCGAGCGGGTGCTGATCGAGGATGCGCCCTCGACCCTGCAGACCTTCGCCGAACTGCGCGACATGGGCGTGGTGCTGACCATCGACGATTTCGGCGAGGGTTACAGCGCGCTCAATTACCTGCGCCGCCTGCCGATCCACGGATTGAAGCTGAGCCAGCTGTTCGTGGAGGGCGTGCCCGGCAATCGCTCGGACGTGGCAGTCTGCGAGGCGGTCTGCGGCATCGCCCGCAGCTTGGGCCTGGGCCTGGTCGCCGAGGGCGTGGAGTCCGAAGCGCAGCGGCAATTCCTGCTCAAGCTCGGCGTCCCGGTCGGCCAGGGTTTCCTGTTCGCGCCCGGCCTGTCGCCCGACGAATTCGCGCGCCGGCTCGAAGACCTGCAACTGCCCCGGCAGGCGTTGTAAGGCGAGCGGACGACGCACCGCAGTCTTGCAGTGCACCAGGGAAGCCGGGCCCTTTCGGCTAGAATCGGCGGCCGCTCCCACCGGATTTGCATATGCAGCCTCAAACCGTACGCGCCATCGTCACCGGCGGTGTTTCCGGGCTGGGCTTGGCCGTGGCCCGGCGCCTGGTCGCCGATGGCGGGCGGGTCGCCCTGTTCGACGTCAACGACGACAAGGCCGCGGCGGCCGTCGATACGCTCGGCGCTGATCACGCGCGCTATTTCCGCACCGATGTCACCGACGAGGCACAGGTCGCGGCCAATGTCGCCGCGGCCAGCGAGTTCCTCGGCGGCCTCAACGTGCTGGTCAACTGCGCCGGCATCCTCGGCGCCGGCCGCGTGCTTGGCAAGGAAGCCCCCATGCCGCTGGCGAACTTCCGCAACACGGTGCTGGTCAACCTGGTCGGCAGCTTCAACGTCGCCAAGGCCGCGGCCGACGCGATGCAGGGCCAGTCGCCCGGCGAGGACGGCGAGCGCGGCGTGATCGTCAACACTGCGTCGGTCGCCGCATTCGAAGGCCAGATCGGCCAGGCCGCCTATTCCGCCTCCAAGGGTGGCGTGGTCGGCATGACCCTGCCGATGGCGCGCGAGCTGTCGCGCTTCGGCATCCGGGTGATGACCGTCGCGCCGGGCATCTTCTGGACTCCGATGGTCGATGGCATGAGCGAGGCCGTGCAGCAGTCGCTGTCGGCATCGATACCGTTCCCCTCGCGACTGGGCCAGCCGGACGAATACGCCGACACCGTGGCCTTCATCGTGCGCAACCGCTATCTCAACGGCGAGACCATTCGCCTGGACGGCGCGGTGCGGCTGGCGCCGAAATAACGCTTCCCCTCTCCTCTCAATCCCAACTTCTCTGCCATGAAAGCCAACGAAATCAAGAAGGGCAACGTCGTCGAGTACAACAACGGCGTCTATCAGATCCGCGACATCGAACGCAGCTCGCCGCAGGGCCGAGGCGGCAATGTGCGCTTCCGTTTCATCATGTACAGCGTGCCCGGTGGCGCCAAGCTAGACGCCAGCTTCGATTCGGACGACAACCTGACCGAAGTCGAATTGCTGCGCCGGCAGGCCAGTTTTTCGTACAAGGATGGCGATGCGTTCGTGTTCCTCGACGATGAGGATTACACCCCATACATGCTCGATGCCGATGTGGTCGGCGACGATGCGGGCTACATCACCGAAGGCCTCAGCGGCCTGTACGTGCAGGTGATCGACGACCAGCCGGTCGCCGTGCAGTTGCCGCAGAGCGTGACGCTGGAAGTGATCGAGACCCCGCCGGAGCTCAAGGGCGGCACCGCCACCAAGCGACCGAAGCCGGCCAGGTTGAACACCGGCATCGAGATCATGGTGCCGGAGTACATCACCACCGGTGAGCGCGTGCTGGTCAACACGGTGACCGGCGAGTTCGCCGGCCGCGCCGATTGAGTGATCCTGCGGCCCGTCGTGGTGACGGGCCGCACGCTGTTCGTCTTTTTTAGGAGCGGCTTCAGCCGCGACCGCAGGACGGCGTGGTCGCGGCTGAAGCCGCTCTTACCCGCGTGCTGCCAGGTCTCGCACACGCCTTCCCAGAAGGTCAAGGTTCGCCTCGATCTGCGTCCAGTCCCGCTGCTGGGCGGGTGGCAATGCGGAGCGCGCCTGCGCACGCAGTAGCGGCCAGCCTTCGATCAAGCGTTGGTTGCGGTCCTGCGCATTCGTGCGGGCGGCTTCCAGCTCGGCCGTTTGCGGAATCCCGTAGCCCGGCATGCCCTGCAACAACGCGGCCGGCCGCGCGAGGGCACCGGCGGCCTGGAACATCTCCTGCAGTTGCGCCGAAGCCTGGCTGTCGTCGGCCGTGCCCTCGCCCGCCAGCAGCCGTCGCTTGATCCAGTCGCGCGCTCGCAACTCCTGCCGACGTTGGGCGGCCTGCTCGAGCAACAACATCGCCGCGCTCGTGCGCAGATCCGCGCGATCGATCCATTGCCCCCGCGCCTGCGGCGCCAGCGCCAGCCACGCTTCGACCGATTGCGTCCCGACCGGTACGCCGGCACGCACCACATCGAACATGGCCTGGTAGCGTGCGCCCGCCGAGGCGAAGTAATAGCCTCCACGCGCGGCCGCTGCACGGTCGCTCAGCACCGAGGCGTCCGCGATGCCGACGTGCTGCAACGCGCCCAGCAGACCGCTGGGAGTGACGCCATGCCAGCGCACGTCCGCGATCTTCGGCGCGGCATCGTGCAGCAGCTTCCAGGTCTCCACCGCGCAGTTGTTGCCGAGGAAGCGATAACGGCCGTCGTAGTTCCAGTGCACCCGCGCGGCGCGTTCCAGCAACACGGCGATGTCCTGCCGTTGCAGCGCCAGCGGATAGGACGCCAGTGAGCGCAGCTCGACCTGGGTGTACTCGTCGATCACCTGCTCCAACGGCAGCACGTACAGCCGGGACGGGTAGCCGCCGGTCAGGCCGCGCCAGCTGGAGATCTGCACGTCGCCGATGAACGCGCGGAACGACAGTACGCGGTGGTAGCGCAGGTCGAGTCGGCAGTCCGGGCCCAGCGGGCGCTGCGGCGCGCAGATCACCAGCCGCAGCATGCTGTGGCCCCAGCGGCTCATCGGCTCGGCCGGATCGCCTTCGGCAAACAGGTAATCGACGGCGTAGACGCGCGAGGGCGACAACGACTCCAACTGGGCAGCGCCATCGGCACCTTCAGCGGCCAGGTAGGGCAATCCGTCCGTGCAAGTCGCTGGCGCGTGTTGCGGTGGGCCGAGCCGCTCCTGGAACCAGTCTGCCAGCGCCGGGCGCCGGCAGGCGTACTCGGCATCGAGCAGATAGTGCTCGAGGTTCACCGCGATGAACTCGCGTGGATCGCGCAACTCATAAGGGTCAGGACTGCGATCGGTGAACGCGTTGTCGCTGCGGCCCGGCAACACCCGTCGGCGCGGCCAACCGGCCAGCTCGCGCAGCTGCGCATCGCGCGACAAGCCCCCTTGGGGCGAGCGGTCCAACACATGCGCCAGCTCGTGCAATACGGTCGCCAACGCGGTGCGCGCCGCCGGGTCGTCCAGCGCAGGTGACTCGCTGCGCCAGGCCACCAGCAGGTCGCGGTCCAAGCGCAGTTGATGCCCGAGGCTGCGCCCGCTTACGTGGGCCGGCAGATCATCACGCCATTGCACCACCAGGCGCGGCGGCAACGCGGCCGCCCACCGATCCGGCAGTTGCGCGGACGCGGCATCGAGCAGTCGCCGGGCTGCCGCGGCATCCTGCGTGCCCAGCGCGTCGGCGTCGAAATCGAACGTGGTCGCCGCGGCCGGCGCGGCGAACGCCAGCCAGCCCAGCAGGCCTGCGGCGCGCAGCCAGGCCGCGCGCGGAAAGGTCACAACGCCAGGATGCGGCGCGCCAGTGCCAGGTCGTCGACCTGCCGTGCGGCGGTGTCGCGATCGCGCAACTGGCGCAATGCGGCTTCCAGGCGGGCGCTGCGCAGCTGGCCATCGCTGGCCACGAACGCGGCCGCATCGTCGCGCGCGGCCTGCAAGACCTTGTCGTCGCCCGAACTGCTGCCCGACGAATTGGACGAGCCGGCCGAAGAAGCGCCCGCGGAAGTACCGGCGAAGCTGCCGGCCAGGGCGACGGCCGGCAATGCGAACAGAAGGCAGGAAAGCAGAAGGCGGTTGATCACGGGCATGGGGGCAAGGAGTCGAAGGTGGCGGAAGATTACCCGGGCCGCGCTCAGGCGTCGAACAATTTGCCCGGGTTGAGCAGCCCGGCCGGATCGAACACCCGCTTGACCCCGCGCATCAACGCGATCTCGGCCTCGCTGCGCGTGCATTCCAGGTACGGCTTCTTGACCAGTCCGATGCCGTGTTCGGCCGAGATGCTGCCCTCGAACCGCTGCAGCACGCCCGCAAGCAACTTGGTGACGTGTTCGCAGGCGGTAATGAATTCCCCGTCCTCGTAGCCGTCAGGCTTGAGCACGTTGATATGCAGGTTGCCGTCGCCGATATGGCCGAACCAGACCACCTCGAAGTCCGGATAGGCCTCGCCGAGCAGCGCCTGGGTCTCGGCCAGGAACGCCGGCATCGCCGAGATCCGCACCGAGACGTCGTTCTTGTAAGGCTTGTAACGCGCCACCGATTCGGTGATGCCTTCGCGCAACCGCCACAGTTGCTGCGCCTGTGCCTCGCTCTGGCTGATCACCCCATCCATCACCCAGCCCTGCTCCATGCAGGCCTCGAACGCGGCCAGCGCCGCCGTCTCTTGCGCCTCGTCGCCACTGGCGTACTCGGTGACGACATAGAACGGATGGGTCTCGGCGAACGGCGCCTGCGCGCCATGTGCCAACACGTGCTTCAACGCGCGATCGGTGAAGAACTCGAAGGCTTCCAGCCGCAGCCGCTGGCGGAAGGCAGCAAACACCTGCATCAGCACTTCGAAGGACGGCAGCGCCAGCAGCATCACATTGCTCGGCGGCGGCGGATCGGTCAGCCGCACGGTCGCCTCGACCACGATGCCCAGCGTGCCTTCGGACCCGATCAGCAGCTGGCGGAAGTCGTAGCCGCTGGAATTCTTGATCAGCGCCCGGTTGAACGACAGCACTTCGCCGGTGCCGGTAACGACCTTCAGGCCGGCGATCCATTCGCGCGTATTGCCGTAGCGGATGACCCGGATGCCGCCGGCGTTGGTGGCGATGTTGCCGCCGATCGAGCACGAGCCGCGTGCAGCGAAATCGACCGGGTAGACCAGACCTTGTTCGCGCGCGGCGTTGTGCAGCGCCTCCAGAGCCAGGCCTGCCTGCACGGTCATCGTGCGGTCGACCGCGTCGAAGGCGAGCACCTTGTTCATCCGCTCCAGACTCACCACCAGCTCGCCGTTTGCGGCCACCGCGCCGCCGGACAGGCCGGTGCGCCCACCGGACGGCACGATCGCCACGCCCTCGGCCTGCGCCCAGCGCACGATCGCCTGCACTTCCTCCACCGAAGCCGGCAACGCGATCGCCAACGGTGCCGGCGTCCAGCGCCGCGTCCAGTCGCGACCGTAGTGCTCCAGGTCGGCCGGCTCGGTCTTCAGGCGCAGGCCGTGGACGGCACGTTCCAGGGAGGCGATGCGGGGATCGGTCATTGCGAAGAGCCGGCGTGGGGAAGCCCGACAGCGTGCCAGCGGCAGGCAGCGCCGTCCAGCCGCGGCGAATGGCGCCTTCGATACAGCTGAAACCATTGCACAGCAAGCATTTGCAGCATGACGCGACGCACCAAAACCGGCGCCGCTCTGGCATAGTGGCCGCCCGCCCCGCTACCGCATCGCCGCCCACAATGTCGCCGAAGAAGACCTCGTTCCCGAAGCAGGACATCCGCGTGCTGTTGCTCGAAGGCGTCAGCAAGACCGCCGTGGACACGTTCCGCGCGGCCGGCTATTCGCAGATCGAGCTGCATACGAAGTCGCTGCCGGAAGACGAACTCAAGGCCCGCATCGCCGAGGCGCACATCGTCGGCATCCGCTCGCGCACCCATCTCAGCGCCGACGTGCTGGCCGAGGCCAAGCGGCTGATCGCGGTGGGTTGCTTCTGCATCGGCACCAATCAGGTTGACCTGGACGCGGCCGAGCTGGCCGGCATCCCGGTGTTCAACGCGCCCTACTCCAATACCCGCAGCGTGGCCGAGCTGGTGGTCGCCGAGGCGATCCTGCTGCTGCGCGGCATTCCGCAGAAGAACGCCGAATGCCATCGCGGCGGCTGGTCCAAGTCTGCGGCCGGCAGCCATGAGACCCGTGGCAAGACCCTGGGCATCGTCGGCTACGGCCACATCGGCACCCAGGTCGGGGTGCTCGCCGAGGCCTTCGGCATGCAGGTGCTTTTCCACGACATCGAGACCAAGCTGTCGCTGGGCAATGCACGCGCGGCCACCGATCTGGACGAGCTGCTGGCGCAATCGGACGTGGTCACCCTGCACGTGCCGGAAACGCCGGCCACCAAGAACCTGCTCGGCGCCGCGCAGATCGCCAAGATGAAGCGCGGTGCGCACCTGATCAACGCCTCGCGCGGCACCGTGATCGACATCGACGCCCTGGACGCGGCATTGCGCGACGGCCACGTCGGCGGCGCGGCGGTGGACGTGTTCCCGGTCGAACCCAAGGGCAACGACGACCTGTTCGCCTCTCCGCTGATCGCCCACGACAACGTGATCCTGACCCCGCATGTCGGCGGCAGCACCCTGGAAGCGCAGGACAACATCGGCATCGAAGTCGCCGCCAAGCTGGTGCGCTACAGCGACAACGGCAGCACCCTGTCGGCGGTGAACTTCCCCGAGGCCACCCTGCCCGAGCACGCCGAAAGCCTGCGCCTGCTGCA
>Ga0160436_1000522_pt1 | contig 14282 bp, 13 predicted proteins | sample HID1973M_E0MG_FD_108264 | JGI IMG/M metagenome (GOLD analysis project Ga0160436, IMG submission 108264) | Enriched mosquito-associated microbial communities from UW Madison campus, WI, USA - HID1973M_E0 MG | ecosystem: Host-associated > Arthropoda: Insects > Digestive system > Unclassified ...
AGATAATCCAGCACCGCCGATACACCTTCGCCGACGGTGCCGGCCGTGTGCGCGAGATTGCGCAAGGGACCCATCAATCGCGATCCCTGCCGCGTCGCCAGTTCCATGCCCAAGTGCGGCATCTCGATGTCGTTGGCGGTGTCATGCAGCAGCTGGGCCAAGCGGCGATAACCAAGCCTCCGCTCGTAGTGACCCACCACCTCGGCGGGCACCTGACAATGCCGGAGATAGTCCTGCGCGCACACGCCTTGCTGTTGCAAGACGTCGCTGTAATCAAGCAGGGCGGTGCCACGTACGCTATCCATGTCGTTCTCCGTGCAGCGGTTGGCGGCATTATGGAACGCGCTTGTGCGATTGATCCGTGGTTCGTCTCATTTTGTTGGCAGGATGCGGCCGATTCCACGCCAATATGAGTTCATCGATGGCGTCAAATGCCAATCCGATGGCATGAAATGCCAAATTGCACGCGCGGTCAAACGGACAGACTTCCTTCTTGTCGCTGAAGGCCATGACCTGGTTCTCGGCAACCCCACGCACGTGTTCAAGAAGGATCGCTATGAAACGTCAACCCACCTGGATCGCCCGCCTTGGCATGGCGGCCGCGCTCGTCGCCGCTGGCCACGCGGCATGGGCCAGTAACAACCAACCCAAGCCCGCATCGGATGCCACCAAGGCGGCCAATGCTGCCGTGCAGAAGCAGCTTCCGTTCAACGACAAGAGCGATTTTGAGGACGCACAGCGCGGTCTGATCGCGCGCCCGGATACGCTCACGCTCAAAGACGCCGATGGCAAGGTGGTCTGGGATCTGGAGTCATACAAGCAGTACATCGGCCTGGACAAGCCGGCACCGGAGACGGTCAACCCCAGCCTGTGGCGCAACGCGCAATTGAACATGCAGTACGGCCTGTTCAAGGTCACCGACCGCGTGTATCAGGTGCGTGGTTTCGACCTTTCCAACATCACCTTCATCCAGGGCGATACCGGCTGGATCGTATTTGATCCGCTGATCTCGGCCGAAACCGCCAAGGCCGCCTATGAGCTGGTCAGCCAGAACCTGGGCAAGCGCCCGGTGCTGGCGGTGGTGTACAGCCATTCGCACGTGGACCATTACGGCGGTGTGCGCGGCATCATTGATGAAGCCGACGTCAAGTCGGGCAAGGTCAAGGTGGTGGCGTCAAAGGACTTCACCGAGCACGCGGTCAGCGAGAACGTGATTGCCGGCAATGCCATGGGCCGGCGTGCCATCTATATGTATGGCGCGATGCTGCCGCGCAATCCGCAGGGCGGCGTCAACGGCGGATTGGGGCAGACCACCTCGCTGGGCACGGCGACCTTGATCGAGCCGACCGTGATCGTCGATCACACCGGCCAGGAATTGACCATCGACGGCGTCAAGATGGTCTTCCAGTTCACTCCCGGCACTGAAGCGCCGACCGAAATGAACACCTACTTCCCGCAGTTCAAGGCGATGTGGATGGCCGAGAACAGCACCAGCACCATGCACAACATCCTGACCCTGCGCGGCGCGCAGGTGCGTGACTCGTTGAAGTGGGCCAACTTTCTGGACGAGACCATCCGCCTGTACGGCGCTGGCACCCAGGTCAAGTTCCAGAGCCACCATTGGCCGATGTGGGGCGAGCAGAAGATCATCGACTACTGGAAGAAGCAGCGTGACATGTACAAGTACATGCACGACCAGTCGGTGCGTCTGATGAACCAGGGCTACAACGGCGCTGAGATCGCCGAGATGATTAAACTGCCGCCCGAGCTGGACAACTTCTGGCCCAACCGCGGCTACTACGGCACGCTCAAGCACAACTCGCGCGCCATCTACCAGCGCTACATGGGCTGGTATGACGGCAACCCCTCGGACCTGGACGATCTGCCGCCGGAACCAGCCGCCAGGAAGTACGTGGAGTACATGGGCGGCGAGGACGCCATCCTCAAGCGCGCGCAGGCGGACTTCGACAAGGGCGAGTATCGCTGGGTGGCCGAAGCGCTCAAGCATGTCGTGTTTGCCAATCCCAACAGCGTGGCCGGCAAGCAACTGTTGGCCGATGCCTACGAGCAGATGGGCTACCAGGCCGAATCGGGTCCGTGGCGTTCGGTCTACCTGCAAGGCGCCTATGAACTGCGCAATGGCGTGCCCAGCTCGGGTGGCATCAAGACGGCCAGCCCGGACACCATCCGCGCGATGCCGCCGGAGATGTTGTTCGATTACCTGAGCGTGCGCTTGAATGGTCCGAAGGCTACTGGCAAGAAGATCCACTTGAATGTCGACTTCACCGACTTGGGCAAGCAATACGCGCTGACGGTGGAGAATGGTGTACTGAACTACGCTCCGCAGGCCGCCAAGCAGGCCGATGCCAGCCTGACGATGACCAAGGCAGCGCTGGATGACATTCAACTGGGCAAGGCCACGCTGGACCAGCAAATCAAAGCCGGCAACGTCAAGATCACCGGCAACCGCCAGGCCTTCACCGATTTCCTGGGGCTGCTCGACAACTACAACTTCTGGTTCAACATCGTCACCCCTTGAGCCTTGGGTTGCAGCAAGACACAAGCGCCGCATTCGTGCGGCGCTTTTTCTTTTGCAGGACGGGGGTCAGGCGGGCAGGGCGAACAAGCGTTGCGCATTGCGGCTGGTCACGGCCGCAAGTTCCACAGGGTCCATGTCACGCAGGGCGGCGATGGTCGCACTGATGCCTGCCAGCCGGGCAGGCTCATTGCGTTGACCGCGGATATCGGCGTCCGGCTGATCGGGAGCATCGGTTTCCAGCAGCAGATGCTCCAGTGGCATCTGCACCACCAAACGGCGCAGGCGTTGCGCACGCTCATAGGTGACGGGACCGCCCAGGCCAATCATGAAGTCCAGCTTCCACAGCTGCTGGGCTTGTTCTTCGCTGCCGGAGTAGCTGTGCACGACGCCGCGCAAACCACCCACGCGTCGGATCGACGCAATCACGGCGTCCACCGCGCGGCGCGCATGCACGATCACCGGCAGATTGAACTCCCTGGCCAGGATCAGTTGCTGATCGAAGTATTCCTGCTGAGTCGGATGATCCAGCCCCTCGACAAAATAATCCAATCCGCATTCACCGACCGCCACCGCATCGCCTTGCTGCAACCATTCGCGCAGTTCCTGCAGATGGGCGGGACGATGCTCGGAAAGAAACATGGGGTGCAGGCCATAGGCCGGGTAGAGCTGCTCATGCTCGCGGCAGATTGCACGCAGCTTGGTCCAGCCGGCGGCGTCGACCGCCGGAATCACCTGCGCGCTGACCCCGGCAGCGCGGGCGCGCGCTATGACTGCCTGGCGGTCCGGATCGAACTCCGGCGCATCCAGGTGGCAATGGCTGTCTATCAACATGGTCAGCGCGAACGCGTGCCCGATTCGATGACCGGTGGTTCCGGCTCTTTACGACGTTTCCAGTTGGCCAGGAGTATCGTGCCCAGACCGAACACCAGTTCGTCCAGGAAGGGGATCGGGTCCAGTCCGGGCGGTAGCAGTACGCTGAAGATAAACAGCGCTGCGGTGAGCTTGAACAAGGTGGGGTAGCGCAGCTTTCGCGCCCATTCCAACAACGGCAGCAGCAATGGGGTTGCCATGTTCGGGACTCCGGCAGGTGGCCTCAAAGCCGCACGCTAACACGGCCTGCGCGAATGCGGATCCGTTCACAATCGGGACGATTTGGTATGCATTTTACGGGGCTTGGTTCAGCTTCGTAGTGGTGCAATGATGCGCAATGTGACTCTTGGGCCAGGCCCAAATTGGAGGCTGCGATGAAGAACAACACCACCATGATTCTGGTCGCTGCCGGCGCGCTGCTTGTTGGCGGCGTGGCCACGGCCGCTTTCCTGAAAGGCGGCGACAAGGCGGCCACCACACCCGCCAGCGAATCGGCCTCGCTGACCGACCCGGCCCTGGCCGCCGAGGATGCGAAGGTCGAGGATTCGGCGATTGCCACCGACACCCTGCAATACGCCGACGTCCTCAACGTCAAGCCGGTGACCACCACCGAAAAGCTCTACGCCACCGTCATTGGCACCGAGCCGGTGCGCGAGACCACCACCACCACCACCCCGCACGAGGTCTGCCAGGACGTGCAGGTGCAGGAACGCCTGCCTGAGAAGGACGGCAACGTCGGCGGCACCGTCGCCGGTGCGGTGATTGGCGGCATCCTGGGTAACCAGGTTGGCGGCGGTCGCGGCAAGAAGGCGGCCACGGCAGCTGGCGCAGTCGCTGGCGGCGTGATTGGCAACCAGGTCGACAAGCGCCACGTCGGCGGTCAGGTCGTGACCCGTACCGAGCGCCAGTGCCACACCGAGAACGCCAGCTCCGAGTCCTCGCGCGTGACCGGCTACAACGTGACCTACCGCAATGCCGACGGCACCACCGGCACCATGCGCATGGGCAGCAAGCCAGGCAGCCGTATCGCCATGGGCAATACCGAGAAGGTGGTGGGCTATGACGTGACCTACCGCTATGACGGCCAGGAAGACACCGTGCGCCTGGACGACAAGCCGGAAAGCGATCGCCTGCCGGTGATCAACGGCAAGGTGGTCACCCAGACCGCATCGGCCGCTGGCAGCAAGCAAGGCTGACCCGTTTCCGGGTCCTTGCGGGGGCCCGCAGACAATTCCACGAAGTAACCCCAGAAAGGCCGGCGAAACGCCGGCCTTTCCTTTTCGCAACGCGGCTACCGGGGTTGGCCGGCCGACGAATACAATGCAAGGCTGTCCGCATCGGCGCGAATCCGCATGGCCCTGAACCCGTACGACCTGTTTGACGTCCGCTCCCTGCTCTCGGAAGAGGAGCGCGCAGTGCAGGACACCGTGGCCCGTTTCACCGACGAGCGCGTCCGTCCGATCATCGGTGACGCCTTCGATCAGGCCCGCTTCCCGCATGAGCTGCTGCCGGAAATCGCCGACCTGGGCCTGCTGGGTTCCTCGCTGCCGGAGAAGTACGGTTGCGCCGGCCTCAACGCGGTCAGCTACGGCCTGATCTGCCAGGAACTGGAACGCGGCGACAGCGGCATCCGCAGCTTTGTCAGCGTGCAGTCCTCGCTGTGCATGTACCCCATCTACGCCTATGGCAGCGAAGAGCAGCGCCAGCGCTGGTTGCCGGACATGGCCGCCGGCAAGGTGATTGGTTGCTTCGGCCTGACCGAAGCGCATGGCGGTTCGGACCCGGCCAACATGAAGACCCACGCCCGTCGCGATGGCGATGACTGGGTGATCAACGGTTCCAAGATGTGGATCACCAACGGCAACCTGGCCGACATCGCCATTGTCTGGGCGCAGACCGACGAAGGCATCCAGGGTTTTGTGCTCGAGAAGGGCATGGCCGGTTTCAGCGCCCAGGAAATCAAGCACAAGATGAGCCTGCGCGCCTCGGTCACCAGCGGCCTGTTCTTCGACAACGTGCGCGTGCCCGATGCCAACCGGCTGCCCAACGTCAAAGGCCTCAAGGGCCCGCTGGGCTGCCTGACCCAGGCCCGCTACGGCATCACCTGGGGTCCGATTGGCGCGGCCATTGCCTGTTTGGATGAAGCGCTGAACTATTCCAAGGAACGCATCCTGTTCGACCGCCCCGTGGCGGCCACCCAGAGCGCGCAGATCAAGCTGGCCGAAATGGCCCGCCGCATCACCATGGCGCAGCTGCTGTCGCTGCAGCTGGGTCGCTTGAAGGATGCCGGCACCATGGTGCCGCAGCAGGTCTCGCTGGCGAAGTGGAACAACTGTCGCATCGCCATCGACATCGCGCGCGAATGCCGCGACCTGCTCGGCGGCGCCGGCATCACCACCGAGCACGCGGCGATCCGCCATGCGCTCAACCTGGAATCGGTGATCACCTATGAAGGCACCGAGACCGTGCACCAGTTGGTCATCGGCCGCGAACTGACCGGCATCAACGCGTTCTGATCCCGGCAGGGCGTAGCGCAGTCGCTACGCCCTGTCCTCCCTCGTCGGGACGTTGCTCATGAGCCTGTTCGATCTGCAACTGGAAACCGAACGCCTGCTGCTGCGGCCACCGCGGCGTGAGGACTACGAACCGTGGGCGGCGTTCGTCGCCGACGAAGAATCGATGCGTCACCTGGGCGGCGTGCAAGCGCGTTCACCGGCCTGGCGCAGTCTGGCCACGATGGTGGGCAGTTGGCAGATGGAAGGCTTTGGCATGTTCTCGGTGATCGAGAAGGCCAGCGGCCAGTGGGTGGGCCGGGTCGGGCCGTGGAATCCGGTCGACTGGCCGGGTACCGAAGTGGGTTGGAGCATTGTGCGTGCGGCCTGGGGCAGGGGTTATGCGCCCGAAGCCGCCATTGCCAGCACCGACTGGGCGTTCGAGCATCTGGGCTGGGACGAGGTGATCCACACCATCGATCCGGCCAATGCCGGATCGCAGGCGGTGGCGCGCAAACTCGGCTCGCGCCTGCTGCGCATCGGCGAACTGCCGCCGCCGCACGCCGGCAAGCCGATTGAAATCTGGGGCCAGTCACGCGCGCAGTGGCTGGCGCGTCCGCGTTCGCAACCTGCTGCGTCCTGAGCCACGAGACCGCCGCCATGTCGATTGAGTCCGTCACCGTCCACGGTTACTCCAGCTCCGGCAACTGTCACAAGGTGCGGCTGGTGCTGGAGCAGCTGGGCCGTCACTACCAGTGGATTGAAGTGGACAGCCCCAACGGTGGCACGCGCACTCCGGCCTACCTGGCCAAGAATCCCAACGGCAAGGTGCCGATGCTCGAGCGCGCCGACGGCGCGGTGCTGACCGAATCCAACGCGATTATCTGTTGGCTGGCCGAAGGCAGCCCGCTGCTGCCGGCCGATGCCTGGCAGCGCGCGCAGGCGCTCAGTTGGTTGTTCTTCGAGCAATACAGCCACGAGCCGTACGTGGCGGTGGCGCGCTTCATCCGCGGCTGGACCCCGTTGGACTCGCCGCGACGCGCGGACCTGCCGCGCCTGATCGAGCGCGGCGAACAAGCGCTGGCGGTGATGGAGCGCCACTTGCAGCAGCACGCCTGGTTTACCGGCAGCGATTACGGCGTGGCCGATGTGGCCTTGTTCGCCTACACCCATTGCGCGGCCGATGGCGGCTTTGATTTGCGCAAGTTTCCGGCCATCCAGGCCTGGCTGGCGCGGGTCGCCGCGACGCCGGCTTTTGTCCCCATGCCGGGCGCGAACGCCGAAGCGCCCGCCTTGATCGACCAGTCCTGAATTCTTCCCACCTTTCCCTGATTCGCGGGCCACGCCCGCCAAACGGATTAATCGCCCCATGAGTCAACCGATTCCCGCCCGTATGAAGGGCCTCAACCGCGCCGAAATCTGCGACGTCAACTTCGTCGAATTCGTCAAGCACTGGGACGGCGCGACGCGTGCGCGTGCGGGTGAGGGTCAGGCGGTGCTGCCCGGCAGCGCGCTGGATGTGCGCGGCTTTGTCGAGTTGCTGGAATCGCAGCTGATCTCGCGGCATCTGGATTTGATGGCGCGCGTGCTGCGCGTGCAGAACAAGGTCTTCTACACCATCGGCAGTTCCGGCCACGAAGGCAATGCGATGGTGGCGCGTTTGACCCGGCATACCGATCCCGCCTTCCTGCATTACCGCAGCGGCGGCTTCATGGCCGAACGCTTCCGCAAGCTGCCGGGCATGGATCCGGTGATGGATTCGGCCTTGTCCTTCGCCGCCAGCGCCGAAGATCCCGCCTCCGGCGGCCGCCACAAGGTCTGGGGCAGCAAGCCGTTGTGGGTATTGCCGCAGACCTCGACCATTGCCTCGCACCTGCCCAAGGCATTGGGCACGGCGGTAGCCATTGAGCAGGGCCGCCGTCTGGGCCATGCCTTGCCGATTCCGGAAGACAGCATCGCCATCTGCTCGTTCGGCGATGCCTCCAGCAACCACGCCACCGCGCAGACCGCGTTCAATGCCGCCGCCTGGACCGCCTACCAGAAGCTGCCGGCGCCCGTGTTGTTTGTCTGCGAAGACAACGGCATCGGCATCTCGGTGAAGACCCCGACCGACTGGATTGCGCGCAACTTCCGCAACCGCAGCGATCTGGATTATTTCTTTGCCGACGGCCTGGATCTGGCCGAAGGCTATGGCCAGGTGCAGGCGGCGGTGGAGCATTGCCGCCGCAGCCGTCGCCCGACCTTCCTGCACCTGCGTACCACCCGCATCATGGGCCACGCCGGCACCGACTTCGAAATCGAATGGCGACCGATTGAAGAGTTGGTGGCCGTGGAAGCCACCGACCCCTTGCTGCGCAGCGCAGCCATTGCGCTGGAGTCAGGCGTGCTGTCGCGCGATGAGTTGCTGGCGCTGTACGAGCAGGTGCGCCAGCGCTGCTTTGCCGCCGCCGAACAAGCCGATCGCACGCGCAAAATCGAAACGCTGGAAGAAGTGATGGCGCCGCTGGCGCCGTACTCGCCGGACAAAGTGGCGGCCGAAGCCAGCCGCGCGGCGCCGCATGACAAGCGCGTGGCCGCCTTTGGCAGCGAAGAGAAGCTGCCGGAGAAGTTGCCGCCGCGCCACCTGGCCATCCAGATCAACAACGCCTTGCACGATCTGTTCTGCAAGTATCCGGAGACCTTGCTGTTTGGCGAGGACGTGGCGCAGAAGGGCGGCGTCTACACGGTCACCAAGGGCCTGCAGAAAGCGTTCAAGGGCGGTCGCGTATTCAATACGCTGCTCGACGAGACCATGATCCTGGGCCTGGCCCAGGGCTACGCCAACATGGGCATGCTGCCGCTGCCGGAAATCCAGTATCTGGCCTACTTCCACAACGCCTGCGATCAAATTCGCGGCGAAGCGGCCAGCCTGCAGTTCTTCAGCAACGATCAGTACCGCAATCCGATGGTGGTGCGTATCGCCGGCCTGGGTTACCAGCGCGGATTTGGCGGGCACTTCCACAACGACAATTCGATTGCCGCGTTGCGTGACATCCCCGGTCTGGTGGTGGGCTGCGCCTCGCGTGGCGATGATGCCGCCACCATGCTGCGCACGCTGACCGCGCTGGCCAAAGTGGACGGTCGCGTCACCGCCTTCCTGGAACCCATCGCGCTGTACATGACCAAGGATCTGTACGAAGCCGGCGACGGCCAGTGGCTGTTCCCGTATCCGGAACAGGAGCAGGCCATGACTCTGGGCGAGGGCCGCGTCTACAACGACGATGCCAACGACCTGGTGATCTTCAGCTACGGCAACGGCATCCCGATGAGCCTGCGCGCGGCGCGCAGTATCGAAGCCAAGCATGGCTGGAAGGTGCGAGTAGTGGATTTGCGCTGGCTGGTGCCGCTCAACGAAACCTTCATCGCCGAACAGGCGCGCAGCGCCAAGCGCATCCTGGTGGTCGACGAAGGTCGCCACTCGGCCGGCGTGGGCGAGGGCGTGATCACCGCCATTGCCGAAGGAGGCTTTGGCGCGCGTCCGTTCCAGCGCGTGGTCGGTGCCGACACCTATACGCCGCTGGCCGGCGCGGCATTCCTGGTGTTGCCGGGTGACGAGGACATCGTCGCCGCCGCTGATCGCCTGGCCTAAGCAGACCTGCCCTCGAGCCCTCCCGCGTGAGAGGGGAGGGTGGGTGAAGGCATATGGCTTGAGCCCTCCCCGCAAGGCGGGGGAGGCTTGGGTGGGGGCAAACCGCTGCCGACAAACCATCCGCAAGTTAATCTGGCGCCAATCCCCCGCACCCGGTGCCGCCATGTCCACCCCCACCATCGCCGTCATCATCGGCAGCCTGCGCAAGCAGTCCTACAACCGGCAACTCGCCCGCGCCGTTGAGCGTCTGGCTGGAGATCGTTTCGCCTTCCAAACCCTGGAGATAGGCGAGCTGCCGCTCTACAACCAGGACTTTGATCAGGACTTTCCTGCCGTCGCGCTGCAGTTCAAGCGCGGTATCGAGCAAGCCGACGCGCTGCTGATCGTCACCCCTGAGTACAACCGCTCCATCCCCGGCGTGTTGAAGAATGCCATTGACGTGGCCAGCCGCCCCGGCGGCAGCACGACCTTTGCCGGCAAGCGCGCCGGCATCATCGGCATCTCTCCGGGCGCGCATGGCACGGTGTCGTCGCAGCAGCACCTGCGCAACGTGCTGGCGGCGGTGGACGTTGCCGTACTGCCGCAGCCGGAAATCGCGCTGCAATACAAGGAAGGTTTGTTCGACGCCAACGGCGACATCGCCGATGAGCGCGCGCGCAAGCGCTTGTCGCTGTTCCTGGATCGTTACGAAGCCTGGCTGCGCTGATCAGCGCGGCAGCAGCGCGCTCATCCGCCGCCACAGGCTTTGATCGACCGGACCGTCGTCGACCAGACTGGCGGCCAGCGCGCGCCGGAACGGCGAAAGCCGCTGACCCGTGCGCAGGATCGCTTCGCGCGCCACGCGCATTGGCCGGCGGTCATTGGTGAACACTTCCACCACCGCGCGCGTTGCCAAGTACAGCGGCCGCGTTCCGGCGCGATGGCGGCGTTCGTAACGGGCGAGCAGGGCGGCATCGCCCAGGTCGCGACCCTGTTGCTGGGCCGTGCGGGCCAGGTCGCGCAGGCGCTCCACGCTGGCCAGGCCCAGGTTGAAGCCATGTGCGGTGACCGGATGCATGCCCACCGCCGCATCACCGGCCAGGGCGAAGCGCGGGCCGACAAAGTTGCGCGCGTACACGCCCACCAGTGGATAGGCGTGGCGAGTGCTGGCCAGTTCCATCTTGCCCAGGCGCTGGTCATAGCGCTGCTCGATCTCGCGGGCGAAGGCATCTTCTGACAAGGCCATCAATCGCTGCGCTTCGCCGCCGGGCAGGGTGATCACCGCCGAAGCCAGATGTTCCTGCAAGGGCAGCAGGGCCAGCGTCTGGCCATGGCCAAACCATTCCCAGGCAGTGCCGTGGTGCGGCTGCTCGTGGCGCATGCGGCAGACCAGCATGGTCTTGCCGAAGTCGTGGTGGTCCGCCGTCAGGCCCAGGCTGCGGCGGGTCTCGGAAAAGCGGCTGTCGGCAGCGATCAGCAGCGGTGCGGTCAGGGTCAGGCCATCCTGCAATTCGACAACTGCGCAGCGTTCGGTGGTGCGCACCGCGCTGATGCGCGCATCGAAGCAGCTCTTCAAGCCCGGCTGGTCGCGTGCGATGTCCCAGGCGGCCTGACGAATCCGGTGATTGGGTACCAAGGTGCCCAGTTGATCATGACCGCTGAGCTGGCCATCCACGTCCATGCCGTTGTGCGAATGGCCGGTGAGTACCTTGGCGGCGCGCAAGGGCGAGATGTCCGCACTGTCCAGGCGTTGCCACAGACCCAGCTCACGCAGCAGCCGCATCGAGGCGTGGGTCAGTGCGATCTCACGGCCATCAAACGCCGGTTCGGCAATGGCTGCTTCGCTTTGCCGTTCAATCAGTCCCACGCTCAGGCCCAAGTCGCAGAGCGCGCGCGACAGGCACAGGCCGACCGGGCCGGCGCCAATAATCAGGACATCAGAATGCATGGCGATTCCGCAAAGTGGATTGCGGGCAGTCTAGGCAACCGTGCGGCCGCCTCATTGACTTGAATCAAGCATTGCGCGCCTCAGCGCGCCAGGCCGCCGGGCAAGGCTAGTTCGACGACGGGCGTGGCATCAACGCTGAGCGCGCCGGCGATCTCTTCCAATGGCATCACTGCCAAGGCCCAATGTTCGGTGGCTGCCAGCGAGCTGGTGCAGATCACTTCGCCCAGATCACGGCTGCCATCGGACACCGCAGCGCCGTTGGCCAGTGGCGTCTGTGCATGCAACAGACGCAAGCCGCGCTTGGCCTTGCCCAGGAAATGCGTGCGCGCCACGATTTCCTGACCGGGATAGCAGCCCTTCTTGACGCTGTAGGCCTGCAGGCGGTCGAGTGAAAGCTGCTGCGGCGTCCATTGTTCGCGCTGCGCAGCCGGCAAACGTGGCACGCCATCGCGCAGATCCTGGCTCAGCCACTCGCCGGTGTCGGTGCTTGCTGGCGCGGACTCGGCCGGGCCAATCCACCAACTGCGTGCACCCAGCTCACTGCCTCGATCCAGCCACAAGGCGCCGTCGCGCTCGCCGATTCGCGCACCGTGGGCTTGGGAGGCCGTTCCGATGGCCCCCGCTACCCGCAGATCCGCGCGCGCGCTGATCTTCAACTTTCGTCGAAAGACAAAGCGCTGCAGCGGGGTGACGAAGTCCTCGGCGGGCAGGTCTGGCAGCACCGCCCACAGCGTCTCGGCATCCAGGCGGAGCAGGGCGAATAGCGCAATCACCCGCCCTTTGGGCGTCAGCCAGGCATTCCACTGCCACTGGCCAGGGGCCAGCGCGGTCACGTCGTTGGCGAACTGCGCATGCGCAAAAGCCGCGGCGTCAGGCCCTTGAAAGGTCACCACGGCATGATCGGGCAGCGCCAGCAAAGGCGCGGCGGAGAGGTCAAGGTTGTCAGGCAAGGGGGCGAGGATTAAAATTTTGTGCGTTGCGAGAACCTCATGATAGGCCAAACACCCCCAAACCCCGCGCCCGAACCTGGAACGCAGTCGTCCGAGAACGGCACGACCCCGCCAGGTGGTCAGGCCGTGTCACCGGCGACTAAGGCCAGGGAGTTCGGGGGACGTGACGGGCTCGAGCCCACGCGTTATGGCGATTGGGAAAAAAACGGACGCTGCGTCGACTTCTGACGCGCAGCATTGAGCCAACGCGGTTACGACCGCCCAGCCGAGAAAGAATCAGCGAATGGCGACACCCCAACGTCCGCTTTCCCCCCATCTGGATGTCTACCGCTGGCAGATCCAGATGGTCACCTCGATCCTGCATCGGGCCACCGGCATCTTCCTGGCATTCGGTGCGCTGATCATCGCCGCCGGCCTGATGGCCTTGATGCTCGGCCCTGACGCCTGGAATTGTTTCCGCGATCTGGCCGGTGCCTGGTATGGCCAGGTGTTCTTCTTCGTCTGGACCTGGACCTTCGCCTACCACCTGTGCAACGGCATCCGCCATGTGGTGCAGGATTTCGCGGTGGGCTTCAGCATTCCGGCCTTCGTGCGCAACAGCTGGTTGTCGGTCATCGGCAGCCTGCTGATCACCGCGCTGGTTTGGGGCTACGTGTTGCTGGGAGGTGGCGTATGAGCAGCAAGTCGCCGCGTTACCGCACCCCGCTCAAGAATGTCGCCGGCCTGGGCTCGGCCAAGTTGGGCACCGCCCACTTCGTCTATCAGCGCCTGACCGCCACCGCGCTGGTCCTGCTCAGCATCTGGTTCCTGTGTTTTGCCCTGAGCCTGATGGGCGCCGACTACGTGGCCGCCACCGAAGCCGTCGCCAAGCCCTGGAACGCGGTGCTGCTGGTGGGCTTCCTGATTGCCATGTTCTGGCATGCCCAGCTCGGCCTGCAGGTCGTGCTGGAAGACTACGTACATACCTCGCTGCTGGCCCTGGCGGTGCAAACCACCGTCAAGTTCGTCGCCGTCCTAGGCGCGATCGTCAGTGTTTTCGCCGTGGCCCGCATCGCGCTGGGGAATTGATTCAATGTCCGCTTACAAGATCACCGAACACAAGTACGACATGGTCGTGGTGGGCGCCGGCGGCGCCGGCCTGCGCGCGACCTTCGGCCTGGCCGCCAAGGGCCTGCAGACGGTCTGTCTGACCAAGGTCTTCCCGACCCGTTCGCACACCGTGGCCGCGCAGGGCGGTATTTCCGCTGCGCTCGGCAACATGGGCGAGGACGACTGGCGCTACCACTTCTTCGACACCATCAAGGGTTCGGACTGGCTGGGCGATCAGGACGCCATCGAGTACATGTGCCGCGAGGCCATTCCGGCGATCATCGAGCTGGAACACTACGGCGTGCCGTTCAGCCGCACCGAAGAGGGCAAGATCTACCAGCGCCCGTTCGGTGGCATGACCACCCGTTACGGCGAAGGCCCGCCGGCGCAGCGCACCTGCGCCGCCGCCGACCGCACCGGCCACGCCATGCTGCACACGCTGTACCAGCAGTCGCTCAAGCATGACGCGCGCTTCATGATCGAGTACTTCGCGCTCGATCTGATCTTCGACGAAGAAGGCGTCTGCCGCGGCGTGCTCGCGCTGGACATGGCCGAAGGCTCGCTGCACCTGTTCCGCGCCCACGGCGTGGTGCTGGCCACCGGTGGTTACGGCCGCGCCTACTTCAGCGCCACTTCCGCCCACACTTGCACCGGTGACGGCGGTGGCCTGGTGATGCGCGCCGGCCTGCCGATGCAGGACATGGAGTTCGTGCAGTTCCACCCGACCGGCATCTACGGTGCCGGCTGCCTGATCACCGAAGGCGTGCGCGGCGAAGGCGGCATCCTG
>Ga0160436_1000523_pt1 | contig 14182 bp, 16 predicted proteins | sample HID1973M_E0MG_FD_108264 | JGI IMG/M metagenome (GOLD analysis project Ga0160436, IMG submission 108264) | Enriched mosquito-associated microbial communities from UW Madison campus, WI, USA - HID1973M_E0 MG | ecosystem: Host-associated > Arthropoda: Insects > Digestive system > Unclassified ...
CCCAGATCGAGTGCGTGCAGGACGGCGACTACTGGGTGCGATCCGGGAAGCGCCTGCATGAGGTGTCACTCGTGGGAGCCGACTCGATCGTCCGCGCGGTCGGCCAGCTGTCGACGCCGCTTGACGTGCTGCGTGAGGCGGTCGCCAACGCGACGCCCGCGCCCCGGTAGGACTCAGCCCGCGTAGTCGCCGACGAGCCTGACGGCTCCGCCGTCGACGCCCTTGGCACCCTGCTCGAAACCGGCGAGGTCGTGGGATGCGGTCGAGACGCGTCCGGCGACCCACGCGGGCAGGCCCGCCGCCTCGAGCGCGCGGGTGACCGAGCTGGCGGCATCCTGCGCGACCACCGCGAAGAAGCCCACGCCGAGGTTCCACGTGGACTCGGTGTCGGCGAGCGCCAGCCCGCCCCACGAGGCGAGGGTGCGGAAGACGGGCTGCGGGCTCCACGTGGAGCGGTCCAGCTCGACCCATGCGCCCTTCGGCAGCACGCGCGCGAGGTTGGCCGCGATGCCGCCGCCCGTGACGTGGCTGAGGGCGTGGATCGCACCTGGCAGCTCGTCGATGACGCGCAGCAGGGGCGCGGTGTAGAGCCGGGTCGGCTCGAGCAGCACCTCGCCGACGACGCCGCCCAGCTCATCCGCGTGGTCGGTGTACGACAGCCCGCGGCCGTCGAGGATGTGCCGCACGAGCGAGAAGCCGTTGCTGTGCAGACCGCTGGATGCGATCGCGATGACCACGTCGCCGTGCTGCACGTTGTCGGGGCCGAGCACCGCATCCGCCTCGACCACGCCCACCGCGGCGCCGGCGATGTCGTAGTCGTCGGGTGCCATGAGGCCCGGGTGCTCGGCGGTCTCGCCACCGACGAGGGCCGTGCCGGTCTCGGCGCACGCGCGCGCGACGCCCGCCACGAGGGTGGCGATGCGTTCGGGGTGCACCTTGCCGGTTGCGATGTAGTCGGTCATGAAGAGCGGCTTCGCGCCCACGACGACGATGTCGTCGACGACCATCGCCACCAGGTCCTGCCCGATCGTGTCGTGCTTGTCGACGGCGAGCGCCAGCGCGATCTTCGTGCCCACGCCATCCGTGCTCGTCGCGAGCAGCGGGCGGCGGTAGCCGAGCAGGGCGGATGCGTCGAAGAGGCCCGCGAATCCGCCGACGCCTCCCAGCACCTCGGGGCCGTGCGTGCGGGCCACGGAGGCCTTCATCAGATCGACCGCGCGGTCGCCTGCCGCGGTGTCGACGCCTGCGGCGGCGTAGCTGGCATCGCCGTGGCCGGTGGAGGGGGCGGGGGATGCACTCGTCACGCGTTCAGCGTACCGGCGTGCGGCATGCGCACGAGGCGGACCGGGCGGCCGGTTGTGGCCGAACGCCCGGTCCTCCTGCGGGCTATGCAGTGGTGCGACGGCTGCGGCGGCCGCCGCGGATCAGCAGCAGACCTGCGGCGAGCAGCAGCCCCGCGACGGATGCCAGCGGCGCCACGGCGTCAGCGCCGGTCGCGGCGAGCGCGGCCTCGTTGTAGGCGACCGGACCGGTCAGCGACACGGCCCCGATGGTGCCGTTGCGAAGCACGGTGAACCAGGCGGTCGTGGAGACGGCCGAACCATCCTGAGCGGTTCCCTCGAGCACGAGGCGGTGGGCACCGGCCGGCACCGAGGCGGGGAGCCGCACGTCGAACGACAGGCTGCCGTTGCCGAGCACCAGAGCCGACCCGAGCACGACGGGGGTCGAGTGCATGGTGACGGTCGCCGTGCTGCCCGGGAGCAGGTTCGACGCGTTCACGTGGGCCGTGGACCCGGCGGCGACGTCGCCGGCCTCGAAGCCGAGCACGAACGTGAGGACGGCGGGCGGCGCCGGGAGGCGGGTCACGACGACCGTGTACTCCTTCGACTCCCCGTACAGGGCCGTCACCGTCACCGTGATGGTGGTGTCTCCGACCGGAAGGGCGACGGTCGCCGCCTCGCCGTCGACGCCGTCGATGGCGACCGTCCAGTCGGACTCGACCGCGGCGGCGGTGACGTCGACCGACGAGGTCAGGTAAAGCACCTCGAGCGTGTAGGCGTCGGTGCCGGCATCGAACACCGGCACCAGGCTCTGGCCGGCGATGCTGAGGTCGCTCAGGTCGAGATCGGGGGCCTCACGGGTGACCGTGATGGTGCGCGACGTCTCGGTCACACCGTCCTCCGCCGTGGCGGCGACGACGATCTGGGTGGAACCGACCGGCAGCGAGATCGGCGCCGACGCCGTTCCCGACTCGGTGTCGTGACCGTTGACGCGCAGGATCGCCGTGGCATCCGAGAGCTCGCCGGTCACCTGCAGGGAGGTCGTCAGGTAGGGGACCGTGACCGTGTAGTTCGTCTCCGCGTTGCTGAACGACGGCGAGAGGGTGCCGGTCGACAGCGACAGCCCGGTCAGGTCGGCGTCGTGCGACGGCTGGTCACGGGTGACCACCACGGTGTACATCTTCTCGACGCCGTTCGGGGCCGTCACCTGGATGACGAAGCCGTTGCCGATGGGGTCGAAGTTCACCGGGACGGTGCTCGGCGTGCCGGCGGTCATCGCCACGTTGTTGAGCTTGATGGTGTTCGCGCTCTCCGCAGCCGTCGCCGTGATGCCCATCGACCTGACGGCGTACGGCACCGCGACCGTGTAGTACTGCACCGCGGGGTCGAAGGCCGGTGTGAGGGTTCCCGCCGAGAGTCCGATGGATGCGAGGTCGACGTTCGCGGTCGGGGCCGGCGCGCGGGTGACGTGCACCGTGTAGGTCTTCTCGGTGGAGTCCGGGGCGGTGACCTTGATGAGGGTGATGAGGCCGGCGAGGGGCACGAACATGGTCGGCCCGGTGGCGCTCGTCGCGCTCGACATGGTGACCGTGTTGCCGGACTCGAGCGCGGTCGCCGAGAAGGTGATGCTGTTGGTGGCGAACGGCAGGGCGACGCTGTAGTTGGTCACATCGGCGTCGAACGCGGGGCTGAGGGTGCCGGTCGAGACGCCCAGGTCGCTCAGACGCAGATCGTAGGCGGGTGCAGGCGGCGCCTGCCTCGTGACCATCAGCACGTACTGGGTGGAGGCGAGTCCGTCGCCGCTGGTGACGGTGGCGATCAGGATGTTGAGGCCCGGCCGGAGGAAAGCGCTGACCGCGGTGCCGCTCGGGGTCGCGGCCGACACGTCGCCGTTCCACGTGGTGATCGTCGCGGCGGAGTCGGCGGCCGTCGGCGTGAAGGTGAACGCGGTCGTCGTGTGCGCGACGCTCACGCTGTACGACGTGACGGCGGGGTCGAATCCGGGGCTCAGCGCACCGGACGAGACACCCAGCGAGCCGAGGCTCGCATCCGATCCGCCGGCGGCGCGGGCGCTCGGGACCACCGCGAAGGCGAGGGCGAAAGCGAGCAGAAGCGCGATGGTCGAGGCAAGGGTCGACCGCAATGTGGGGGTAAGCACGGCATTCATCCAAGCAGCGCGATCGGTTGCGCATGTAGCCCCCGAAAGGGGAAGGGCACCCAGGCGGCAACCGGATTCCGTGTGGGAGGATGGGGCGTACCTCATCCGGTGCGGCCCCCACGAACCTCAGGAGCAGCCCGCAGCATGTGCGGCATCGTCGGCATCGTCTCATCGAGCCCCGTCAACCAGCAGGTCTACGACAGCCTGTCCCTTCTTCAGCACCGCGGCCAGGACTCGACGGGCATCGCCACCGCCGAAGGCTCGATCGTGCACATGTTCAAAGCCAAGGGCCAGGTGCGCGAGGCGTACCGCACGCGCGACATGCGCACCCTCCTCGGCACCATGGGGCTCGGGCATGTCCGCTACGCGACGCGCGGCGACGCCGCCAAGGAGCAGGAGGCTCAGCCGTTCTACGTGAATGCCCCCTACGGCATCGTGCTGGTGCACAACGGCAACCTCACCAACACGCGCGAGCTCACCGAGGAGCTGTTCCACACCGACCGCCGCCACCTCAACACGAGCTCCGACACCGAGCTGCTGGTGAACGTGCTGGCCAACGAGCTGCAGTCGCAGATCCGCGGCTCCGACCTCGACCCCGACCAGGTGTTCGACGCCATCGAGACCCTCCACGAACGCGTCGAGGGCTCCTACGCGGCCATCGCGCTCATCGCCGGCCAGGGGCTGCTCGCCTTCCGGGACCCGTTCGGCATCCGTCCGCTCATCCTGGGTCGCCGCTCGGAGGGCCTCGTCGGCACCGAGTGGGTCGTGGCGAGCGAATCGCTCGTGCTCGAGTCGGGCGGCTACGAGGTCGTCCGGGATGTCGCACCCGGCGAGGCGATCTACATCACCCGCGCCGGCGAACTGTACTCCCGCCAGTGCGCGAAGAACCCGCGCCTCATCCCCTGCTCGTTCGAGTACGTGTACCTGGCGCGCCCCGACTCGATCATGAACGGCATCTCCGTGTACGAGGCCCGCCTGCGCCTCGGCGACCGCCTCGCCGACACGATCGCCAAGTACACGCCCTCCGGATCGATCGACGTCGTCATGCCGATCCCCGACTCCTCGCGCCCCGCAGCCATGCAGGTGGCGCGCAAGCTCGGCATCGAGTACCGCGAAGGCTTCTACAAGAACCGGTACGTCGGCCGCACCTTCATCATGCCCGGCCAGGAGCAGCGCAAGAAGAGCGTCAAGCAGAAGCTGAACGCCATGTCGAGCGAGTTCGTCGGCAAGAACGTGCTCATCGTCGACGACTCCATCGTGCGCGGCACCACCTCGAAGGAGATCGTCGACATGGCGCGCCAGGCGGGCGCCAACTCGGTCACCTTCACCTCGGCCGCTCCCCCGGTGCGCTACCCGCACGTCTACGGGATCAACATGCCGACGCGCGCCGAACTCATCGCGTCCGGCCGCAAGATCCCCGAGATCGCCACCGCGCTCGGCGCCGACTACCTGATCTACCAGGAGGTCGAAGACATGAAGTCGGCGATCCTCGAAGGGTCGTCGATCACCGACCTCGAGATGAGCTGCTTCACCGGCGAGTACGTGACCGGCACGGTCACCCCCGAGTACCTCGAGTGGGTCGAACGCAACCAGCTCAGCTGAACCGGGCGCGGGCCTCCTCCGGGAACAGCGCCAGCGGGTAGAGCTGCCACTCGCGGGTGGAGGCGACCCGCAGCTCGGCCGCGCCCCGCTCCGTTACCAGCCGGTCGAACGCGCGGTAGCGCATCCGCACCACCTCACCGCCGCGGGCGGTCGTGACGTAGTCGTCGTCGAACCCGCTCCACAGGGTCTCGGTGCCGATCTGCTTGCGGATGGTGGAGCGGGTGCCGAGCACGGCGAGCGTCGGCCACAGCACGAGCATCGCGACGGCCACGATGACGGGCACCGGATCGGAGAACGCGACCGTGAGCGCGCCGCCGGTCACGAGGATGCCGGCCGCGACCGCGAGCATCGACGGGTGGGTGGCGATCAGCACCAGCACCCGCCGGGACGCCGCCCGGAGGAAGCCCGTGTCGACGGTGGCGTGGTTGGGGAACTGCGCGGGGTCGAGCTGCGGGACGAGTCCCGCGGCGATGCCCGCGCGCACCTGCTCGACCGCCTCGGGCGGGCACACCTCGACGGGGAGCAGCAGCGGGGCGCCGTTCACCCGGCGCAGCACCACGAACCGACCGCGGGCGCGGATGTCGCGGAAGCTGGCGTACGGCAGGAATCCGTCCATCTCGTCGTCGGCGACCCGCAGCACCACGTCGTCGTAGCGCGCGACGAGGGTGTCGCCCTCGGGAGCGCCGCGCCGCGCCGCGCGAAGCAGCTCGCGGTAGACGGTCAGCTCGATCACCGCGATGAGCAGGGCGAAGAGACCCGCCGCGAGAAGGAACGGCGGCTCGAAGATGCCGAGCAGCAGCATGAGCGGCGCGAGCACGACGGCGAACACGAGGTTGCCGCGCTGCCGGCTGCGGTAGCCGGCGCGGGCGTAGCGCCCGGCGAACCCGGCATCCGCGGTGTACGAGAACTGGAGCGGGGCGTCGGTCACATCGGCACCATATTCGGCGCGGGGCGCGCCGAGCAGACCCCCGTTACGGCGCCAGGGGCGTCAGTCGACCTGCTCGTGCTCGACCGTGACGGTGCGCGCCTTGCGAACGCTGCGCCTGTCGAAGGCGAGGCCGACGATGGCCCCCAGCACGACACCGGCGGGCACCCCGTAGAGGCAGAAGTATGCGTACGTGGCGGCGAACCCGACGTTCGGGTCGGCCGGGAACAGGCTCGTGAGGATGAGGGTCACGAGGGCGCCCACCGCAGCACCCAGCACCAGGAACACACCGAGCTTCGGCGCCCGCCGGATGGTCACCTGCTGCACCTCGGATGCCGCCGTCGCCTCGGCGGCGGGAGTCGCCTCGGGCTGCTGCTCGGCGGGGGTCTGGGGGTCGCTCACCCCTCCATTGTCGCAGCCCGCGGCTGGAGGTTCAGCGCCCCTGGAACGGGGTTGTCACATGGCGGAACGGCCACGTGCTGCCGATCCATTCCGGAACGAACTTGTCGAGGGCACGCCGCACCTCGTCCGCGACCTCCTCGCCCAGCCACCACGACACCTCGGCGGCGGGCTCGCCGCTCTCCGTCGGATCGAGCGGATCGATGTACACGCATCCGAGCAGCTGCGTCTCGTCGTCGTCGAGCACGGCGTAGTTGAACGAGAGCTGGTCGACCATCTCGGCTGCGTGGTGGGCGAGGTCCTCCTCGTCCTGCGCGTGGGTCATGGCGGCGGGCGGCCAACCCCACGCCTCCCCGTACATGCGCCAGAGCATGTCGCGGTTCGCCATCACCGTCACCATGTCGATGTCGACGTCGCTCGCCCGGATGGGGCGCAGGTGGGTCGTGGGGGTCAGCTCGACCCGCTGCGGGTGCACGAAGCCGGCGGGCAGCCAGCGGTGGTCGGTCATCCGGGTTCCCTCTCGTCAGGCCCAGCGCACGGGCAGCACGTCGCTGAGGTCGGCCCGTGTTCCGGATGCCGCGACACGCGCGTCGGCGACCGCCGCCTCCCAGCCGAGCGCGCCGGTCGCGAGCGCGAGCCAGGTGGCGGCATCCATCTCGACCACGTTCGGCGGGGTGCCGCGGGTGTGCCGCGGGCCCTCGATCGCCTGCGTTGCCCCGAACGGCGGCACCCGCACCTCGACTGCGTTGCCCTCGTGGTCGGTGGCGAGCTGCTCGAGCAGGAACCGCACCGCGGCCGCCGTCGTCTGCCGGTCGTCGGCGCCGCCCTGCCACGACCGCACCGCCGCGCGACCCGCATCCGGGGCGATCCGCCGTCTCACTGCCACGATCCGACGCTACCGCGCGCCCGGTAGCCTGTCGGAGTGAAGATCCTCGTCCTCGGATCCGGTGCTCGCGAGCACGCCATCGTCGAAGCGCTCCTCTCGGAGGACGCGCAGCACCAGATCACCGCCGCGCCCGGCAACGCCGGCATCGCCGCCCAGGTGGAGGTGGTCGCCCTCGACCCGAGCAACGGGCGGGTGGTGGCGCAGTACGCGCTCGACAACGGGATCGAGCTGGTGGTGGTCGGGCCCGAGGCTCCCCTGGTCGCGGGCGTCGCGGATGTGCTGCGCGCGAAGGGAATCGCGGTGTTCGGCCCCGGCAAGGCGGCAGCAGCGCTCGAAGGTTCGAAGGCGTTCGCGAAGCGCATCATGGACGCCGCCCAGGTGCCCACGGGCCGCGCCGTGCGCGCCACCACGGTCGAGGAGCTGGTCGCCGCGCTCGACGAGCTGGGCGCCCCCCACGTGGTGAAGGCCGACGGCCTCGCCGCCGGAAAGGGCGTGCTCGTCACCGAAGACCGCGAGGCTGCCGTCGCCCACGCCGAGTACTACCTGCAGCACGGACCGGTGCTGGTGGAGGAGTTCCTCACCGGCCAGGAGGTGTCGCTGTTCTTCCTCGCCGACGGTCACGACGTCGTGCCGCTGAGCCCCGCGCAGGACTACAAGCGCGCCTACGACGGCGACGAGGGCCCCAACACGGGCGGCATGGGCGCCTACTCGCCGCTGCCCTGGATCAACGCGCGCTGGGGGTCGGAGGCGTCGTTCGTCGACGAGGTGCTCGACTCGGTCGCGCTGCCCACCGTGCGCGCGCTCGAAGCGGAGGGCACCCCGTTCATCGGCCTGCTCTACTGCGGGCTCATCGTCTCCGACGAGGGCGCTCCAGGCGGGGGTGCGGTGCGCGTCATCGAGTTCAACGCCCGCTTCGGCGACCCCGAGACGCAGGTGGTGCTGCCGCGCCTGAAGAGCTCGCTCTCGGAGCTGCTGCTCGCCGCCGCGACCGGCGGGCTCGGCCGGCTGCCGTATCCGACGTTCACGGATGAGGCGGCCGTCGTGGTCGTGCTCGCCAGCGAGGGCTACCCCGACAACCCCATCACCGGCCGTGAGCTCACCGGGCTGGATGCCGCCGCCGAGGTTCCGGGGGTCACGATCGCCCACGCATCGACCGCCGTCGTCGACGGGCAGTACATCGCCACCGGCGGACGCGTGCTCGGTGTCGTGGCGCGCGGCGACGGATTCCACGCCGCCCGGGCCGCCGCCTACGAGGCGCTCGGCCGCATCGGGCTCGAGGGCGGTCACTTCCGCCACGACATCGCGGAGCGGGTGGCCCGGTGAACGCCCCTGCGGCATCCGGCGACGCCCGCCTCGAGGCGCTGCGCTGGCGTCACGAGTACTCGGGCAAGGTGCGCGACCTGTACCTCTCGGATGCCGAACCGGGCCGGGCGCTCGTGGTCGCATCCGACCGGGTGAGCGCCTTCGATCATGTGCTCGAGCCGGGCATCCCCGGCAAGGGCGCGCTGCTCACGAAGCTGAGCTTGTGGTGGTTCGCCCAGCTGTCGGAGGTACCGAATCACCTCGTCGAGCAGGCCGCGGGAGGGCTCGCGGCGCTGTCGACCCCGCTGCCCCCGGATGTCGCCGAGCGGGCGATGCTCGTGAAGCGGCTCGACATGTTCCCCATCGAGTGCGTCGTGCGCGGGTACCTCGTGGGCTCCGGATGGGCCGAATACCAGGCCTCGCAGACGGTGTGCGGCATCGCGCTGCCCGCCGGACTCTCGAACGGCGACCGCCTGCCCGAGCCGATCTACACCCCCGCCTACAAGGCGCCGATGGGCGAGCACGACGAGAACATCACCTTCGAGCAGACCATCGAGCTCGTGGGTGAGGCGGATGCGACGGCGCTGCGCGACCTCAGCCTGCGGGTGTTCGAGGTGGCATCCGCGGTGGCCGAAGCGCGCGGGGTGATCCTCGCCGACACGAAGTTCGAGTTCGGGCGCGACCCCGAGTCGGGCGAGATCACCCTCGCCGACGAGGTGCTCACCTCCGACTCCTCGCGCTACTGGGATGCGGCGGGGTACGCGGCGGGCGGCCCGAACCGCCTCGACAGTTTCGACAAGCAGATCGTGCGCGACTGGCTCGCCGCCAACTGGGACAAGACCGGCACCCCGCCGACGCTGCCCCACGAGATCGTCGAGCGCACCGCGCTCCGCTACCGCGAGCTGATCGAGCGCCTGACCGCGTAGCCGATTGCGGAATAGTTGTCGGTGCAACTATGTTGAGGTGATCATGACCGAGAGCACCCGCTTCGCCGCCGACACAGCCATGGGGGCGGTGACCCTCAACGTCGCCGACCTCGACGCGATGACCCGCTACTACCGCGACGCGGTCGGGCTCGACGTGCTCGACGCATCCGGACCCCGCGTGGTGCTCGGGCAGGCGGGCGCGGATGCCGCGAGCGGCCGACCGGTCGTCATCCTCGTGCACACCCCCGAGCTGCGGCACGCCGGCCCGCGCGAGGCCGGCCTCTTCCACACGGCGATCCTGTTCGACACGAAGGCGGCGCTCGCATCCGCGGTGTACTCGGTGGCGCAGAAGCACCCCGGCACCTTCACCGGGTCGAGCGACCACCTGGTGAGCAACGCCTTCTACTTCGACGACCCCGAAGGCAACGGCGTCGAGCTCTACTGGGACCGCGACCGCACCACCTGGAGCTGGGTGCACGGCACCATCGAGATGGGCACCGTCTACCTCGACCCCAACGCATTCCTGGCGGAGAACCTCAGCGAGGAAGGGCTCGCCGGCCCGGTGGCGGGCGATGCGCGCGTCGGCCACGTGCACCTGTCGGTCGGCGACACCGAGACCGCGCGCGACTTCTACGTCGACCGGCTCGGCTTCGACGAAACGATCGCCATCCCGGGCCAGGCGGTGTTCGTCTCGGCGGGCGGATACCACCACCACATGGCGATGAACGTGTGGAACTCGCGCGGTGCGGGACGCCGCCAGCAGACCCTCGGCCTCGGCCGCATCGACATCGAGGTGCCGAACGACGACGACCTGGGAGCCCTCGGCGAGCGTCTCGCTCACTTCGGCATCGACGCCCGCGACGACGGCCGCACGGTCGAGGTCGAAGACCCGTGGGCCAACCGCATCCTCGTGACCGTTCCCGGCCGTGGGTGAACGCGCGCCGATGCTGAGCGCGTCTGCACCCGGCGCCGAGCCGCACTCACCTACACTCGCACCGTGAACGACCCGGTCTACCCGTCGATGCTGCGCGCCAGCCGCGGCTTCCTCGTGCTGCACGGCTTCCGCATCCTGAGCCAGAAGAAGAAGATCGAGGCCGTCGTCGAACGGCTTCCGGATGCGACGCTGCCGTGGGAGGGCAAGCTCGACGGCCCCGACCCGCTGCGCCTGCTCGTGATCGGCGACTCGACGGCCGCAGGCACCGGCGCCGCGACTCAGGACGAGGCGCTGCCCGGAGCGCTCGCCCGGGAGCTGCAGGCGCGCACCGGCCGAGGAGTGATCTGGCGCGCCGTCGGCGAGAACGGTGCGACCACCGGCGAGTTCCGCGAGCGGCACCTCACCGACGCGCTCGCCCGGCCCGCCGACCTCGTGTTCGTGTCGCTGGGAGCTAACGACGCCCTCCACGCACGAAGCGCGCGCGCCTTCACCCGCGACCTGCGCGAGGTGCTCGAGACGCTCAGCGACCGGCTGCCGAACGCCCGCATCCTGATGGCGAACCTGCCGATCTTCATCCGCTTCGAACTGCTGCCCGAACCGACCCGCACCACCCTCTACCGGCACTCCCGCAACCTCGAGCGCGCCGCCCGAACCGTCATCGCGCGCGACCCGCGCTGGATGATCACCGACCAGGTGCCCCCGCCCTACGGGCCCGACTTTTTCGCCACCGACAAGTTCCACCCCTCCGCATCCGGGTACACCGACTGGGCGCGCTGGGCGATCGAGGACGCGTGGCTGCGAGGACTGTCGGAGATCGCGTACGCGGGGGACCGCGCCGACCAGTGACGGCCGCGGCGTTCGCCGCGGTGCTGCGCGGGCGTGCCGCTCCCGGGTCTCGGGTGATCGCAGGCATCGCAGGCGAGCCGGGTGCGGGCAAGTCGACGCTCGCGGGTGACGTCGCCCAGCTGCTCGGTCCGGATGCCGTGGTGCTGCCGATGGACGGCTTCCACCTGCCGCAGGCACGGCTCGTGGAGCTGGGCCGCCGCGACAGGATGGGCGCGCCCGACACGTTCGACGTGCCCGGCTTCGTGCGCGTGCTCACGGCGGTGCGGGTCGACGCGGGTCCCGTGGATGCGCCCGGGTTCGACCGCGTCGTGGAGGAGCCGGTTCCGGATGCGATCCGCATCGACCCGGCCCACCGCATCGTGATCGTCGAAGGCAACTACCTGCTGCACGACGCCGACGGCTGGGAGGCGGTCGCCGGCCTGCTCGACGTGACCGGCTTCATCCGCATCGACCCCCGCATCCGGCAGCAGCGGCTCATCACGCGGCACATCGCCTTCGGCAAGACGGCGGATGCGGCGCGCGACTGGGCGCTCGGCCCCGACGAGGCGAACGCGGCCCTCATCCGGTCGGGGGCTGACCGTGCCGACATGCTGCTGGCCGTAGACTGAGGGGGTTCCCCGCCCCTCGAAATCCCGGGAGTCGTCCGTGCCCACCATCGTCGTCGAGGTCATGCCGAAGCCCGAGCTGCTCGACCCGGCCGGCAAGGCCACCGCGGGTGCGATCGCCAAGCAGGGGGCGTCCGCCTTCAGCGCGGTGCGCATCGGCAAGCGCTTCGAGCTCACCGTCGAGGGCGAGATCACGGATGCCGTGCTCGCCGAGGCGCAGAAGCTCGCCGAGGAGTTCCTCTCGAACCAGGTGATCGAAGACGTGGTCGCGGTGAAGGTCGCCTGATGTCGGTACGGATCGGCGTCGTCACCTTCCCGGGTTCCCTCGACGACCGCGACGCCCAGCGCGCGGTGCGACTCGCCGGGGGTGAGGCCGTCGCGCTCTGGCACGGCGACCACGACCTGCAGGGCGTCGACGCGATCGTGCTGCCCGGCGGCTTCAGCTACGGCGACTACCTGCGCTGTGGTGCGATCGCCGCGCACTCGCCGATCATGGCCGAGGTCATCTCCGCCGCGAACGCAGGGATGCCGGTGCTCGGCATCTGCAACGGCTTCCAGATCCTCGTCGAGTCGCAGCTGCTGCCCGGGGGTCTCATCCGCAACGACCACGGCGACTTCGTGTGCCGCGACCAGCGCCTCCGCGTCGAGAACGCGTCGACCGCCTGGACCTCCGCCTTCTCCGCCGGAGACGAGATCACCATCCCGCTGAAGAACGGCGAAGGCGGCTACATCGCCACCGACGAGACGCTCGACCGCCTCGAAGGCGAAGGCCTCGTCGCGTTCCGCTACCTCGACGTGAACCCGAACGGCTCGCTCCGCGACATCGCCGGCCTCACCAACGAGCGCGGCAACGTCGTCGGCCTGATGCCGCATCCGGAGCACGCCACCGAGCCCGGGTTCGGTCCCGACACGGCGGATGCGATGCGCTCGGGCGTCGACGGCCTGAAGTTCTTCAGCTCGGTCATCGAGCAGACGCTCGCGCGCGTCTAGTCCGCTCGGCCGCGCCGCCGCATCCGGGGCCGCTGCCGCATCCGGGGCTGTCGTCGCATCCGGGGCTGTCGTCGCATCCGGGCTGTCGTCGCATCCGGGCTGTCTCAAATCAAGGACCCCAGCGCTCAAATCAAGGACTCTGCCGCTCGAATCAAGGAACTCGTGTGGCGGATGTGGCTGGCGAGGCTCGCGCGCCACTCCAGCAACAAGGACTCCTTGATTCGAGCGCTGGACTCCTTGATTTGAGCGGCCAGCTCCTTGATTTGGGCGGCAGACTCCTTGATTTGAGCGGCCGGCTCCTTGATTTGAGCGGGCAGGCGGCAGCTCAGGCGCTCCAGCGCTCCCACGACTGCCGAACGAGACGCTCGAGCACGTCGGCGTCGACCGCGTCGAGCCGCTTCAGGTAGAGGCAGCTCTTGCCGACGGTGTGCGGCCCGAGCTCGTCGAACAGCGGATCGGCGGGGCCGTAGTCGTCGTACACGCCGTAGATCGTGAGTGCACCCTTGCGCGGCGAGAAGCCGAGGATGAACCAGTCGTTCGTGCCGGTCGTGTTCGTGTACGGCATCGAGCCGAATCCGACCATCGTCGGCCCCCACATGACCGGCTTCTCGCCCGTCACCCGCTCCATGAGCTCCCGGATGGCGTGACCCTCTGCGCGGCGGCGCGCATCCGGAACCGCATCGAGGAACTCGGTGACGTCGGCATCGGTGGGCTTCGTCTTCGGTTCGGCCATGCGGGCAGGGTACCCCGCCCGCATGGCCTCCGCGACGGTCGGCCGGTCAGCCGGCGAGCAGTCCGAGGGTGTCGACGACGCGGTTCGAGAAGCCCCACTCGTTGTCGTACCACGACGCCACCTTCACGTGGCGGCCGAGCACACGCGTCAGTTCGGCGTCGAAGATCGACGACGCCGGGTCGCCCACGATGTCGGTCGAGACGAGCGGGTCCTCCGAGTAGGTGAGCACGCCGGCGAGCGGGCCGGATGCGGCGTCACGGTACGCGGCGCGCAGCTCATCGACCGTCACGTCGCGCTCGACGGTGACGTTCAGTTCGACGAGCGACCCGACGGCGACGGGCACCCGGATGGCGTAGCCGTCGAGGCGTCCGGCGAGCTGCGGCAGCACGAGGCCGATCGCGTTGGCGGCGTTCGTGGTGGTGGGCGCGATGTTCACGGCGGCGGCACGGGCACGGCGGAGGTCGCGGTGGGGGCCGTCCTGCAGGTTCTGCTCCTGCGTGTAGGCGTGCACCGTCGTCATGAAGCCCGCCTCGATGCCGGCGACCTGGTCGAGCACCTGGGCGAGCGGCGCGAGCGCGTTCGTGGTGCAGGAGGCG
>Ga0160436_1000524_pt1 | contig 14139 bp, 12 predicted proteins | sample HID1973M_E0MG_FD_108264 | JGI IMG/M metagenome (GOLD analysis project Ga0160436, IMG submission 108264) | Enriched mosquito-associated microbial communities from UW Madison campus, WI, USA - HID1973M_E0 MG | ecosystem: Host-associated > Arthropoda: Insects > Digestive system > Unclassified ...
GTCAAGGAAGGATGGAACTGGCTTGCGAATAACTTTGTACTTTCTACGCCAGCAATGACGAAAGTTGCAATGCTTCAACTTTCGAGATGGGCTCGGGAATAAACGAGGTGGCGGCGTTCTTCCGCCGCCACCTTTTTCTTTCCAGTTTGTTGCTTTCGGCCGGCGCCGGATTTTTGAGTTGGATGGCCGAGTTCTATGCGATACGAGGTGGCGGGACGATCGCAGCGCTTGCAGTGCTCTTAGTCTCGCTCATGCTGTTCCCGGAGGTCGCAGGACTTCGTTGGCTCCCGAGAGGGCTGCTGTTGGCAGCGGTCTTGGCGGTGCTGCTGTATCTGCTGTGGATCGCGATGATCGGCACACAGCAGGGGCGCGCATCGAAGGTTCCTGCTGTTCCTGCCTCGATGTGGTGGCTGGGGTTGCTCTATTCCGTCATTGCCATGCCTTGGCTGGAAGAAAAGTTGGTGCGTGACCTCATGTTGAGGGGCTTGGCGGTATTGGTCGGGACTTGGCCAGCCATTTTGGTGTCATCCCTCATTTTCGGTATTGCTCACGGCGCGTATTTGCTGTTCGCGTTCTTGTTCGGGGTTGTCCTGGCGGTCGCGAGGCTGCATCTCGGGATGACTACCTCGCAACGCACGCTGACCCATGGCTTGGTCAACCTGGCGATATGGTGCTGGCAGGTGCCTGGTTTCCTCGACTACCTGTTCTGAATCCGTTCAACGCGGCGCCTCCGGCGGATCAGAGTCCAGCACCTGCAACTGGCCGCCAGTGGTTTCCGGAAGGATGGGTTGGTCGGTGGCGACCAGGACCACGCCGGGGATCAGCAACGGCAACACGTCGGCGAGGAAGCCGGTCGGGACCTGCAGCCGGCCGACCGTCGCCGCTTCCAGTGCCTGGCCTGGATCGGACTCGCCCGGGATGCCGATGCGCATCCAGTTCGGCATGCGCTGGCCGGCCAAGCCGGTGATCTCGCCGGGCAGGAAACCCTGGCCAACAATGAAGGCCTGCGTGCCGACCGGCGTGCCGGCGTCGTGCAGCGCAATGCGTGCGCGCCCGATTTCCACGCCGTTGCGGTATACCAGCAGCTGCTGGTCGGCGGTACTCATCAGCATTGAGACCGGCCCGGTTGGCGAGCGTTCGGGCTGCCAGGTGAAAGCTTCGCCCTCCGGCAACGGCAGCAACGGGCGCTCGGCGCCGGTGACCGGGTCGATCGGGCTCACTGCGCGCGGATGCACGATGTCCTCGCTGCTTACGCCAGCTTCGGACACCACCACGACCATGCCCATGTTCGAGTTCTCGAACAGCAGCCGGGCAAACTCGGTGGGCAGGTGCACGCAACCGTGCGATTCCGGATAACCCGGCAGGCCGCCGGCGTGCAGCGCCACGCCTCCCCAGGTCAATCGCTCCTGGTAAGGCATCGGCGCGTTGTTGTACTGGTTGGAGTGGTGGTCCTTGTCCTTCTGCAGGATGGTGAACACGCCGGTCGGCGTCTCATAGCCCTTCTTGCCGCTGCTCACGGTCGACACCCCGATCAGGATGCCGTTGCGATACGCGTAGGCGCGCTGTTCGGTCAAGCTGACGATCACCGCCATCGGCCCCCAACCCTTGGTCGTGCCGCCCCAGATCCACTCCCCGGGCTTCAACTGCGACGGTGGCGTGCTGGCGGGGCTCGACTGATGGGCGCCCCAGACGGGCACCGCTTCCACACTGGTGGTAGTGACCGCCAGGGCAGCGGCAAGGCAAGTGGCGAGCCATCGGGAAGGCAGGGTCATCGGGCGCAATCTCGTGGGGAGACGGGCTGATCCTAGCAAGCGACGGGCTTGCCCGGCGTGTCCGGGGCCGTATCATCGGAGCGCGGCGGGGGCCGCTTTGGGGGATGCATGAAGCGATGGGGGATTGCGTGCGTGCTGGGCATGCTGCTGTCGTCGGTGATCTGCGCGCCGGTCTGGGCGCGCATGCAGCGCGTCGACCCGGGAGAGATCCCGAAACTGTCCGCGGACGAAGGGTTGGTGCTGATCGCAGTGGACACCGATTTCGAGCTCGAACAGGTGGCACTGAACAAGGACGGCAAGGTGTTCGGCGAAGGCACGATGAGCCAGCTGAAGCCGGGTCGCACGTTCCGGCTGTATGTCGCGCCAGTCGGCGACTACACCTGGAAGCGGATCACCTTGCTCACCGACTATTACAACAAGTGGTCGCTGCCGCTGAAGGACTCCGACGAATTCCGTTTCCATGTCGAGCCCGGGCGGATCACCTATCCCGGGGATCTGCTGGTCAGGTCGGCTGGATGGATGCGCAGCAACGTGGAGATGGTCAACCGCTCGCTCGCCGCGATGGACTGGCTGCAGGCGCAGCACGCGCAACTGCAGAAGCAGGTGCCGATGCAGTACGTCGGTCATTATCCGGACCCGTTTCCCGCCTTCTATCGCCAGGTCCAGGCCGAGCGCACCGTGCCGCCGAGCGAGCCGACGCTGGCACCGCCGCCCGCGGCCGGCGAGCTGCCGGCGGCGGCGGATGTGATGCTGCGCCGTGGTCGCCTGGACACCACGCGGCTCAACCCACGCGGCGACCTGCTGGCCGTGCAACTGCAGGAAGGCAAGGACAAGTGGCGGGTCGAGCTGATCGACCTGATTGCGCAGACGCGACTGCTGCTGGCCACCAGCGTCACCCAGTTCGACCGGGTGCAATGGACCAGCGATGAATCCCTGCTGCTGCAGGCGACGCGCACCAATGGCGATGAAAGTATCCAGGTGTTGCGCGCCTCGCGCGATGCCAAGGGCGCGCGACAATGGACAACGATCCAACTGCCTTCCGATGGCGACGTCGTCTCCGTGCTTGAGGACGAGCCCGACGTCGTGCTGTTCATGTCCTACGCCAACGATGGTCGGCCGATGGTCTATCGCTTGCCGATCGTCAGCCAGCGCATGGTCAATGACACCCGGCCGCGCTTCGCCGACCGCCTCAACTTCGGATTGCAGGACGATATCTGGTGGATGGCCGACGGAAAGGGGCGCCTGCGGCTGGCGACCGTGCGGCGCGACAACGAACGGGTGATGATGTACCGCGGCGAGGATGGCGAGTACCGGGAAGTGAAGGGCTTTGCCGACCTGGAGGAGTTCCAGCCGGTGGGGCTGTCCTACGACGCCAGCGAGATCTATGCGCTTAGCGACCAGGGGCGCGAGCAACGTGATCTGGTCGCCTACGACGTGGCCAGCCAGCGCATCACCCGTACGTTGTTCTCGCGGCCGGGCGTGGATGTCGAGAGCCCGATTTTCGGGCCGCATCGCAGCGTGATCGGGGTGAACTACTACCGCGATGGCCATCTGGTCAGCGAATACTTTGGCGAGAGCGACACTCGCCTGGCCGCCTCGTTGCGCGCCGCGATGCCCGGCCGCAATGTGCTGGTGGTCGACCGCAGCCGCGACGGCAACCAGGCAGTGGTATGGGTCGATGCCGCCGACCAGCCCGGCCAGCTGTACCACCTCGACGTGACGCGACACGCGATGTCGCTGGTGGATGAAGACCGTCCGTGGCTGGAAAAACAGCCCTTGGCGCCGACCCAGATGGTGGCCTTCAAGGGCAGCGACGGGATGCCGTTGCAGGCGTTCCTGACGCTGCCGCCCGGCAAGGCCAAGCGACCTTTGGTGGTGTTCCCGCATGGTGGGCCGATCGGTGTGGCCGATGCGCTGGAGTTCGACGACGAAACGCAATTCCTCGCCTCGCTGGGCTATGCGGTGCTGCGGGTCAATTTCCGCGGTTCGGACGGTTATGGCCGTGCGTTCCGCGACGCGGGCCGGGCGGGCTACGGAACCCTGATCGAGGACGATATCGATGCGGCGATCAACACCGTGCTCGCCAGCCAGCCACTGGACGAGCACCGCATGTGCGTGGTCGGCGCCAGTTATGGCGGCTATTCGGCACTGGTGATGGCGATGCGTTGGCCGGAACGCTTCCGTTGCGTGGCCTCGATCGCCGGCGTCGCCGACCGCATCCTGTTCTACACCGCCAGCGACACCGCGGCGCGATCCAAGGGACGCGCCTATCTGGAGAGGGCACTCGGCGACCCGCGGACCGAAGCTGCACGCATGCAGGACACCTCGCCGCTCTACCACTACGACCGGATCAAGGTGCCGGTGATGCTGGCGCACGGCCTGGAGGATCGACGGGTCGATTACGAGCACATGCGCCGCATGCAACGCATGCTGGTGGCCGCCGGCAATATTCCGGTCGGCCTGACGTTCAAGGAGGACGGCCACGGGTTCGAACAGGACAGCCAGGTGAAGCTTTGGAACGGCGTGGCGGGCTTCTTGCGCGCGCACCTGGACGATGCGCCGCCGACCACGGCGCGGGCGACCACGCCATGATTCGAGGGGCCCGGCGGTCCCGCCGAGCGCGCCGGACTCAGCGGCCCGACTGCGCCAGCGCCGGGTAGTCGGTGTAGCCCTTGGCACCGCCGCCGTACAGGGTGGCGCTGTCGATTTCGTTGAGCGGTGCGTCCAACTGCAGGCGTTCGACCAGGTCGGGATTGGCGATGTAGGCGCGACCGAATGCGACCGCATCGGCGTAGCCGCGGGCGATCGCCGATTCGGCCATCGCTTTGTCGTAGCCGTTGTTGGCGATCCACGGACCACGGAACTTCGCCCGCAACGCGGCGTAATCGAACGGCGCCACGTCGCGCGGACCGCCGGTGGAACCTTCGATGACGTGCAGGAACGCCAGGCCGCCGATCGCGTCCAGGCGCTCGACGGCGCGCTCGAACAGCGGTTGCGGGTCGGAATCGGCGATATCGTTGCTCGGCGTCACCGGCGACAGGCGCACGCCGGTACGGCCGGCGCCGATCTCGCCGGCAATGGCCTGGACGACTTCGGCCAGCAGGCGGGTGCGGTTGTCGATGCTGCCGCCGTACGCGTCGTCGCGGTGGTTGCTGCCGTCGCGCAGGAACTGGTCGATCAGGTAACCGTTGGCCGCATGCACTTCGACCCCGTCGAAGCCGGCTTCGAGCGCGTTGCGCGCAGCGACCCGGTAGTCTTCGATCAAGGCGGGGATTTCGTCCAGGCGCAACGCGCGTGGCGCCGACACTGGCTCGAATCCGTTCGCGGTGAACGTCTTGCCGCGCGCAGCCAGTGCGCTCGGCGCCACCGGCACTTCGCCTGGCGGCAACAGGCTGACGTGCGAGATGCGGCCGACATGCCACAGCTGCACCACGATGCGGCCGCCGCGCGCATGCACCGCGTCGGTGACGCGCTTCCAGCCTTCGATCTGCTCGCGGCTGTGGATGCCCGGGGTATCCAGGTAACCCTGGCCCAGCAGGTTGATCTGGGTGCCTTCGGCGACGATCAGGCCGGCGCTGGCGCGCTGGGCGTAATACTCGACCGCCAACGGACTGGGGACTTGGCCGGCGCCGGCGCGGTCGCGCGTCAACGGCGCCATGACGACGCGATTGGCGAGGGGGATATCGCCGAGGCGGGTGGGGCTGAACAACGGGCTCTGCAGGGGGGCAACGCTCATGCAACGGCTTCCGGGGGAGGAGCCGACCATGATGCCTGCCGCTTGCGTGCGCCGGGTGCGGAAATCGTTGCGCTTGCGGAAAGCTCTGTCTGACGCGCCTAGCGCAGCGCGCTCATGCGCATGCCGTTCTGTTCCAGGCGGTGCAGGCTGTCCAGCTTGGCCTGGTAGCGCGTGCGCTCGCTTTCCGGACCCAGCGAGCGTGCGCGCACCAGTTCGCGCTCGGCCTGGCGGTTTTCGCCGCGCAGGAAATACGCCCGCGCAAGACCGAAGTGGAACTGGTGGGCGCTGGGATATAGCGCCACCGCGCGCCGGTAGTAGCGGATCGCGGTGGCGTAGTCGCCCTGGCTCTCGGCCTGGCGCCCGAGCGTGAATTGGTGGAAGGGGTCCACCTCGCGCAGCGACGTCAACCGCGCGAGCAACTTATCGGCGGCCGGCTGATCGCCCTGGCGGCGGTACAGGTTGATCATGTTGGAGAGGCTGGCGATGTGGTCGTGCTTGATCTGCAGTGCCTGCGCGTAGTCGCTCCAGGCGGCCCGATCATTGCCTTCGCGTGCTTCCAGCACGCCGAGGTTGTTCCAGATGTTGGGCAGGCTCGCGTCCATGTCCAGGGCGCGGTTGAAGTACACCCGCGAGGCGGTGTACTGGTCTGCGCCCATCAGTTCGCTGCCGCGGTTGCTGTAGTAGTGCGCGAACAGGCGATCGTCGCTGATGACGGTAGGGCCGCGCCGGTCCATCAGCACGCTGCTGTCGAGGTCGACCGTGCCAGTGCGCCCGTCGACGCGGATCTGCACGTTGATATGGCCGAAGTTGTAGATCGTGCGCTGGTCCTGGTACCAGCTGAGCACCTGGCCGATCTCCTGCGCGCGGGCGCTGATGCCGGCCTCGCGCGCCAGCGAGATGAACAGCAGGCTGAAGGACAGGCAGTTGGCGGTGCCGGTGGCGAAAGTCTCGGCGACCGTGTGGGTGGCGGCCGATTCGTAGCGCAGGGCCAGGCCGTCGTCGTCGAAGATCAGATGCACCAGTGCCTCAAGGCGCGGCCCGCGTGCGCCGTGGGGACGGATCACCCGGTCATACAGCATCTGCCGCAAGGCGGGCGGGATTGCCATGATCTGGCCGGGCGTCGGCGGCGGCAGCTGGGCTGGCGCCGTGGGCTGATCCGGTTGGGCGACCACGGTGTAGGGCGAGGCGTCGATCACGTTCGCCGGGGCGGTGGGCGGGGCGGAAGCCTGTGCGGCAGCCGCCGTAGGCGCTGGCGCGACGGCCGCGGCGGTGGCGAGCACGAGCGAGGCCAGGCTGATCATCTGAGGCTCCTGCGACGGACCGATGCCGTCGCCCGATGGCATGGCCGGAGTGTATTCCTTTCCTGTGCCGGCGGCGCATGCGCGGCCTGTGGTCGCCGTATGGTCAAGCGACAACCCGCTGCGCGATGTCGCTGCCCTCCACCGCGAGCGGAGAGGGCTGGTTCGGGCCGGTGGCGGCCGGCGCGGCTTCAGCCGCCGTACGGGCTCTGCTAGTATCCGCCGCCCTGACGCGCGCCGGCCTGCCGGTGGATCGATGATGCACCGGCCCTATCTCTATCTGTCTTCCGCCGAGGCGCAGCTTTCGCTCGGCTTCGGCGACGATAAGCCGAGCGAAAGCCTGTTCTTCGCGTTGCGTCCGCCGCCGCCCGTAGCCATGCAGGCCGTGGATCTGGCGCAGCAATTGCTGGCGCGGCAAGGACGGCAGGTGCGTCCGCCGGTGGCCGAGCGCCTGCATGTGACCCTGCATTACCTGGGCGATTACCCGGGTATTCCTCCCTCGCTGTTGCTGCGCGCAGGCGAAGCGGCCGCACAGCTGGCGGTGCCGCCGTTCGGCCTGCGCCTGGATCGCGCCGGCAGTTTCGCCGGCCATCGCGACCGCCGTCCGTGCGTGCTGACGGGCGAGGGCGAGGGCATCGCCGGTGTCGTCGGTCTGCATGCGGCGTTGGGCCAGGCGCTGCTCCGCCAAGGTTTTCGGCCCAGCAGCAACTTCACCCCGCACATGACCCTGTTCTATGGCGAAGCGGTGCCGTCGATCGCGGTCGACCCGCTCGCGTGGCAGGTCGGGGAAATCGCGTTGATCCGTAGTTTTCTCGGCCAGGGCCGTTACCAGGAAGAAGGGTGCTGGCCGTTGCGATGAGCCGGCCGTTCGACTGGCTTGGCGACGCGGCCGGCGGCGCGTAGGCTGGCGCGCATGTCAGCCATGCCGCTGCCGCAAGCGATCGTGCCCCTGACCCTGCAACCGACGCAGTGGGAAGCGCTTCGCCAGGCCTATGCCACGCCGCCGCGTGCCTACCATCATTGGGGCCATGTCGAGGCGGTGCTCGGCCACTACGCCGAGGTCGCGGCCGGCCCGGGCTGGCGGCAGCCGCGCGAGGCCGCGCTGGCAATCCTCTTCCACGATGCGATCTACGAGCCGGGCCGTCGCGACAACGAGGCGCGGTCGGCGGCGCTGGCACGCGAACGGATCAGGCAGTGGTGGCCCGATGCCGGTCTGGACCTGGCCCGCATCGAGCAGCTGATCCTGCTCACCGCGCGCCACGGCCAGCTCGCACCGCAGGACGTGGATGCGGAAGCGGCGCTGCTGCTGGATTGCGACATGGCCATTCTCGGTGCGCCGCAAGCCGAATTCGAAGCCTACGACCGCGCCATCGCCGAGGAATACCGCGACCACGTGCCCGGCTTCCTGTTCCGCATCAACCGCCGGCGCTTCTTGCGTGGGGTGCTGGCACAGCCGCGCATTTTCCTCAGCGACTGGTTCCACCAGCGCTACGACGCGCAGGCACGTGCCAATCTTCGCCGCGCCATCGCCTGATGCCGGCTTGCGGCCTGCGGCGCTGGCCTAGAATGGCGCCTGATATTCCCGCGTTCGATCTGCTCCTCATGCCCGAGTCCTCCCACGAGCCCGTCGCCGACCCGCGTCCCCGACCGCCGATCGAGCCGGAGCCGAACGAATGCTGCGGCAGCGGCTGCCCCTTGTGCGTCTACGATCTGTATGCGGAGGAAGTGGCACGCTACCGCGAGGCGTTGGCGCAGTGGCGGCAACGTCATCCCGATCAGGATTGAAATGCCTTGTCGCCAGGCGCGATGCCTGCTTCTCCACCTCTCGACCAGCGATCGCCCATGCTCCGTCTCCTTGCCCGCGTCCTCTCCGTCACCGCTTGCCTGTCGCTGATGCCACCCGCGTTCGCGGAGGCTTCGCCCGTGCCCGCCGGCACCGAAGCGGTGTCGCATGGGCGCTTCGAGCGGATCCCGGTGTGGCGCCCGGCCGGCGAGCCGGAACGCGTGGTGATCTGGTTCGCCGGCGATGCGCACGCAGCCGGGCGCGAGCGCAAGATCGCGGCATTGCGCGCCGACGGGGCGCTGGTGGCAGTGGTCGACACCGCGCATCTGCATCAGGTGCTGGGCAAGGACCCGGGCAAGTGCGTGTTCTCCTCCGGCGATGTCGACAATTTCTCGCGCTACCTGCAGGCCTATCTGCATGTGGCCACTTATCACCTGCCGCTGCTGGTCGGCGACGGCGAGGGCGCGGCGCTGGCCTATGCGGTGGCCGCGCAGGCACCGGCGCAGACTTTCGCCGGCGTGCTGACCGATGGGTTGTGCCCGGCGAGCGTGCCGGCGCGAAGCATCTGCGGGCCCGGCGTGGGCGAGGCGGGCGCGTTGGCGCCGGCGCGACTGCCGATTGCCTGGTTGGCCGCCGACACTGGGGGCGCGCAATGCAGCGCCCCGCTGCCGCCCGAATTCGTCGCGCAGGTGCCGCAAGCGCGGATGCTGAAGCGCGACGCGCAAGGCGATCTGTTGCCGGGCTTGCGCGCCGCGGTGCGCTCGCTCGGTGAGCAACGCGGCGTCAGCCTGCCGCCGCCGCCGGCCGATCTGCAGGGGTTGCCGGTGGTGGAGGTTCCCGCTATCGAGGTGCCAGCCGGCGGTTCTGCAGCCGGAGTGGAGACGACCGACACGTTTGCCATTTTCGTGTCCGGCGATGGTGGTTGGGCCGGCCTGGACAAACAGGTCGCCGCACGGCTCGCGCAGTCCGGCATTCCGGTGGTGGGCGTGGATTCGCTGCGCTATTTCTGGAGCGAGCGCACGCCGGCCGGCTTTGCCGCGGACCTGGATCGCATCGCGCGTTTCTATGCGCATCGCTGGCAGCGTCCGCGGGTGATCCTGATCGGCTTCTCACAGGGCGCGGACGTGCTGCCGGCAGCGATCAACCAGCTGCCCCAGGCCACGCGACAGAATGTGGCGATGACCGCGCTGCTGTCGGTGGGCAAGTTGGCCGACTACGAGTTCCATGTCAGCAACTGGCTGGGCGCCAACGATGATGGGCTGCCGATCGCGCCGGAAGTGGCCAGGCTCGATCCGGCACGCACCGTGTGCATCTATGGTCAGGCCGACCAGGACGCGCTGTGCCCGCAGTTGACGGCGCAGGGCACGCGTCGCGTCGCGCTGCCGGGCGATCATCATTTCAAGGGCGACTACGCCACCCTGGCGCAGGTGATCCTGCGCGAATTGGCGGCGACCCCGCGCTGAGGCGGGACGTCAGTCGCGTTCGCGCCGGCGTGGATCCAGCGAGATCAGCCGGGTCACGTCCAGCAGTGCGGTCGGCAGGTGGATGCCGCCGGGCGCGGCGAGATAGCGCGGCCGCCACTGCGGCGAGAACTTCGACTTGAAGCGGCGCAATCCACTGAAGCCGTAGAAGCGCTCGCCGTGGCGGGCGACGACATTGGCGAAACGGTTCCAGCGGCCGGCCAGGCGGTGCTGCGCCAGCCCCGACAGCGGCGCCATTCCCAGCGAGAAGCGCCGATAGCCTTCGCCCGCGCCCCACAGGAACAGCGCGATGAACAGGTAGTCCATCGTGCCCTTCGGGGCTTCGCCGACATGCCGCATCAGGTCCACCGACAGTTCACCGCCGGAGGGCGCGCACCACAGGTTGGCGAACGCCACGATCTGGCCTTCATGCTCGACCACGGCGACCGGGAAGCGCACCAGATATTCCGGATCGAAGCTGCCCAGCGAGAAGCCTTTTTCCTCGCCGGCCTTCTCTTCCAGCCATTGCCGGGAGATCGCCTCCAGGCGCGGCAGCAGCGCAGCGACTTCGCCCGCCGGTACCACGCGGAAACTCAATCCACTGCGCTGGCCGCGGTTGTAGGCCTGGCGCAGGTCGGCGCGTTCGCGCCCTTCCAGGCCGAAGCCGGTCAGTGGAACGATGGCTTCTTCGCCCAGCTTGACCAGGGTCAGGCCCAGGTCGAGGTAGGTCTGCCAGTACTGGTCGCCGACCTGGTAGAACACCGGCCGCAGGCCGAGCCGGTCGGCTTCCTCGCGGAAGCGCCAGATCAACGCGCGCACCACCTCGGGCGGTCCGACCGGGTCACCCATCGAGATCAGCGAGCCGCCGTAGCGTTGCATCATCACGAAGCCCTGGCGCGCGTCGTCGCGCAGCAGCGCCTTGTCGCCGGTGAGCACCAGGCAGGCCTGGGTGTCGGCGGTGCTGGCCAGGATCGGGGCCAATTCGGCCAGTGCGGACTCATCCGCCGGCGGCAGTGGGCGGCGCGCACTGTGCAGCAGCCGGGCCAGACCGAAGGCGATGACCGCCACCGCGACCAGCAGCAGTGCGCGCAGCGCGCGAGGCGCGTTGGCCGAGGTGGCGAACTGCCACCACAGCTCGCGCTGGTATTCGACATGGCTATAGACGAAGAACAGCAGCCACACCGTGGCCACCAGCACCAGGCCGAGATTGCGCAACCATGGCCACGACCAGGCCTCGTCCAGCAACGCGCCTTCGCGGTAGAACTCGCGACGAGACACCCACAACGCGCAGGCCACCAACAGCGCACTCAGCGCCACCGTGATGTGGCCGCCACGCAACCAGGCCGGCAGCGGCAGCGCCACGCAGATGGCCAGCGCCAAGGCCCAGGCCGCATGGCTGCGCCGCTGCAGGCCCTGGCCGATCAGCAGCAGGGCCACGCCACCGAGGCTGGCCAGCAGGTGCGAGGTCTCCACGATCGGCAGCGGCGCCACGCCTTCCCAACGCCGCGGCATCGGCAGCGTGCCCTCGATGACCATCGCCGCGCCGATCGCGAACACCGCGATCGCGATGATCTGCGGCAACCAGGGGCGCAGCGTCATCCAGGCGGTGCGCGCCGCATCGCGACTCACCGCGACCGGGCGGCGCAAGCCCGAACTGGCGGCCATCAGCGTAGCCAGCAGCAATGGGAACACGTAATAGGTGATGCGGTAGACCATCGCGGCCGCCAACAATGCGGCCGGTGCGATGCCCGGCAACAACTTGAGCAGGCTCCACTCGAACACGCCCAGTCCGGCCGGCACGGTCGACACCAGGCCGGCGACGACCGCCACCAGATACAGCCCGACGAAGCCGGCATAGCCGGTGCCCGGCACCGGCGGCAGCAGCACATACAGCGCGGCACTGGCCAGGGCGAGTTCGACCACGCTGAGCGCGGTCACGCCAAGCACGGTGAGGCGATCGGGCAACCACAGCTCGTGGCGGCCGAGGCGCAGCGTCCGGCCCTTCCGGCCGACCACGACCAGCATGGCGACATAGCCGACCAACAGTGCAATGCCGGCGATCTGCACGCCGCCCGGGCTGACCGGCAAGGCCAGTGCGGCGGCGGCCGGCTCCATGATCAACGCCAGCCCCAGCAATACCCAGGCGCCGAACACGAAGCCCAGCGTGCTCATCAACACGACCTGGCCGATCTCGCCCAGGGTCAGGCCCACCCCGCCATAACCGCGCAGACGTACCGCGCCGCCGGTCAGCGCCGCGAAGCCCAGGGTCTGGCCGACCGTGTGTGCCAGGAAGGCGGTGATGGCGATGCGGGTGGGATGCACGTGACGGCCGCTGCGGCGCAGGCCGATCGCATCGAACACGACCAGGCAGGCGTAGCTGCTCAGGCCCAGCAACAAGGTCAGCACGACCTGGGTGGCGCTGATCTCGCGGAACGCGTGGCGTATCGCCGCGTAGCCATGGGTGCTGAATTCCGCCGACAGCGCACGCAGCGCCATCGCCAGGATCACCAGGCTGATCGCGACCGGCAGCGCGCGCCGCCATCCGCGTTGCGGAACGGTTTCGACGGCGGCGGGTTCCGTCATCTGGGACATCTCAATCTCGGGGGAAGGGGAGGCGTGACGCGCCGCGGCATCGCGGCGGGATCGGGTCACAGGTGGCATGGTCGAGGCGGTGGTGCGGGCGGAAGGTGAAAGCCATGCGGGGCGACGCCGTTGTCGGATCTCGCCATCGGCGCGCATCATAAGGCCAAAGCGGAACATCGCGGAGACCGGCCGGCGGTGGCCGGCGTGCCGCGCACGGCGCGCGCCACGACAGGAGATCCGATGTCTTCGCCCTCGCTTCCATCGCCCACGCCCTCCCCGCAGGCACCGGCATGGACGGCGCGTGTCGGCATGCTCGCGGCGCTGATGGGCTGTGCCTTCCTGTTGCTGGTGCTGGGGCTGCAGTTCGCGCGTGGCGATCTGTCGTGGACGCGGGCGCAACTGAGCCTTTACCTGCATGGCCCCTATGGGCTGTGGCTGCGCACCGCGTATTGCCTGTTGGCAGTGGCGATCGCTGCGCTGGGCCTGGCCCTGCAGGCCAGCCTGGCGCCGGTGGCACGCAGCCGCGCGACGTTACTGCTGTTCTGGGCGGGAGGATTCGGCCTGGCGATGGTGGCGGTCGGTGACAGCTATCTGCCCGAGCAGGCACCGGCGTTGGCACCGCTCATCCATCTATTGGCGGCGCAGACCGCGTTCGTGTGCGTGATCGCCGCCGTGCTGCTGCAATCCTGGCGCTTTCGCGGCGATCCGCGCTGGCACCGTCACCATCCCTGGGCCTGGTGGTGGGGCTGGCTGGCGTTCGCGGTGCTGTTCGCGCATGCGGTGCTGCGGCTGGGGCCGCGCGGCGTGGGCCAGAAGGCTGCGATCGTGCTGATCGTGGCCTGGCTGGTGGTGGTGGCGCTGCGGCTGGCGCGCCCTCCGTTCGCAGGGGCTGCGCCGCCGGCCCGATCGCGTGACAATGCAGGGGTGTTTCAACCCGAGGAATGATGATGCTGCAGCGATTCGAAAACGGTCCGCGGATGTCGGAAATGACGGTCTACCACGGCGTGTGCTATCTCGCCGGACAGATCGCCGAAGACGTCAGCCAGGACATCAAGGGCCAGACGCAACAGATCCTGGCCGAGATCGACCGGCTGCTGGCGCTGGGCGCCAGCGACAAGACCAAGATCCTGCGTGCTGAGATCTTCCTGGCCGACATCGCCGATTTCGCCGCGATGAACGAGGTATGGGACGGCTGGGTGGCGCCGGGTTTCACGCCTGCGCGTGCCACGGTCGAGGCCAAGCTGGCTTGCCCGGACTGGAAGATCGAGATCGTGGTGACGGCTGCGGTCTGACGACGGCCGTCGTCAGACCGCAGCCGGTGCGCTCCACGTCGCGGAGCGCACACCCAAGTTTGCGGCGCAAACTTGGGTTCGGTCGTTGCCGGCCTATCCCCGCGCCTTTGGCGCGCCCTATCTGTGGAGCCTGTGGCAGCGTAGGCGTCGAGAGCCGGTGTGGGCGACCGTTCGCGCCCAGGTCCTGCGACCGCTAAGGAGCCAGGTCCCCACAC
>Ga0160436_1000525_pt1 | contig 14126 bp, 8 predicted proteins | sample HID1973M_E0MG_FD_108264 | JGI IMG/M metagenome (GOLD analysis project Ga0160436, IMG submission 108264) | Enriched mosquito-associated microbial communities from UW Madison campus, WI, USA - HID1973M_E0 MG | ecosystem: Host-associated > Arthropoda: Insects > Digestive system > Unclassified ...
CCTGGCCTACGCGCTGCCGCACATCCTGCAGGCGAACCTGACCAACATCCGCGTGCAGGGCAAATACCGCCACCTGCTGTGGAACGAGGTCTACGAGACGACGCTGGCCTGGTACATCCTGCGTCCGACGCTGGTGTCGTTCATCAACCCGAAGCTGGGCAAGTTCAACGTGACGCCGAAGGGCGGCCTGGTCGAGCGCGGCTATTTCGATGCGCAGATCGCCAAGCCCTATCTGTTCCTGCTGGTGCTCAACCTGGCCGGCATCGCCGCCGGCGTGCTGCGCCTGGTGTACGTGGAAACCAGCGGCGAGGCGCATACGATCTGGTTCAACCTGGGCTGGACCGTCTACAACATGCTGCTGCTCGGGGCGACGATCGCCACCGCGAGCGAGTCGCGGCAGGTGCGGCGCTCGCACCGCGTGCCGTTGGAAGTCCCGGTCAGCGTCATGCTCGCCGATGGCCACGTGCTGGAAGCGCGCACGGTGAACTTCTCCACCGGCGGCATGGCGCTGCGGCTGGACGAAACGCAGCCGATGGAGCCCGGCCAGCGCGTGCAGATCGGCCTGCGCCATCGCGGCGTCGAGCGGCCGCTGCCGGCGATCGTGCGCCACGACCGCGACAACCAGATCAGTGTCGAGTTCGCCGACATGGACCTGGAACAGGAACGTTGGCTGGTGGCCTGCACGTTCGCCCGCGCCGATCTGTGGCTCGGCCGCTGGGGCCAGCATGATCGCGACTCGTTCCTGAAGTCGGTCGGCCAGGTGCTCGCCGCGAGCATGCGCGGCTTCCGCCGGCTCGGTCGCCACGTGGTCGACACCACCCGCCAGGGGTTTCGTGCCACCGCCGAGCGCGAGGGCGCATGAACATGCGCGCCGCCTTCTCTCCCTATTTCGCGAAGATGATCCTGATGCGATTCGTGCCTGCGACTGCCGCTTGTCTGTTGACCCTGTTCGCTGGCCTGGCCATCGCGCAACCGGTGCCGCCCACGCCGGTCGACCCGTCCGCTGCCGCGGCTTCCGCGTCGACCGCGCCGCAGAACGCGCCATCGGTCGATTCGGTGGTGGATTCCACCGCCGCGGCGGTCACCGGCAATGCCAGCACGCGCACCCAGACCTTGCGCGACCTGGGCATCGACTACGAAATCACCTTGCGCGGCATCCATGGCAATGCCGGCGTATCGTTCGGCGTGCGTACGGACGAACTGGTCAACGCGGCGCAACTGCACCTGCGCTACAGCTTCTCGCCGGCGCTGCTGCCGGAGCTGTCGCACCTGAAGGTCACCGTCAATGGCGTGACCGTGGCGACGTTGCCCACGCCGGCCGCCGACGCCGGCAAGCAGCTGACCGCCGACATCGCGATCGATCCGCGGGTGGTCTCCGACTACAACCAGATCAACCTGGAACTGATCGGTCATTACACGCGCGACTGCGAGGATCCGGACCACACCAGCCTGTGGGCGAACATCGATTCGGCCAGCACGCTGAGCCTGACCACCACGCCGGTGCCGCTGGCCAACAACCTGGCGCTGCTGCCGGTGCCGTTCTTCGATCCGCACGATGCGCGCCGGCTTGAACTGCACTTCCACTTCCCGCAGCGACCGGACCTGGCCACGCTGCAGGCGGCCGGTATCGTGTCGTCCTGGTTCGGTTCGCTGGCCGGTTATCGCGGCGCGGTGTTCCCGGTTTCCACCGGTGCACTGCCGGCAGCGGGCAACACCGTGGTGCTCGCCACGCCCGACACTTTGCCGGCGGAGCTCGCCGGGCAGGGCGGCGTGCCGGAAGTGCGCGGTCCCACGCTGGCCGTGGTGACCCATCCGTCCGATCCCAACGCCAAGCTGCTGCTGGTGCTGGGGCGCAATGCCGAAGAGCTGGCCCGCGCCGCCACCGCCCTGGTGCTGCGCGCGCCGCTGGCCGGCGCGGTCGCCCAGGTCGGCGACGTGTCGATGCCGGATCCGCGCAAGCCCTACGATGCGCCGAACTGGGTCAGCGCCGAGCGGCCGACGTACTTCCGCGACCTGGTCGATCGCCCCGAACGGCTCAATGTCACCGGCTACCAGCCCGACCTGATCCGGGTCGGGCTGCAGCTGCCGCCGGACCTGTTCGTGTGGCGCAGCGATGGCATCCCGGTGAACCTGAAGTACCGCTACACGGTGCCGGATGAGGACAACAAGTCCGCGCTCAACGTCAACGTTGACGATACTTTCGTCACCACGCTGCCGTTGAACGGGCGGCCCTACGCGCAGTCGCTGCCGGCGCAGTGGATGCGCAACCTGGGCGCGCGCGGCGCGATGCCGATCGAGCAGTCGCTGAAGTTGCCGACCGGCGCCTTCTCGGCCAACAACCAGCTGCGTTTCCACTTCTTCTTCGACCGCCCGCAGGCCGACGCGTGCAAGAACACGTTCCCTGACGTGTCCGGCGCGATCGACCCGGATTCCAGCATCGACGTCAGCCGCTTCCACCACTACATGGCGATGCCGAACCTGGCTGCCTTCGGCAACGCGGGGTTCCCGTTCACGCGGCTGGCGGACCTGTCCGAATCGGCCATCGTGCTGCCGGACAATCCCAGCGAAAGCGACTTCTCCAACGTGCTGACGGTGCTGGGCAAGTTCGGCGCTGCGACCGGGTTCCCGACCCTGCGCGTGGCGCTGACCAACGCCGCCGAAGCGCGGCAACGCTACGCCGACCGCGACCTGTTGCTGATGGGCTCGGCGTCGAGCCAGCCGCTGCTGCGCGAATGGAAGGACGTGTTGCCGGTCAGCGAAGCGGCCAATGGCCGGCGGTTCCGCCTCAGCGATTGGCTGATCGACAAGCTGCCGGGTTTCCTGTCATTCGATGCGCGTCGCACCGACCTGCCGACCACCGCCGAAGTGACGGTGCGCCCGCAGGCGGACGATGTGCTGATCATGGGCTTCGAGTCGCCGCTGCAAAGCGGCCGCAGCGTGGTCGCACTGCAGGCCGACGATCCGGGCAATCTCGCCAGCCTGTTCGAGGCCTGGGCCGACCCCGAGCTGCTGGCCAAGATCCAGGGCAGCGTCGTGCTGCTGCAACAGAAGAAGGTCACCAGCCTGGCCGGCAACCAGACTTATTACGTCGGCCACCTGCCATTGCCGACCTGGCTGCGTTGGTACTTCTCCAACCACCCGGTATGGCTGGCGCTGACGGTGATCGGGCTGTGCCTGTTGCTGGCGCTGACCGCGCGCGTGCTGCTGCGCATGCATTCGGCGATCCGCCTGCGCGAGGGACGGCGGCAGTGACCAGTGGCCGCGCCCGGCTTGGCTTGCCGGTCGATCCGGCGCGCCGGCGCTGGCTCAGCGGTGCGCTGGCGTTGGCCGCGGCGAGCGTGGTGCGGCCCGTGCGCGCAGTAAGCGTGCCTTGTCAGGCGCAGTCCTGGCCGGCGTGGCGCGCTTTCGTGGCGCGCCATGTCCAAGACGACGGACGGGTGATTGATCTGTCCACGCCGGACCAGCGCTCGACTTCGGAAGGCCAGTCATACGCACTGTTCTTCGCCTTGGTCGACAACGATCAGGTGCTGTTCGAACGCGTGCTCGGCTGGACCCGCCACAACCTGATGGCCGACCGTCCGACCGAACGCCTGGCTGCCTGGCTATGGGGCCGTGCCGCCGATGGCCAATGGCGCGTGCTCGACGACAACAACGCCACTGACTCGGACCTGTGGATCGCCTACGCGTTGATCGAGGCGGGCCGGCTGTGGAACCGCCCGGGCTATGTCAGTGCGGGCCTGCGCAAATTGCAGTTGCTGCGCCAACAGGTGCTGGTGGAGGTCGCGGGTCTCGGGCCGATGTTGTTGCCGGGCCGCGAGGGCTTCCACACTGGCTATCGCTACACCTTCAATCCCAGTTACGTGCCCTTGCAGCTGTTGCGGCGTTTCGCCGCGGTGGACCCGAAAGGGCCGTGGCGCGCCTTGCTGGCCAACAGCGCGAAGATGATCGCCGGCAGCGCACCGGTCGGCTGTGCCGCCGATTGGATTGGGTGGGACGGGCATGCCTTCGGCATCGATCCGGGCAAGGGCAGCATCGGCAGCTACGATGCGATCCGCGTGTATCTATGGGCCGGCATGCTCGATCCGGCCGACCCGCTGCGCGCGCGCCTGCTGGAGGATCTGGGCGGGCCGCTGCAACTGCTGCGCAGCCAGGACCCATTACCCGAGAAGATCGATGCCCTGCGCTGCGTCGGCACCGGCAAGGCGCCGCCGGGGTTCGCCGCGGCGCTACTGCCGTATCTGAGCGCGCTGGGCGAGGGCGCGCTGCTGAAGCAGCAAGCGCTGCGCATCCCCGAGCCGCAGTCGTCCGCCGGCGCGGCACTGCCGTACTACGAACGCACGCTGGTCCTGTTCGGTCAGGGCTGGCTCCAGAACCGCTACCGCTTTGCCGCAGACGGGCGCCTGATGCCTGCCTGGAGAACGAAACCATGTTCCGCAACCACCTGAAGCCGCTGACGCTGGCGGGAATGATCGAACTGTGCCTGCTGGCCACGCCGGCGCACGCACAGAACGCGACCCAGCAGCTGGTCAACCAAGGCAACTACTGGCACGACCAGGGCCGCGACGACCTCGCCGCGGAAACCTGGCGCAAGTTGCTGAGCATCGACCCGGCGCAGCCGGACGCCTTGCTCGGCCTGGGCCAGATCGATGTGGCCCAAGGCCGGCAGGCCGACGCGCGCAAACGGCTGCAACAACTGCAGACCGCGCATCCGAATGCGCCGCAGACCCAGCGCTTGCGCCTGGTGCTGGGCGGTGGCGGCCAGGCCAACGCAGACCCGCACCTGGCCAACGCGCGCCGCGCCGCGGCCGGCGGCCGCTACGTCGAAGCGGTACGCGAATACGAAGCGAGCTTCGGTGGCAAAGCGCCGCCGGCGAACGTGGCGCTGGAGTACTACCAATCGCTGGCCGGCACGCCGCAGGGATGGGAGCGTGCGCGCACCGGGCTGCAGTCGCTCAAGGCCAGCGAACCCGGCAATGCCACCGTCGCGCTGGCGCTGGCACAGGTGCTGACGTACCGCGAGCCAACCCGCCGCGACGGCATCACCCAGTTGCGTGCGTTGAGCAGCCGACCCGATGTCGGCGGTCCGGCGCGCAACGCGTGGCGCCAGGCGTTGTTGTGGCTCGATGCGGGCCCGGGCGACGTCGATCTCTACCAGGCCTGGCTCAGCGCCAATCCCAACGACGCCGAAGTGACGGCCAAACTCACCCAGCTGCGCGAGCGCCGCAGCGCGCCCACCGCGCAGGACGTCGAGGGTGTCGCCCTCGGCGACGCCTTCAAGGCGCTCAACGCCGGCAACCTGGGCGTCGCCGAGCAGCGCTTTACCCAGGTGCTGCGCACGCGTCCGAGCGATACCGAGGCGCTCGGTGGCCTGGGCTCGGTGCGCCTGCGTCAACAGCGTTTCTCCGAGGCGCAGGAATTGCTGCGCCCGGCCGCGGCGGCGAACGGCAAGTGGAACAGTGCCTACAACAGCGCACGTTACTGGTTGCAGTTGCAGCAGGCCGAAGCCGCGCGCAAGCGAGGCGATGTCGCGCAGGCCACGTCGCTGGCCGAAGGCGCGGTGCGCCTGTTGCCGAACGAGCCGGCCGGCTACGCCGTGCTCGGCGCGTTGCAGGCCGGCAGTGACGCGCAGGCCGCCGAGGCCAGCTATCGCAAGGCGCTGGCCTTGCAGCCGGATAATCCCGCCGCGCTGCAGGGTCTGGTCGCGCTGTACAGCCGCCAGGGCCGCATGCAGGAAGCGAGCGATCTGTTCAATCGCCTGCCGCCGGCACAACGCGAGCAGGCCGGCGGCGAAGCGATGCTGCGCTCCAACGTGCAGCGCGCTCGCGCACGCCAGGCGCTGGAATCGGGCGACAACGTCACCGCGCAGACCGAACTGGAAGCGGCGATGGTCGAGCGTCCGGGCGATCCGTGGATCCGCCTGGATCTGGCGCGGCTGTATCTGCAGGCCGGCCGTCCCGACCAGGCGCGCAGCGTCATGGAAGGCCTCACCGCCGTGCACGGCGACCAGCCCGAAGCGCTGTACGCCAACGCGCTATACGCGCAGGAGGCCGGCGACTGGGCAACTGCCTACGCCAGCCTGGAACGCATCCCCGCCCCGTCGCGCACGCCGGAGATGAGCCGCCTGCGCAACACGGCCTGGGTCGAATCGCAGGCGCGCCAGGCGCGTGGCCTGCAGCAACAAGGACGTGCCGCCGAAGCGCAGATGCAACTCTCGCGCACCGAAGCCGCGCTGGGCGACCAGGTCGACGATCCGCAACTGTTGGCCGCGCTGGCCGGCGCATGGGCCGATGTCGGCAATGCCCCGCGCGCGCTGACGCTGGCGCAAAGGCTGGTCACCACCGGCACGCCGGGCACCGAACAGCGCCTGCAATACGCCGGCGTGCTGCTGCGCGCGCACCAGGACGCCGAGTTGTCGGCGGTGCTGCGGCAGCTGCACGACGCGACGATGACGCCAGAACAATTGCGCCGCTACCAGGCCTTGCGCAGCGGCTATGTGCTGCGCCAGGTCGATGCGTTGCGCGAGCTGGGCAACCTCGAAGGCGCCTATGAGGCGCTGGCGCCGATCCTGGCCCAGCAGCCGCAGGATCCGGATGCACTCGCTGCATTGGCCAGGCTGTACGCCACTGCGGGCGATCAGCGCCAGGCGCTGGTGATCTATCAGCAGATCCTCGCGCGCAAGCCGGACGACATCGACACGCTGGTTGCCGCCGCCAACAGCGCCGCCGCGCAATCGGACCTGGACAACGCCGAACGCTATCTGCAGCGTGCGCTCGCACAGGCGCCCAACTCGCCGGACGTGCTCGCCGCCGCGGGCCGCGTGTATCGCGCCGCGGGCAAGAACCGCAAGGCCGAGCAGTATTTCCGTGCTGCGCTCGCCGCGCAGCAACGCGATGCCGGCCAGCTCGACAACGGCCTGCCTGCCGCAAGTGGCCCGGCCGCCTACGCCAGCGCCGGGCGACCGCTCAACCCGTTCTCCGGCATGACCGGTCCCATGCGTGGTTCGCCGGCGGTGCTGTCCGATGTGTCGGCCATGCCTTACGCAGCAGCGCCTGCCCCTGGCGCCTATGCCGGTGGGGCGTCGGCGCCTGCCGCGGTACGCAACACGGCGCCGGCCTATGCGCCTGCCGCGTTGCCGGCACCGGCCTATGTGCCGCCGCCGAGCACGGGCAACCGCTATGCGGTGGACGACAGCGGTCTGCCGCCGCCGGTCAGCGCGGGTGGCGCCGCATCGCTGGCGGCCTTGCCGGTGCCGGGGCAGGGCGCGCGCCTGCCGGTGCCCGCCGCCGGTTACGAGGCTTCGCCGCAGCGTGCACTCGCTGCGCAGCCACTGCCGCAAAGCAGCAGCGGCAACCCGCTGCTCGACGAACTACGCGAGGTACAGGCCGACAACAGCGACCAGATCGCCGGTGGCGCCGCTTATCGCGCCCGCGACGGCGAAGCCGGCTTGGGCCGCCTCGATGATGTGGAGATGCCGCTGCAGGCCGAGTTCGGCGTTGGCGACGGCAAGCTGGGTATCAGCCTCACGCCGACCTTGGTCGATGCCGGCGCGGTGCCGGACAACTACGACACCGCCAGCCGTTTCGGCGACGGCCCCGCGGCCGCGCTCGGCGACGCGCTGGCGCGCGATCCGTCGACCATCAACAACCTGGTCGGCACCACGCTTTACCAGGGTTTGCTCACCACCGGCGACACCACGGCCACGCGCAATTACCTCTATGACGCGGCGGTGGAAACCGGCCAGTTCCAGACGCTCTACAACGATGCCCCCGGCGACACCCCGGCCGAGCGCCGCGAGAACGCGCTGGTCGCGCTGTATGCGCAGCCGTTGTCGCAGTACGTGCTCGGTCGCGACCTGTCGGCCACGCCGATCGGCACCATCGCCAGCCAGGTGCTGGGCGATCCCTCGCTGCGCGCCGGACTGACCACCAGCGGCAGCGCACAATTGCTGGCGCTGTCGCAGAGCAGCGCCGCCGCGCAGACGCCGGTGCAGTTCCGCAACACGCTGTATTCGATGGCCGCGACCGGCAACGGCTCGCGCCGGCTCGACCAAGACGACACCGGCGTCGGTGTCGGGGTCAGCTACCGCCATGGCGGCTTCTCGGCCGACATCGGCAGCACGCCGCTGGGCTTCCAGGAGCAGAACATCGTCGGCGGCGTCGGTTATCGCGGCGAGGCGGGTGAGCACCTGACCTGGTCGGCCCAGGCCTCACGCCGCGCCGTCAACGACAGTGTGCTGTCCTTCGCCGGCACCGAGGATGTGCGCAGCGGTCGGCAGTGGGGCGGGGTGACCAGCAACGGTGCGACGCTGTCGGGCACGCTCGACAACGGCTTGCTGGGCGGCTACGCCAATCTGGCTGCGCACCGGCTGACCGGCAACAACGTCGCCGACAACGATCATCGCCAGGTGGACCTGGGCTTCTACGTGCATGCGCTGGAAACCGCGAACCAGTCGCTGACCGCGGGCGTCAACCTGACCGCCATGCAATACGACAAGAACCTCAGCGGTTTCACTTACGGCCATGGCGGCTACTTCAGTCCGCAGGACTACGTGGACCTTGGGTTCCCGGTGCACTGGTCGGGGCGCTCGGCCAGCCAGAAGGTGAACTGGCGCGTGGACGCCAGCGTCGGCGTGCAGCATTTCAGCACCGATGCCAGCCCGTACTTCCCCACCGATCCCTCGCTGCAGCAGGCCGCTTACGACGCCGCGTCCCTGGCTGCGCTGCTGGGCATCACCGACCGCTACGTGGCGCCGGTGTATGCGGGCGAGAGCAAGACCGGCGTGTCGTACAACCTATCCGGTGCGGCGGAATGGCAGGTGGCGCCGCAGTTGTTCCTGGGCGGGCGGATGACGTTCAACAACGCGCGCGATTACAACCAGTTCAACACCAATTTGTACCTGCGCTTCGTGCTCGATCGCCTCGGTGCGGCCCTGGGCCGTACGCCACAGGTGGTGGCCTCGCCGTACGCCAGTGAGTACTGAGTAAGGTTAAGGAGGCCGGGCATCGCCCGGCCTTTCGGTAGCCGTCAGCGGCTGGAGGAATCGGCCGGCGTGTTGCGGGGCGTGAGCCGATGGCAGGCCCAGCCGTACAAGGCCAGCCACGCCAGCGCGATGCAGCCCAGCGGGGCCAGCGTGCGCGACACCGGCACCCATCCGAACCACTCCAGGCCCAGATACCAGCGGTAGGCGAAGACCCCGATCGTCAATGCGCCGAGACTGGAGACGAGCAGGGCGTGGTCGGTCCCGCGTCCAAGCAGCAGCGTGGCCACAGAGCCATCGCGCAGGCCGAGCAGTCGCAGCGACAGCGAGCCATCGCCGAGGTCGGACAGCCGGCGCAGATACCAGCTGCGACGCATGCAGAAATTGCACCACAACAGCGCCGCCGCGAGGACCAGCCCGCACTGCGCCACCAGCCCCAGCCACTTCACCCGCGCGGGCGCCATGCCGTCGTCGAGCAAGGCCACCGCGACCGGATTGCTCTCCATCGCCAGGTCCGGCGAATGCCACAAGGTGGCACCGATGTCGAAGGCCGCGCCGCCGACGATGAACAACACACCCAGCCACAGCGCGGGCGATGCCGCGCGCTGGGGTTGGCCGCGCCATTTCCGAACGAAGCCGAGCGTGGCCAGGGTGGCGAAGCCCATCAGCAACAGGCTGGCATAGGCGAGCAATACGCGACCGTGCGCGGCCAGCGGCAACAAAGTGCCCAGGCCGACCACTGCGGCATACAGCGCCCAGTGGCAGAAGCGGCGATAAGGATCGTCGCCGTGGCACGGAACCGGACGCCCGCGACGGGCGCCCGGCAGTCCGGCAGGACTCATGCTCAGGGCTTATCGGCTATCGGGTCCGCGGGCCGCTCGCCGCGACGTAGGCCGCCCACGGTCGAGCAGCCGCTCAGCGCCAGCACGGCGGCGCCGGCGATCAACAGCGGCAAGATGCCGCCTTGCACCGAGGCGGCTTCCGCCACAGTCAGTTCTCTCATTTTCAGCTCCTGCAGATTGAGGGATGCGGTTCGCCGCCCAACTCGGCTACGCCGCGAAACCACTGTTCCCCACCACCGCCGGCGATGCAAGTATCACTGCAAGGATATAGTTACTAACTACGGAAACTCTCAACGATGCGCCAGGTTCGCGCATCGATCGTGACCTTTGCAGGCTAGCCCAGCGAGTACCGCAGCACGAACAAACCGGCGACCAGCCACACCGCCGGATGCACCTCGCGCCAGCGGCCGGTGCCGGCCTTCAGCACGGCGTAGGCGATGAAGCCGAAGGCCAGGCCATTGGCGATCGAGTAGGTGAACGGCATCGCCAACGCGCACAACGCGGCCGGCACCGATTCGGTGAGATCCTGCCAATCCACGTCGACCAGTTCGCGCAGCATCAGCCCGGCCACGAAGAGCAATGCCGGCGCGGTCGCGTAGCCCGGCACCATCGCCGCCAACGGCGAAAACAGCAGGGCGGCCAGGAACAGCGCGGCGACCACCAGCGCGGTCAGGCCGGTCCGACCACCGACCTGCACCCCGGACGCACTCTCGGCGTACGCGGTGGTGCTGCTGGTGCCCAACAATGAGCCGAACACGATCGCGGTGCTGTCGGCGAACAGTGCGCGGCCGAAACGCCGGTTGCCGTCCGGCAACTGCAGCAGGCCCGCGCGCCCGGCCACGCCATACAGCGTGCCGGTGGCGTCGAACACTTCCACCAGCACGAACACCAGCACCACCTGCAGCAGTACCGCCAGCGGCGCGCCGCCGTCGTGATGCAGCAATCCCGGCAGGTCGAGCTGCAGGAACGTCGGCGCCAGGCTGGGCGGCAAGGAGACCAGGCCGTGGTAGCGCACGTCGCCGATCAGCCAGCCGGCCGCGGTCACCGCCAGGATGCCGATCAAGATCGCCCCGCGCACGCGCCGCGCCTCCAGCACTGCGATCAGCAGGAACCCGGCCAGTGCCAGCAATGGCGGCGCGCTGTGCAATGGACCCAACGACACCAGCGTGTCGGCATTGGCGACGATCACCTGGGATTTCTGCAGCGCGATGATCGCCAGGAACAGGCCGATGCCGGCGACGATCGCCGCGCGCAGCGACGGTGGGATGCCCGCCACCAACCACGCGCGCACGCCGGTCAACGACAGCGCCAGGAACACCACGCCGGAGATCAGCACCGCTGCCAACGCCTGTTGCCAGGGCAGGCCGGCCGCGCCGACCACGGTGAAGGCGAAGAAGGCGTTCAAGCCCATGCCGGGTGCCATGCCCACCGGGAAGTTGGCCGCCAGCGCCATGACGGTCGAACCCAGCGCCGCGGCCAGGCAAGTCGCCACGAACACCGCGCCCGGATCCATGCCGGTGGTCGCCAGGATGTCGGGATTGACGAAGACGATGTAGGACATCGTCAGGAACGTGGTCACGCCGGCGAGCAGCTCGGTGCGCACGGTGGTGCCGTGCTGTTGCAGCTTGAACAGGCGTTCCAGGACAGGGCTCATGATGCGGGGGCGTATGAGCGGCATCCGCCGCGACGCGCGGAGTGTAGGCCACGCCGAGGCGCGCGGCCGTGCAGGGCGGGGCACGTTTTGCGCGGATAGGGAAAGGGCGCCCTGGGGCGCCCTCTCGATGGCCTTACTTCAGCGCCTTGAAGCGCAACCGGTGCGGGCCGGCGTCGTCGCCGAGGCGGCGCCTCTTGTCTTCCTCGTACTCGCGGTAGTTGCCCTGGAAGAACTCCACGTGCGAGTCGCCTTCGAAGGCGAGGATGTGCGTGGCAATGCGATCCAGGAACCAGCGGTCGTGCGAGATCACGAAGGTGTTGCCGGGGAATTCCAGCAGCGCATCTTCGAGCGCGCGCAGGGTTTCGATGTCCAGGTCGTTGGACGGTTCGTCGAGCAGCAGCACGTTGCCGCCCTGCAGCAGGGTCTTGGCCATGTGCAGGCGGCCACGCTCACCGCCGGACAGCGAGCCGACCATCTTCTGCTGGTCCTGGCCCTTGAAATTGAAGCGGCCGATGTAGGCGCGCGACTGGATCTCCACGCCGTTGATGTTGAGGATGTCCAGGCCGCCAGAGATTTCCTGGAAGACGTTGTGGTTGCCTTCCAGCTTGTCGCGGCTCTGGTCCACGTAGGACAGCTGCACGGTCGGGCCGACGACAATCTCGCCGGAGTCCGGCTTTTCCTGGCCGGTGATCATCTTGAACAGCGTCGACTTGCCGGCGCCGTTCGGACCGATGATGCCGACGATCGCGCCCGGCGGCACGATGAAGCTCAGGTCGTCGATCAGCAGGCGGTCGCCGAACTTCTTGGAGACGTGCTTGAACTCCATCACCGAGTTGCCCAGGCGCTCGCCCGGCGGAATGAAGATTTCATTGGTCTCGTTGCGGCGCTGGTAATCGACCGACTGCAGCTCTTCCAGGCGGCCGAGGCGCGCCTTGCCCTTGGAGCGGCCACCCTTGGCGTTCTGGCGCGACCACTCCAGTTCCTTCTGGATCGCCTTCTGGCGGGCCTTTTCCTGGTTGTCTTCCTGCTTCAGGCGCTCGTCCTTCTGGACCAGCCACTGGGTGTAGTTGCCCTTCCACGGGATGCCGCGGCCGCGGTCCAGCTCGAGGATCCACTCGGCGGCGTTGTCGAGGAAGTAGCGGTCGTGGGTCACCGCCACCACGGTGCCGGTGTAGCGCGCCAGGAACTGTTCCAGCCATTCGACCGATTCGGCGTCCAAGTGGTTGGTCGGTTCGTCGAGCAGCAGCATGTCCGGCTTCTGCAGCAACAGACGGCACAGCGCCACGCGGCGCTTCTCGCCACCGGACAGCTTGCCGATCACCGCATCCCACGGCGGCAGGCGCAGCGCGTCGGCGGCGACGTCGAGCTGGTTTTCCAGGGTGTGCGCGTCACCGGCGGCGAGGATCGCTTCCAGGCGCTCCTGCTCCTTGGCCAGCGCGTCGAAATCGGCGCCTTCCTCGGCATAGGCGGCGTACACGGCCTCCAGCGCGGCTTGAGCCTGCAGCACTTCGCCCACGCCCTCCTCGACCGCTTCGCGCACGGTCTTTTCCGGGTCCAGCTGCGGCTCCTGGGCGAGGTAACCGACCTTGATGCCCGGCTGCGGACGCGCCTCGCCTTCGAAATCGGTGTCCACGCCGGCCATGATTTTCAGCACGGTGGACTTGCCCGCGCCGTTCAGGCCGAGCAGGCCGATCTTGGCGCCGGGGAAGAACGACAGCGAGATGTCCTTGATGATCTGGCGCTTTGGCGGCACGACCTTGCTGACGCCGTTCATGGTGTAGATGTATTGCGAGGACATGAAGTCTCCGAGGTTCCGTAACGCGTCCTGCCCCGTCCGGCGGGCGGACAGGCGGGGACAAAAAGGGATGGCGACAAGTATACCGGCATCGCCGGGCGGGGCTCTGGCAGGAGGCCTTCGCCAACCGTTCGCTAAATGGGAACGGTTGCAACCGATTCCAGCCAATGCCTGTTCATGTTCGCGCGCCAATATGTCATTGACACAACCCACAGCGATGGAGCTGCCATGAACCCGATTCGTCTGACTGCCCTGGCATTGACCTCCCTGCTTGCGTTTGGCGCGGTGGCCCCGGCGGCGATGGCGGATGACCACGGCCGCGGCCACGACCGCCACGGCTCGGACAACCGCGGTCATGACCGCGACCGCCATGACGATCGCCACGACAACCGCGATCGCCGCAACGCCTACCAGGCGGGCTATCACGATGGGCGCCGCGACGACCGCCGCAACGACCGTTACTACCGCCAACCGGCCGTGGTCTACCGCCCGGCCCCGGTGGTCCATTACCGTCCGGCACCGCCGCCGCACCGGTACTACGGTTGGGCGCCGGGCCACCGTTACAACGACTACTACCGCGGCCCGGTCTACGTGGTGAACGACTACGGCCGCTACCACGTGCGCCGCCCGCCCTACGGCTACCACTGGGTGCGCGACGATGCAGGCAACCTGCTGATGGTCGCCATCGCCTCCGGCATCCTGGCCGACCTGGTACTCAACCACTGAGCCACGGGCAGCACTGATGCATGAAGCTCGGGACCGGCCGCCTTGCGCGGCCGGTCCTGTGTCCGGCGCCCAGCGAGGGCGCGCGGCCGGCGCGACGGTCGATCCACGCCCCGCGTCGAGGCCGGCGGGACG
>Ga0160436_1000528_pt1 | contig 14091 bp, 12 predicted proteins | sample HID1973M_E0MG_FD_108264 | JGI IMG/M metagenome (GOLD analysis project Ga0160436, IMG submission 108264) | Enriched mosquito-associated microbial communities from UW Madison campus, WI, USA - HID1973M_E0 MG | ecosystem: Host-associated > Arthropoda: Insects > Digestive system > Unclassified ...
GCGCCGATGGATTGCGCGCTGACCAGACCGTAACTGGTGGAGATGTCCTTGCGCTCATCGGCGACCAGGCCGAGCAGGGCGCGCAGGTCTTCCAGATCCAGCAGCAACAGGCCACGGTCATCGGCCAGCTTGAACACGATGTCGAGCACGCCCGACTGGGTGTCGTTCAATTCCAGGATGCGCGCGAGCAGGGTAGGGCCCATCTCGCTGACGGTGGTGCGCACCGGATGGCCGCGCTGGCCCCACAGATCCCAGAACACCACCGGGTTGGCGGCGGGCGCATAGTCGGCCACGCCAATCTCCTTCGCGCGCTGCAGCACCTTCTCGTTGCCGTCACCGGCCACCGCCAGTCCGGCGACATCGCCCTTCACGTCGGCCAGAAACACCGGCACGCCCAGGCGCGAAAAGCCTTCGGCCAGGGTCATCAGGGTGACGGTCTTGCCGGTGCCGGTGGCGCCGGCCACCAGGCCATGGCGGTTGCCGAACTTGGGCTGCAACACCACGGCTACGTCATCGGTGATGCCCTTGCCCAACAGAATGGGGTCCATGTGCCTGCCTTGTTCGCGTAGATGCTTGGATTCTAGCGGCCTAGACCGACGGGCGGAGCGTGACCGGCGTAACTTGCCCCTGGCTGCTTGGGGCCGGTACCCTGCCTGCTTCCTGTAGTCGCAGTGCTTTTGCCTGATGCCCTTGTCGAAATCCCGCATATACGTCTTGTCGCTGTCGATCCTGGCGGTTTCCCTGTTGTCTTCCATGCCCGCCTGGGCGCAACGCGTGTCGGCGCGCGATCAAGCCGCGGTCGAGGTACTGAACTCGCGCATGGCCGCGGCCGAGAAGCGCTATCGCGACGGCTTGCGGCAAGTGGCCAACAGCGATGTCAAAGGCAAGGCCGAGACCGACGCCGCGCTGGAAGACATGGAAGACGTGCTGGACGCCTGCTACAAGCAACGCGGCTGCCAGGCCCATACCCTGCTGGCCACCTACAAGCGTCTGCTCAAGGACAGCGTGGACAGCAACGATGACGGCATGGGCGATGAAGGCGAAGACGTCGCCGTGGATCCCTTCGACGACGGCAGCGATCACACCCAGGCCAATGCGCAGGCCGCCGCGCAGATTCCCGAAGCCGAACGCGCCGCCTACCTGCTCAATGATCAGCGCCACGCCTTCGACAAGATGGTCGAGTACAACCCAGCGGTGCAGGCCGGCATCCGCCGCTGGCTCACCGACATGCGCCCGGCGCTGATCACCAGCTACGAGAACTACCAGAACATGCGCGCCGAGATGTATCCGGACTGGGAGCGCAGCAAGCTGCCCGAGGCGCTGTTGTTCGGCATCATGGCCAAGGAATCCAACGGCCGCGTGCACGCCACCTCGCGCGCTGGCGCCGCCGGCCCCTTGCAGTTCATGTACAACACCGGCCGTCGCTTCGGCCTAGGCCCGGATGGCAGCGGTTTCGACACCCGCTACGACCCGGCGATGGCCGGCGAAGCCAGCGCCGCCTACATGAATGAGCGGATGCGTGAGCTCAACAACAATATCGAATTCGCCCTGGCCGCCTACAACGGCGGCGAAGGCCGCGCCGGTCGCGTCTATCGCCAGTATCCCGGCCGCAGCTTCTGGGATGACGTTGTCTATGCGCAGTTCCCCGGCGAAACCCGCGACTACGTGCCGATGGTGATTGCCGCGGCCTGGTTGTTCCTGCATCCCAAGCAATACGGCCTGGAGTTTCCCAAGGTCAATGTGCAGCCGGCCACGCTCAAGCTTTCGCGCGACAGCTCGATTTACGAGCTGACCATCTGCCTGGGCAATGGCGGCACCCGTGACGGCTTCATGCGCACACTGCGCAACCTCAATCCGCGTTACGAAGCCGAAGCCTGGATTCCCGGCGGCACCGTGCTGCGCGCCAACAACAAGATCATCACCCTGTACAACCGCTACTGCATCAGCGGCCCGCGCGCCGATCTGGCCCGCACCCTGGTGCGCGCCGATCCCAATGCGGCCATCAAGCGCAGCGCCTTGCCCGGCGTGGTCGCAGTGGGCGACGTCACCCCGGTGGAAGGCGTGCCGACCACTGTGGCCAGCGGCGAGCCCAAGCCGGCTCAACCCAAGGCCAAGCAGGCGCGCGAGTACCGCGTGGCCAAAGGCGATACCCTGGGCCGCATCTCGCAGCGCTACCAGTGCGATCTCAAGCAACTGGCCAAGGGCAACGGCATCAAGGGACCGGCGTATAACGTCAAGCCGGGACAGCAAATCACTCTGACCAGCTGCAGGAAGTAGCCCCCATGACCGACCTGGCCGTCGCCTCGCGAAAGTTCCTGTGGTGGCGGCCGCTGGTAGGCATCAGCGCGCTGCTGGCGATTCTGGGTGTAGAGGGGGCCGGGCTGATCGGCCTGCATTACCTGTTCAAGCCGCTGACCACCTTGCTGTTGGTGGTGATGGTGTGGCGCTTGCCGGCGCATGAGCCGGTGTATCGACGTGCGGTGCTGGTGGGGCTGCTGCTGTCGCTGCTGGGCGATGTGTTCCTGATGCTGCCGGGCGACTGGTTCGCTTTCGGCCTGGGCAGCTTCCTGCTCGCGCATCTGGCCTATCTGCGTGCGTTGCGTTCGCGTGGCGCGTGGTTCAAGCCGGTGTTTCCGCTGCTGGGCTATGTGCTGATTGCCGGCGGCGTGCTGGTGTACCTGTGGCCGCATGTGCCGGCGGCGCTGAAAGCGCCGGTCACCGTGTATGTCATCGCCCTGGCCGCGATGGCCAGCCAGGCTGCCTGCGCCTTCCACGCCCGACCTGGCGCGGCCACGCGTTCGGCCGCCTGGGGTGGGCTGCTGTTCGTCGCTTCGGACGCCATGTTGGCGATCGACAAGTTCGCATCACCCATCGCGCATGCTTCGACGTGGGTGCTGATCACCTACTGGTTGGCGCAGTGGGGGATTGCGCGGTCGGTCGATCAGCGTGCGGGCCGTTGAAACCCCCTAGAATCACCTCCAAGGCAGGAGCCGGGGACGGGGAATGGAACAGCTGGAAAGTAACTGGGCCGCATGCGGCTTCACTCGTTATGAGCTGCGAGCATGAGCGCAATACGTAAGCCGCTGATGCCACTGTGGTGCCTGCAGGCCGGTTCCACACTCAAGCTCCTCATTGAGGTGTCGACCTATTGCATGGCGATGGTCTGGTGGTTCCGACATGTCGGTCACGGGCAGGCCATCTCTCTGCTGGCCGTCGTTGGTTTTGTTTTCGCGGCGGCTGCGGTGCAAGGGATAGGCAGGGTGGTGACCGCTCGCCTGCAGGGCATGGCCATCTGGTACTTCCGTATCTGGCCGTTTGAGTTCGAGCCGCATCGACGCGGCGTGCGCTGGCGCACAACGTTCAACAAAGGAGGCGATGACATTGTGGTGATAACGTCGCCTGATCGCTCGCGTCGCAAGGCTTACATGTGGCTTGCTGCCAGCGCTCCGCTGTCGCACGCGGTGGCTTGCATCGTGGCAGATGCAGCTGGCGATCTGTTGGGAGTGGGTATTGCCGCACAGTGGTTGCATGCCTTTGCCATCCTCAACGTGGGTCTGGCGCTCGCAGAGCTGGTGCCGGCGTATTGGCCCAATTACAGCGGCATGCTTTCGCTGCTTGCGTGGTACCGGCGCGGCGAATGCAGCTCCTCAGAACGCGCCAATGATCGGCTGGTATGGCTGTCGTACACCGGCACCACCGCTGATCGCATTCCACCCGAGTTGCTGCAGGAATTGGAACAACAGGGAACCATGATGCGCCTGATCGCGCTGTGGACACGGATGAAAGCCGCACAGAACCTTGGCGAATGGGCAAAGACAGCCGACCTTGAACAAGCGAGGGTGGCACTGACCGCGTCGTTCGGCAGCGCCGACACCATGGCGGGGGCGGCGAAACTGGACGCACACCTGAAGCTTGAGCTGGATTTTTCGCAAGCGATGCAGCATCGCGATGCTGCTGCGGTGCCCAACGTCGTTGACGCCGACCTGCTGTGGTACGCCCCACACCTGCAGCCGAGGCTGCAGGCGCTCCGGTCCGCCTTGCAAGGTGACGCAGCGGGCATGGAGGATGGCCTGGCCGCCGCACAGCGTCTGGCTTACAAGAGCCGCAACCTGGCCTTGCATGAAAGCGAAGATCGCATTGCCGACCATGTGCGCGCGGTACTGCTCCGCCCCGCGTCCCTCACTGCTGATTAGAGCAGTCGCGCCAACGCCTGACCCAAACGCACCGGCGACTCCGCATGCAAGGCCGGGTTCAACTCGGCTACGCCCGGCGGCAGCAGCACGATTACGGTGGAGCCATAGTTGAAGCGCGCCATTTCGGCAAAGCGATCCAAGGTGATGCCCTTGCCGCGGTAATCCTTGCGCTGGATGCGATCGCCGTAGGCGGGAATTTCTTCGCCGCTCCACACGGTTTCCACGCCGGAGACCAGCAGCGCGCCGACCATCACCGACACCATCGGGCCAAAGTCGGTATCGAAGTGGCAGACCAGGCGTTCGTTGCGCGCGAACAGGCCGGGCACATGCGCCACCGCGGCGGTGCCGACGCTGAAAAGCCGACCCGGCACATGCACGGTTTCGCGCAGCGTGCCGCGCCAGGGCATATGCACGCGGTGGTAGTCGCGCGGCGACAGGTAGACGGTGGCGAACAGGCCGTTGCGGAACGGCTCGGCATCGGCGGCATCGCCCAGCAGTTCGGCGGCGGTGAAGCCCTGGCCCTTGGCCTGGAAGATGCGCCCGTCCTGGATCGGCCCGCATTGGCTGATGTGGCCATCGGCCGGCATCAGCAGCGTGCGTGGGTCCGCATCGGCCACGCGCGCGCCCGGCTTGAGCGCGCGGGTAAAGAAGGCATTGAAGCTGGGGTAAGCGGTGGGGTCCGACTGTGCGGCTTCGTTCAAATCCACGCCAAAGCGCTTGACCACCGTGTCGATCAACCACTGCTTGGTGCCGGGCGAAGTGGAGTACGCCAGCTTGCGCGCCAGCGACGACAGCCAGCGATGCGGCAGCACATAGGTCAGTTGCGTCAGCAGGCTCATTTGGCGGACGCCTCGGTCAGCGCCTGCATGTCGCGGGCAATGTCAGCCGGTTTGAACGGCGGGCGAATCATGCCGACCATGCGGCCCTGCGGATCCAGCACGGCGATATTGGAGGAGTGATCCATGCTGTAGTCGTTGGCGTTCTGGTCGAAGTTCTTGCCCGGCACCTTCATGAAGACAAAGCCCAGCGATTTGGCGAAGTTCTCCAGCGTGGGCAGGTCGGCGGTGGCGGCCAGCGTGTCGGGATGGAAGGCATGCGCGTACTCGCCAATCTTGGCCGGGGTGTCGCGGTCCGGATCCACCGACACAAACAGCACGCGCGGGCGGATTGACTCAGGCATGGACTGCCACGACTTCTGCGCCTCGCGCAGTTCGCTCAGCGTGGTCGGGCAGACGTCGGGGCAGAAGGTGAAGCCCAGGAACACCAGGGTCCAATGGCCCTTCAACTCGCCGTCCGCCAGCTGCGTTCCGTCGGATTGGCGCAGCGAGAACGGCGGCAGCGGCCGCGCCTGCGGGAACAAGGTCACGGCCTGCGTGGCCGGCCAGGCCTGCGCCGGGACGGCCGGACCAAAGAACTTCTGCGCAGCGAGCAAACCCAGACCAGCGGCCAGCGCCAGCAGCAGGATGATCCCGACTTTCTTGTTGAACATGGGGCAGGGGCCTCGAAATTGGCGGCAGGCTGGCCCGGGGCCAGCGTCGCGGACCGCACATGATACCGGCGCGCTCCCTGTTCAGCGCCTATAATCGGGCCCGAATCCGCTTCCGCTCCCCCAGCTGACTGCCATGACTGCCGACGCAGCCGACGAACTGCTCACCCTCATCGACCTGATCCGCTACGGCGCCAGCCGCTTCAACGAAGCCGGCCTGACCTTTGGCCACAGTTACGACAACGCCATCGACGAGGCCACGCATCTGGTGCTGCATACGCTGCACCTGCCGCCGGATCTGGGCCCGGCCTACGGCCAAGCGCGGGTGACCCGCGCCGAGAAGCTCAAGGTGCTGGCGCTGTTCGAGCGCCGCGTGGCCGAGCGCGTGCCGGTGGCTTATCTGACCGGCGAAGCCTGGTTTGCCGGGCTGAGCTTCAAATCCGATGCGCGCGCCCTGGTGCCGCGCTCGCCGATTGCCGAGCTGATCGAAAACGGCTTCGAGCCCTGGTTGGGTGGCCGCGAAGTCAACCGCGCGCTTGATCTATGCACCGGTTCGGGCTGCATCGCCATCGCCATGGGCCATTACAACCCGGACTGGCAGGTCGACGGCGTCGACATCAGCGACGACGCGCTGGCCCTGGCTGGCGAAAACAAGGCGCGCCTGCACGCCGACAACGTGACCCTGCTGAAGTCGGATCTGTTCAACGGCCTGAGCGGACGCCATTACGACTTGATCGTCACCAATCCGCCCTACGTCACCAACGACGAAACCGACGCGCTGCCGCAGGAGTATTCGTATGAGCCCGAACTGGGCCTGCGCGCCGGCGACGACGGCCTGGACCTGGTGCTGAAGATCCTGCGCGATGCGCCGCTGCACCTGAGCCAGGAAGGCCTGCTGATCTGCGAAGTCGGCGAATCCGAGCACGCGCTGGTGCGCCTGCTGCCGGAAGTCGAATTCGCCTGGATTGAGTTCAAGGTGGGGCAGATGGGCATCTTCGCGGTCGAGTGCGCGGACCTCATCAAGCACAACGCCCGTATCCGCGCATTGGCCGACGCACGCCGCTAACAGGAACCCGGACCCACGTGAGCAGCAACAGCTTCGGACAACTCCTGACCGTCACCACCTTCGGCGAGTCGCATGGCCCGGCCATTGGTTGCGTGATCGACGGCTGCCCGCCGGGACTGGCGATCACGCCGGAAGAATTCCGCCACGATCTGGAACGCCGCGCCACCGGCAAGAGCCGGCACACCTCGGCGCGGCGCGAAGCCGACGAAGTGGAAATCCTCAGCGGCGTCTATGAAGGCCTGACCACCGGCACGCCGATTGCGCTGCTGATCCGCAACACCGATCAGCGCAGCAAGGACTACGCCAACATCGCCCAGCAGTTCCGCCCGGGCCACGCCGACTACAGCTACTGGCAGAAGTACGGCATCCGCGATCCGCGCGGCGGCGGTCGTTCGTCGGCGCGCGAAACCACCATGCGCGTGGCCGCTGGCGTGATTGCCAAGAAGTGGCTGAAGCAGCGTTACGGCGTGCAGGTGCGTGGTTATCTGGCGCAACTGGGCCCGGTCGCACCGCGCGGTTTCGACTGGGACGCGGTCGAGCAGAATCCCTTCTTCTGGCCCTGCGCCGAGCAGGTGCCGGAGCTGGAAACCTATATGGATGCGCTGCGCAAGAGCGGCGATTCGATTGGCGCGCGCGTCAATGTGGTCGCCGACGGCGTGCCCGCCGGTTGGGGTGAGCCGATCTACGGCAAGCTGGATGGCGAACTGGCTGCCGCGCTGATGAGCATCAACGCGGTCAAGGGCGTGGAAATTGGCGACGGCTTTGCTGCCGTCACCCAGAAGGGCACCGAGCATCGCGACGAGATGAGCCCGCAGGGTTTCCTGAGCAACCATGCCGGCGGCATCCTCGGCGGCATTGCCACCGGCCAGCAGGTCACCGCGTCGATGGCGCTCAAGCCCACCTCCAGCCTGCGCCTGCCGGGGCAGACCGTGGATGTGGACGGCAAGCCGGTGGAAGTGATCACCACCGGCCGCCACGATCCCTGCGTGGGCATCCGCGCCACTCCGATTGCCGAAGCCATGATGGCGCTGGTGCTGATGGATCAGGCGCTGCGCCATCGCGCGCAATGCGGCGATGTGGGCGAGGTGCCGCCGCATGTACCTGGATCGCGCGGTGGCTGAGAGCAGGCCGCGCGTCTGGGTGTCGCAACCACTGTTCGATGACGTGATCGGACGGCTGGGCGAATACTTCGACGTGCAGTCCACCGCCCAGGTCACGGAATACAGCGCAGACGAAATCGCCGCGCAGTTGCGCGAGGTGCAGGGCGCGGTGATCACGCTCAACGAGCGCGTGGGCGCGGCCGAGATAGCCGGCGCCAGCCAGTTGCGCGCCATCGCCAATGTCGGCGTGGGCTATAACAACCTGGATATCCCGGCCTTGAGCGCGGCCGGCATCCTTGCCACCAACACGCCGGACGTGTTGACCGAAACCACCGCCGATTTCGGTTTCGCCCTGCTGATGGCCACCGCCCGCCGCATCACCGAGGCCGAACGCTGGCTGCGTGCCGGCCATTGGCAGCAGTGGTCGTTCAGCAGCATGCTCGGCGCCGATCTGCATGGCAGCACGCTGGGCATCCTGGGCATGGGCCGGATTGGCCAGGGCATTGCCCGTCGCGGCGCCGGCTTCGGCATGCGCGTGCTTTACCACAACCGCAGCCGTTTACCGGCCGAGGTGGAAGGCCAATGCCAGGCCACCTATGTGGATTTGGACAGCTTGCTGGGGCAATCGGATCATTTGCTGCTGGTGTTGCCGTATTCTCGCCAGGTCCACCACCTGATTGACGCCGCCGCGCTGTCGAAGATGAAGTCCTCCGCCACCCTCGTGAACATTGCCCGCGGCGGCATCGTCGACGAACTGGCGTTGGCCCAGGCGTTGGCGCAGGGCCGTCTGGCCGGCGCCGGGCTGGATGTCTACGAGGGCGAACCGCAGGTGCGGCCGGAATTGCTGGCCCTGGACAACGTGGTACTCACCCCGCATATCGCCAGCGCCAGTCTGGCCACCCGCCGCGCCATGGTGACGCTGGCGGTCGACAACCTGATCGCCGCCCTCGGCGAAGGTCCGCAGGCAGGCCGTCCGGCCACGCCGATCAATGCTGAAGCCATTACCGGCAAGACCATCGCGACCAAACGATAGGGAGCCTCTGGCTGTGCCTGGAGGTTCCCCGAACACAGCCCCCCATCGCTGTCCGCTGTTTTCATCCACTCATTCGCGAAACTTTCCATGACTTCCCAGAATCGTAGTTTCAACGTCGCCGTCGTCGGTGCCACCGGCGCGGTCGGCGAAACCATGTTGTCCATCCTGGCCGAGCGCAACTTCCCCATTGGCAAGCTGGTGGCCCTGGCCTCCGAGCGTTCGGCCGGCGGCGAAGTCGAGTTCAAGGGCAGCAAGATCACCGTGCAGGATCTGGCCACCTTTGATCCGGCCGGCATCGACATCGCCCTGTTCTCGGCGGGCGGCAGCGTCTCCAAGGAGTACGCGCCCAAGTTCGCCGCCGCCGGTGCGGTGGTGATCGACAACTCCTCGGCCTTCCGCTACGACGACGACGTGCCGCTGGTGGTCAGCGAGGTCAATCCGGAGCAGGTGCAGAACCGTCCGCGCGGCATTATCGCCAACCCCAACTGCTCGACCATGCAGATGCTGGTGGCGCTGGCGCCGATCTATCGCGAAGTGGGCATCGAGCGGATCAACGTGGCCACCTACCAGTCGGTGTCTGGCGCGGGCCGTTCGGCGCTGGAAGAACTCGGCCGCCAGACCGGCGCGCTGCTCAACTTCCAGGAAGCCGATCCGCAGCGTTTCCCGGTGCAGATCGCCTTCAACCTGATCCCGCACATCGATGACTTCCTCGACAACGGCTTCACCAAGGAAGAAATGAAGCTGGTCTGGGAGACCCGCAAGATCCTGGGCGATGACAGCATCCAGGTGAACCCCACCGCCGTGCGCGTGCCGGTGTTCTATGGTCACTCCGAAGCAGTGAACGTGGAGACCAAAACCAAGATTACCGCCGACGAGGCACGCGCCTTGCTGCGCAATTCGCCGGGCGTGGAAGTGGTGGACGATCGCGAAGCCGGCGGCTATCCGACCCCGGTCACCCATGCCTCCGGCAACGATGCGGTTTATGTGGGCCGCATCCGCGAAGACCTGTCGCACCCGCGCGGCCTGAATCTGTGGGTGGTGTCGGACAACATCCGCAAGGGTGCGGCGCTCAACGCGGTGCAGTTGGCGGAGCTTGTTGCCAAGAATGGCTGAGCAAGCCACGGAACCGCTATAGTCGCCGCCATTGCGAGGATAGGGGTGGGGTGATGCCAAGCAGGCGACATCGTTGGCAAGGCCTGGCCGGGTTGGTACTGATGCTGCTGAGCAGCTCGGTGCTGGCATTGGGCCTGGGCGAGATCCGGGTGAAGTCCTCACCCGGGCAGCCGCTGCTGGCGGAAATCCCGATCATCTCCACCGAGCCGGGCGAGCTGGAGCAATTGCGTGCCCAGCTCGCTTCGCCGGCCACGTTTGAACGTGTCGGCCTGCCCAGGCCGCAAGGCCTGGTCGGCGATCTGGAATTCAACGTCGCCCTGGATGACGCCGGGCGTCCGGTCATCCGCGTCACCAGCCATGCGCCGGTGACGGTGTCGGTGGTGAACTTCCTGATTGAAGTCGATTGGGGCCAGGGCCGCCTGGTTCGCGAATACGCAGCGATGGTGGATGCGCCATCGACGGTGGCGGCCGCCTCGCAGCCGGCCATCGATGCGCCGCAGGTGGCGCGCGACAACGTGATCGAGCGGCCGACCGCAGCAGCGCCGACCCCGCCGCCCAGCGAGCCGGCACCGGCGCCGACGCCGCCACCGGAAGCCGCGGCCGAACCGCGTGTGGCGACTGCGCCTGCACCGCCGGCACCCACGCCGGCCGCGCCCGCGCCCAGCTTTGACGGCGGCGACAGCGTCACCGTCGGCCGTGGCCAGACGCTGTCGCAGATCGCCGCGCAGGTGGCCAGCGGCTACAGCCTCGACCAGACCATGATCGCGCTGCTGCGCGCCAATCCCGACGCCTTCATCCGCGGCAACATCAACCGGCTCAAGCAGGGCTCGGTGTTGCGCGTGCCGCCCTCGGCCGAGGTGGCGCAGCTGGCCGAGAATGAAGCGGCCGCGCTGGTGCGTAGCCAGATCGCCGAATGGCGACAGGCGCGCCGGCCGATTCCGCAACCGGCGGCGATCGCCAACAACGAACCGGCGGCCGCCACGGCCGCCCCGCGCGTGGCCGATGCCCGCCTGGAAATCGCTCCTCCGTTGGCCAGTGCGGCTGCGCGGGCGGGCACACAATCCGGCGTTGATGCCGGCGGCGAGGGCGACATGCTGGCAAACGAACAACTGCAACAGAGCAAGGAAGAACTGGCCGCCCGCGATGCCGAAGTGCAGGAACTGCGCTCGCAAGTGGCCGAGTTGGAAAAACTCAAGCAGCAGCAGGCCAAGCTGATTGCAATGAAAGACAGCGATCTGGCCGCCGCCCAGCAACGCCTGGAACAGGGCAACAGCGCTGCGGCTGGCACGCCGATCTGGGTGTGGGCCGGTTGGGGTCTGCTGATCATCGGTGCGCTGGCGTGGATCCTCAGCAGTCGCCGCAAGCGTGTTGCGCCGGCCCCGGCCAAACCGTCCAAGGTGTTCGGCAATGCCGAACTGGCTGCCGCCATGCCGGCGCGGACCGAACCGGTGGTCAGCGCGCCGAAGGCTGAGCCGCACGTCGAATCCGAATCCGAAGCAGAAGTCGTCGCCGCGCCCGCAGCGGTGGTCTCCGCCCCCGTTGCAGCAGCTGCCAAGCCGGCCAAGCCAGCCAAGGCTGCAGCGGTACCGGCCAAGCCCACCTGGCATTCCGGCGATGCCGCCGCCAGCGTGGCGCCGCTCAATTCGGCGCCGGCCGGTCGCGAGCGCCTGGAACTGGCCATTGCCTACCTCGACCTGGGCGACACCGTCACCGCACGCGATCTGTTGAACGAAGTCGTGGCCGGCAACGACGACGTCGCCCGCCAGGAAGCGCTGCAACTGCTGCGCGATCTGGGTTGAAGCCGGCGCGAGTAGCCGCCTGATGCGGTACGCGCTGGGTGTGGAATATGACGGCGGTGAATTCCGCGGTTGGCAACGGCTGACCGCGTCGGGCACGCGCGAGGATCAAAGCAGCGTGCAGTCGACGCTGGAGAACGCCTTGTCGCGCCTGGCCAATACGCAGGTGGACACGATCTGCGCCGGCCGCACCGATGCTGGCGTGCACGCGCAATGCCAGGTGGTGCATTTCGACAGCGATGCCGCGCGCGATCCGCGCAGCTGGATCCTGGGCACCACCGCCAACCTGCCGCCGGCCGTGTGCGTGCGCTGGTGTCAGCCGATGCCGGAGGATTTCCATGCGCGCTTTTCCGCGCGCGCACGCCGCTATCGCTATCGCCTGGTCAATCGCATGGTCCGCCCGGCACTCAACCGGCAGACGCTGAGCTGGGAGCGGCGGCCCTTGGACGCCGAGGCCATGCATCGGGCCGCGCAGGCGCTGCTGGGCGAGAACGACTTCAGCGCCTACCGCAGCGTGCAATGCCAGTCGCCACACGGCTTTCGCAACCTGCATTCCATCAGCGTCGTGCGCGAAGGCGAGCAGGTCTATGTGGACGTGCAGGCCAATGCCTTCCTGCACCACATGGTGCGCAATATCGTCGGCTCGCTGTTGGTGGTGGGGCGCGGCGATCAACCGGAAAGCTGGATCGCCGAACTGCTGGCCGGCAAGGACCGCACCGTGGCCGGCCCGACCGCGCCGCCGGACGGCCTGGTTTTTGTCAGCCCGCTATATCCCGCGCATTGGAATCTGCCCGCAGAAGTGACTCTGTCCGAAGGCGTGTAGGAGGGGCCGTAGGAGGGGCTGACCAGACATGCGTCTGTTAGAAGCCAGCCCCGAAACCGACACCGTAGCCGAAGCCCACACCGACAAATCCCCAGCTTCGCGACTAAAGTCGCTCCTACTGACGCTCCCACAGTCGCTCCCACAAACGCCTCACCGATTCCGCTGCCGCTGACCTGTGCGCGCCACTAACCGCGTAAATTCCTTCCAACGACCTCAATCCCCCGCCCAATGCCCACCCGCATCAAATTCTGTGGCCTCACCCGCGGCGAAGACGTCCGCGCCGCGATTGAGCTGGGCGTGGACTACCTGGGCCTGGTATTTGCCGCACGCAGTCCGCGTCGCCTGCTGATTGGCCAGGCGCGCATGCTGCGCGAGCTGGTGCCGGAGGAAATTGGCGTGGTCGCGCTGGTGATGGACAACGGTCCCATCGAAGTGCAGGGCATCGTCGAACACGTGCGCCCGGACATCCTGCAGTTCCATGGCGGCGAAGACGATGCCTTCTGCGCAGGCTTCGGCGTGCCGTACTGGAAAGCAATCGCCATGGGCGGCGCCGAAGGCAACGCCTTTGCCGCGATGGCCGGCTATCCGGCGGCGAGCGGCTTCCTGTTCGATGGCCACGGTGCGGGCGAGCAGGGCGGCAGCGGCAAACGCTTTGACTGGAAGCAGACCCCGCAGGGACTGGATCGTCCGTTCCTGCTGGCCGGTGGCTTGTCGCCGGAGAATGTCGGCGTGGCCATCCGCACCGCCCATCCCTGGGGCGTGGACGTGTCCAGCGGCATCGAATCCGCACCCGGTATCAAGGACGCCGAAAAGATGCGCGCCTTTGTCGAAGCCGTGCGCCACGCCGATCAGGGCTGAGCGGCGCCTTCCAACTCGTGCTGCAGCCAGGCGGCCAGGCGCGCAATACGCGGGTCGGCATTGCCGCGCGCGCACGCCAGCCACCATTGGCCGGAGCCGTCGCTGAATCCCCAGGGCGCAATCAAGCGCCCCGAGGCCAGGTCATCAGCCACCAGCGGCTCGGGCGCAATCGCCACGCCGATGCCGGCAATAGCGGCTTCCAACAGGTAGTACAGATGTTCGAAGCCGGTGCCCAGCGCCAGCTGCGTCGCCTCCAGGCCGTGCTGCTTGAACCAGTGCGGCCAGGCTTGCGGCCGCGAGATGGTATGCAGCAGCGATTCGCCGCTCAGTGCCGATGGCGGCGCCTGCAGCAACGCGGCCGCGCCGGCATAGCGCGGGCTCAGCACCGGGCCGATGCGTTCGCCGGCCAGCGTATGCACCTTCCATTCGCGCGGCGCGGGCGGTTCGGCCACCAACAGCGCCGCATCCAGTCCGCTGAGCGCGGTATCGAAGTCGCGATCCTGCGCCGACAGATGCAGGGTGATGTCCGGCAGATCCCGCGCCAGCCGATCCAGGCGCGGGATCATCCAGCGCGCCAGCACGCTGGCCGGGCAACCCAGCACCAGCGCAGTGGCCTGCGGACC
>Ga0160436_1000529_pt1 | contig 14037 bp, 11 predicted proteins | sample HID1973M_E0MG_FD_108264 | JGI IMG/M metagenome (GOLD analysis project Ga0160436, IMG submission 108264) | Enriched mosquito-associated microbial communities from UW Madison campus, WI, USA - HID1973M_E0 MG | ecosystem: Host-associated > Arthropoda: Insects > Digestive system > Unclassified ...
CCTGCCCGGCATGAACGGGCGCCAGCTGGCCGACATCGGCCGGCAGATGCGCGCGGACCTGAAGGTGCTGTTCATCACCGGTTACGCCGAAAATGCCGGCGCCCGAGCCGGTTTCCTCGACACCGGCATGCAGATGATCACCAAACCGTTCGCGTTCGATCAGCTGACAGCCAAGGTGCGGGAGATGATTGAGGGATGAGCCAGGCGTCCTTCGTCTCAGCCAGTGGATCGGAAGTTGGACGCCGAGCGTGCTTTCCGTGGGAGCGACTTCACTCGCCAAACCGTGCGGACAGCACAGCGGCGTCGCCGCACCTCCCGAGTCATCTGACCAATACCCAACCTGCAGTGACATCCGGGCGATACCGGTCAAGTATCAGCACCGCTCCTTCTCGTTGGGCAGCCAGCAAGTACGCCACAGCGAGTTGAGTCAGCAAAGTCGCCGAATGACCGACATCCCCGGCGAGCGCAGCAACGCCGACGATCTGCTGCGCGGGGTCGCATGCTGCAAGCTCACTCCCCATGAACTTCACGAGTTGGGTAAAGCGATTACCCGTCATCGCCCCGTCAGTCACTACCCCAGTGATGCTATCAGCAGTCACCGCAGTGCCCTCCTCAAGGTCATGGAAGACGCGCTCAAGGTCCCGCGTGTCAAACCGCAACTGAACGTCACGGAACTCGTGGGTCGTTTTCTTGGCTGGGTAAAGCCTCAATCCACCAGCAGCGCCCTGACCGCTCGACGCGACACGATGCACATGAATGGCACTGACGCACTCTCCCGGAGGGTGCGCTGAATCAGCAGTAACGCAGTCCGGTATTGAAAGCCGGCTGTTGACGCTCAGCAGCAGGAATTGCTTCACGCCAGAGGACTTGGATAAGCACTGATCAAACCATTGCTCAGCGCTTAAAGGCGTGCTCACGATACTGTTAGCACCCATTCCGTCCGGCCAGGCACTCATGACAGCGTCCAGCCATGCGTCCTGCGCTACACCTTCTGGCGCAAACAACACCACTCGAGTTTCCGCCCAGCAAACAGAATCCGCCCAGGAAGACCATGCCCCAAGCGCCATTCCCAGCAATTGCGCCGCCCTCCTCAACGGTGGTTGCCCAGCTTTGTTCGCATTCGCCGAACCCTCGATGCGACACCGACCTCGACCGCTTTGCTCAGCAAGGCCGGGGGTGCGGTCAACCACCGCCTGCGTTGCCGCGAGCATCGGCCACGACTGAGGGCTGCTCAGACAGCCCACTGGCAACCATGTCCATGCGCCCGTGACCTCGACATATTCGGTGCACAGGTCGATGGCAGGTCGAATGGCAGCAGCTGCCCGATCAGCCTGAACCCGCTTCATGCTGACCACATCCCATAAAGACGCAAGTTCTTTGTCGGTCAAAAAAGCCATGGCCTCTCCTTAAATAAAATGGGTTGCGGCGTGTGTGGCAATCAGCGTCGCGCCACACTGGGTCAAATCCCCGTTTCGGGCCACTGCCCTGCCCTCATCTTCTGTTGCGCTATCACCCGACGCGATGGCGCACGCGCCATGCGGGCAAACCACCGCGTCTCCAACCCGCGCCACGGCCCGCCCCTCGACGAAGGTTGCAGGAGAACCCTGCACGACTTGCCCGCCATTGGAGACGGGGTCACCCAGTAAAATGATTGCTCGCATGTATGTCTTTGTTCGTATGTTGATAAGGCGTCCGCACTAAATCGCGCTGGACAAGCACAATCCTGTCGCCGGGTCGAGTCCTTTTTCGTCGCTCAGGCGTTGCATCAATTCCTCCGACGGCTTGGGCGGCGGGACGGCGGCATCTCGGTCTTTGTTCCACTGGAAGGTTCCGTCCCAGTCCGGAAGTTTGGCCGGAGGCAGTGGGACGATCTGGTCGATATCAGGGACTCTGGCGCCGAGGTTTTCGTAGCGGGTGAGGAATTCGTCTATCAGCTTGTAACGACGGGAGCGTTCCGGATCAGGTGCCAGAGCCATGTAGAAAAGCTCATCCTTAGGAGAGGTAGTGAGAAATCCATTTTTTAAGAAACCGGGAGCCGAGACATTTCCATTTTTTACAGATAATTGGAATGTGGGTACTGCTTCTGAATATTGTTTTTTTACCTTCCGAAACATCGCCGCCTGAAGCCCAGCATTGCCGTGCCCCTGCGTCGCTGCACACTCGTACATTTGCAGCATGACGTCTTTAGGCCCTACGACCCGCCCTAATAGCTCGGCCACATAGAACTGAGCATCCGGATTACCAAGATCTGCGGCGCGACGATAGTAAGCCTTGGCTTTATTTGAATCCTGGACAACGCCAAAACCACGATCCAGATAGCGACCCATATCGTAGTAACCTCCAGGAATACCCTTTTTTATTAAATCCTCAACAAGTCCAGCGTTTCCACCCAAGAATCTGGAGAAAAGGCCTGCCCGCGCGACACAACCGCCTGCAGATTAGTCGCTGCCCTGTAATGGCCATGGGCGGCAGCGATCCGGTAGTAGCGCGCCACTTCATCGAAGTCTTTTGTCCCAGGCCTCAGTTGCAAATACAACCCGTACTTATAAAGCTGATCCGACGCTGGCGTAAGTGGCGGCAGCCTGTCCGCTTCCTGCGCGCACTCGAATTTGAGATTTTCATACAACGCTTTCAAATCAGGCACATCCCTCATCCCATCTTCCTTGTCACAACCACTTAATATCAAAACGCAAGCAAGGGCCATCAATATTTTAAAGATTTCCATATTCAATCCAGATGCCTTCAACTTGGGCTATTACGTAAAAAACTCAACGAGCGATGCGGCGTTCACAAATGCTTCTGTAAAGGCCGCGTCACCGCCGGATCTTCCAGACAGATATTCAACTCACAGTCCACTTCCTTACTGCGGGTGTTGATGTTCGAAGAACCAACCGTGGTGAACACGTCGTCGATGGTCAGATCGTTCAGGCGAAACATGGGTCAGTCCTTTGAGGGCGCGGGGTTGTTTAAAAAGTGATTCGGAGCCTAGGCTGTCTTCGGCAAGCGTAATCCTGTCGCAGGGTCGAGTCCTTTTTCGTCGCTCAGGCGTTGCATCAATTCATCCGACGGCTTGGCCGGTGGCACAGCGGCATCTCGGTGTTTTTTCCACTGGAAGGTTCCGTCCCAGGCCGGAAGTTTGGTCGGAGGCAATGGAACGATCTGGTCGATGTCGGGAACTTTGGCGCCGAGGTTTTCGTAGCGGGTCAGGAATTCGTCTATTGAAAGATAACGACGACTGCGCTCGGGGTCAGGCGACAAGGCCATATAGCGAAGTTCTTCTTTTGGAGAAGTTGTGATGAAGCCACCACCTATAAAGCGAGCAGCTGAAGCATTGCCGTTTTTGACAGCTTGGTGGAATGCGGGTACTGCTTCTTTATACTCCTTACGTATCTTATGGATCATTGCCACGGCCAGCGCTGCTTCGCCATGCCCCTGCTGCATGGCACAGGTACGCAGATTAAAAATGACATCACTGGCCCCAGGTCCACGCCCCAGAAGTTCTGCGACGAAATACTGCGCATCTGGATTACCTAAATCTGCAGCACGGCGATAATAAACTTTAGCCTTCGCTGGATCCTGAACGACGCCGAAGCCTCGGTCTAAATAGTGACCCATGTCGTAATAACCACCGGGGATGCCACGTTTGATTAGATTCTCTACCAGATCAAGCGTTTCTACCCATGAGTCCGGTGAGGACGCCTGACCTCGTGATACCAGAGCCTGAAGGTTGGTTGACGCCTTGTAGTGACCATGCGCGGCGGCGATCCGGTAATAGCGCGCCACTTCGTTGAAATCCTTACTGCCCGGCTTCAACTGCAAATATAATCCATACTTGTATAAGTCATCGGCTTCCGACATGAGCGGTGGCAAATGATCTTCCTCTCGCACGCATTCAAACTTCAAATCATCATAAAGCGCCTGTAGACTAGGAACTTCCTTCATACCTTCCTCACCATCGCAACCAGTTAAAAGCAAAAATAATAAATAAGCATACTTTTTCATGATCAATCCAGATGACTGCGTTTTGGGCTATCTCGAAAGAACTGAATCAATGACGCATAGGGTGTTTCGCCCGTTTCTTTAACCAGCAGTTTTTTGTTGCTTTCCTGTCGGCGACTGTTTTCAACGATAATATCCGCCCAAGCCTTAAACGCCTCCTCCGCCTTATCCTGCACCCCCATTCCATTCGTATGCAGATTCCACAAATGCTTCCTTAAAGGCCGCGTCACCGCCGGATCTTCCAGGCAGATATTCAACTCGCTGTCCACTTCCATGCTGCGCGTATTGATGTTCGACGAACCCAGCGTGGTGAACACGTCGTCGATGATCATCAACTTGCTGTGGATGTACACCGGCAGCCAGTCGTCCGGCGGCGAGTCCGGAGAAACCAGGGTGCAGATGTGCACTTTCAGGCCGGGGATGCTTTCCGGTTCGATGGGTTTGCGCTGTTCTTCGGAGAGTCGGCGCTGCAATTCCGCCTTCTTTGCCTGGGCGGCCTCCAGCCGCGCCTTGCGCTCGTTGCACAGCCGTTCCCACTCGACGGTGTCGGGAAACTTGCGAAACTGCTTGAGGGCTTCCAGCGACTGGTGGGCGTCGAACAGTTCGGTGGTGGCCTGATCCAGCTCCGCTTGCAGCCGGTCGTCACGCTCCAGGCGCGCCACTTGCGGCATGACGTCAGGCCGGCCCAGCGCTTCGAGCATGCGATGGGTGTTGACGGTGCCGTCGCCCATGCCTTCGTCGCTGGCGTTGGTGACCACGAACAGGTGCACCGAGCCGTGCTGATCGTGGCTGCGGCCCCACGCCTGCTGGCGCTGAATGCTTTCCTTGAGTTCGTCGGCCAAGGGTTTCCAGCGGAAGTACTGGTTCTCGATGTAGACGAATTGGGTGGCGTTATTGATGTCCTGCAGGTACATCCGCGCGATGTCGCGTTTGCCTTCCTGAACCTGCGTGCGCAGCACCTGCGCCATCACCCGCGTGCCGGCGTCGGGGCGCATCCGCAGGTGCGCGGCCAGCGGCTTGCGCTCGCGCCACAGGTCCTGGCCGGTCTCCCGCTGCCAGGCCTGACAGAAGTTGTGGCACAGGTATTCGAGCACCGGGCCGGTCAGGCGGCTGGAGATGTCCTGCCGGGGGCTGGGTGCGTTGCGGCCTCCCTTGGCGGAGCGTTTGATGTAGCTGTGGTCGTCGCGGTCCCAGTAGGCGTCGAGGGTGTTGTGACCCATCAGAAAACCCACGGCCCTGTCCGGCACGGCGTAGTCGATCAGCACCATTTTCTGATGGTGAGTCGGTTCGGCGGCCATCGCCGCGGCGCTGCTCCATCGGGTGATCAGGGCGCGGTCGTCATCCACGGCGTGCAGCGCCACATGCCAGAGGATCTCCAGACGGTCGGCAAGGCTGAAGTCGCGGGTGACGAACTCGATGTTGGCAAACGGATCCTCGGTCAGCAGGGCCTTGATCCGGTGGGCGATCTTGAGTTGCCAGAATGGCGTCATCCGCATGCTGCTGTCCGTCGCATGCCAGTGCCACTGGCGATCGTATTTGAGCTGCTCGCTGTTCTGGAAACCCGGCTTGAGCACGCTGGCCAGGTTGCGCCCCGGTGTCATGTTTTCACTGGCCAGCGCGGCGATGCGCAAGCCGTCCGACCAGCAGAGAATGCGCACCTTGACCCCTTCACTGGCCTTGAGCAGGAGCAGTTCGCCGATGTTGAGCGAGTCGTCGTTGTCACGCTTGAAATACATCGAGGGCTGGAAGCCCCAGCAGACGATGTCCACGCTCTGCGTCGCGGCGAGGATGTCGTCGTACAGGGCGCCGAAGGTGCGCTCGCCGTTCACCAGCGGCTCGAACGTGGCGTGGGTGGGCGGGTATTCGGTGTCCTCGACGAACCACGAGGTGGTCATGACGGCGCTCATCGCCCGGGAAGTGGCGATCGGCACAGTGGCCGTGCGCGTGCGGTTCTGGGTTCGGTCCATGGGTCAGTCCTTTGAGGGCGTTTCGGTCTGGTTCAAGGCGGCGTGGAAACGCCTGAAAATGCCGCCGCTGGCGGGCGGCACGATGTCGGCGTGCGGCTGGCTCTGATGGCGTCGAAGTCCACGGTTCGCGTGCTCCGCATTTTCCGCCTCGCCTTGGAAATCGCCCCGCACCGGGAACACGAACTCATCCCCGCGCGCTGTCTGCACCAGGTATTCGGTGCTGACGACGTGGTGATCCACCTTGATCGCTCCGCTGCCGTCCATTACGCCTTCGGCTATCAGGGCGCCGTGGGCGAACACCTTGTAAGGCATACCGGCTGCAATATCGTGGTTGCTCGCACCGCTCTGGCTCATGCGCAGCGACAGCGCTTGCCTGACCGATGCCTCAGGCCAGATCGGATTGCCGGGATCAAGCCGGGTCGGCCCGTCTATCTTCCGCGTCGCGGCCCGCAGGCTCAGCTCGTTAGGCGCGTGAACCTTGATATTGCCGTCCTTGATGTGGATGTAGGCGCCACCGCTGCTCAGCAAGATGCCGTCTTGTGCACTGATGTGAACGCCTTTGCCCGTCGACGTGACAGTGACGTCCTGCATGGCAGTGAGTTCGATGGCGTCGCTCTGGGCCTGAATCGCAACCTTCCCTTTGGCGGCGAACAACTTGGCACCCGCATTTTTCGCGAACAGGCTGATGCTTTCGGCAACGCTGGCCAGTAACGATTTGTCGCTGGCCAGGGACAAGTCATCGCCCGTAGTGAGCAGCGTCTGTCCGGCACTGTGAAGTTGGGTATTGCGTGCTGAAGTGCTGACGATGTCGTGGGGAGCGGAGAACAACATCAGGGGGTTCTGAAAGGCTGCGGCGCGACCTTGCCCTGCGCTGGATCCATCCCCATGAGTGAGGGACAGCCCGGTGTCGTCATGCACCTGCTGCACACTTTTCAACGCTGCCTGCAAACTGTCAGCGTTGTGCTGTGCGGCGTCACTGGAAAGCGCCTGAAGCCGTTGTTGGCTGTCCTGAAGCTGCTGACGCGCTTCGTCACAGTCAATCTGCCCACCCTGGGCCTTGCTGCGTTTCCAGGTACTCAGGTGTAAACCACGCTGGGCGCGAACGGCACCGTAATCATCGCTGCGCAGCTCGAACCCGCTGCCGCGTAAGCCACCGCGCTGGTTGCCTTGCTGGTCGATCAGATAGCCGAGGTTGAGCTGAGTGTGACCATGACTGCTGTGCAACTGGGTGCGCACTTGCTGTGGCGTATCATCCATGACCCACTGATTGAACCCTCTGCCCTTCAGTTCTTTGCTTTTATAGCCACTCATCGCGCCGCTGCCATGCCAGGCAGGAGAATGGCCGCCATAGACCTGACCCAGAATCAAAGGGCGGTCGATGTCGTTGTCAAGAAAGGTCACCACCACTTCTTCGCCCGCGCGCGGCACATGCACGCTGCCCCAATCGGGTCCGCTGCTGTTTTGCAACATGCGAATCCAGCACGAACGCGACTCGCCGTTCGCCGTCTGCCGGTCCCAGTGAAAGCGCACGCACACTCGGTTCAGGCGATCGGTCAGCACTTCGTGGTCTTGAGGCGTCACCACCAAGGCAGTCTGCGGACCGGGCATGGCGGGCTTTTGATGTTCCGGCGCGCTGCGGTAAGGGGTCTTGCGCGGCTGAGCCTCGAAGCGGTTGAGGAAAAATCCGTGCGGAGTTCGCGTGGCAATGTCGTGAGGACCAGGACTTTTCACCGCGCTGGATGACTGCCTGGAGGCCACCTGTTCACGCATGGACGCCAACAGCGGTGCCAGACTTCCGGGTGCAGCACGCCGACCCTCGGGAAGTGGCAAGTTGCTTTCAGCAAAAAACTCGACGTGGATCAGCAGGAACTGGCGATCCTCTGCCGGCAGGCGACTGTGCAATGGATGTTCAGTCAGCTCGAACCAACGCCCCGGAGACATCTGCCTAACGCCGCCTTGCCCCCTTATCCGGCGCGCTTTCGACTCAAGATGTTCCATCTGCACACGGCTGAGCCAATGCGCGTGATCGGGGTCCTGCCAGGCATACTGGCCACGGTAATCGTAGCGCTCGAGCTCGACAGGGGCTGCTGCATCGGGCAAAGCCATCATGACAGCTTCGGGTCGTCGACCATGTGCGAGGTAATCATCGGTGCGCCAGTGCAGACGTCCACTGTGAACCTGTACCGAGGTGCTCCACTCAGTAATGCTGTCGCTCTGCTCGGTCGCCGATTGCGTATGAAACCTCAGCGCATCAGGCTGTAATTGCGACAGGGTGTCATGGCTGTCGGTGAAGACGATGCAGTGCGCGTCGGGGGCATGCTCGACGTACCAGAATATGCCCTGCTGCTCGCACCATCGCTGCACGAAATCGGCATCGCTTTCATTGAACTGCGTGACATATGAAAGCGGCTCATACTCACGCCTCAGGTCAAAGCGATAGTGCCCCTTGGCGCGCTGATAACCTGCGAAAACCTCGCTGAAAATGGTGGGCAGATCCTGTTCCTGCCAGATCCGACAGTCGCGGCGGTACTCAAGCAAGTGGAACCACGGCGCAAACACCACTTGCCAGTCATGCAGTCCCATGTCACTGCCCAGATAATCCACCCGCTCGACCCAGCCATGGCGAATGGCGAAGCGACCATCGTCTTGCACTATTCGAAGGCAGACGGCCTGGCCGATGAGGGATTGCGGGTCATGTTCGGGGTCCTGCACCACGACATCCAGTACCACTCGAGGCACTCGCCCCAGCATCTCTGTGGCGTGTACCCGGAGCGCCAGCAGGGCGTTGTCGCCCAGGGCAGTCGTAAACTGCAACAGGCGCCCACTCTGACTCAGGGAGGGGTTGAGAAATGAGTCCATGCGATAAGCGTTCCTTGCCAAAAAGAAGCGTCTGGCCCGACATCCATGTCAGGCGTTCAGGTAGGTCTGTCGATTACTCTGGAAGACGGCTGTCTGAAACGAAATTCATCGATTTGATTGCACTCAGGTCTGTCAGCTTCATCCCGCCGTAATTGCGCACGATCAGACTGGCCGGCCCTGCTTCACTGTCCCAGGTAAATTGCTGTCGGACCTCGTCCAGTTGGGTAACGTGGGCACTTTCGATCATTCTCAGCAACCCCCAACGGCCAGAAAAATCAAACACAGACACGCGCTTGCCCTCCAGGGTGACGACCTCCATCCGGGCGCCATGCGCCTCAGCCAGCGCCGGCCAGACGAAGCGATGCCATCGCACTTTGCCGTTGCGGTAATGAACCTGTTGGCCGTCTAGCGTGAAAACGATATCGGTATAGGCGTTGGACGGTGTGACCATTAACTCGAAACCGTTTTCCGGATCAGCCAGGCTTTCGAGCAGTTCTCCTATGACGCTGGCCTTGTCGATGCTCGCCAATACACGGGAACTGACCAAGGGCTGCGGTGGCGCTGTGCCTGTTTCGTTGAGCCCTTTTCCTTCTGCAAGGTTGCCGATCTGCTCGCCCATGAAAGCGGCTATCAGCCCGGAGTCGGGACGTACAAACCGCGCTATGTCCTTGACCGACACTTCGTTCGACGCTTGGGCAACGACGGGATAACGATGCGCGGCGATCTTGCGCCAAGGCTGCACGATCCGTCGGGACCACTCACCGGCGACGTATAACTCCACCGGGTGCCTGAGCGCAGACCATGAATCCTGAATCGGAGCGCTGAACATTCTCTGCAGATCGACCGCCACCCCATGATCGCTGGTGTCGACATATCGCTCGACCTGCTGACGTGCGAGCGCAATTTCCGTGGGCTGCCCATCGAGCGTTTCACTGATCAATCGCTTGCTGCTTTTGCCGACATTCTGTGAGCGCAAAATGTCGCTGGCCCTGACCTTGAGCTTGCGCAAGGACAACAGATAGCGGTCCATTGATGTGCTTTCGCCGCCTTCAGCACCGTCGATGACGAACAGCCGCGAGACGGGCGCGAAATGCCCGGAAAGACTGCCATCACGGATATCGCTGAGATAGGAAGTCCAGGATGAAACCGCATCTGTTTCGACTTCTACGGGTCCGACCTTCAACGACGCAGGCGCATCCCAGCGCGTATTCAGATTGACCGCCTGCATCAGGGCCTTGAGCGGCGAATCCTGCAGGTCGCTCAGACGAGCAAGTGCGTGCACGGTGCCTTGCAACCCCTCAGCATGCCGGATCCCGGTGCCTGCCAGAAACCGAGACCAGCTTTGCACGTAATCGCGCTTGTAGCGCGCCAGCAATTCCTTCAAAAACACCGTTCTCTGAATCTCTGCAGGCTGGCTTGAATCTCCTTCGATGACCCAATCGCTTTCACGCTTGACGTCGCTGGCCAGCCATTTGACGAGTTCAAGCTGCAGCGCCTCCCAACCACGCAAGGTGTACAGCGCCGGAACGGACTCGGTTGAATACAAGTATTTCCGTCCAGCCTCAGGTGTCATGTCGGCCAACGTAAGCGGCGCAAAACGACGGTTGAAATCCAGTTGCAGCTTAAGGTATTCGCCCTCTGCCCATGAACTCTGGGCCATGAACGACTTGAGTCGTTGCCTGAGCTGCGACACCAGCGCCTCATTGCGCTGCAGTAGCGGAGCGCGACCTGCAGCCAGGTCGTCCAGATACGCTGCGCTGTTCTCAGCGACACTGTCGGGATCGACTTCCACCCCTTCGCGCGACAGGATTCGATTCCAGACTCGTTCCAGCGTCGCAGCAACAAAGTCGGGCTCGGGATGCACTTGAGGGTCCGTGACAATCAAATAGAGCTTCAATGCCTCGTATGTGCCAGCAATCGAAGCCGCACGTTGCTCATCCAGATTGGCGCCCGCTCGAGGCGCAGGTACGCCCTTCAGCGGTGCATCAGCCTGTTGGCCAGTGGCTTGCGGCTCGGGTGCGACCATCGCGTTATCCTGCTGCTGCGCATACGACTGCAACAGGGTCAACTGCTCCTGCAGATGCTTCTCCAGCGGCCTGACAAGCGCGCCCTGTAATTGATGCGTCAGCGTGTCATGCAGCTATTGTCGCACAGCCTGCAGCGCGTCCATCTCGATGCGTCCACGCAGAGACGCCAGCTCATTGGATGGCGTTTCCAGCGAGGAGAGATGCTTGCGCAATTCAACCAGCGCCTGCCAGGCGGGCAATGGCGACGCAGACGAAGTGTCAGAGGATCGGCTCAGCGCCCGACTCAGTGCGCGCAACGCTTCCTGGTCCGACGCGAAATAGAAACCTTTCAGCACCAGTACACCTACCGCCATGGTGAGCAACCCGGATTTGACGAGCTTGCTCAGGCGGCTGGAGCCCCCAAGGGACGGTTGAATGAGCACGGCATATCGATCAGGGAAAATGATCTGACGAAAAAGATCAGTGACGAAGAAGCTTTTTTGCCCCGCCGTTTGATCCGCCGCCGATGAGCTGCTGGAACGCAGCTTGAGACCGTATCCCTCAACCACTTTATCCTGGAATACCGCCGGCAAGGATTCAGGACCTTGCCGGACACTTGTAAAGTGCAACGATCGCACGTTCGCAAAAGGACCTGCGCTTTCCAACTGCAGCAGAAACGCCTCCAGAGCCCCCGACAGTCCCATCAGATAATTGGCGAATTGCAGGGTGGCGACGCTTGCGGGCGCACTCCCGCTGAGCGAGCGCTGATGAACGTAAACATGCAACTTGTTGAGCAGCGCTTTGATCTTCTGTTCGTATCTGTCTTCACCCGAAGCATCTTCTCCCATGAATACGCCCCACGGTTGTCGGGATGACTCGGCAGACATATCACCGAACACATCCATGAAACCAGGCAACTGGTCAGCCTTGGTCAGCACCAGATGAATCGGCGGAATAACGCCGAGCGCCAGCGCGTAGTCACTTATCCGGATAGAAAGCCGGCTCGCAAGCGCATTTCGCTCTGCGGACGTTGCTGTAACGAGCTGTTCGAGGCTGACGGTTAAAAGAATCGCGTTGACCGCGATTGGCTTGCGCTGCTTTCTCAAAAGCTTGAGGAAGTTGACAAAGACCTCGCCGGATTGGGTGTCGTCCAAATACCGGCTTGCCGTCTCGATAAAGACAGCTTGGGGGCTTAAATACCAATCGCAATGCTCTCGGGCAGCTTGGTCGACGTCGTGCGCTGCGCCTGTGAGAGCGACTGACAAGCCAGAGTCAGTCAACAAAGAGGTTTTCCCTGCCCCCTTCGCCCCAATGACCAGATACCAAGGTAAATCCGACAGAGCATTAGGCCCCTGACCGCCGGCCGTTCGAGACGTGTGCAGCAACTTGATCGTGTGACGAAGGTGGTCCTTCAACAGCTTCTGGTCCTGAAGGGACGCTTTGAATGCGTTGGACTGCTCGATCTGATGACTGACAAGTTGACTCAGTTTGCTTTCATGCCGACGACGCAAACCAAAGCGGATGAGCAACACCACGAAGCAAGCGGAAGCCGTTAAAAGACAGACTTCAATCGCGGTAGACGCTGTAATCCACGAGAACGCCAGCGCACCTGCTGCCACAACTAAAACAACCCCATACTGGCTACGACTGATAGACGGCGCTTTGTCATCCCTAACTTCCCGCTTGTTTTAACGTCATTGTTTAATTGACCCAGTGCTGTTCGATATTTTCAATCAACGCCTGCGACTGCCGACCTAATAACTCATCGCAACCCCACCAGGCGCCAGCGCCAATCGCAATCGATACAAACGCGATGAGCCAGACAGACGCTTTTCGCTGGGAAACAGGGCCGATGGGGGGTGTATTCAAATAATCGGGTGATAGCATCGGATCAACTGAACGGCCTACGCCAGTCTCCTGCCGCAATCCTTCGATAAGTTGCCTCAACTCGTCCGGCCTGCGCTGTGCATAACGCCCTTTGAAGCCTTGGATCAGGCAGAGCAGGTAGATCTCAAGAATCGCGCTGTTGCTGTTTGAATCGATGCGGGCGAGCTTCAATTTTTCAAAAAAGCCATCCCCTGCCAGATAATCGTCGGAATAACGGGCCTGCAGTGACTGAGACTGCAACTGCTCCCGCACCTTCGTGCCGCCAGCAAGAAACAGACACTCGTCGAAGAATGCGCACAGTGCATATCGCGCAGCCCTGAACTGACTCACTTCCCATCCGGCTGCGTTGGTCATTTTCTCGAGCCGCTCAAACGTCAGGTCCACCTGAAGAAAGAAAGCATCCACATCATCAACTTCGTGGTCTTCAGTAATCAGCTGCATGACAGACACTAGGCTTCTTATATGATGATTCAGCTCCACACACTGCAGCTCTGCCGACAGCGATCTATCGCTTGCGTACTGACTCATGAAATATGCGCCTTTTACGGATACCGATAGCTGCACCCAGAATCTGGATCGCTACTTATCAGTAGCCATCGTATGCGCGGCGATAGCGTTTTGCAGTCCGACGTGACCTTGCATGGCCTAAGATTTAACTGAATAACGAGGAGGGCATTTCTTACATTACCGCCAATATATAAACATCCGTGTATAAACGGTTGTTTAGTTCAAAACGTCAGGAGAGGGGTTTGTTCGACGACGCATTCGGCCGATGAGGGAGATGATTGAGGGATTGAGCCAGGGGCAGCACCCGTTTGGCCCTTTTCAGGAATAAGCGTGCTCGCGGTTACGGCGGGTCGGTCATCGCCTTCAATGCCCAACCGTCGCAATCGCGAGCAGGCTCATAGCTGTAGATGCATGGCGCGCCTCAGTTCAACAGGCTCTGAATCTGCGAATGCAGCGTGTCCATGGTGAACGGCTTGGCGAGGATCGGCGCCTTGCGCGCGATAGGGCTGCCCGATTCGACGATTTCCGCCGGGTAGCCGCTGATGAAAATCACCTTCAGCTCGGGCCGCAACTTGACCGCCGGTTCGGCAATCATCACGCCCGACACGCCGCCCGGCAGACGATAATCGGTGATCATCAGATCCAGATGGGGTTTGGTCGCGAGGATTTCGAATGCCTGTTCACCGTTTTCCGCCTGCAAGACCCTATAGCCCTCTCCCGACAGGTAGTCGGAGAGCAGCATGAGGATCAGCGGCTCGTCTTCGACGATGAGTACGACATTTTCTGCATCAGAGCTCATTGGAACGCCTTCG
>Ga0160436_1000530_pt1 | contig 14015 bp, 10 predicted proteins | sample HID1973M_E0MG_FD_108264 | JGI IMG/M metagenome (GOLD analysis project Ga0160436, IMG submission 108264) | Enriched mosquito-associated microbial communities from UW Madison campus, WI, USA - HID1973M_E0 MG | ecosystem: Host-associated > Arthropoda: Insects > Digestive system > Unclassified ...
CGGCATTAAAGGACTTTCAGGCGATCAAGTGGCTCGCATCGTTCAGCGGCGAGCAAAGATCGCGGGTCTTGAAGGGGACTGGGCAGCACACAGCCTGCGCTCCGGCTTCGTCACCGAAGCCGGACGCCAAGGGGTGCCGCTGGGGGAAGTGATGGCGATGACCGAACACCGCAGTGTCGGAACGGTGATGAGCTATTTTCAGGCCGGCGCACTGCTCACAAGTCGGGCGACAACGCTGTACGGAACGGCCAATCCGACAGTGAGCGAGACAATGGCAGGTGAAAATGGCGATCAAGACGGGGATCTTAAATGAGTTCTTGGCGTCCGCCCTTCTCAGGCTTTTTGATAGCTACTGAATGTCAAACAGCGGCGGTTAATCAGGTGGAACTTTAGAATCGATCATCGCCCGCTACGAACGCGCACGAAGAAGCTTTCAGATAGCAAGTCGGCTTTTCATCGGAAATTCCCATGTATCTCAACTGGATTGCCTAACATCTATGGAGGCCACTAACCTGTTCGGCGACTTATATGAAACGCGCGACAGTCCTGCAAATTCAACAATGCCGGCTGAAAATGATCAGTGAAGGACGTGTACCTTCGCCAAGCGCGGTAGCGCGGGAGTTAGGGGCGGCATTTTCGCCTGCGTCAATCGTTCTCGGACTTCGGCAGCTCGAATCTCGTGAAGTTCGTAGAATGCATGCACCCCAACAAACTCGAGGCCTGACATTGGTCGGCGCGATGACCACGAACCAGAACCTCAAGAGCCGCCTTTCCACGGCGGAAAAGCTTGTAGCAGAGCTGAGCGCACGTAATGCAAGTCTCGAGCGCCGTGAGAGATCCCTCAATCAAGATTACATCAGGACTGAACGCAAGCTCGCCAAGAGTCGGTATAGAAACCGTGACTACAAGCAAGCAATGGTCAAGCTGAGCTCCGAAATCGTAGCTTTGGAGTTGGCATTGAAGCGAGCTGGTGAACGCTGGCGACCCGAGCATCTCTCGGTCCCAGACTTAGCCAGAGCAGCATTTCTGGATGATAACAAGACAAGATTGATCGCTTTAAGGTACTCACGACCAAAGCAACAGCCTCAAAATTTCAATGAATCGCAGCAGTCAGGCCCAATGAATTTTTCCCAAGATGGCCTTTGTTCTCGCTTGCTAACCGCGCTTTCACTCCATGAAGAGCATAAATACATGATGTACCATGCGATTCATGCCTATGCGGATGAAAATAAACACTTCGCGAGCGTTATCAAAAATCTTGAGAGAAAGATTTTGGTCATGGAACAGAACGAGCGGCGTTGTAACGGAGCCTTCAGCCATCTCTGGCCTGAAGAAATGCTCAAAAATCCATGAGGGCTTGACCCTGCGGTTGTCCATGATCAGTGCCGCAAGCAGTCACAAATCCTTGGTGCCAACTGGCTGTCTAAGCCAGACAGGACCATTTTATGAGGGCCTGGCACAAATGTAGTGATGCTAAAGCCTCCTTCATTGTTGATATAAACTGCCCAGCAATTTGAGCTCGACAGGATGTTAGTTGGCCACTCACTTGGTTTATGGAAATCATCCTGAGGTGCGAATGCCGCTAGAAATGCGCCGAACGTAGTACTCAATGCATGAAGGAATATGTGCTGGATTAGCCAAAGTCGCTGGGTGGGGGGAAAGACCAAGACAGAGCTATCGTGCAAAACCGACACTAGCCAGTCATGAATCTTCCGGTGATTACCGTGCCTCGCTTGCAGCATATCGGCAGGCGTTCGCGCATTAAGCCAGAAAGCGCGCCATGCAACGAGCGCCAATATCTTCGGACATGCACGCGGAATTTCTCCGCCTGCAGGATCCCACCACAGACTCTCGCAAACTGCTCTGAGACATGTTTTTGCTCTAAGCAAACGTGTCAAATATCTAGACAGAGATTTGAAGATCGCAAAAAGATAGCCTGTCAATTCGTCTTCATCTCTCAAATCAACTTTTTCATTCGCGAACTGACGTAGACCACGAACTTGTTTTGAATAGAGGGCCAGATCCAAGCTTTGATAGCCTTCAGATGCACTCCGAATAAGCCAGTCAAAAAATGTTCGTTCCGCTGCGACAGCGTATTCCAGGCTCTTAGATAGCGACAAGACATTGTCACAATAGATGGACGGCTGGCGTTGAAATGAAAATGCTACTGCATGATTTGCTTTCCGGCTGAGAATGTCCGCAAATGTCCCCAGCAACCGCTCTCCATCTTCATTTATTCGAGCAAAAACTCGCTTAGAAGGTGCGCGGCCGATGAGCGCTTCATTGCAGCGAGAGCATCCGAACGGGACCTTAAAGGTAGCCGACTCCAAACGATTTAAAATACTAGCCCCGCAATTTCGACAACGCTGATTCAACGGTGCCCGGTGCAGCGGACAGTCATGAATAAATGCAAACTGAAACAAGGCATAGTGTCGGTTCTGCGCTAAGCAGTACGGGCAATATTTGATGTTTTCTTCAATACAATCAACATCTGCCACAAATCCTGGCACCAAAAAAAGACTATAAAGCTCAGTTTTTGTTAGACGTAAATATTTCTCTGCACTCGTCATGTCAATTGAATAAAGACATGACAGATTTTTTGTGGCCTTGGGTCGATTCAAATTCACCTTGTTGGAAAATAAGCTTACTAACTTATGAGGATTTATCGCATTTCTGAGGGCAAACCTGGACAATATCGAGTAAGCGGACTCGTTTGATACGTGCCGCGGCGTCATAAATGAATATGTATATTCCTTGCTCCAGTCATCACCCTCTAAGATAATCAATTTCGCCTCCTCAGACTATCCATGCCTTTGAGATGATCCATGAAACTAGGATACCAAGACTCAACTATTAATTGCCGGCAAATGTCTGGCGTCAAACTTAGGTTTGGCACATCCAGTCCTGGATGCTCTGTGAATAGTATTTCTACCGTCTTGGTAAAATATTTCATTGGAATCTCCGTTCCATCGCTTATGCCTAATTCTTCGTCCTGCCTGAGGAACGCGCCCCATAGGACCTGTGCGTAATCACCTAACCTGAAGCCACTTGCGTATGCCGTAGGCATAAAAAATCTGGTAAACGTCCAACCCGAACCCACTGGAAAGTCGAGGACATCATATTGCCCAAGGCAAAACGCAAAATCCTCAAACGTCCTGATCCCATAAAATCGCATGTCGAAAATCATAAACCGAGAAACTATTTCCACTTTTTTGAGTTTAATAAATGCGTTTTTTTGAGCGTACAGATCTAACTGGCCAACCAAGATCACTAGCAGTGACACGCCTCCAATCACAGCTTGGTCATACATATCACGCAACCATTCATAGTGTACCGCCGAAAACTTCTGTGCTTCGTCAATAAACAGGACGAAGATTCGGCGAGAGCTCTGACTTCCCGCGTCAATAATGTAGTTTGCTAACCGAATGCGCTTATCGGCCACCGTGCCGCCAGTATCTTTATGTTTAACAGCCTCCAAAAACAGCGTAAAAAACTTTCCTTCACTCGCTGTTAAATCTTGGGGCACACTGAACAGCCTAACCGGCACTCCCGGGAACTCGATGTGCAGCATTTTTGTGCAATAAAAAATAGAGCTCGTCTTTCCGTACCTGGTATTTCCATAAACAACCAGTCCAGTGTCCCTCCGATTGATCACCTTGGTCACCATCGCATAGATGCAGTCAATCGACTCTGTGGGGAGCAGATATGTTCCTAGTGCGACTGGATGAATATCTTTTGGTATAGGACGTAAGCTGCTGATTTCCATAGATTACCTTTCTCAAATGATAAATCCTTTAGTGAGTTTCCTCGGGACCGAGATCGGGGCCGTAGGCTGCTCTTTTTTATTGCAAGGTGAAGGGTCATCGCTAATCCCTCCTGCATGCTTGAATAAGGATGTGGCGGTTTTTCTGGAGATGTTGCTGCCCGTTGATTTGTGTCGACGGTAGGCGTGGAGGATGCTTTCTCCTCGTTCAAATTCAAATTGCCCAGCACGTAGTGCTTTTTGCATTTCCGCTTGTAGTGTTAAGCTATGGGGATGGTCACACCAAGGGGACGGAGGGGTCAAAATACCAAGCATGGATCCATCGTCATCGAAGAGCAAGATGGACGATATATCCCGCCTCAAAAAACCGATGGTTACCTCAACGCCGGAAGAATCACTTCTAAGTACGTTACTGTTTCGGTATTTCAGATAGCAAAAATTGACATATGCTCCGCCGTATTGGGCAGAGCTTTTTACCCGTATCCGTCTGAACTCCATCATAAATTCACTTTCTCGGCGCACCTCCTCGACAATTTTGTCAGGAGGGAGAGCATCATTTGACATCCCCGCATTAAACAGCTCTAACGGTGCATGTCCCTGAATTCCTGAATGGGGTCTTCCGTTATAATCAGAGATCACGATATCGACCACTTCCCGCAACTCCTCTAGCGTGATCAACAATTTGAGCCTGTCGGGGTTGGTTGGAGACAATCGCCTTCTGATCTCGTCCAATGTGTTGCTACCAGTGCTGCCGACAATTCGATGCGAAAAATGCTGGATCAGATACTCGAAAAAGCGCTCAATGATAGCCCGATCATTTGGCTCGTGCGGAGGCCCAAAATCACACAAGCAGCCGATACGAGTCGACAAAACCTCCTGCACGTGTCGGGCTTTATGGGCCATTGCGTTATCGAGTTTGAGGCTTAGCCATGTCCGCCAAGCTGTATCAGGACTTTCCGACGGAAAACCGCCGTCGTGGCTGTATTTAGCACCATCGATTATCGAAGTCGGCTGCCGGTGCGGGGCTAGCGAGTTGAATATGGCTTGCAGTAGGTCTATATGGTCATAAGTGTGACCTAAGGCAATGGAATATCCCAGTACGCAGCGTGTAAAACTATCTATCACGACGATTATCCAGACCCGCAAAATTTCGTACAGCACGTCCTGCCCATACGCGTCTTTTTCTGAGACTACGAGGCTCACGTCGAGGTTATGGCCGTCAAGCTGTACTTCATCCAGCGGTGACATAGGGGGAAATAAATCTCGCTCCATTCGAGCTTTAGAGTTTTTCTCCGCCTCAGCCTGGAAAAATTTCTGTCGATCAATTAGATAAGACCTCAGCGCCCCTACTCCGCCAACTTTCCTGTTCAAAGGATACTGATCTTCTCGTATTCCAACAATTTTGCATTGCTGCAAAAATGCCTCATGGATCTCCGCAAAATATGGGCCGCCTTTTTTTCTTGGCCTGTACACTTTCGCGTGACTATCTAACCACTCCTGCAGTTCAGGATGGCTTATTCTTAACTGGGAAAACAAACCTGCACAGCCTGCGCCGTTCAAACTAGTATCGCTTGCGGGTTTAGAGCGATTGTAAATAGAAAATCTGGCATACGGTATTGCTGCGCGAAATCCTACTATGGATCCGTCATCAAGAGTCTGCATGCTCATTTCAAGCATGTGAAAAAGCGTAGACCGCGACACTCCCCACTTATCCTCTACCTCGTCAACTGAAGCGTCTGTTTCGAGATAAAAACGCATTGCAGAAATTCGCTGTTGCGTCTCTTTCCTCCGACTAGGACTCACGAGTGATGCATCCACCGTGGGCCATTCATCCAGATTAGTGGCGCCATTTTTAAAACTTGATTTAGAAAATCGTTTTCTTTCAGGATTACTAGCCATAAGGAGGCCTATAAACTTCGATCTGGGTCAGTGGACAGCTGAGTATTCTGCGATATCTTATTTTTGGTAATTCCCAACACATGCAACCGTCCGCGTCGTACCAACTCAAAAACCATTGCTAGATTTTCTGGACTCGTTCGATACTGTTCGCTCAACTCTTTAATAGCTACTTTGTCGAGCATGGCTATATCTCGAAAGACCTGACTTAATCGTTTTTCAGATATTCTGTGGTGCCATTTATTGATATACGATGCCATCTTTAATAGGTTCCACATTTCTACATGCCTATCAGCGGCCCACTTCTCTTCCAGCGTTTCAACCGTTATCCCAACCAAATTACAATACTCGTGCAGTGAAATAATCGCAGCTTCTGTAGTGTTTTCTTGAACCACAAGATGCGGCCTTCCATGCTTAGAGTAAAAAAAAACTATGGGAACATGTGAAAATGTGTTTTCAAAGACTTGGTCGTTGATCTTGAGATCCGAGACGCTAGCATCGAACTCAAGCGTCAACCAACGCCACAAGGTAATTCGGTCATACAGACGGACTTCCGCGCCAGATTTGAGGCTGCGGTAGCGATACTCATGTGCGCCCGCTGGCCGCGAGCATCGCCGGCTTACCATGGAGTCCAGAACGCTCATGCAGAGCACCTCAGCGCCATCGACGATGGCATATACAGACAGTGTTGAAATTGTCGTATTCATACTAAAGTTCCACATTTATCGAATTCTGGCAGATTCTTCACGATGCGTTAGAATATTGTGCGTCGTGACGATGGCAGCTTATAACCGGTTTTAATGCTTTTTTCTGGTACAAGATATGATATTTATCTCGTCCGATTCTATAGAGTGATTTCAACCATAGGAACACTATCGGGAGAAGAGGATTGATAGCAACTATTGATTACAGTAAAATAGTTCCACTTTTTTTAAAGTTTCTAATTTATTGAATTGCAAGACTTGTCCGATCAAGCGGAATTCGATTCGTCAATCGGAGAGCTACAAAACGCATTCACCTTCCTTCGTGACCTGGTGGCTTCGGCACAACATCGTCAGTCAAGGCACAGGGCGAAATCTTTTGCTTGACCGGTTCGGTAACCTTCACCGGTTCGAATACTTAATCATGAATGATACATGAGCCGCATTTACGCCTTCAGGATCAGCCTGACACTGCGTCCACGTGAACGATCCGCCCTTAGCAACATCGTTCACCATACCTTGCAGGCGAATTTCCTCCCTCTGAAACATCGCGATCAATACGGTGCAATGCCTGGGCATCTGAGTCATTTCCAGTCTGGTTCAATCTCTCAGCAATCCGCACGAGCTCCACAGCTGACCACTTCAGTTCAGCCGCAATCCCCTGCAAATCTCTACACAAGTTTTGGTTTGTATCACTCATCTTGACTCATTTTTCGTCCCTAGATGGCTTTGACAGTCCACAGATGAACTAGCCGCGTCGTGTAGCTCTGGCTCATCAAATCGCGGCGCATCGCCCAACCCGAAACTTTGGGAACACTGGCCACCCCAAGCGTCCCCCTGCCCCAACTACCGTTAATGTCGTCCACCCCACTCATCAATTTATCGGCCATAACCGCTGCGAATGAGCGAAGAGATCATCGGTAAACTCGCCTGGCTGACGCAGATCCATCAGCAGCACTTCAGCTTTGCTGTATTTGAACCCTGGTCGAAAGAGACGATTGACCGCTTCGGTAGCAGCCTTCGTCATGAGCCGCACGTCATTGGCGGGATACGGAAGCTCGACCAAAGCGCCATTCGCATATTTCGCTTCCTCGGGATTGAACATCCCGGTGCGGATGCTCACGCGGATCTTCTTGCAGAGTGAGTTCTCAAAGGCAAGCGGACCAATCCCATCAACGCCATGTCGAGACCGTAATGAGCGGGAAGTTTTTCAAACAACTTTGGCCCAATGGCCGAGTCTTGGCCTCCGCCAACGGGTGGTATGAATGGGTCAAGGATCCAGTTGATCCCGAAAAGAAACAGCCCTATTTCATCACCTTGAAGGAACAGATACCCATGTTCTTCGCTGGCTTGGCTAAGGTGCACCAAGCAATTGAGCCGAACGAGCAAGATGGACTTGTGCTCACCGCGGCAGCAAGCGACCAAGGAGTGGTCGATATCCACGATCCCAAACCACTGGTACTGAGTCCTGAGCTGGCCAGAGAGTGGGTTGACAGTGAAACATCACCCGAGCGCGCAAAGGAAATCGCAGTGGAAGGCTGCCGGCCAAGGAGCGATTTTCACTGGTACAAGGTTTGTAAGGACGTGAGGAATGTTCGCAATCAAGGGGCATCACTGATTCGACCACTGCCCTTGATCAAGGATTAAAACTTGGCCGTTTGAACGAGCAGCAAAAAGTCTCCACTCGTCCAGTGTTAACAACTCACACGAAGTGCTAAGGCATCTCGACCTTCCCGTCAGGCAATTGACCATGTCGCCTTAGCCAACGTGATGAGCCGGTCCTGCCGTACTTTCAAGGCTTCTTCAGTCCACTCAGCCAAGCTACAAATTTCTTTAGTCAGGTCGAAAGAGACCTTTTTATCTCTGTCTAGGTAGATCTTCTTTTTTCGATCAAAATCGAAGTACTGAGCTTTGTAGTTTTTGCTACCACTGAGCATGGCTAAATTGCCTAGGCGATGCAGCCAGATGCCATGATTCTCAGCATTAAATCGTTCCTTCCAGTAAGCGTCTCTCAACGCCTGCGGCATGACATGCTCGATGGTCAGCCGTCCGCTGTATGTCTTAGTGACTGAGTCGTCCTGCGACGCTTCTTCGAGGCGCAATAACACGGCTGAGTCAAACGGTTTACCGTACACCTCACCACCCAAAAGTTCGATAAACTCATCGTTGTTGGCATGTGAGATGAAAACCCCGTTCACCGCATCAGCAGCTTTCCCAGCGCGGATAGCGCTAATCAGCTTGAAGTAAACAGTAAGCCGCGCTGTACGCCCGAGACGACGTACCCAGTTCTGCATCGTAATCCGTTCCAGCAGACTGAGGTACTGCGCCTCAGTCTGCCCCTGCACAGGCTGGTTCAGATAGCTAAGCAGAGGTGGTATCCATTCGTCATAGCTCACACGCCAGAGAGCGTTAAGGGCTCTCACAGACGCAGCATCTTGGAAGTCACATTCCCAGATACGCATAAAATTTTTGGCAGAACGAATGACTTGATCTAGAAATGGGAACGGGCCGTCAGTTAGCTCATCGATTACCGAGCGATATTCCTCATGAAGGGAGCCCCTCGCTTTTGCCGCCATCAACGACGTTCTATGATGGCTAAGGAAACTGTCGAGCAGCTCGATACCCACAATGTCTTCCAGTTCCAGCCACCGATCCTCAAGCTCGTCACTTTGACTCTGCGCAGTACCTAACTTGCTGAAAAGCATGTTCTTGATCAGATCTGCGTTCGACAGCGACATGCCGCGGGCATTGAGCACGTTAAACAAGCGGTAGGCGGACTTAAGAGATTCGGTTTTTACGAAAACTACGTACACCTTCATCAGTAGGAAATTGGCGAAGAGTTTCAGCGTTTGCTGATCTTTATGCCCCAAAAACGAGTCGATAGCCTCAAGGTTTTCTACAATCCGTTTCTGTGGAGCATCAAGCTTGCTGCGCTCCGAGCGCGGCGGAAGAGGTTGAGAGTCGAGAACATGATTACGAAAAAAAGCCCGATCTTTTCGCCGCAGTAGAAGGCGAGGTGTTTCCGTCTCGCCGGTCAGCTCGTTGCGAGGCAGCACGCGTTTACCTAACACCGCCTTAGCCCCAGCATCTTCAACATGATCACGCAGTCGAGCCAGGATGAGATTGAGAGTAGTCAGCCGCTGCTGTCCATCGACTACATCAAAGCGTGTGCCTCTCTCAGTTTCGATTGTAATGAGAGAACCAATGAAGTACTCCTCATCAGTATTATCGTAAGCTTCCCAAATATCCTCAAGCAGCTGCTGGACGTTCTCAGCCTTCCATGAGTAGGGCCGCTGGTACGGAGGGATCTCGTAGCAGATTTGATCGGTGAGAATATGGCCAACGGTGCTTTCTTCAGCTTTCATCTGGTTCCATCCAAAAAATTACAATCGGCTCTGCTCTGCATTGGTTAAAGGCACTGGGTCAGCGAATTGGGGTGCCTTATCGTTTTAGAGTAAACGCGCCTAGGTAGCACATGGACACCACTATAATCCGAAATCGAGTAGAAATGACAGAAGACACGGGATTCCTGATGACAGAAAACCTCCGCGCTCGAATCTCACGCTCGGCGAAGATGAGCGGCAGCGGCTGTTGGATCACCTGATGAATGGCCGGCGGGCTGTGAACGCCGCGAAGGCTTCAGGTGATCCGGCTCAGATGAAGCTGCCCGCGCGAGTGTCTAGGCTGCGAAGGTGGCGCTCGGGGAGCGTGGGCCGGTGTGGTGGACTGATGGAGCGTCAGATCTGAACCAGCACGTGGTCAGAAATACCATTTATGCAGAGTGGTTCAAACTGATCGACGCTGCCACCGATCGCCGAAGGAGAAAGGTGTTGGTGATGTGCGAGCGACCCATCCCAGCGCACCCAAGTGCATTTTCCTTGAATGAACCTCAAAGCTTGAATACCCCGCAATCAATGCGTTCACACTGATCACAGGGCGTCGAGGAATTTGCTATCAGTTGGTCATCTGGATCGCTTTGACGATACGAGCCCTCACAGACGCCGTGAGCTTCTGCACTCCAGCCTCCTTCGCAATGCTGTAAATCATTGATTCGTCATCCAATGCCCGTCCAGAAAACTTAGCGGCGATACTGGCAATCTCAGCTAGGCAGATCTCCATCAGACTTCGCAAAGAGTCTTCATCCACAGATCGACGGAACACAACCTCATGATCCTCTTTGAGGCTGGATGGCCAGTAAAATACGCCTACCTGGTTTTCATCGTGAAAACGGAAACGTTGCTTGGCCAACTGATCGACACGATCTCGAATTTTCGCGCCGGTTCGCACCCATCCATGCGCGCGTGCAATACGACGAGCCAAAATCACATCGAGAATTGGGCCCTCACTTTCAACCACGTGGGCAATCATCTTCTCCAGGTTTTCGGTGTAATTGGGTTCAAAGAATCGATCAGGATCGACAGCGTCAACAACGCTGCACGGATCAGCTTCGACATAGATCAATTGCTGAGACGGAGCAACAAAAATCGTGTCGTCCTGGATTGAAACGACCGATGCTGATCTGGCGTACTTAAGCTCTGGCAAGGCCCCTGATGGATCATTTGCTTCGTCGATATCAGCCACAACGGCAACCACGGCGACTTGCTCCACGACCTCGATAACCTCTGCCATGGCGGCATCGACTTTTAGGCGTTCTACCTCCTGCGCTGCATCGATAATCGCCTGCTTTGTGCGTGACTCTGCCAAGAGGTCGTTCAGGCGCTGGTGTACCTTCTCTGCCGTACCAAGCGCGTCCACCCACCAATCTGTCGACCAGATCCTTACGATTTCCCAACCCAGACCTCGTAGAACAAATTCACGAAGTTTGTCGCGATCTCGTGCGGTGGCACTGCGATGGTAAGTAGCACCATCACACTCGATGCCAGCAAGGAATCGCCCAGGTGCGTCAGGATGGACGACCCCGAGATCGATCCGGAATGAGGAAACACCTATCTGTGTCTGGATGGGCCAACCCTTCTTGGCTAAGGCCGCGGCAACCGCTTCCTCAAATGGACTGTCGAACCCGCCTACGCTGCCCAAATTAGCCTCAGCCAAAGCTCGTGGCCCGCGCTCTGCAAATTCCAGGAAATGCTTGAGGTCTCGAACACCGATAGCTTGCGTCCGAGCCAGGTCGATCTGCTCCGGTCGCAGCGTGGAGAACAGAACAAGCTCCTGGCGAGCGCGGGTAATTGCGACGTTGAGGCGACGCTCGCCTCCGGGGCGGTTCATCGGCCCAAAATTCATCGACAGTACGCCGGCGGCGTCCTTACCGTAGGTCGTGGAGAAGTAGATGATGTCGCGTTCATCACCCTGAACGCTCTCCAGGTTCTTCACGAACACCGGCTCCAGTTCGGACTCTGCGAAGTACGGTTCCAACGACGGATCTTTCCTGCATGCTTCATCGAGCATGTCCATGATTAGTTTCTGCTGCTCACCATTGAACGTTACAACCCCGACTGTTCTTCTGCTTTCCCGGAATGCTGGAGACTGAAGACGGGTAACGAGATCTGCCACCAAGGCCCTCGCTTCAATCAGGTTCGTGCGTGAGCCACCTTTGTCGTAGATACCTGCGACAGGGCACAACCTTACGGCCTTGTCTGCGGTGAATGGCGATGGGAAAGTCACCAGCTTCGACTGGTAGTAGCGCTGGTTCGAGAACGCGATCAAGCTTTCATGACGGCTGCGGTAGTGCCAGTTGAGGTTACGCATCGGCAGGTTGGCGCTGATGCACTCGTCCAGGATGCTTTCAAGATCGGCTTCGACATCCTCATCGTCAGCAGTCGACTCGGCTCGATCAAAAAAGGACGTGGGCGGGAGCTGTTTAGGGTCACCTACCATCACGACTTGTTTGCCTCGAGCCATGGCACCGATGGCATCCCAGACAGGTATCTGAGACGCTTCGTCGAAGATGACCAGGTCGAATGGCGTAGATGCCGGCGGCAGATATTGCGCGATGGAAAGCGGGCTCATCAGCAAGCAAGGGGTCAACTTGGTCAACGCATCAGGTGCACGAGTCATTAGCTCACGCAACGGAATGTGTTTGGTCTTCTTGCCCATCTCATGGCGCAGCAAGCCCCAATCCGAGGAACGACTGACACTGTCCTGACTCGGCAGATCTGCACACAGCCTCGCACGAAGCCAGTCCTTGGTCAGCGCCGTAAACTTGTCGTCAAGCGCACGGAAATCCCGAATACGCTGTTCGTGCTCGACGCTAACGAACGTCCGAATAACCTCTTCGTTGTCCACCGTAGTGTTCAGCCACCAGCGAGCATAGTTCACTTCCAGCACTCGACGGACTTTTCCGGACGTAATCGCGCCTATCTCCATCGCGTTGACTATAGGGGCCAGTCCCACCGCGAAGGCTTCATCCCGCACCTTGCGCCATGAGCACCATGCCTTCAAACGCGGTTCAGAGGAGACAACCGTTTCACAGTTTTTCTTGAGATCGCTTAATGCCAAGTGAGCAGTTTCATCGATACCCGAATCGGTGAAGTGACCAACCGCTGTCAGATGCGAAGTACGCTCTTGGAGCAAGCCAAGCTTCTCGCGCAAAGCGACGCCTGCCAGAGGGATTGCACCCTCTGGCTCCAACAATGCGTTGCCATCGCCAAGCAACATCTGGAGCGGTGCCTTGTAAGCACCAATCTGCTCTGGGTTAAGTGCCAGCTTGGCAATCGCGGTCGTTAGCTCCCCTTGGAACACCACTGCATTGCGAACCACATCAAGCTTTGTCTTCAGGTCATTCCAGGCAGGCACCGTTTCGCGCAGATCGGATAGATCAGCCAGTTCTCGCTCAACAGCGGCCCTGCGCTTGAGCAACTCAAAATCATCTTTCAGTGGATCGCCACAACGCCCCTCTTCTACAAGCGGATGATCGTCGACAAGCCGTCCCCGCTCCTCGATATCACGCCGCTCAACCTGAAACCGAATCGCAGCAGTGAGCCCATCAACGTCTGTAGCCAGCCCTCCCCACAAGGAATGAGTTCCTGCGCCGAGATCGGCCAATTTATCCATCTCGGCATCAAGGCGAACCACAGTGCGCAGTCGATGAAGTTCGTCTTTTAGCTCATTACCCAAATGGCCTTGTTCTACCAACAACAGCCCACCGTCATCCCAGGACGAATTCTCCTTCTGGAGTCGCACTGCCGCCTGAAGCTTGATGGCTGCAACGATCCAAGTGGCATCGGACATGGCTCCCTGCCACACGGCGCCACATTCTTGCCCAGGTGAGAGGTCATCAATGGCACGACGCACAGTTCGAATCTCGACCCAAGTTGCCAGCTCTTTTGCGTTGTCGATCTCGCCTTCGAACGTCTGCACTCGAGCCAATAGCCCTGTAATTCGACGCTTGCCGAACCAGGATTTAGGCCAGAAAGCTTCCTCGGCTTCAGTCCACTCACGATGCAGGCGTTCGACATCAATCGTCTCGATCGCATCACTGTAAGTCGCTTGCAGTTGTGCTTGGAGGTCTTCCACTTGGCCAAACAACACGACCGCTTGCTCCAGTACATCAGTAACGCTTGGTGGCCAGGCAGGGCCGAGATCGGTAAAAGTCCCGCGGCGTTGCTGCAGCAGATCGATGCCATGTATGGCATCTGCCATTACACGAGACGACCATGGCGTCGAAAGCTTCGAGTTGATATCGCGGTGCTGTTCAA
>Ga0160436_1000533_pt1 | contig 13977 bp, 8 predicted proteins | sample HID1973M_E0MG_FD_108264 | JGI IMG/M metagenome (GOLD analysis project Ga0160436, IMG submission 108264) | Enriched mosquito-associated microbial communities from UW Madison campus, WI, USA - HID1973M_E0 MG | ecosystem: Host-associated > Arthropoda: Insects > Digestive system > Unclassified ...
GCCGGCGGCCACGCTGTGGCTGACGATGTCGGCGGCGCGCTGGCGCTGCGCCTGCGAGATCATCGGGCCCAGGTCGGTTCCGTCGGCCGTGCCAGGGCCGGTACGGGTCGCATCCATTGCGGCGGCCATCTGTCCCACCAGTGTTTGATAGGCCGAGCGCTGCACGAAGACGCGCGAACCGGCCGCACAGTACTGGCCGCACTTGAAGACGATCTCGCGGGCGATCGCCTGGCCCGCGCGTTGCAGATCCGCATCGGCGAAGACCACGACGGGCGACTTGCCGCCCAGTTCGAGCACCACCCGCTTGAGGTTGCTGCGCGCAGCAGCGGCCAGGATGCCGCGACCGACGATGGTGGAGCCGGTGAAGCTCACCAGGTTCACATCCGCGTGGTCGACCAGCGCTTGCCCGGCCTCGGCGCCGGTGCCAGTGATGACGTTGACCACGCCCGCGGGGAACCCTGCCCCGTCGCACAACTCGGCCAGGCGCAGCGTGCTCAGCGGCGCAAGCTCAGGTGGCTTCATCACGACGGTGCAACCCGCGGCCAAGGCCGCACCGAGTTTCTGGACGGCCATCAGCAGCGGCGCGTTCCAGGGCGTGATGAGGGCGCAGACGCCCACCGGCTCGCGCACGAAATATTCCAGCGCCCTCGCCTCGCCGGCCTGCATGGCCACGTCGCCGGTGATCTTGTTGGCCCAGCCGGCGTAATCGCGCAGCGAGCGGATCGCCAACGGCACATCGCCCTGCCGGATCGACGGAAGGCTGTGCCCGGTGTCGAGCGACTCGATCAGCGCCATCTCTGCGGCATTGGCCTCGATCGCGTCGGCCAGCGCAAGCAACAGGGCGGCCCTGCGCGTGACCGGCAGACTCGCCCAGGGGCCTTGCCGATAAGCAGAACGCGCGGCCGCGACCGCCTCATCGACGTCGGTGGCACCGCCTGCGGCGATGCTCGCCAACCGCTCGCCGGTGGCCGGGTCGTCCACCTCCAGCTGACGACCGGATCGAGCGGGCTTCCACTGGCCCTGGATATACAGCGCGGGCGACCGGGCGCCCAACGAATGCCGCAGCGCGGCGATGGCAGTGGGATGCAAAGGGTCCGTGTCGCTCATGTTCGCCGCCGCTAAGTTGACTTTATCAACTATCCGAAATTGGGTTGATAAAGTCAACCTTCCGGCGGACGCTCGCTGATCCGGCGAAGCAAGCGCTCCAGGTCAATCCGTTCCTTGGCGCTCAGCTCATCCACCATCCCTTGCGCGACCGCGGCCCTCAGACTCTCGGCTTGCCGGTGGGTGGCCTCGCCTTGCGGGGTCACCGCCAGGCGATGGCGCTGGGCGCCGGCTTCATCGGCAAGCCGCTGGATTTCCCCGCGCTCGAGCAGCACCTTCACCACGCGCGCGATCTGCGCCTTGTCGCGCCCGCTTTCGCGGACGATGTCGCTCTGCGTGCAGCCGGGATGGCGCGCGACGAAACGCAGAGTGCGTGCCTCGGTGGCCGCCAGCCCCAGCTCGGCCGCGCGCAGCGCGCGCTGCATGCCGGCGGTGGCCTGGTGCGCGATCGTGTTCACCAGGTTGAGGATTTCGATGTCCCGACTGGCCGGCATGGCGGGTGTCCGAATGAAGGGCTGGCAGTCTACCCGCAACCGGCTTGCCGGCTTCTCCCGTTTGCCGCAGCGCCGCTTGGTCGCCCTCTCCCAAAGTGCTTAACTGACTGTGCTGAAGCAGATCCGGAGCGCAGATCCATGAGCGAGCACAGGCCTCCCCGCTACAAGCCTTACGACCAACCCGCAGGGGGCTGGGGCTCGGCGGCCGCCACCGCACGCGTGCTGCTGGAGCAAAGCGTGGTCGCGAAAGGCTCGCGCGCCCTGCTGTCGATGAACCAGCCGGGCGGCTTCAAGTGCCCGAGCTGCGCGTTTCCGGACGCGGACTGCCACCGCAAGCTGGAATTCTGCGAGAACGGGGTCAAGGCGCTCGCCTTCGAGGCGACCAAGGCGCGGGTCACCGCCGAGTTCTTCGCGCGCCACAGCGTGACCGAACTGATGGCGCAATCGGATCACTGGCTGGAAATGCAGGGCCGGCTGACCGAACCGATGCGCTATGACGCGGCCACCGACCACTACGTGCCCTGCGAGTGGGACGAGGCGTTCGCGCTGATCGGCCGCCACCTGCAGGCGCTGTCGAGCCCGCACCAGGCGGAGTTCTATACCTCCGGGCGCACGCCGAACGAAGCGGCGTTCCTGTATTCGATCTTCGTGCGCGAGTTCGGCACCAACAATTTCCCGGACTGCTCGAACATGTGCCACGAGCCCACCAGTCGTGGATTGCCGCCGGTGATCGGGGTCGGCAAGGGCACGGTGGTGCTGGACGATTTCGAGCACGCCGAAGCGATCTTCATCATGGGCCAGAACACCGGCACCAACTCGCCGCGGATGATGACCAATCTGGTCGAAGCGCGGAAGCGCGGCATTCCGATCGTGGCGGTCAATCCGATGCCGGAGCGGGCGCTGATCCGCTTCACCGATCCGCAGGACATCGTGCAGATGGCGACGCTGGGGGCGGCCGACATCACCAGCGAGTTCGTGCACGTGCGCATCGGCGGTGACCTGGCGCTGCTGAAGGGCATGATGAAGGTGCTGTTCGAGCGCGCGGACGCCGGCGAGGCGGTGCTCGACCAGGCGTTCCTGGATGAGCACACGCTGGGTCTGGAAGCGATCCGCGACGATGCGCTGGCGCAGGACTGGGACGAGATCGTGCGGGTCTCCGGCATCAGCGAGGCGCAGATCCGCCGCTGCGCCGAGATCTACATCCGCTCCAAGGCCACGATCATCTGCTACGGCATGGGCCTGACCCAGCATCAGCAGGGTTCGCGGCTGGTGCAGCAAGTGGCCAACCTGCTCCTGCTGCGCGGCAATTTCGGCAAGCCGGGCGCGGGCATTTCGCCGATCCGCGGCCACTCCAACGTGCAAGGCGATCGCACCGTCGGCATCGACGAAAGGCCTTCGCAGGCCTACCTGGATCGTGTGCACGAAGTGTTCGGTTTCGAGCCGCCGCGCGAGGACGGGCATCACACCGTCGAGTCGGTGCAGGCCATGCTGGCGGGTACCGCGAAGGTGTTCATCGGGCTGGGCGGCAACTTCGTGCGCGCGATCCCGGACACCGAGCGCGCCTTCGCCGCCATGCGCATGCTGGACCTCACCGTCGGCATCGCCACCAAGCTCAACCGCGGCCACCTGGTGCACGGGCGCGACGCGCTGATCCTGCCAGTGGTGGCGCGTTCGGAATGGATCCACACCGCGTTGGGCGAGCAGTTCGTCACCATCGAGGACTCCATGTCCAACGTCAGCCCCTCGCGCGGGGTGCTCGAGCCGGTCAGCACGCAGGCCTTGCCCGAGGTGGAGATCGTCTGCCGCATGGCGATGGCCACCCTGCCCCGCAGCAAGGTCGACTGGGGCGCATACGTGCACGATTACGATGCGATCCGCGCGCTGATCGCCGAGGTCTACCCACAGATCTATGCCGGCTTCGGCGAAAAGATCCGCAACCCCAAGGGCTTCCATCTCGATATCGCGCCGCGCCGGCGGGTCTGGCTCACGGCCAGCGGCAAGGCCCAGTTCCTGCCGCTGCCTGGGCTGGAGGTCAACGATGTGGTCGACGACCCGGCGATGCTGCGGCTGGCCACGGTGCGCTCGCACGATCAGTTCAACACCACGATCTACAGCTACAACGACCGGTATCGGGGTGTGTACAACGACCGGATGATTCTCTTCATGAACGCCGAGGACCGCGCCGAACGCGGACTGGCAGTGGAGGCGCGCATCGCCCTGGAGACGATCACCGGCGACGGCGTGCAGCGGCGAGTCGAAGGCCTGACCGTGCTGGACTATCCGATGCCGCGTGGCGCGGTCGCCGGTTATTTCCCCGAGCTCAATCCCTTGCTGCCGCTGGAGCACTACGACCGCAACAGCGGCACGCCGGCCGCCAAATCGATCCCGGTCCGCGTGGTGGCGCTGTAGCGATGGGCAACGCGCAGGCGGGCGATAGCGCCGTCGACGGATCCGATGACGAGGGCGGCCGGGCGCGGCGGCGCATCCTGCGCATTCGCGGCGACGCGCGTGAGGCCGCCGACGACTTCATCGCCGAGGAAGTGCCGGTCGAGATGACCTACAACGGCGTGCCCTTCGCGGTGATGATGGCTACGCCGTGCGACCTGGAAGACCTGGCGCTCGGTTTCTCGTTGAGCGAAGGCCTGGTCCGCCATCGCGGGCAGTTGCTTGCCATCGCCGTGGCGCACCGCCTGGAAGGCATCGAACTGGCGATGACCGTGTCCGCGGACGCACCGGCCAGCGCCCTGCCGGCGGACGCGGCCCGCCTGCTGCCGGGCCGTTCCGGTTGCGGCCTGTGCGGTGCGCGCTCGCTGGAGGACGTGTTGCTGCCGCCCTCGCCGCTACGCGACGTGCGGGCTTTCGAGGCGACGGCATTGCAAAGAGCCCTGGCCGCGCTGGGCGACCACCAGCCGTTGAACGCCACGACCGGCTCGACGCACGCAGCAGCCTGGGCCGACGCGGACGGCAACATCGTGCTGTCGCGCGAGGATGTCGGCCGCCACAACGCGCTGGACAAGCTGATCGGCGCGATGCTGCGGCAAGGACTCGCACCCGATGCGGGCATGCTGCTGATATCGAGCCGGGCCAGCTACGAGATGGTCAGCAAGGCGGCCCGCGCCGGCATCGGTTTCGTGGCCGCAGTGTCGGCGCCGACGGCGCTGGCGGTGGACATCGCGCGCGGCGCCGGCCTGTGCCTGGTCGGCTTCGCGCGGGAGCACGGCTACAACGTGTATGCGGGCGCCGAGCGGCTGCTGGGTTGAGACTCGCGGTGCTGATCGGTTGTTTGTAGGAGCGGCTTCAGCCGCGACCCATCGCATTACGCAGTCGCGGCTGAAGCCGCTCCTACAACGGGTGCCGGTGCGAGGCCGGCAAACGGATCACAACCGGGGCAAGTTGCTTGGTCGGCTCGGTGCTTGATTGAGTCGCTCAAGCACTGCCTCTGCGTGGAATACGCGTCCCCATCGGCGCTCATCCTTTGGAGACAAGATTCCCAGGCCCACCAGCTCATCGATGCCGGTGAGGGCCGCGCGCAGTGAGACGCCTAGTATCTCCGCAACCTGTTTGGCGTTGACCACGGGGTGCTCGACCAAGTGCGAAGGCAGGCGACGCGCCACCGCGTCACGGCGATACACCTGCAGTTGTCCTTCCCAGTCGGCGAGGATCCGACGCAGATCCTCGGCGAGGACAAGTACATCCCCGGCCGATTCGATGACCGCGCGCGAGACCATATCCATCCATGGCCCCCATTCGCCGCGCAGCTGTACCTGGTTGAGTGCATCGTAATAGCCTGCGCGATTGCGCATCAGCATGCCGGATAGATACAACGGCGGCAGCCCTTCAGCCGCGAGGATCAGAGGCATCAGAATACGGCCGGTCCGGCCATTGCCGTCTTCGTACGGGTGGATGGTTTCGAACTGCGCGTGAGCAATGGCCATCTGCGCGAGGACGGACAGTTCGCCTTGTTCCTCCTCGTGCGCCTCGTACTGCAACATGCTTTGCTCCAGCTCACGCATGCACTCTGCAATGCAGTGGGGAGGCGTCGGTACGTAACGCGCATCTTCGATGCGGCCGGATCCGATCCAGGCCTGGATGTCCCGATATTGCCCGCGTGGTGTGCGTTCGTCCTCCATCAAGACGGCGTGGATGGCGTTGACCAGCCCAAGGGTCAGCGCCTGCCTGCCATCGCGACGTACCGCGTCCAGACCATGCTGCAACGCTTCTACGTAGTGCTGAGTGATTCGCACGTCCGGCGGCAGTCCATCCGCGCTTCGGGTGATCTCGTAGGTCAGTAGTTCGTCCAGTTCGGTCCGGGTGCCTTCGATCTGCGAGCTCTGGACGGCTTCGCGCCGTGCCAGGGTGCGTGTGAGGACGTCCGGATCCGGCCAGCCGCTCATCGCACCGGCCAAGTGCGCAAGCGCGCTGCTGGCCGTCCCCCCCAGCCGCCCGCTCCCTGGCGGGATCTGCCGCGGCGTGGGAGGCGCAATCATCGCGCACACGTTCGGCTTGCCCTCGACCGGGACAAGGTATGGCCGCAGATGAGGGGCGACTTCGCTCTGGCGCATAGACCGCAACATTCAAGACTTCGGGGGGGAAATGAAAATTAGCACAATAAAGTTCATTTTCTCCCGCGGATTCTGAAGTTTGGATCCACACCCAACCTCCAGTCCCATCACATAAATTGAGTATATCTATTTGTTTTTAATGGATAATTCAAGAATCCAGGCACCGGAACTGCTTCCGGCACCACAATGCCTTAGTTCTTCGCCCGCTCCACCGCGTGCGACGAGCGGTGCCGGAACTTGCGCGACACCCACTCGCCGAGGTCGTCGATCACGGTGAAGGCCGCCGGGATCACGATCAGGCTCAACAGGGTCGAGGTGATCAGGCCGCCGATCACCGCGATCGCCATTGGCGCGCGGAAGCTGGAGTCGCCCGAGAAGCCCAGCGCGATCGGCATCATGCCCGCGCCCATCGCCAGGGTCGTCATGATGATCGGCTGCGCGCGCTTGCGGCAGGCGTCGATCAATGCATCGTGCTGGCTCAGCCCGTGTTCGTCCTCGGCCATCACCGCGTAGTCCACCAGCAGGATGGAGTTCTTGGTGGCGATGCCGATCAGCATCAGCAGGCCGATCAGCGCCGGTAGCGACAGCATGTTCTGGGTGATCAGCAAGGCGCCGAAGGCACCGCCGGCACACAGCGGCACCGCGGCCAGGATCGTGATCGGCATCAGCGCGTGATTGAACAACAGCAACAACACCATGTAGATGCAGACCAGGCCGGCCGCCATCGCCAGCAGGAAGCCGATGAACAACTCGACGAAGACTTCGGCGTCGCCGGTGTTGAGGAAGCTCACGCCCGGCGGCAGCTGCTTGACGCTGGGCAGCTGCTGGACCTGCTCCATCACCTCGCCCAGCGGACGGCCGTTGAGTTCGGCGGTCAGGGTGACATTGCGTTGGCGCTGGTAGCGCGAGATCTGCGACGGGCCGCTGCCCATGCGGATGTCGGCCACCGCGGCCAACGGCACCGGGCCGTAGCGGCCGGGTACACGCAGCTGGCCGATCAGCGCCGGATTGGCGAGCGTGGCTTCGGCGAAGCCGACGCGGATCGGGACTTGCCGGTCCGGCAGGTTGAGCTTGGCCAGGCGCTGTTCGTAGTCGCCGGCCGTGGCAATGCGCGCGGCTTCGGCGATATCGGCGGTGGCCACGCCCATGTCCGCGGCGCGCGCGGCGTTGGGAACGATCTGGATTTCCGGCCGCAGCAACGAGGCGGTGGAGGTGACGCTGCCCAGTCCTGAGATGCCGCGCAGATCGCGTTCGAGTGCGGTGGAGGCATCCTGCAAACGCTGCGGATCGTCGCCGGACAGCACCAGCTGCAGCAGGTTGCCCGGCTCGGAACTGACATAGCTCACGCGGACGCCGGGCAGATCGGCCAGGCGCGCGCGTGCTTCGCGTTCCAGGGTGCGCTGGTCGCGATCGCGCTCGTCGGCCACGCCCCAGTCCAGCACCAAGGTCGCCTTGCGCGCATCCGCCACGCCGGTGGTCGACGGGTCGCCCAGATCGAGGACGCTGCCGACCGCGGTATAGACCTGGCGCAGCTCGGGCATGTCCTTGAGCAAGGCACGCGCGCGTTCGGCGACGGCGACGGTTTCCTGCAGGCGCGTGCCGGGCGGCAGCTCCAGGCTGAGGTTGCTGCGGCCAAGGTCCGACTGCGGGATGAAGGTGGCCGGGATCAACGGCACCAGCGCCAGCGAGGCCACGAACAGGCCGGTGGCGATCCACAAGGTGCGCGCGCGATGACGCAGGGCCGCATCGACCCAGCGCAGATACCACACCATCAACTTCGAATCGCCCTTCTCTTCGCCGTGCGGCTTGAGCAGGTAGGCGGCCATCATCGGCGTGAGCAGGCGCGCCACCAGCAGCGAAAACAGCACTGCGGTGGCGGCGGTCCAGCCGAACTCGCGGAAGAACTTGCCGGCGATGCCCGGCATGAAGGCCACCGGCACGAACACCGCCGCCAGCGTCAGCGAGGTGGCGATCACCGCGTTGCCGATTTCGCCGGCCGCCTCGGTCGCCGCTTCCAAAGGCGGCTTGCCCATGCGCAAGTGGCGCACGATGTTTTCGATCTCGACGATCGCGTCGTCGACCAGGATGCCGACCACCACCGACAGCGCCAGCAAGGTGATCATGTTCAGCGTGAAGCCGAACCAGTACATCACCGCGAAGGTGGGAATGATGGACAGCGGCAGCGCCAGCGCCGACACCCAGGTCGCGCGCCAATCGCGCAGGAACAGCCACACCACCAGCAACGCCAGGATCGCGCCCTCGTACAGCATCGTCATCGACGACTCGTAGGAGTGGTGCGTCTCGTCGATGGCGGTGGTGACCAGGCGGAAGTCGATGCCGGGGTGCGCAGCCTTGAGGTCGGCCAGCGCCTTGTGCACGCCCGCTTCCACTTTGACTTCGCTGGAGCCGCGGGTGCGCGACATCGAGAACGCGACGACGTCCTTGCCGTCCAGCAAGGCGGCTTCGGTGGGGTCGGCGGCGGCGTCGGTGATCTTGGCCAGGGTGGACAGCCGCGCGGCGCGGCCATCGGGCAGGCTGATCGAGAAGTCACGCAAGGCCTGCGCATCGCCGACGGTGCCGAGCGTGCGGATGGTCTGCTGTGCGCCTTCGAGCTCGGCCTTGCCACCGGCCCGCTCGACCTGGATCTGCGCCAGCTGACGCGACACGTCGCCGGCGGTGATGCCGAAGGCGAGCAAGGCGTTCGGGTCCAGGTCCACGCGCACCTGCCGCTGCACGCCGCCGACGCGGGTGACGCGCGCCACGCCGGGCACGCCGTACATCGCACGAGAGACGTCGCGGTCGACGAACCAGCTGGCTTCGTCCGGCGTCATCTGCGGCGCGACCAGGGCGTAGGTCATCAGCGAGCCGCCGATGTCGACCTTGGAGATCACCGGCTCCTGGATGTCCTGCGGCAGGTCTGTGCGGATGCGGGTGACCGCATCGCGGGTGTCGTCGAGCGCGGTGGCGAGGTCGGCTTCGAGCTGGAACTCGATGCTGGTGGTGCTGACGCCTTCGCTGACGGTGGACATCACCCGCTTGACGTTGGTGACGGTGGCGACGGAATCCTCGACCTTGCGGGTGACCTCGGCTTCGAGCTGGCTCGGCGAGGCGCCCGGTTGGGTGACGGTGACCGTGGTCATCGGGAAGGCGATGTCGGGGAAGCGCGCGACCGGCAGCTGGTGGAAGCCCCATAGCCCGGCCACGCACAACACCACGAACACCAGGATCGCCGGCAACGGGCGCTTGATCGCCCAGGCGGAAATATTCATCGCGCGGCCGCCTTGGCATCGGTGACCACGCGCACGCGGTCACCCTCGCCGAGGAAACCGGCGCCGTCGACGACGATGCGGTCGCCCTGCTTCAGCCCTTCGAGGATCTCGGTGCGGCCCTGCGCGACCTGGCCGCTGCGCACCCGCAGGCGCTGCGCCTGTTGCTTGTCGTTGACGGTGAAGACATAGCTGTGGCCGTCGCGCTGCACGATCGCCGCGCTGGGGATGGTCAGCATCTGGCCGGCACCGGTGACGATGCGCCCTTCGACGTAGACACCGGGCTTGAGCGGGCCCGGCGACGGCAGGTCCGCATAGATCGTGCCGGTGCGCGTCTGTGCGTCGACGCCCGGGCTGACCGCACGGATCTTGCCGCTGATGTCCTGGCCGCCGTATGGCAGATCGACCGTGTTGCCGACGGCGACGCCGGCGAGCTGGTCTTCGGAGAGCTCGGCACGCCATTCCAGGCGGCCGTCGCGGATCAGGCGCAGCAACTCGGTGCCGGCCGCGACCACCTGGCCCGGTTGCACCAGGCGCTTGGAAATCACCCCGTCGGCGGGCGCGCGCAGTTCGGCGAAATCACGTTGCAGCTTGGCCGCATCGCGACGCGCGCGGGCGGTGACGGTCTGTGCCTCGGCATCGGCGCGGCTGGCGCGCAGCTCGTCCAGGCTGCTGGCACTGACCAGCTTCTCGGCGGCGAGCTTGGCGCCGCGCTCATAGTTCAGGCCGGCCAGTTCCTGCGCGGTCTGCGCCTGGCGCAGGGTGGCTTCGGCCTGGGCGAGTTCGCTGTCGAGGGTGCGATGGTCCAGCTGCAACAGCACCTGCCCTTGCTTGACCCATTCGCCGACGTCCACGTTCAACGCAGTCACGCGCTGGCCGCTGAGCTCGACGCCGAGCTGCATTTCCTCATAAGCCGATACCGGGCCGGATACCAGCACCGTACGCGCCATCGATTGGGTCTGCGCGGTGGCCAGGGTGACCGCCATGGCGGACGCCTGGCTGGCAGCGTCCTCGTCTTTCTTGTCGGACGAGCCGCAGGCCGCCAGCAACGAGGCGATCAGCAGGAGGGAAAACCAACGCAAGGTGTGGGCAAGCATGCAGAGCTCTAGGGTCGATTTGGAAAGGGGGATGGCGGGCATGACGCGACTTGCTTGGCTAGGCGGCCGGCGCGTTGCCTTGGCTCAGTCGCTGCTGCACGCCATCCAGCAACAATCCGACACCCTGCTCGAAGCGCCGTTCGAGATCGGGCTCGGTCAGGTAATGCCGGGCCTGCCAGCAATAGGGGAAGCGCGCCTCGGCCATGGCCAGGAAGGTCCGCTCGACCTCGTCCAGGGCAGCGTCGGTATGCGCGGGCAAGGACTGCTCCTCGATGACGAAGCCGAGCACGTAGTAGATGAGGTCCATCGCGGTGGTGGCAGCGAAATCGACCGGCGCGCCGGCCTTGGCCAGGGCCGAGATGGTCGCCTCGGCCACCCGCATTACGTTCTCGGTGGCCAGGTAGGTACCTGCGTAGACGCGCGCGCCGTCGCGGTGCGCCTTGAACGCGTGGCGGAATTCGTGGGCGATCTGCAGCAGCGTCGTGCGCCACGGTTGGCCGGCCGGGATCTCGCGCGCCACGTCGTGGATCAGCGCGTCGGCCATTGCATCGACCAGCGCCTGCTTGCTCTTGAAGTGCCAGTACAGCGACGGCGCGCGGATGCCCAACTGGCAGGCGACCTTGCGCAGGCTCACGCCTTCGAGCCCCGCCTCGTCCAGGAGGCGGAAGGCGGCTTCGATGATCTGCCCCTGTCCGATGGCTTTGCGCACGCCGTACCTAACGTTGTTAGTTGGCGAAATCTAACAGTGTTAGCTTGGCGCGGCAAGTATTCAGGTTCGGCCGGCCTTGACGGGAACCGGCTCAGGTGGCCGGCGCCGGGGCATCCCCGGCGCGGTGCACATGCGCCAACTCGGCCACCCGCACCAGGTCCGCCACCGAGCGCACGCCCAGCTTATGCATGATCCGCGCGCGATGGACCTTGATCGTCTTCAGCGACACGCCGAGGTCGCCGGCGATCTGCTTGTTGAGCCGGCCGGCAATGATGTGCGGCAGCACTTCCTTCTCACGCGGGGTCAGTGCGCCCCAGCACTGCTCGGCGGCGTGTTCCTTCTGCCGGTGCTGGCGCAGGGTTGTTTCGGCCTGGATGCCGCGCAGGACGGCTTCGAGCAACACGTCCGACTCGACCGGCTTGGTGAGGAAGTCGATGGCGCCGGCGCGCATCGCGCTGGCGCAGCTGGCAACATCCGCACAACCGCTGACGAAAATCAGCGGCGGGTGGACGCCGCGCTCCTCCAACAGTCGCTGCAATTGCAGCCCGTTCATTTCCGGCATCTGCAGGTCGAGCACCACGCAACTGGGCACGGCAGGGTCGTAGCGGTCGAGGAATTCCTGCGTGGATTGACTCATCGCGACATCGAGGCCGTCGGCCTTGAGGCAGCGGCCCAGCGCGACCAGCACGCTGGGGTCGTCATCGACGATGTGGACGATCGCACTCATGTGCCTACTCCATGACAGGTAGTTCGAAGATGAAGCTGGCGCCGCCGCCCGGCGCGTTCGTGGCCCAGATGCGCCCGCCATGGGCGCGGATGATCGTGCGGCAGATGGACAGGCCCATGCCCATCCCGCTCGGTTTGGAGGTCTGGAAGGCGGCGAAGATCGCTTCCAGCATTTCTTCGCGGATGCCGCTGCCGGTGTCCTGCACTTCGACCTGGATGATCCCCTGCTGCGCGGGCGAGGTGCGGAGGGTGACCGTGCGCAGGCTGGACTCGGCCATGGCATCGCAAGCGTTGATGATGAGATTGAGCAGGACCTGCTGCAGTTGCACCGGGTCGCCGAGCACGCGCGCGACGTTGGCGGCCAGGTCCAGTCGATATTCGACGCCGCGGTTGATCAGGTCGTTGCGGATCACCCGCATGGCGTCGTGCACGATGTCCTCGACCGACAGCGGGACGAAAATCCGGAATTCCTTCTTGAGCAGGCCGCGCAGGCGGCTGATCACCTGGCCGGCACGACGGTCGTTCTCGACGATGTCGTCGAGGATCTCGCGGATATCGGTGATGTCGGCGGGGTCGCGCCGCAGCATGCGCTGCGCGGCCTGGGCATTGCTGAGGATCGCCGCCAGCGGCTGGTTCAGCTCATGCGCCAGCGAACCGGAGATTTCGCCGATCAGCGACACCCGCGACATGTGGGCCATGGTTTCGCGTTCGAGGGCGACTTCCTGGGCGGCGCGACGACGCTCGGTGAGGTCTTCCACCGCGGCCACCACATGCACGGCGCCTTCGATCTCCAACGGACTCAATGCAATCTCGACCGGGAATTGCCGGCCGCAGCGCGCCTGCGCGAACAGGTCGCGCCCGTTCGCCATGCTGCGGCGCCGGGGATGCTGCGTGTACTCGTTACGATGATGGGCATGCTGGCCGCGGCACGAATCCGGCAGCAGCGTGTCTACCTGCACGCCGGCCATGCCCTGCCCCGCGTAGCCGAATATCGCCGTGGCCTGCGTATTGGCATAACGGATCGCCCCTTCCGGGTCGATCAGCAGCAGCGCGGTAGGCGAGCTGTCGAGGACGGCACGCAGCTGGGCCTGCTCGCTGCGACGCTGGCTGATGTCCTGGGTGATGCCGCGCACGATGAGCGGCATTCCGCTGCTGTCGTGCTCGACGCTGCCGCGCAGGCAGATCCAGCGGCGTTGGCCGGTGGTGTCGCGCACCGGGTATTCCATCTCGTAGTGGGCGTGCTGGATGGCTGTATCGAAGCGGCGCCGCACGTGTGGCAGTTCTTTCTGCTCCACGCGGGAGAACAGCGCGCAGACCGCATCCTCGCCCACGCGCACCGATTCCCGCGCGCCCGACTGCGCATCAGGCACTTCTTCGGCACTGTTGCCCAGCAACCTTCGATTGATGGCGTTCTGGATGAAGCTGTGGCCGGCCACGTCCCATTGCCAGAGGCCTTGCCCCGATGCCAACGCGGCCTGGCTCAGCTCGCTTTCGATGCGCAGGCGGAACAGCTCGCTGCGACGCAGCTGGCCTTCCAGCCGGTTCCAGCGGATGAGGTCCTTGCCCAATTGCCAGCTGATCGCCAACAGCAACACCATCACGCAAGGCAGGGTCAGCGGGATGCGCGGCAGGTCCAGCGCCCAGGACAGCGACGTCGCGATCAGCAGGCCGCTGAGCATCAGGCAGGCACCACAGACCAGCAGCAAGGCATTGCGGCGCTGCGGCTGCAGTTGCAGGCCGCGTACCAGGGTATGCGCAAGGTAGGCCGCGACCATCAGGTTGCTCAACAGCCCTACGAGCCACGCGGGATTGGGCGGCCCCATCGGAAAAGCAATCGCCGTCTCCCCCCAAGTCCGCCATTCGATGCGGTCGATGGACAGGAAGTTGAGGTTCACGCCGGTGGTGAAATTCAGCAGCAGGGCGAACAGGCGCAGTGCCCCGGCGGAGACGCCCAGCCAGGCAGCGCCGGTGCCAAAGGTGACATGCACCGTGAACAGCAACGCGACCACCAGCAGCGCC
>Ga0160436_1000539_pt1 | contig 13897 bp, 14 predicted proteins | sample HID1973M_E0MG_FD_108264 | JGI IMG/M metagenome (GOLD analysis project Ga0160436, IMG submission 108264) | Enriched mosquito-associated microbial communities from UW Madison campus, WI, USA - HID1973M_E0 MG | ecosystem: Host-associated > Arthropoda: Insects > Digestive system > Unclassified ...
AGGGCCAGCGAAAGCATGGGATTGCGGCCGGCAAAGGCCACCAGTTCTTCGAAATTCACGGGGTCACGGGGTTCTTCTAGCGGGCGGCGATTGTCGCACAGGCCGATGCGCCGGCGACCGCGGAGCGGGCGGGGTCACTCCCCCTGCCAAAGGTCCGGCAAGCCGGACGTCAGCCACCAATGCTTGACCTCCGGATCCCAACGCCAAGTCTCGCGGACCCGCACGACGCGCTCGGCCTGGGTGTTGCGGTTGATGACCCGCAGCTCCACGTCGCGCACCACTTCGCCTTCGGCCGGCGAACTGACCCGTACTTCCCGGTAGCCGGAGATCTGGACCTGCTGGTAGCGCGCCAGCTCCAGCTCCGACTGCGGATGGGCCTCGCGATATGCCGGGTCGACGATGTCCCAGGCCTTGTCGAAATCGTTCCAGCGCACCGCCGCGGCGTACAGGGTCTGGGTATCGGTCAGCGAATTGCGCTGCCCACGGCTGCCCGCGACCGCGGCGAACGCCGCCAGCATCAACAACAGGCCCAACGCGAGCCGGCTCCCCTTGCGCATTCCTCGTTTCCCCTCGGAACTGTTCCCCTCGGAACTGACCGCCATCCTACCGTTTCGCGATCGCCACGAAACGCCCGGTGAAGGTGGCGGCCACTTCGCCGGAGGCCAGCCGGACGCACGCGGCCATCTCCAGCCGGGCCTTGCCGCGCTGGCGCAGCGTCGCCACGAAGCCGGCCCAGTCCGACGGCACCTGCGGCGCGGCCTCGGCGTGGAGGTCTTCGTAGACCGGGGCCAGGTAGCGCAGCTGGCTGTCGGCCACATAGATGTCTGCGGTCGACTCAAGCAACACCAGCTGCAGGCTCAGCCAGCCCCAGCCGGCCAAGGTCATCAGTGAAGCCAGGCTGCCGCCGAAGGCGTTGTCCTTGTCGTTGACATTGGCGGCCAGCGGCGCCTCCAGGTGTAGCGCGCCATCGACGAATCCGCGCACCGCGATGCCCAGCGCGGCCACCGGGGGCATGCCCGCCAGGCGCGCCTGCAAGGCCTGCAGATCGGCATCCGTCGGCGCGGGCATTGGCGCGGCATTGTTCATTGGCATTACCGGTGCGGCGAAGGGCTCGCATAATGCCCGCAATGCCCGCGCCTGCAAACGTATCCCCAATTCTGATTTCGCTGCGCCCCGCCGGCGAACACGCCGGGCTGCGCCGGGCCGCCGCGCGCCGCGGAATGGCGCTCGTTGCGGTATCGCCTTGGCGACTGCAGCCGCGCGCGGACGCGGCCAGCGGGCAGGCTCTGCGCGAAGCGCTGCAGGCTCCCGTGGTGGTGTTTACCAGCCCGGCAGCCGCGCGCCACGCCGCCGCGTTGTCGCCGCTGCAAGCGCTGGCGGGGACACAGTGGTTGGCCGTCGGCGAAGCCACCGCGCGCGCGCTGCGCGCCGCTGGCGTCGCGGATGTGCTGCAACCCGAGCGCATGGACAGCGAAGGTCTGCTCGCGATGTCGGCGCTGTCCGGGACCGGACCCGTCGGACTGGTGACCGCCCCCGGCGGGCGCGGGATGCTGGCTGCCGAACTGGCCCGGCGTGGCGTGGAGGTGCGTCGGGCGGATGTCTATTCGCGTGTGCCCCTCACGCTGCCCGCCCGCTTGCTGACGCGGCTGCAGGTCTTGCCTGGCCGCAGCGTGCTCGCGCTGAGCAGCGGTGAGGCACTGCGCCAGGTGATGGCCCAGCTGCCTGAGCCGCTCGCCGCCCGCTGGCGCGCCAATCCGGTGGTCGCCGCCAGCGACCGGCTGGTGGCGTTGGCGGAGCAGGCGGGCTTCGTGCAAGTCCAACGCGCCGACGGGCCGATGCCGGCGCAGCTGGTGGATGCGGCGCTAACGTCCTTTCCACCGAGCTGAACTGATCGTCGGGTTTGCTCTTGCCCGCGAGACGCGCGTCACGCCATGCTGTGCCGCGCCACGCCGCTGCGCGGCAGTAAGTCAAGGAAGTCGCCGATGATCGAATCCTCTCCGAGCTCGCGACGCCGACCCTGGGTCTGGGCGGCGCTGCTGGTCGTGCTTGTCGTTCTGGTGGCGGGCTCGGTCTTCGGCTGGCGCTACTGGCAGGATCGCGAGACCAAGCGCGCCGAAGACGCCACCGCCCAGGCGCAACGTTGGGGCGCGCTGGAACAGAATCTGGAAGCCCTGCGGCGCGACCAGCGCTCGGCCAACCAGCGCCTGCAGGACGCGGCCGCAACCAATCGGGTGCTTCGCGACGAGGTGCTGGGTTTGAGCCAGCGCGGCGCATTGCTTGAGCAGACCGTCGAGCGCCTGGCCGATCCCAACCGCCACGGCGCGCAGGCGCTGCGGTTGGACGAAGTGGAACTGCTGCTGGCGCAGGGGCAGCAACGCCTGTCGATCGCCGGCGACCTGGAGGGCGCGCGGCGCGCCTATGCGCTGGCCGCAGGTGCTTTGCGCGGCATCGACGATCCGGCCTACCTCAACCTGGGCCAGACCCTGGTGCAGGAACGCAACGCGCTCGATGCGCTCGGCGGCGGTCCGCAGCAGGCGCTGTCCAAGGCGTTGGACGAATTCGCCGCCAGCCTGCGGCAACTGCCGCGCACGGTCGGCGACGACGATGTGACGCGCCCCTGGTGGCAGCGCGCGTTGGCGCCACTGGTGCAGATCCGGCCTTCGAGCGGCACGGTGATCGCACCGTCCGAGCGGCAGGCGGCCGAAGATGGCCTGCAGATCGAGATCAGCCTGGCGCGGGCGGCGCTGGAGCGTGCCGACGCGCCCGGTTTCGCGCAGGCATTGCGCCGCGTCGACACCTGGATGACCCGGCTGTGGCCAGACTCCCCTGCATTGCGCGAGCGGCGCGAGGCTCTGGGCCGGCTCGGCAAGTCGCCACTGCGTCCGGCCGTGCCCGAACTGGGCACGACCCTGCGCCAACTGCAGTCCATGCGCGAAGGAAGGGAGGCACCATGAAGCCGATACGCAGCCTGTTGATCCTGCTGGTGGCGGTGGCGTTGGGCGTGCTGGGGGCGCAATGGCTAGCCCACCAGCGCAGCTACGACCTCGGTGAGGTCGTGCTGCGCGCCGGCGGTTACGACTATGCGGCGCCGCTGCCGCAAGCGCTCCTGGCCCTGGTGATCGTGTTGCTGGTCCTGTGGTTGCTATGGACGGTGATCAGCCTGCCGTTCCGGGTCTGGGGCCGTTACCGCAGCCAGAAAGGCCGGACGCGCCTGGTCGAAGGCCTGCGTGCCTACGAGCTGGGACAATGGAGCAAGGCCGGCAAATCGCTGATCGCCGCGGCCGATGATGCGGACGTGGCGGGTGTCGCACTCAGCCACGCGGTCCGCGCGGCCGATGCGCGCGGCGACACGGCCGAAGCGCAGGCATTGGCGCAGCGTCTTGCCGCGCAGGATCCGGTCGCCCATGCGCTGTTGCAGGCCGAGCGCCTGCTGACGCAGGGCCGGCCGGTGGATGCGATCAATGCGCTCGATGCATCCGGCGTACAACCGCTTCCGCCGCGCGGCCTGTTGCTGCGGACCGAAACCCTGCCTTTGATCGGGCGTGCCACCGAGGCCTACGGACAACTGGGCGCGCTGCGCCAGCAGCAGGTGTTGCCTGCCAGTGCGTATGGCGAACTGGAAAGCCGGCTGGCCGAGCTGTCGCTGGAACAGGCTGGCGATGCGAACGCACTGGCCGAGCGTTGGGAAAGCCTGTCCAAGACACTGCGTACCGAGCCTTCGGTGGTCGCTGCCTACGCCCGCCGCGCAGCCGCGTTGCGCTGGGACGACGCCGCGCTGCACAGCCTGGAGCAGGCACTCGACACCTGCTGGGACGAAACGTTGGTCGTGCTGTACGGCGAATTGCCGTTGGAGAAGTACGACTCGCGGCGGACCAGCGCGCAGCGTTGGCTTCCCGCGCACCCGGCCAGTCCGGGCTTGTTGCTGACGTTGGCGCGTCTGGCGCGTCGCCAGCAACAATGGCCGCAAGCGGAAGAGTTCCTGCACCGCGCGATCGCCCAGGGCGCCGGCGCGCCGGCCTGGGAGGAACTGGGCGAAGGTTTCGCTGCCCATGGCGAACCGGCATTGGCGCAGCAGTGCTACCTCAACGCCTTGCGCCACCTGCGCGGCGATGCACCGTTCGAACTGGCCGGCCGACGCGACCTGCGTGCCCAGATCCACGACCAGGCCGTGCTCGAAGACCGCGACGACCACGGCACCCCGCGCCTGCGCGAGTAAGCACACCGCGACCGCGGTTTCGTTCCGTGGTCGCGGCTGAAGCCGCTCCTACAACGACCCCAGATCCACCTGGAGGAAAGCCCCCTTTGTTAAGGGGCGCGGCGAAGCCGCGGGGATAGGCAAGCTCGTAGTCGGGGCCCAAGGTTTTGCGCAGCAAAATCTTGGGGGCCATTGCCGCGAAGCGGGAATGGTCACGCCCCCCTTTGTTAAGGGGCGCGGCGAAGCCGCGGGGATAGGAAGCCAGCGGAGCGGGGCCCAAGGTTTTGCGCAGCAAAATCTTGGGGGGCAAGCCTGCGAAGCAGGTCTGCCTACCGCTCGATGATCGCCACCACGCCCATGCCGCCGGCGGTGCAGATCGACACCAGCGCGCGGCCGCCGCCGCGCTCCTTCAATTCCTTGGCCACAGTGGCGACGATGCGCGCGCCGGTGGCGGCGAACGGGTGGCCGGTGGCCAGCGAAGAACCCAGCGGGTTGATCTTGGCCGGGTCGATGCGGCCCATCGGCGCGTCCAGTCCCAGCCGATTGCGGCAATAGTCCTCGCTCTCCCATGCGCGCAGCGTGCAAAGCACCTGGGCGGCGAAGGCCTCGTGGATCTCGTAGATGTCGAAATCCTGCAGGGTCAGGCCATGGCGCTTGAGCATTTCCGGAACCGCCACGGTCGGGGCCATCAGCAGCCCTTCGCCGTGCACGAAGTCGACGGCGGCGACCTGCGCATCGCGCAGATAGGCCAGCGGCTCGTGGCCGTGCGCACGCGCCCACTCTTCACTGGCCAGCAGTACCGCGGCGGCGCCGTCGGTCAGCGGCGTGGAATTGGCCGCGGTCAACGTGCCGCGGCCGGAAATCTTGTCGAACGCCGGCTTCAGCGTGGCCAGCTTCTCCAGCGACGTGTCCGGACGCAGGATGTTGTCGCGGGTGACGCCGCGGAACGGCGCGATGAGCTCGTCGAAGAAGCCGCGCTCGTAGGCGGCGGCCAGCTTCTTGTGCGAGGACACCGCCCACTCATCCTGCGAGTCGCGCGAGATGTTCCATTCCTTGGCCATGTCCTCGCAGTGGTCACCCATGCTCTTGCCGGTGCGCGGCTCGGCCACGCCTGGGAATTCCGGCTTGAGTTCGCTCAGGCGGAACCCGCGCAGCATGGTCTTGATCTTGTCGACCGGGGTCTTGGCGCGGTTGGCGGCCAGCAGGCGCGCGCGCAGCTTCTTGCCGTAGACGATCGGCACGTCCGAGGTCGTGTCCGAACCGCCACCGATGCCCGAATCGATCTGTCCCAAGGCGATCTTGTTGCCGATATGGACGATGGTATCGAGCGACGTGCCGCAGGCCCGCTGCAGGGTGATGCCCGGGGTCAGCGGCGACAGGCCGGACGACAGTGCGGCCTCGCGCGCAAGATTCCAGTCGCCGGAGTGCTTGATCACCGCACCCATTGCCACTTCGCCAAGCTGCTGCCCGTGCAGGCCGAAGCGCTCGACGAGCGCGCCCAACGTACGCACCGACATGCCCAAGTTGCCAACGTCCGAATAGGCGGTGTTCTGGCGGCAGAACGGAATACGGACGCCGCCGAGAATGGCGACGGGACGGGCGACAGGCATCGGTTGACCTTGCATGTGGGGGCTCAGGGACATGGCCTGCACAGGGTCGGCAGGCATAATGGATGCAGTGTAGCCGCCGCCCCGTGACGGGCCAACCGCGATCCCATGAGCAAAACCGAATTCGGCACGACCGCCTTTGGCGTATTGGCATTGGAACTGGCAGGAGGTGCCGCCCCGCAGCGCGCCGCACTGCCGCCCGAGCAGGCCGGTGCGCTGGCCGAGCGGGTCGGCCGCGATCTCGCGCAGTGGGTGCCGCGCGTACGCGAATTGGAACTGAGCCTGGCCGCCGCGCATTTCGATCCGGCCGAGGTGCTGCGCCCGGGCTGGCCGCTGCATCGCCGCCTCGACGAGCTGAGCGCCCGCGCACCCGGCCGTGAACAGGGGCCGCGCTTGCTCGCCTTCGGCGCGGACGCACAGGGTGAAGTGCCGTTGCCGTTCCAGGCCGATCCCGCGCTGTCCGGTGGCGGGCTGCGGGTCGTGCCGTTCCAGCTTGCGGGGGATCCGGAGATCGTCGCGGAAGTGGCTGCAGCGCTCGAAGAAGTGTTGCTCGCCCAGGGCATGGCCGGCGCGGACACTGCCCTGCAGGCCCAGGACGCCTTCGAGGCACGCATCGAGCACGCGCGCTACCTGACCGTGCACGACCTGGCGGCGATGATGTCGATGCAATACGACAACCAGGGCCTGGCCGCATTGTGGCCGCTGCTGGAGGCGGCGCTGCTGGCGCCGCATACCGAGGAATGGCTGGCCGCAGCGCCCGAGCCGCTGCTGCGCTATACCGGTGGCGAAGTGCGCATGGCGCTGTTCGATCCGGTGAGCTGGTGCCAGTACTACGGTCACGATCGCCAGGAATGCGAACGCCTGAAGCTGGTGTTCGAGCAATACCTGGCGCGGCAGCGGCAGATGGCCGCCGTGCTGGAGGCCCATGGCGTGCCGGTGCTGTACGTGCACGTGCATCCGGGCGAGGACGCGCGCACCGCGCTGGCCGCCTGACCGTGATGCCGCCGTCGCCAGCCCCGCAGTTGCGCGGCGTCCTGGAGACGGTGCTCTACGCCGACGACCTGGCGACCACCGCGCGGTTCTACGAAACCGTATTGGGGCTGGCGCCGATGACCGGCGATGCGCGCCTGGTCAGTTATGCAGTGGCGCCGGCGCAAGTCCTGCTGCTGTTCCAGCGGGGCGTCACCGAACAGGCGGTCGAGCTGCCCGGCGGCACGATTCCCGGTCATGACGGAGACGGACGGCAACACGTCGCCTTCGCCATCGCAGCTGATGCATTGCCCGCATGGGAAGCGCGGTTGCAAGCCGCCGAAGTGGCGATCGAAGGCCGCATGGACTGGCCGCAAGGCGGACATAGCCTGTATTTCCGCGACCCCGACGGGCATCTGCTGGAACTGGCCACGCCGGGGTTGTGGAAGAACTACTGAGCGCGGTCCGCAGGCAGCGGCGGATTGGTTGAAGGGTCGCGGCCGAAGCCGCTCCTACAACGGCGGCGGATGCCGGGTTGCACACTGTGGGAGCGGCTTCAGCCGCGACCGTAGTGCGCCGGTCGCAGGAACCTCGCTCGTGCGCGCATGACGGCCGGGGCCAAAGCCCCCTCCCGAAGTCTCCTACAGCATCGCAACGATCGCCGGCGCATGGCCGGCGATCGCGCTTTGCGGATTACTGCTGGGCGGTGGTGATCACGCCGCAGGCCAGGCGGCCGCCGGCATTGCCGGTGGGCTGGGTCTTGTAGTCGTCCGGATCGGCGTGGACGATCACCGCGTGGCCGGTGATATCGAAGGCATCGCCGCTGCCGATGTTGACGTTGCTCGACACCGGGCCGTCGACCGTGGCGTTGCCTTGCGCGTCGGCGGTGAGGTTGGGCATGTCGCCGCCGTGGTGCGGATCGGCGGTCACGTTGCCGTGTTCGCTCTGCGCCGGATTGAAGTGGCCACCGGCGCTGCTGCCGTCCGGTGCGCTGCAATCGCCCTTCTCGTGGATGTGGAAGCCGTGCTGGCTGTTCGGCTTCAGGCCGCTGAGCTGGCCGGAAACGCGCAGTGCCCCATCAACGCTCTTGAAGGTAAGCGTGCCTTTGACGTCGTTGCCCTGGGTCGGCTTCAGCTCGACAGTGGCGGTGCTGGCCGGTGCACTCGGTGCCTCTGGAGCCGATGGGGCGGCCGGCGCCGGCGGTGCGGCGGCGTCGTGGCCGGCATGGTCGGCCGGCGCTTCGGTCGCCGCGTTGGTGGCCGGCTCCTCGCGCTTGCAGGCGCCCAGCGCCAATGCGGTGGCGATGAACAAGGTGGTCGGGATGATGCGCATGAATCTCCTCTCGCCGTCAGGCGGGTTGATGGCCGGATAGCCCGGCGTGGGTCAGCGACTGGGGCGGATGATGCCGCATGCCAGTCGCGCACCGGCATTTCCGCTGGGCTGGCTGCGGTAATCGTCGGGATCGGCGTGCACGATCAGCGCGCGGCCGAGGATGTCGTTGCCGGCGCCGCCACCGAGGCTGACGCCACCGAGCACTCGATCGATCTGGACAACGCCTTCGCCGTCGGCGACCAGGTTGTCCATGTCGCCGAGGTGGTGCGGGCCGCTCGGGTTGCGGCCATGGGGAGCGCCGGTCGGATTGAAGTGGCCACCCGCGCTGGCCGCGTCCATCGCGCTGCAATCGCCGCGCTCGTGCAGGTGGAAACCGAAACTGCCGCCGGCGCGCAGGCCACCGACGGTGCCGGTGATGCGTACGCCCTGTGGCACCGGCAACAACACCACGCGGCCGCTGACGATGCTGCCGGAGGCCGATGCCAACGCAGCCTCGGCCTTGGCCACCGCCGGCGTCACCTGGGCAGGCGGCAACGGCGGCGTCGGGACCGGCGGCGGTGCGCTGCTGCAGGCAGCGAGCGCCAACACCAAGGTCGCCAGCGGGAGGGTGCGCAGCCAGGTCACGTACATCGTCATCCTTCTTTTCGCAGGGGCACGCTAGTCGCGACGGCGTGCACGCCCCATGAAACGAGGTCAGCGACGCCGGCGGCCAGGCCCCAGTTTACGGGTGACCGTGTTGCGGCCCACGCCCAGGCGCGCGGCCGCTTCGGCGCGCCGACCCTGGGTGAACTGCAAGGCCACTTCCAGCAAGGCCTTGTCGAAGCGTTCGCGCGCCTCGGCGTGCAGGCCTTCGGCGCCGGCGGCAAGCCGGCGATGCGCCCACTCCGCCAGTTGCGCATCCCACGCGCCGTTCGCCTCGCCGGTCGATCCGGCGACGCTGTCCGGTCGACGCGTGCCGCGCGCGAGTGCGGCATGCACGTCGGCGGCATCGATGGTGTCGCCGGCCGCCAACGCTGCCAGCCGCCAGCACACGTTCTCCAGCTCGCGCACGTTGCCCGGCCAGTCGTGTTTGCGCAGGGCTTCCAGCGCGGCCTGCGACAGCCGCTTGGTCGGCGTGTCGAGCTTGCGCGCGGCAGTGGCGAGGAAGTTGTCGGCGAGCAGGCCGATATCGGCGCGTCGCTCGCGCAGCGGCGGCAGCTGCAGGCGCACGACATCCAGCCGATGCAGCAGGTCGGCGCGGAAGCGGCCTTGTTCGACCAGGGCTTCCAGGTCCTGGTGGGTGGCGGCGATCACGCGTACGTCGACGCGGATCAGCTCGCGTCCGCCGACGCGGAAGAACTCGTTCTCGGCGAGCACGCGCAGCAGGCGCGTCTGCAAAGGCAGCGGCATGTCGCCGATTTCGTCGAGGAACAGAGTGCCGCCATCGGCCTGTTCGAAACGGCCGTTGTGGCGTTTGCTGGCGCCGGTGAAAGCGCCTGCTTCGTGGCCGAACAGCTCGCTCTCGAGCAGTTCGGCCGGGATGGCCGCGGTGTTCAGCGCCACGAAGGGCGCGCGGGCGCGCGGCGATTCCTGGTGCAGTGCGCGGGCGACGAGTTCCTTGCCGGTGCCGGTTTCGCCATTGATGAGCACCGACAGCGGCGCCTGCGCCAAGCGCCCGATCGCGCGGAAAAGCGCGCGCATCGCCACGGTGTCGCCGATCAGGCCGGGCGTGCCAGCGGACGCCGCCGGCGCCGGCACGGGCGCTTGCTCCTCGTCGGGCAAGGCGCGCGCCGCGAGTGCGACGGCATCGTCCAGGTCGAATGGCTTGGAGAGGAATTCGTGCGCGCCGCCGCGGAAAGCACCGGCGGTGCTGGCGACGTCGGTATAGGCCGACATCACGATCACCGGCAACTGCGGGTGCGCGGCCTTGAGCTTGTCGAGCAACACCAGGCCGTCCTCACCGGGCATGCGCACGTCGGTGAACAGCAGGTCGGGTGCCGGCCGCTGGCGTAGCGCCGCCAGCGCAGCGGCCGCGCTGTCGAAGCCGTCGACGGCATAGCCGGCATCACGCAGGGCGGTGGACAGCACGAAGCGCACCGAGCGGTCGTCGTCGACCACCCAGATCCGCTGCGAATGGGAGGGGTCAGACATGGGCAGGTTCCTTGCCGGCATCACCCGCCGGCTGCGGCAACAACAAAGTGAAAACGGTATGGCCCGGACGCGAACGATAGGTCAGCGTGCCGTGGTGCTCGCGCGCGACCTGCTGGGCGAGGGCCAGGCCCAGGCCGCTGCCCTGCGCGCGGCCCGACACCAGGGGCAGGAACAGATGCTCGGCCAGTTCTTCGGGAACGCCGCCGCCGTCGTCGACGATCTCCAGGCGCAGCGACATCGCATGCACGTGGTCGCGGATGCGCTGGCCGTGCTCGACGCGGGTGCGCAGGGTCACCGTGCTGGCGCCGGCCTGGATCGCGTTGCGAACGAGGTTCCAGACCGCCTGGCTGAGCCGATCGGCGTCGCCGAGGATCTCCGGAATGCTGGGGTCGTAGTCGCGCTGCAGGCGCACCGACCAGCCGGCTTCGGTTTCGGCCAGGCGCAGCACGCGCTCAAGCACGAGGTGGATGTTGAGATGGTCGTGCGGGCCCGCCGGGGTGGGCGTGAGCAGGCGTTCGAGCAAGGTGTTGAGACGCTCGATCTCCTGGCCGATCAGATCGATGAGCTCGCGTTCGTCTTCGTCGCGATGGCTGGCACGGCGCGCCAGCAGCTGCGCGGCGCCCTTGAGTCCGGCCAATGGATTGCGCAGCTCGTGGGCCAGCCCCTTGAGCGCGGCGCTGAGTGCGCTGGGCAACGCGTGCGTCGGGTCGGGGGCCGGGAATTCGTCGACCGGATGCGCCTCCAGCAGCCAGCCGCCCTCGTCCAGCCGCGACAGCCAGCCTTCGGCAAACCGCGGCGCCTCACCCGGGAACCCCAACGCCATGCGATGCAGGCGCAGGACGTCGCGTTCGTCGTTGGCCAGGAATCGGGCCAGGGCATCGCCTTCGATCTCGAGCGCGGCCAGCGGCTGGTCCTGCAGGCGCCGTGCGCTGATCCCCAGCCAACGCGCGAAGGCCGGGTTTACGCCCAACAGGCGGCCATCGGGCGCGGCCCAGGCCAGGGGCGTGACCAGGGAATCGAATGAAGGAGGGGGCGGCGAGGCGGCGTTCATTGCACCAATGTAGTGCAAAGGCGAGCCGCCGCCGCTGAACGGCCGCGCTCAGCGGCGCTGGCGTACCAGCGAATGGAGGATGCGGGCGTCTTCCTCGTCGAGACTCGCGCCCAGCGTGTCGCTGCCACGGTAATGGCGGTGGAACGCACGCACGGCCGCATCGCGGTCGTCGATCGGATAGCCCAACGCCTGCAAAGCCAGCCACGCATCGAAACCAGGCGGCGCCGGACCGTCGGCCGGGTCAGGCCAGGCGCCGAACCCGGCAGCGGCAAGCTGGTCTCAGGGGAACCAGCGGCTGGGATCGACCTTGCGCGCCGGGGCCAGGTCGGCATGGCCGATGACCGCCTCGCGCGGGATCCGCAGCCGCGTGGACAAGTCCTCGAGCAGGCGCAGCAGCGTGGCGATCTGGGCGGGCGGGAACGGCGACTCACCGTCATTGTCCAGCTCGATGCCGATCGAGGCCGAATTGACGTCGCTGATCGTGCCCCAGTGCCCGGCGCCGGCGTGCCAGGCGCGCAGCGAATCGGGCACCAGCTGGTAGAGCGAACCGTCCTTGCCGACCAGGTAGTGCGCGCTGACCTGGCCACCACTGTTGCGCGTGCGCAAGGTGTCCAGGCTCTGCTGCACGCTGTCCTGTTCGGTGTGGTGCAGCACGATCAGGGTCGGCTGGCGGGTGTTGTAGTTGGGCGACGGCACCCATTGCGCCAGCGGATTGCGCGGCGGGTGGCTGGCGCAGGCCGACAGCAGCAGCGCCGCCAGCAGCGCCGCGAACATCGGCAGCCAAGGGCGTGAGGAACGGTCGCGAAGGGTCATGCCCCATTGCAGCGGCTGCGCGTGCGCATTGCAAGCCATCGTGCGGAATCGGGGAATTGCGGAAACAGGGGCTCGTTTGCATGCCTACCTCTTCGCTGCGGAACACGGCCGCTCCGCCCCCGGGAGACGACCTCTTCGATGCCGCGCCGGACCCGGCGGTCCGGCGTGCACCGCATCGACCCGCGGCAATGCGGGTCGATGCCGACTTCATCAGGACTCGTACGCCGATTCGCCGTGCGCCGTGATGTCCAGGCCTTCGCGCTCGGCCTCTTCGGTCACGCGCAGGCCAAACACCATCTTGGCGATCAGGAAGGAAATCACCGACACCACGCCGACCCACACCAGGGTGATCAGCACGCCTTCGGCCTGGATCAGGACCTGGTGGCCGATGCTGTAGTCGCCGCCCTTCTGGCCGCCCAGCGATTCAGCCGAGAACACGCCGGTGAGAATCGCGCCGATGATGCCGCCCAGGCCATGCACGCCGAACACGTCCAGGCTGTCGTCCGCACGCAGCAGGCGCTTGAGGCCGGTGACACCCCACACACACAGCACGCCGGCGATGAAACCAATCGCGATCGCACCGAACGGACCGACCGTGCCGCAGGCCGGGGTGATGCCGACCAGGCCGGCGACCATGCCCGAGGCCACGCCCAGTGCCGAGGACTTGCCCTTGATGATCTTCTCGGTCAGCGACCAGCCCAGCACGGCGGCGGCCGTGGCCAGCATCGTGTTGAGGAAGGCCAGCGCAGCACCGCCGTTGGCTTCCAGGTTGGAGCCGGCGTTGAAGCCGAACCAGCCCACCCACAGCAGCGAGGCGCCGACGAAGGTCAGGGTCACGTTGTGGGGCTTGATCGCCTCGCGGCCGAAGCCGGTGCGCTTGCCAACGAAGTACGCACCGACCAGGCCTGCGATACCCGCATTGATGTGCACGACCGTGCCGCCGGCGAAATCCAGCGCGCCCTTCTCGAACAGGTAACCGCCTGCGGCCCACACCATGTGCGCCATCGGCAGGTAGGCAAAGGTGAACCACAACACCGAGAACATCACCACTGCGGCGAAGCGCGCGCGCTCGGCGAACGCGCCGACGATCAGTGCGCCGGTGATGCCGGCGAAGGTGCACTGGAAGGCCACGAAGACGAACTCGGGAATGCTCACGCCTGCGGTGAACGTGGCCGCCAGGCTGTCGACCTTCATACCCTTGAGCAGCGCCTTGTCGAGGTTGCCGATCCACGGACCATCGCCGGAGAACGCCAGGCTGTAGCCGTAGACCACCCACAGGACGCTGATCAGCGAGAACACCACCGACACCTGGATCAGCACCGACAGCACGTTCTTGGCGCGCACCATGCCGCCGTAGAACAGCGCCAGGCCGGGCACCACCATCATCAACACCAGCAGGGTGGAGGTCAGCATCCACGCCACGTCGCCCTTGTCCACGGTGGGCGTCGGCTCGGCGGCCGGCGCGGCGGCGGCAGGTGCAGCGGCTGCGGCGGCGGCATCGAGCGGTTCGCTCTTCACTTCCTCGGTGGGCACCGCGGTGGTCTGCGTCGCGGGCGCGGTCTCCTGCGCATGCGCCGGCGCGGAGAACGCAGTAACCGCCACTGCGCTGAGCAACATCATCATGCAAACGGAATAGAACCGGGTCTTCCACCCGGCCGAGAGCTGAGTCTTCATGGGGCCTCCGGAAGGGTTAGAGCGCGTCAGCGCCGATTTCGCCGGTGCGGATGCGCACCACCTGTTCGACCGGGGTGACGAAGATCTTGCCGTCACCGATCTTGCCGGTACCCGCGGCGGACTGGA